>ERZ795052.56-NODE-56-length-156816-cov-10.141929_pt1 | contig 156816 bp, 138 predicted proteins | sample MGYA00375136_ERZ795052 | MGnify/ENA primary metagenome ERZ795052 (study PRJEB30181, sample SAMN05720156) | activated sludge metagenome | isolation source: Anaerobic digester | place: Japan | collected 2015-05-26 ...
ATACCACATAAATGAGAAAAAGCCCAGCTTTTACTGGACTTTTTCGACAGACTGTGCCGCTCTTCGGAGCGGCTTTTCTGTTATAACTGTTTTCGGGAGGTGAAAACTATGGATATACTTGACGAGCTTGCGGAGAAGTTCGCTCTGACTCTGGATTCCCAGCTTTGTAATGATAGCAATTATCTGAAATCAACTGCATTGCTGCATGAGTTTTCAGAAGGTCAGTCAGCTGAGAAGTCTGCGGAGCTTGACGATATCGCAGCCGGTCTGACGTCTGCTTCGTTCAATGCGGGAGTTCGTTCCGGTCTGAAACTTGGAGCAAGAATAGCTGTCGGACTTATAGGCAGTGAAAAATGAGTATTAACACAACAGCCGTCCTTCGGGACGGCTTCACTATTTTATGGAGGTCAAAAATGGAAGAAAACAAACTTTACTGCTCTCACTGCGGAGCACTTATTGAGGACGATGACTACGAAGAGGTCAATGGAGAAATAGTCTGCACAGACTGTTATGAGCACCACACAACAACTTGCGAAAGGTGCGGCAGCACTATCTGGACAGACGAAAGTTACGGCGACGAGTATACCACACTCTGCCGTCACTGTTATGAAAATCACTATACTCGCTGCTCCTGCTGTGATGCGCTTCTCCACGAGGATGATGCCTATCACCTTGACGGCTATGACTACTGCTCCGAATGCTACCACGATGAGGTTGATAAATCGCGTAGTATCCACGATTATGGCTACAAGCCTGAGCCTATATTTTATGGCAAATCTAAACGATATTTCGGCGTGGAACTTGAAATTGACGGAGCAGGTAAGGACAGTGATAATGCAGATGAGCTACTTTCAATTGCAAACAAGGAAAACGAACATATCTACATAAAGGGAGATGGTTCGCTAGATGACGGAATGGAACTGGTAACGCATCCAATGTCCCTTGAATATCACAAGAATTATCAGTGGGAAGAGATAATGAAAAAGGCTATATCACTGGGATATCGTTCTCATCAGACTTCAACCTGCGGACTTCATATCCATGTCAACAGAGAGAGCCTTGGAGAGACACGGGAGGAGCAGGATGAGGTCATCAGCAGAATACTTTACTTCGTGGAGCATCACTGGAATGAGTTGCTGAAATTCTCTCGTCGCTCTGAGTACAGTATGAACCGCTGGGCTGCTCGTTACGGATATGAACATTCACCGAAGGCTATCCTCGATAAAGCCAAGAAGGGAAACAACGGAAGATATGCAGCTGTTAATCTTATGAACTACGCAACGATAGAGTTCAGAATGTTTCGTGGTACACTCAAATACAATACCTTTATTGCTGCTCTACAGTTGGTGAACATGATATGCCATGTGGCAGTATACAGCTCAGATGACGGTATTGCTAAAATATCGTGGAGCGACTTTGTTGCAGGCATCACTGAACCTGAGCTGATACAGTACCTGAAAGAACGTCAACTCTATGTCAACGATGCAGTCAACACCAGTGATGATATCTGAGGAGGTCAAAAATGAAAAAATATACGATGATGCGAAGAATACGGCGAGCTCCTTCACCGTTTTTGAAAAACAATCCCTTGCTTGAAATATTGAAGTATGTTGCCGTAATAGTCGGCAGCTACGCTCTTTCAAAGCTGGAGGAGTTCATAAACAAAGATGAAGACACTAGCGAAAAATAAGGAGGAATGAAATATGTGTTCACTGTTTGGTTGGTTAGATTATCAGGGCATCGTTCCCTACAAGATCAAACGCAAACTCACTCAGGCACTGGCAAACGCTGCGGAAGAAAGAGGAACGGACGCTGCCGGTATCAGCTACGTTCATGGAAATGACGTGGTGATTTTCAAGCGCCCCAAGCCTGCTCATAAGCTCCATTTCAATCCGCCGGAAGGTACAAGAGCAGTCATGGGTCACACTCGCATGACAACTCAGGGAAATGAGAAGTTCAACTATAATAATCATCCTTTTGCCGGTATAGCCGGCGATACGCCTTTCGCTTTCGCTCATAATGGCGTCCTCTGGAACGATAAGGAGCTGAGGAAGGATAAGCAGCTTCCGGATACCTACATCGAGACAGATTCATACGTTGCAGTCCAGCTCCTCCAGCAGAACGATAAGCTGGATTTCGATTCACTCAAAAATATGGCCGAGACGGTGGAGGGCAACTTCACTTTCTCCGTTCTGGATCAGAACAACAACCTGTACATCATTAAAGGAAGCAATCCAATGTGTCTGCTCCACTACCCGGCGCTGGGACTGTACGTCTATGCTTCCACAGAGTCGATAATGAAGAATGCCTTGAAGCGTGTGGGACTTCACAAATTCGCATACGAGCGTGTACAGACTGAGGAGGGCGACATACTCCGTATCAACAAGACCGGCGTTATCGAGAGAGCGGAGTTTGAGCTAAAGCTGTTCCGTTCCAGATATGGTGGCTGGCACGACTGGGAAGATGAGATGTTCAGCGTACATGAGGAACTTTTGCTTGCGTACTGTGGCTGCTACGGAGTTGATAGTTCTGATGTGGAACTACTGCTCGAATACGGATATACTTGCGATGAGATTGAGGAAATGCTTGCAGACCATGATCTGCTCAATGAGACACTTCGTGATGTTAAGTGCATGTGCGATGAGGATGTCTACGAGAGCTACTGTAGCGCATTCTGAGTCTCAAAAAGTATACTTTATGGGACACCTGAAAAATAGCGAAAATAGCGTTCCAAAAAGTGGTGTTTTGACTTTTGAGACGTTCCGAAAGTCGCCACCACTTTTTGGGACAGATTGGAGGTATTATGGATAACAGAACCTATGGTTATGCCCGTGTTTCTACCCGTGAGCAAAACGAAGATCGTCAGCTTGAAGCGCTAGTAAGATTCGGAGTTCCTGAACAGAACATCATCATCGACAAAGCATCAGGTAAGGATACAGAACGAGAGGGATATCAGTATCTTAAACGGCAGATACTCCGCAAAGGTGATACTTTGGTTATCAAGGAACTGGATCGACTGAGTAGGAACAAGTCCGATATAAAACGTGAACTGGAAGAATTCAAGGCTATGGGAGTTCGCGTGAAGATACTGGATATACCCACTACGCTTACAGACTTTCCGCCGGAGCAGGCATGGGTACTCGAAATGATAAACGCTATACTCATCGAAGTCCTCGGAGCTATAGCAGAAAATGAGCGCAACAAGATACGAGCACGTCAGCGTGAGGGTATCGATGCTGCCAAGCGAAAGAACATCAAGTTCGGACGACCGTCAAAGCCTCTGCCTGATAACTGGCGTGAGGTACTGGCGGAAGTCCGTTGCGGAAAGAAAAAGCCTGTAGAAGCTATGCGGGAGCTTGGTATCTCCCGGTCGTGCTACTACAGGCTGTATAATAGGCTTTATTAAGCTGAGAGCCTTACAACAGTAAGGCTCTTACTTCTTTAAAAAAAATAGAAAAAACAAGTGTAATTACGTTTTTTAAAACAGCTCTGCTTTAATTTAAACTAAATAGCTGTAAAAAATATGCATCTACAAAGATATGTTTGAAAAAAAACGTAATTTGGAAATCAAAAATTATTTTTCTGTTTTCACATTAGATCTATACGGTTTTAAGTTGCTCATCATATTTATACAGTGCGGATTGAAAATTGCTAAATGTTTTCTCACGAATAACAAAAAAGAAATCATTTATTTTGTTCAATCTCTTAATAGTTCTATTTGTTGCGAAATATTTCTTTTCAATATCAATAATGCATGACAAGTCTTTTGATTTAATAGTTTTATCAATGAACTTTTTGTGCCTCCTAAAACTATCACTCGATAGTTGAGTTTTGAATTGTTTTGATATTTCAATACTATTCGCATTTAGCAAATCAGTTAATTCTAATATAGTGTTCTGAATCAAAATGTATAATCCCATCGTTATATTATCGCTGTAAGCCATTTCAATTAATAAATATGGGATCTCAAAATCAAAGAAAATATGCTCGCATTTTCTATATAAAAAATCTCGGAATTCATTTGAGTTTAAAGAATTTATATTATTCTTCCAATTTTCGTCAAAATATTTTAATGATAATATCTCGGATATAATATGTTCCAGTTGCTTGCTGGCGGACTCATAATATGGAAGCAATCTTTTGGATAACTCTATTTCAGCTTGTACCTTTGCTTTATTATACAAATTCTTATGGTAATCATCTAACATATATCCAAGACTGACGTATTTTTTATTTGAAAATATATTCTCACAATTTATGGATGTATTCCATGATATAGATAATGTGTCATAGTCATATTCATTCAAATAGAAAAGAGGGAAACTCTGGAATTCATTATTAATCGTCTCATCCTCAATTTGATTCCTTTCAAAAAGCAAAGCTATCATTTCTTTATCCGAAAAGGTATGTTCTGACTTACAAGGTATAATTATGCAAGAATTCTTAAATATATCCAGTATTTTGCCGGAATCTATATCATAGCAATGTACAGTCAAAGAATAATCACAATTATCATTGGATTTATCAAGGTCAGTATCCTTAAGATCAAGTATATTACGCATAGGATTGTGGATAAAGTCACTAAATTCTTGAAGGGAAGCATGCTGCCTTGCTGCTTTAATTGTATTGAGAAGTTTATCATTTATATACTGTTTTTCTGCCTCTTTCTTATTCTTGCTGTTAGTGATTACAATTTCTCTTAAAAAATAATTAACGAGGTACTCGTATATCTGCCTGTTTTGTAACTTAGGATTATCATTTTCATTAAGACTGATTTTGCGAGCCTTAAGATATTTCTTAGCATTGGTAATAGCAATCTGTTGATCAAACTGAGTGAAATCCGAGTATTTAGGCTCTGGATCAATAAATGCTACTTTGAAGAGCTGCTTAATATCTTCAAACGATTTTGGTGTATAGTTGCAGTTCTGAATACAGCTCTTACCTTTTATAAGCATACCATCTTTTTCAGATATCGTAAGTATACCGAAGACTGTATTTATTAGATTTTGTAGGGCTTCTTTTCGTGTCATATGTATGGACCTCCAGATTTTTTGCTGATTTGATATTATTCGCTAATTTATGACCGTTTAAAACCGGAATTTTAAAGATATTTGAGCTATTATTTTGCAAATTCAGGTTTTGAAATACATACTTCCATTAATATATAATATAGCTATCAGAAAGGAGTTTTTAAAATGAACTATATTCAAAACCCAATGGATTATTATGGCGGATATCCTCGGCCTATGCCGTTAAACAGCTACTCACCGTGGAATAATACTCCACTTTATCTTGAGAGCTGGGCTTATAATTCATCATTTCTTTTCAATAGACTCTACAATCAACTTACGCCTAAAATTATCATAAACAATATTACTGCTAAAGTGGAAAAAACTTTCAGTCCGAAAAAACTTGATAAGCGGAACGGTAAATACTATTTTATTGAGCGTAATAGTCGTGAAATATGTATCGGAAAATTAAATATTAAAGACAAATTTATTGTCAATCAGAGACCAGACGGTACTTTCGATGCCTTTATCTGCAAAGTCGAATACAATGAAACCGTACCACCTGCCAGCGTAGTAATACCGTATAAAGATTTTGTAAAAAGGGATATTCTGAAGCATTTAGTATTCAGGGAACAAAATGTTGATTGTCCTGACAAATACTTGGTTGCAGCGTTTTATAGAGAATTGAAGGAAGGAGATGACTACAAATTTCTTCAGTTGCCACGATGTTCAGGTTGGCAAGATATAGAGAATAATAAAGCTGTGTTTGTTTCATCTGAAATAGTAATACCTGAATTAGAAAATTACTATTCGTGTGATATACTATCACGAAAGATGATTACTACTTCATTGACTTTAACTGAATCAGCCAAGAAAATCTCTGATTTTATACCAAGTTGCTGGCAGTATAAATTGCTGTTGATGCTACGTGTGACCAGTTTACTCTTGTTCTTCTATAAAAAAGCAGGCCTAACACCCGATCAATTATTTATAGTTGAACCTCAAAGCGAGTCTAATTCAAATACTGCGGTAGCCCTGCTAAAAAACAAATCTTATACTAATACATCAGTATGTTCGCTGTCAGAATGTAATACCGTGATTACAAAAGAACTAAAAACTATTTCTGATGGTATAGCTTTGTTCAAGGATTCATCTTACACAGAAGATATGCAAAAACGTTATAAACGTCTTGATATACTGATTAAGGACTTAACGTGTCAGACTGGTGATGAGGAACCAAAGCGTCACCTGATAACAGTTATAACAAACTCTCCTGAAAGTATATCATCTGAGATCCCAGCATACTTCATAAGTCTATGTGGTTGTCCGAATATCAATAATACTAATGAGCTTCATAGGATACTTGGAGAATTTGATGGTGCATTGATTAGGCAACTATCTAATTCCGAAGTAACAGATAATATTGTAACAACCAACTTGACTAAAACGAGTTTTATTCAAACAAATGTAAACACCTCAGAATTCTATATGAGCGACCGTATGCTGAGGACATCAATGGAAATATTGTTCGACTATGGCGTTATCAGTAGCAACGAGAAAAAAGCTATAATTACTTATCTCAAGAAACACGATTATGATTTCATCAGCACCGAACAGACAATAACGAATGAATTCCGAAAGATACTATCTGATTTAATAGAATCTAACCATCTTAAAGTGGTTAAACAAAGCGGCTCACCTTATTACGATTCTACTGGTCGCACAGCAATTGTAGACAGTCATTATATAAACTTAATAGCAGAATCAATAAACCGACATATATTACCTTTAATGAAAAAAACTCAGAAACGTAATAAATTGCTTTCAGCACTTAAAGCTTGCGGCAAGCTTTATTCAAATAACAACTTCAAACGAAACATAGAGGTGAAAGTAGCACCCGGCATAAACGAAACTGTTAGTGTTTACAGCATTCCGATAGATATTTTAACTGAAAAGTGCAAATGTAAAATTAACACACTTCAATACTCCGACTATCTATTTTATCGCACTGAACAACCAGAAGGTTTTGTCCCTTTAGGAAGCGTCAATAATAATATGAATGTTGGAAGAATTATAAACGAAAAGTATTATGAGGCGGAAGGGATATATGTATCTGGAAAAACACAATTTGGAAAGACATTTTATGTCATTCAGCAGGCTATTGCCAGAGCTGAAAATAATCATAAAATAGTTATAATTGATCAATCTGGTGCATTTTCTACGGAAGAGCTAAGTAAGCATCTACCTGATAAAATCGTTAAAAAATACTTTTCTTACTGGGACATAGGAAAATACGGTATCCCGGTAGATTTGCTTTCACTTGAAAACTGTTCAAATCTTCCTGAAAAAAAGAACCGTCTTTTCAGCATTCTATCAGTAGGTGCAAGAGTTACTGGCGAAATACAAGGGAAAGTGTTGAAAAGAGTGCTTCGCAATATTGTAGATGCTATCTCGAAGGGGGGGGATAAAATGTCTATCAGATATTATATCTTTCTTTGACAGTAATGATGAAGAACAGATTAAGCTCCGTGACAGGCTCACAGATGTTTTCGATGATATCGAAGGACTTAATACTTATGAGCAAAACTGGGGAGAATTCCTTTGTTCACAAAAACCAATAGTCATATTATCAACAGCAGCTGATAGTGTACATAAAGGCAGCGAAATCACAGATATGCTTCTTGCAAGCTTATATGAGTACAAACAGCATCATCAAGAAAGTCGTTATGCAGTCATCCTTGACGAGATCGAAGATCTGTGCTTGGATAGAGACGGACCTATATGCGTTATCCTAAGAAAAGGTACTAAGCATAACTTGACAATGATACTTGCCTCACAAGAGTTTTCAGTCGAAAAGGATAAGCTTGGTAGACTTATTGGAAACAGCGGAATACAGGTGATTTTTCACCCCAAAGATGCAAATCTTAGTTCAATATCAAGGTTTACTGGAATCGATAAATCTACGCTTACGAATATGGAGCAGGGAGAGTGCGTAATTGTAGGTGGAATGTATAACAAAAATAAGAAGACGCATATTAATCAAACTATTCTTTGCCATACATATATAGCTTATCACAGAAAAAAAGAAAAGAATATTATCGAACGTTTTAGATGGAAATGATATATTACTTTATTTATTACTCAATCTATAATCGCCTGATAAAGGTTAATATATAAATTATGTTTTAATTTTCGGCTCCTTTTCGGGAGCCAGCCTCTACAAATATTTTACATCAAAAAAACAAAACAGTCAAGCGGTACAAGCGATACCGCATATAATTAAACGAAAGGAGCAGGATATTATGGCAAAAAAGAAGAAAGAACTGCCCTCACTGTGGGAGCGTTCGGAATATGAAGTAATAAGTGAGACTGAGACGGATACAGAGCTTATTGCTGTGCTGAAAACAAAATACAGCGGAGCAACGGTCATCTGTCACATTCCCAAACACACGAAGGAAGAGGAAGAAAAAATCGCCGCGGACGTTACTTATGCACTTATGCAGATAGCGTTCACAGGTCAGGACATCAGCCACATGAAGAACATGGAGATACTTATGGACTGATACGCTACATACGAAGCAAGCCTCGGGGAACACCCGAGGCTGTTTCTTTTTTATACAGTAGCTTCTATCAGCGTCTTATCCTCGAATTGAACTGTCTTAACGCCTGCCTCTTTGCTGTGATTGAAGCAGAATGTGAGCAGATAGCCTGTTTTGAGCCCGTAGGAATCGAGATAGTCGGAGAGCTGTTTCTCGCCGTCCTCGTTGTACTTCTGACCGTGCCATATTTTCAGCTCAATGATGTATCGTTTGCCGAGGTAGTCAATAACGATGTCCATACGGCGATTGTCACGGGTCTGAGCCTCAACGTAATAGTTGCCGATACCGTTGATTATCGGACGGAGATAAATCAGGAAACACTTCCTGCCGTCCTCCTCGATGAACTTTTCAGGCTTGTCACCGTATATCTCATGGAAGTGAGCGATAAACTTTGTCAGTATCAGCTCAACATCAAGTATGCCGTCCTTGACGAACTCAGGCTTATCGAGAGTACCTGCCTTAGCGATAGGAGTAGACTTCATTTCCTCAGAGGTCAGCATATCATTATAAAGCCTTGTTTCGAAGATCCTGTTAGCGATAACAACTCCGTTATCTACTACCTTTACAAAACCGAACAGCAGAAGCAGCTTTGTAGCTTCATGGTCTGGATTGTAAGAAAATTTCTGTCCGCCGACAAGCACCTGATACAGACTTTTTTTCATTTCGGGGTAGTCTTCGAGCTTGTTTATAAGTGAATCGAACAGCGGCATATTCATAGTAAGTATCTGATTAACTGCTGAGATAACACCGTCGCTGTTCCATTCGTGAATAGTTTCGTCCAATAGCTTACATATGTTAGATACAAGCACAGGATATCCCGAGGTATAGTCGTAAATAAGCTGAGCAACAGCATTTATATCCATGCCTGTATTATGGTCACTCTCATAGTCGGAGAGCATACCTGCGATACCGTCAACAGTAAGGCTCATATTTACGTTGAAATCAACAGCGATATTCCACGGGCTGTTGTGCTGATGTTCAGAATCATCACGTATTTTGAGCTTCAGGTTTCGGATATCCCTTACGCCTGACAGAATGACTGACTTGAAAGTCGGTCTTTCATTCCTTTCGAGATATGCAGCTCTGAGTTTGGATAAAAAACTCAGGAAGGTCTGGGTGTTTGAAGCGCTGTCTATCTCGTCTATCATCAGTATAATAGGCTTGGGGGAGAGCCTGCACCATTCGCCTATAACACGGAAAAGGTTTGCCATGCGTATCTGCTTGCCGTTGGCGACAGCTTCAAGCTGCGCTTTAGGTTCAGAAGGGATAGGATCGCCCTCTTGCAGAGCGGAGAGTATCTCCTGTGCAAAAGCCATAACAAAGCTGGAAGTGGTGTCGAAATCTTCGGGGTCCATATTCTGGAAGTCAAGGCTGATAACGCAGTAGTCGTCAGCAAGGTACTTTTCAAGAGCTTTCAGAGTAGTAGTCTTTCCGTACTGCCTTCCTCGGTTTATAACGAAATAATCCCCACGGTCTATCATCTTCTTTATAGCTGCAAGACGCTCGGTTATATCGACCATATAGTGCATTTCCGGGAAGCAGGCACCTGTTGTATTGAAACGTTTTTCCATTATTTCACCGCCGTTCATATGAAGTAATTGTTAGATTTAGTATATCATATTCTGAGCAATAAATCAACATGATACGATAATTATTTTTAGCTGTCCAATGTATCGCAGATCGGAACAGCTTGGTTCACATGGATCATCGGCAATACAAAACGGCTGTATACAGCCATATCCGTAAATGTACAACATAGACATGATAATTTTTTCTCATACTGCCACATAAATTAGCTCCTTTCCCACGGCCATGGATCGTCGATCCAGTCCCAGTGATCTGCATCGTTGTTCTGTTCTGGCATAAGGGGACCGTACCTGCTGACGTATTCGTTCACAGCGTTCATGCGAATCTGTTTATATTTTCTGAACATAGCAAGCGCCCGCGGACAGTTTGGGTGAGTGTCGAGATAGAGGTTGAGTTCTTTCAGGGTGAAGTCGTACTGGCGTATCTTATTGAGCAGTTTTCTTTTTTCGTTCATGATCTTTCTCCTTTCCTGAATGGGAAATTCAGCTCGGGGAAAAGGGTGCCGTATTCCAGAGCATCGTCATGCTGATAGGTCTCGCCCCACTGCTGGAATGGTACATAAGCCATAGCAAGCGGAGTGTTTTGTGGAAAGCGTGAAGTTGCGTCTGCTGATACGGGACGTTTACGTTCCTGATCGGTCTCTGTGAGGACAGTTTCGCGTTCTCTCAGCACAAGACCGTCGATATCATCGAAAAGATTCAGATTCATATTGCTCCTCCTTTCATGCAGAGGAGATCGTGCAGACCTCTTCTGCACAGTTTATATTATGTATCTATGCAGGGAAGCGTTACACAGACCTTTTGTACCTTTTGTACCTTTTGGACCTTTTTTACCTTTTTTACCTGTACCATATCTGACAAATCAATAATAAGCTGTTTGGGATAATAGTTAAATTATTTTTTAATCGATACGTGAATATTCTGTGTAACAGCATTTTTCTGATGCAGCGGCTCATGGACAGTGGTACAAAAGGTACATAAGGAAAAAAGGTAAAAAAGGTAAAAAAGGGGTGCTTGGAGAGCGCAGAAAGCAGTTGAAAGAACTTTGAGCTTAGTGTAGGGGCGAGTTCCGCTCGCCCGTTGGCACACGTACAATTGCCCACAACCCTGATACCTTGTAGGGACGGCCATTGGCCGTCCGCAGATGACCGTACATATATGGTTAAACAATTGTAGGGGCGCATTCCGTGCGCCCGTGATAACCACATTATGATGAACAGATTGTAGGGGCTGCCTTTGGCAGCCCGCATGATCCAATACATACGGTCAAATGCAACGGACCGCCAAAGGCGGCCCCTACACGGTATCATGTTTGCATGTGGATGTACGTGTATTAAAGGACGGCGAATCGCCGTCCCTACAATGTTCTATTCATATTATCAGGGTTAACAACGGGCGCTCGGAAAGCGCCCCTACACTGCTTTCTGATTTCTGATTTCTGATTACTGCTTTCTGATTACTTTGTTTAGTTCTTTGCGGAATTCATTGCTTTTTCAACGGCTTCCATAATTGCGTTTGAGCTGTATGTAGCGCCTGAAACGGCATCCACATATGTGTCCTGAGCGGCGATAATAGAGCGGATGACTGTGTCCTTAGCAGAGTTGAAGTAAGAGAGGTCCTCTTCCTCAGACGACGCTTCGATAGAAACGACCTTGTCATTCTCTATGGTTATCTTTACACTTACGTCACCGTCATAGCCGTAAGCCGAAGCCTCGTAAACGCCGTCCTTATAGATGTGGTTTTCCTGAACAGGTTCGGGAGTTTGTGCGGCTTCCTCTTTCTTTTCTGGTTCGGGAGCGGAGTTGTTCTCCTCTTCCTTATTTTCGGACTTGTTTTCGGATTCGGACTGTGTATCGTTCTGTTCGTTCTCTTCCTCAGCGGCTTCTGCAGCTGATGCAGTTACGGATTCTGTTGCAGTCTGTGCAGAGGATGAAGCGGCGGCAGTACCCTCGCTTCCCGAAACTGCTGTGGTATCGGACTTAAGGTCGGTGCCGCTTACAACCGCAGTTGTTGCTGTATCGGTACTTTCTTCCTTCTGCGCCTCTGTAGTCTGCTGTGATTCGGTTATCTGCGGACGTTCACGGCGCTGACCTCTCTGAGGTTCTGCGGCAGTCTGTGACTTAAGTGAGATGCATACTGCACCTGCAAGGACAGCAGCTGCGGCAACTGTGCAGATACTGTTTATGGCAGCCTTGCTTTCGGGCTTTTTCTTTGCGATGTACCACTTTCTGATACGCATTGCCGCATACACTGCAAACACCAGTGTATAGACTATTATGCTGAACATATAGCCTTCCTGACCGAGCTTTGCCTTCGGTACGAAAAGCACCATGATATGAGCGTAGATGAGCGCATAGAAGATATAGGCGAAACGCTGTATATTCTTCCATTTCTTCGGATTTATCTTCTTTCTTATCGCCTTGAAGGAAATAACGGTAAGAGGAAGCATTATAAGTACCATTACAAGTGAGATGATACTTGTTGCGGTGAACTGAACAAGTGCCGAGCCTGTACCTGTACGCTTGTTTATGAGCGAATTAATGTACTTCATACCGTAGGTAACTATGTGGGAAAGAGTTACGGCAGCGGCAAAAATGGATAGCTCTCCGCGTATGGGCATGAGCTTCTTTATTGGTGAAGAACCGTTCGGAAGTGCGCCTGCGTACATGACAACTGCCCAGAGTGCGGCAGCAAGTGCGCCTCGTGAAAAGATGCCGAGAACATAGTTCTTTACGAACGGACTGCTTATGACTATATCACCGTTTGAACTCATCTGAGATATAACGATGACTGCGACTGTAACAACGGATGCGGCTATGTAGAAGGGGACAGGATGTTTTTTCAGAATTTTGTCACACAGGAATGAAAATAATAATGCTATTACAAGAGAGACAAGAAATAACATAAAAAAGTTCCTTTCCGTTTTTTGCCCCCTGTGCCGTTGGGACGCAGGGGGCAAAAACTTACTAAATTATCTATTGACCGCTATATCAGTCGTTTTTCTTTCTTGAAATGAATGCTGCTGCACCTGCAAGAGTGAGTACCGATACAGGGATAGCTGCACCGGGAACGCCTGTCTTAGGGCTGTTTGAAGCCTTAGCTGTAGTCTTTGCAGTTGTTTTTGCAGTAGTCTTAGTAGTAGTCTTTGCTGTTGTAGCTGTAGTCTGAGTTGTTGCAGGAGCTTCTGTTGCTTCCTGTGTAGGCTCTTCAACTGCACCCTTTGTAACCTCGAATGAGTATGGAGTTGTATATCCTGTTGCAGTGAGAACTATCTTATACTTGCCGTCCTCTGCGAATACAGGAGTGCCTTCTGAACCTCTGCCTGCGCCTGCTGCTGCCTCGAAGTTGACGGTGCCGTCCTCGTTTATTACCTTGACAGCGCCTCTGCCTGATGCATTGTATGTGTTATCGTTAACAGCTGCTGTTGCAAGGTTCTTGATGAAGTTTGCTGCATCCTCGTCTGTGAAGCCGTCAGCAGTTGTGAGCTTGCCGTCCTCATACTTAACGGGAACGTCAGCTGTTTCGAGTGTGAATGAAGCTGAAACAGGAGCGTACTTGCCCTTTGAATCGTTAAGAGTGATATTGTACTGACCGGGCTTAGCATCTGTGTATGAGATAGTGCCGTCAGCAGCGCTCATTCCCTCGTCAACAGAAGGTGCTATCTCGAAATCGGAAGGAACAGTTGATGTGTATGTTGTTGAACCTGTACCTGCCTTGCCGTTATCAGCAGTTACACCGCCGTCGAACTTTACAGGTACATAAACAGAGCCTGTATTTACTGTTGTGTAGCCGTCGAGAGTGATGAACTTTACGCTTGTGATAGTCTTGCCCATGATGCTTACGAAGTCCTCATACTTAAGCTCGTTTCCGTGAGCTTCGGATGTCTTGAAGCCTGTTGACCATGAGTAAGAGCCGTTTCTCCAGATGTTTTCAAGGTGACGGAGCGCATATGAAGAACCGTCCGAAGTGTTTACTGTGATACCGTAGAGGTCACAGTCTGTAGGATAGCCCTTTACAGATATCTGATAATCTCCCCATGCTGAAGTTGTAGCAAGAGTGAGTTCGCCGTCAGCAGTCTGCTCACCGTTTGTATCCTTGACTGCTGAAACAGTTATCTTTCCGTCGCTTACAGAAACTTCCTTGTAAGCAACAGGAGCGCTGTCAAGTGCAGTGAAGCCGTAGTTTTCTGTGAGGAATGTAACATCATCGGATGAAACAGCAACGGGATATGTAACACCGAGGATAGTACCATTATCGTCGTTGTAAGTACCTGCAACGAGACCGCCGTTCTGCCACTTGCCGTCCTCGCCGACAGAACCTGTGTTGTTGCCCTTCCACTTTGTAGCAGTTGCGGAAGAAACAGCGTCAACTTCGTAAGCGCTGCCTATTTCAGCTGCATAGAAGTCTGCGTAAGGGATGTTCATAGTACCGTAAACGGTATCAGCAGCAGATGCGCTGAAAGGTACAGCTGCAAGAACAGCAGCTGCACATGTTGAGATGCTGATAAGAGATCTGAGCTTTTTCATATCAATATACTCCTTTTGTATATAAAATTTGTTGTTAACGGTTACGTATCGCTAACTATAGTATATAAAATAAAGGCATCAAGTGCCTTGTTGTCATAAGGATATTACCATAATACGGGTATTTTGTCAATAGCAGAACAAACGGTTTATTGCTTTTTTCACTAAGTTTTGCGGTACTAACACGGCAATTTGTTGTTTATATCTAAAGTGCACTTCTCAAAATGTTAACCTAAGCTAACATAATGATCAAAAAACTGCCCCGAAGTATGTGGCTTCAGGGCAGTTCACTATTATATTGTTGTATGTCCGTTAAGAAATGACGAGCTTTCTGAGAAGCAGGAAGTCGTAAATATTGATCCTTCCATCCTTGACGAGGTCTCCTGCATTCCAGTTGTTCATAGTGCCGTTGTTGAGCAGATAATTCTGCATCATTACAGCATCTGCAATATCACATTTTCCGTCCGAGTTCACATCGCCCTCGACTGTTGACTTCTTGGTTATCTCATCGGGAGAAAGAGCGTGGCGGTATACGGCAACGTTATCGACATAGCCCTTGAAGTAGTCATCCTCGGGATAATAGGACTTTCCGATGTATGAAGTGATACCGCTTCCGAGGTCGGACATCAGTGTAGCTATCTCCGTTGAAGTGTCAACAAGAGTGCCGTCCACATAGAGCTTTGCATCCGAACCGCTTACCGCAAAGGTGTAGTTGTGCCATGTGCTTCCGTCGAGACCGTACTTCATCTCGCTCTCACCGCGCCATGTATCGGTAGTTGCAGCGAAGCGGAAGTGGTCATCAGCCACACGGAAGAAAGCGTACTTCTCCTTGTCCTTACCTGCGGCAAATGTAAAGAAGTTGCCCTGTGATTCGGACTTTACATCCATGGAAACGGTGTATTCCGTGCAGCCCTCCAGCATACCCGAGGGGAATTCTGCGTAGGTACCGTCCGAACCGTTGAGATAGAGGACATTTCCCTTCTGCGGATCGTTCACTATCGAAGCTGAGCCGTTTAAAGTGAGGCCCTTTTTCAGGCTTCCGCCGTTATCGGGAACGGAACTGCCGTTTGAGGTCTCGAAATCGTAGTTTACAGCAGGGGGAAGCTTTTCGGGGATCTCACCTGTGGGAGTTCCGTATATCTTTACTTCGTATACCGTAGGAGTATACCAGTTGTTTGTGGGGTTGTTCTGAAGAGTTGCATTCAGTACATTCAGACGGACATATCTGTATTTGCCCGAGAGCATATCGCTGTTGAAGCCGTAGGTCTTGCTTACAACTTCGCTGTCCTTGTTGGTGTGGTCGAGAATCTTAACCCAGTTTTCACGGTCATTGCTGCCCTCGACAGTGTAGGTGTAGTAGCCTTCTGAGCCCTTGCAGATGTACCACGAGGTCTGTATGTTCGCAAGGTCGCAAACCTGACCGAGATCCACTTCAATGTAGAAAGGCCATCTCTTGTGGTCGCCTATGGCTGTGAAAGCGGTCCTGTAAGAGCCGTCGAAAGCCTTTGCTGCGGAATCCTCCCACTTTGCAGCTATGGAAGCAGATGCAGGCTTGTCCTGTGAGAGAAGTTCGCCCTGCTGAACTGGGAAGAGGTCGCCTGTGGATGTATTGTACTTGAAATAGGGATAGTAGTCATAGAAAGCGAAGCTGTTGTCGAAGTACAGCGGACAGAGTGTAGTGCCGCTTGTTTCGGAGGCTCTCAGCCAGCGGTAAGCATGCATGAGATAGTTCTTGTCCTGTAGGTTCACTATCCATCCGGACTGTGATGAGAAAGTGGAGGTGTTTCCGATATCGCGGAGCTCGCTCCAGCTGCCGTAGAGGTCCTTTGTTACGGTATATGCACCGCTGCTTGGGTACCAGCCTGCCGCCTGTGATGTGAACAGGAAGTAGTAACCGTTCTGTTTTATCATGTTCGGGAATTCACGGTACTGGTTCTCGTGGAGAGTCTTGACTACTTCGGTAACGCCGCTGTAGTCCTCGTTCATTTTAAATATGTAAAGAGTAGCGTTTGCGCCCTGACCTTCCTTGTTTGCGGCTGCGATGAGGTAGCCTGTGCCGTCATCATCGAAGAAGATAGCCATGTCACGAACCTGTATATCAAGCGGGTTGTATACATGATGAACGGTGAACTGTCCGCCGGGAGTACCTGTTATTACAAGTGCCTTACCGTCACTGTATCCGCTGGGTTTCTCCCAGTGCGCCCATACAACGACTTTGTTTTTCTCGGGGATGTAGTCGATGTGTACGGATTCTATCTTGCAGCTTTCCAGTGCGGAGTTCTGGGACTTGTCGGCAACATTGCGCTCATTGCCGAAGTGTTTTCCGTCCGATGAGGAGGTTTCCGCAAGGTAGATGTCACTTGTTCCGGGGTGGGATTTGAGTGAATAGCTGTAGTAGGTGTTTCCTACCTTGTAGCCGTTGGTCTCATAGACGAGACTGCTGCCCTTCTGATTGTCGTAGGTGCTGAGTCCCTGCGGCAGAACGCACGGTGATACCGACTTTACGCCCGAATACCATTCGCCCTTGCTGCCAGAAGCCTTCAGCTGATAGTAGTAATCGTTACCTGTCTGAAGGTCGTCGTCCTCGAATGAAGTGCCGCTTCCCTCGTATATCGGGACGAATCCGCTGTCGGGGTTAGTGGAGCGGTAAAGGGTGAACTTGTCTGCCGAAAGAGTGGTCGCCCACTGGATAGCGGCATGTTCGGCGGAATCGCTGCCTGCAACTGTGAAAAGATTCGCAACGAGACCGATATCGGTCGAAACATTGTTCGAGACTGCCTGCTGAGGTACGGCTTCGGCTGCTGAGACAGCTTCGGGATCCAGAGATACCGCAGAAACAGGAAGTGAAGCTGTTGTCTGAGAGCAAACCAGTACCGCACCGAACAGTGCAGAGACCAGTCGGGATGCGACTGATCTGCCTGATGTTTTTTTCATGAATATTCCTCCTTGAAATAATATAGTTACGTTCAACTATTTGTTAATCTGATTGTAACACATATTTCACAGAATTGCAACAGTTTTCGGAATTTGCCGCATAAAAAAGCTCAGGCAAAGGGAAGCATGAACTTCTCTTTGCCTGAGTTCTCCTTTGGTGATATGTTCCGTCGGAGGATGAGGTTTTCTCGACGCTATTGCAAACGCAGCAGTCAAGAGCCTGCTGCGCTCGGAATAACACCGTGTGTTGATCCCATTTCCATAAAAACAACTTTGATGAATTAACGGTCGCTTGTCCCCCTCGGACCGTTTGCTTCATATGCGTATCAGCCGCCGTTTCCTGTAAGCCATTTAATGATCTCACTCCAGAAATCAACTGACTCTGAAGCAGCGAATACGCCGGTTATAAGTCCATATAAATTCACGATATGTCCTCCCTTTATCGTTATATAACATGTGCCGATGTAACTATTATATTCAAAACATAAACAATAATCAAGTGCTTAACGGTGAACGGTAGTAAAAAAACGGTAAACGGTCGCTATACGGGCTGCATTGCATTTTCAACCTTTATAGCGGAAGGAAGGATGACTTCCGTCCTGACGATGCCGTTTTCGTAGTTCATAAGGAATGAACCGTTTTTTGACTCGATGACCTTTTTTGCATTGCTTATGCCATATCCGTGTCCGCCTTCGGACTTTGAAGATACGAATTTTCCGTTGTGCTTTACGGGCTCTGTGAGCGATGTGTTTGATACTTCAAGTATAAGCGAAGAACCGATGTTCCTTACCGATACCGACACATCCTTTTCCTCGGTCTTAACGGCTGCTTCAAAGGCATTTCTCAGCAGGTTCGAGAAAACCGTACAGAGGTCCATTGACGACAGCGAAAGTTCCATAGGCAGATAGCCGTGCCAGTTAAGAGTGACATCACTGTACTGCGATGCTATATCGTTGACAATGGCGTTTATAAGGTTGTTGCCTGTTTCGGTAGAGGTAACTATTTCGTTGAGCGAGGTCGTGAGGTTTGAGAGATAGTCCTCGAATTCCTCGTATTTGCCCTCTGAATAGAGCGTTTTAAGACAGTATAGATGACTCTTTATATCGTGGCGGAACGCTCTTGTCTCGTTCTCGCGCTTAAGGAGTATAGTGTAGTATTTTTCCTGTATCTTCATAAGCTGATTGGCTTCTGCATTTGCTTTTTTCAGCTTGTGGTTCTGTGCTTTGTTGGAGATGAGTGCCTCGCAGATGAATACGAAGAACAGACAGCTCAGACTGACTCCGAGTATCACCACTCTCATTATGTTTCCGTTGAAAGAATCCGAAGCTGAAAGCTGTATCGCTCCGAAAAACAGTCCGACGGCTATACCTCCTGCGATAAGCAGGACGGTTGTTCTGTTGGACAGACCGTTCTTGAGTTCGTTTCGCTTACGTATGTTGTGTATCATAAGCGGAAGCAGCATTATCAGCGAAAGGGAATTCATCAGCAGATACTCGAACCTGTTCTCAATGACTGAATTGAGGTTTATATCGAAAAGAGATACGCATATGCCCAAAAGCACTATATCCATTATGACGATATACAGATATCCGAGAATTGCCGCGACGTATTTCTTCTTTTCAACGGTCATTACGCATACTGCAGCTATGGAAAGAAGTCCCACTATCAGCGAATACAGTGAATGATACGCCCATACCGACAGCGCGCCTGCAAGTATGCATGAGACTGCACCGACAGTCAGCATCGTTTTCGGCGTTCGGCTCTTTATGCGGAATATGCCGAACTGAAGCATCATCAGTTTAGAAAGCTCGATGATGAAGAAAAGTAGATTAAAAAACAGATTGGTCATACGTCCTCCGTTCTCACATAGAGCTTGCGTTCAGGCGTATGAAGTCGAAAAGCGCCTTTCTGAACTGTGCGTTCTTGCGCCGTGAGATAGGTATGGTGGTTGATATGTAGTTCATCTCTATCTCGTTCTGGAGTATATTCTTGACATGCTGGAGCGATACCGCAAAGGACTTGTGAGTCTGGAAGAAGCTGTTCCCCACGAGTTCAAGGAGATACTTCATCGCAAGCGAAGAGGTTATAACGCCCGAACGGGTGTATATGTATGTTCCGTCGCCGAAGGCTTCAAAGCAGACGATATCGTTCTTATCGATGAGAACGGTCTCGTGACTTGTTCTGACTGCTATCTTGCAGTTCCCGAGGAGCTCCTTATCGGCGGCATAGATAGCCTCTGCAAGCTCGCTGGGGTTTATGGGTTTAAGCAGGTAACGATAGGCTCTTACTTTAAAAGCGCTTCTTATGAATTCCGTATGACTGGTCAGGAAAATAATATGTGCAAGGCTGTCTTTTTCTCTGATGATCTTAGCGGTCTCCATGCCGTTGATGTCGGGCATTTCTATGTCAAGGAAGTAAATGTCGAATTTTTCGTCTGCTTCAAGCAGCTCGCTGCCTGATGAGAATTTTTGTATCAAGTAGTCTGACTTTATACTGTGTATTTTGCTTTCGAGTGTGTCTCTGATGCAGGCTTCGTCATCGCATACTGCAACTTTTAACTGCATTCAAACGCCGGTGGATGATTCCGGCTTCACCTCACTTTCCCTGTTGTGATCCATTTCCGTTTCAGCGGATTCTCATACCCGCTGTATATTATCCCTGTTTGATTAATGCAAAGTGTTAAATCAAACTATTTTAATTATATCATAACTTTATGCATTTTGCAATAGCTTTTGAAGAAATTTAGATAAAAAATATTATTTTAATAAACTAAATGTATATTGTTACTAACGTATTGCTTTTTGTAAATTAAATTATGCCGAAGTCTGTCGTAATATGCAGTTAACTGTCATAAAAGTCGGCGGTGCGAGAATATTGACGATTTTACTTGACAAGTATTTGGTAAAAGTGATATAATATAGTGTATTTGTATTATGAATTAAAACTGCCCTGCGGCGGTTATGATCAACAAGAGGTGAATTATCAATGAAATACGAAGAGCTCGCAGGTAAGCCCGATATAAGCGGGATACAGGAAAGCGTCCTGAAATTCTGGAAGGACGAGAAGGTGTTTGAAAAGTCTGTTGATAAGGAAGGCGCAAACGAAGTCGTCTTCTATGACGGACCTCCTTTCCCGACAGGAAAGCCTCACCACGGTACTATACTTGTATCATTCATCAAGGATATGATCGCAAGATACTGGACTATGAGAGGCTATAAGGTGCCCAGAGTATGGGGCTGGGACTGTCACGGACTTCCTATCGAGAACCAGGTCGAAAAAGACCTCGGCATCGATGACAAGAACTATATCGAGAATACCCTCGGTATCGACAAGTTCAACGACAAGTGCTTCGAGCTGGTTTCAGGCAACAACGAGGCATGGAAGGAATACGTTGAGCAGATGGCGCGCTGGGTTGACTACGACGGTGCTTACAAGACCATGAATTTCTCGTTCATGGAGAGCGTTATGTGGGCTTTCAAGCAGTGCTATGATAAAGGACTCATCTACCGTGATTACCGCGTAACTCCTTACTGTACACACTGCGAGACTTCGCTTTCTATCTCGGATACAAGAGAATCGGATTCCACACGTCCCCGTCAGGACAGATGGATAATCGCAAAGTTCGCTACAGACGAGAAGATAAACGGCAAGCCCGTATTCTTCCTTGCATGGACAACAACTCCGTGGACTCTTCCTTCAAACCTATGCCTTGCTGTAGGTGAAGCACTGGATTACTCCTTCGTTGACGTAGGAGAGGAAATATTCATCGCTTGTACAAACGTACTTTCAAAGTATGAAAAGATATTCGGCAAAGAGCCTGTAATAGTCAAGGAGTGCAAGGGCGCAGACCTCGTGGGACGTACTTACGAGCCGCTCTTCCCTTACTTCGCAGATCTCAAGGACAAGGCTTTCAAGGTAGTTACTGCCGATTACGTAGGTTCTGACGAGGGTGTTGGTATCGTACATACAGCTCCTGCCTTCGGTGAGGACGACTACTGGACCTGCAAGAACAACGGCATCCCGCTGGTAAACCCTGTCGACGCAAAGGGACGCTTCACCGAGGAAGTTACAGACTTCTATGAGCCCGACGGCGACAAGAACGTTATCGAAATGAACCCGACTGTTATCCGCTTCCTTTATGAGCAGGGCAAGGCTGTTGCAGACGGTACCATAGAACATAACTATCCGCATTGCTGGAGATGTAAGAGACCTCTGATCTACAAGGCTATGGATGCATGGTACTTCGATGTTACCAAGATCAAGGACAGACTCATCGAGTGCAATGAGGAGATAAACTGGGTTCCCGAGACAGTAAAGCACGGACGTTTCGGCAAGTGGCTCGAAAATGCCCGTGACTGGAATATCTCACGTAACCGCTACTGGAGCACACCTATCCCGATATGGGAGTGCGATAAGTGCGGCGAGAGAACTGTACTCGGAAGTGCTGACGAGATCGAGGAAGTTAGCGGAGTCAAGCTCACAAACCTCCACCGTCAGTACATGGACAAGGTTACATTCAAGTGCAGCTGCGGCGGCACAAAGAAGAGAGTTCCAGAGGTTCTCGACTGCTGGTTCGAGAGCGGCTCTGTTCCTTTCGCTCAGAAGCACTATCCATTCGAGAATAAGGAGTGGTTCGATTCACACTTCCCGAGCGACTTCATCGTTGAGTATACAGGTCAGATACGCTGCTGGTTCTATTACCTCCACGTACTTTCAGTTGCACTCTTCGACAAGCCTTGCTTCTCAAACTGCATAGTTCACGGTACGATCCTCGCAAAGGACGGAAAGAAGCTTTCCAAGTCCTCAAAGAACTATACAGATCCTATGCACCTTATGAAGAGTTTCGGTACAGACGCATTCCGTCTCTACCTTTATCAGACAAATGCAATGCTCATCGGCGACCTTCTCTTTGATGACAACGGTATACAGGACGCTTATCAGCAGATAATCCTCCCTTACTGGAATGCCTGCAACTTCTTCATAAGCTACGCTAATATAGACGATTTCAGACCTGAAAAACTCACTCCGCCTACATCCGACAATCAGCTCGACAGATGGATGCTGGCTAAGCTCTATGAGGCTACCGATACAATAACCAAGAATATGGATGCATACTTCGTTAACAAGTATGTTGACAGCCTTATCGAGCTTGTGGACGGTCTTACAAACTGGTTCATCCGCCGTTCAAGACGCCGTTTCTGGGAGAAGGGCATGTCTCAGGACAAGAAGAACGCTTACGAGACACTTTACTACGTTCTCGTCAACATGACAAAGCTGTTCGCTCCTGTTGCTCCTATCATCTCGGAGAAGATCTACCAGACTCTTACAGACGGCTTCTCGGTACACCTTGATTCATGGCCTGAGATACCCGAGAGCTTCCGCGATGACGAGCTTCTCGATCAGGTAAAGCTTGTACGAAATGTTATATACCTTGCACGTTCTATCAGAAGCAAGAACAACGTAAAGAACCGTCAGCCTCTCAGCAGACTTGGCGTTGCACTCTCCGATGACAGCGGAATACCTGTTATCAAGTCCTTCAGCGACATAATCGCAGAGGAGCTGAACGTTAAGACAGTTGAGGTGCTTGAAAGCGTTGACAGTGTTGCAGAGGTAAAGTATGCACCTAACTTCAACGAGATAAGAAACCGTTATCCCGACAGAGTTCCCGATATCATCAAGGCTGTAAAGAGCGGCAAGTTCCGTCTTGCAGCAGAGGGCGCTGTACTTGAGATCAATGGCAGTGAAGAGACATTCGATCCCGAGATCATCCTCGTTACCTATCAGGCTAAGGAAGGTCAGCACGTTGCAAGCGAAAAGGGCATCGTTGCTGCTCTCGACCTTACTATCACTGACGAGCTCCGCGAGGAAGGCTTCGCAAGAGACATTGTCCGCAGCATCCAGGATGCCCGCCGTCAGCTCGACTGCGAGATAATGGATCACATCAGCATCCAGCTTGAAGGCGATATCCCTCAGAACTGGGTAGACTATATCTGCGATGAGACTCTCAGTAAGGTCGCAGATGTGGCTTCACCTGATCTCACTCTCGAAGTCGCTTTCGATGACGACCGCAAGGTAACTGTTAAGATAAACAAGTAATAAATAAAGGACAGGCGTCCCGAGATCTGCGGCTGCGGATAACGAGGGCGCCGTCTCCGCGCATTGAACCGAAAGGAAATTGTAATGAAAAGAGACCTTCCAAAGACCTATGATCCCAGCAGTGTTGAAAAGCGGATCTATGAAAAGTGGGAGAGCGACGGCTGCTTCAGAGGCATCCGCGATCCCGAAAAGAAGCCATATACCATATCCATGCCGCCTCCGAACGTAACGGGACAGCTCCACATGGGACACGCTGTTGACAATACCCTTCAGGATATCCTCATCCGTTTCAAGAGAATGCAGGGCTATGCTGCTCTCTGGGTGCCCGGTACTGACCATGCCGCTATAGCTACAGAGGCTAAGATAGTTGAAGCTATGCGTCAGGAGGGACTTACCAAAGCTGACCTCGGCAGAGATAAGTTCATGGAAAGAGCATGGGAGTGGAAAGAAAAGTTCGGCAACCGTATAGTTAAGCAGCTCCGTACACTCGGTTCTTCCTGCGACTGGGAGAGAGAACACTTCACTATGGACGAGCAGTGCTCAAAGGCTGTTCTTGAAGTATTCGTCAATCTCTATGAGCAGAAGCTCATCTACCGCGGAAACAGAATGGTAAACTGGTGCCCTAAGTGTCAGACATCAATATCAGATGCAGAGGTAGAGTATGAGGAGCAGAACGGACATTTCTGGCATATCCTCTATCAGGTAAAGGAAACAGGCGAGTTCCTTGAAATCGCTACAACACGTCCTGAGACTATGCTCGGCGATACTGCAGTTGCTATAAACAGCGAGGATGAGCGTTATAAGCACCTTCACGGCTGCCACGTTATCCTTCCTCTCATCAATAAAGAGATACCTATCGTATGCGATGAGCATGCCGATATGGAAAAGGGTACAGGTGTAGTTAAGATAACTCCTGCACACGATCCTAACGACTTCGAGGTAGGTCTCCGCCATAACCTTCCTGTTGTACGCTGCTTCACATATGACGGTCACATGACAGGTGAAGCTGATGTTAAGGAGTACCGTGAACTGGTTGAAAGCGGAAAGGCTGCTGATGACGAGCCCGAGGTACTGGACTGCGGAAAGTACGCAGGTATGACTACCGCAGAGGCAAGAAAAGCTGTTCTTGCAGACCTTGAAGCTCTCGGCATCCTCAAAGAGACCGAGGACCTTAAGCACGATGTCGGTACTTGTTACCGCTGTCATACAACTATCGAGCCAATGGTATCAAAGCAGTGGTTCGTAAGAATGAAGACTCTCGCAGAGCCTGCAATAAAGGCTGCTGAGGTGGGCGATATCAAGTTCGTTCCCGAGCGCTTCACAAAGACATATCTAAACTGGATGAGAAATACACGCGACTGGTGCATTTCCCGTCAGCTCTGGTGGGGACACCGTATACCTGCATGGTACTGCGCTGACTGCGGCGAGACAAACGTTGCCAAGGAAGCACCGTGCAAGTGTGCTAAGTGCGGAGGCACAAACCTCTCACAGGATCCCGATACACTGGATACATGGTTCTCATCAGCACTCTGGCCGTTCTCTATTCTCGGCTGGCCTGATAAGGACTCTGAGGACTACAAGTTCTTCTATCCTACAAGTACACTCGTTACAGGCTATGATATCATCGGTTTCTGGGTAAGCCGTATGATATTCTCAGGCCTTGCATATACAGGCAAGCTGCCATTCGATACTGTAGTTATCCACGGTATCGTAAGAGACAGTCAGGGACGCAAGATGTCCAAGTCACTCGGCAACGGCATCGATCCTCTTGAGGTCATCGACCAGTACGGTGCTGATGCTCTCCGCTTCATGCTGGTACAGGGAAGCTCTCCCGGAAACGACATGCGTTACAGCGAAGAGAAGATCGTTGCAATGAGAAACTTCACCAATAAGATATGGAACGCTTCACGTTTCCTTCTTATGAATATGTCCATAGAGAAGGTCGAGCTTCCGAAGGAGCTTGAACTCGAGGACAAGTGGATCCTCTCCAAGCTCAACAGCCTCATCAAGGACGTTACCTATAACATGGAGAGTTTTGATACAGGTGTTGCAGCCCAGAAGATATACGACTTCATCTGGAGCAGCTTCTGTGACTGGTACATCGAGCTTGCAAAGATCCGTCTCAACGGTGAGGACGAGCAGAAGAAGAACAACAACGTTCAGAACGTTCTCTGCTATGTTCTTACAGATATACTCAAACTCCTCCACCCGTTCATGCCTTTCATTACCGAGGAGATATATCAGGCACTTCCTCATGACAGCGGCTATCTTATGATGCAGAGCTGGCCTGAGTACAGCGAGTCGCTGAGCTTCCCGGAGGACGAGGCTAAGATGGAGAAGACAATGGAGACCATCAAGGCAGTACGTGAGTGCAGAGCAGAGCTTAAGGTGCCTAACTCACGCAAGGCTAACGTAACTATCGTAACAGCAGTACCTGATATGTACGATGCTGCAAAGAGCTTCCTCGTAAGAATGGCAAGCGCATCCGAGGTAGAGGTCATCACCGAGGAGAACGATTCACTTACAGGTATGGTAAGTACAGCAACAGCTGACGCAAAGATATTCCTTCCTCTTAAGGAGCTTGTTGATACAGACAGCGAAAAGGCAAGGATCAACAAGGAGCTTGAAAAGGCTTACAAGGAAATGGAATTCGTTAACAGCAAGCTGAATAACGAGAGCTTCATGTCCAAGGCACCCGAGAAGGTGGTAGCTTCTGTACGTGAAAACGAAGCTAAAACAAAGGCACTTATAGAGAAACTCCAGGAGATGCTCGCATCACTTGGCTGATAGCAAAAGGGACGCATAGTGCGTCCCTTTTAGTATGTTGAAAACATGGAAAATTACAAATTATCTGCGGGCGAACACTGTTCGCCCTTACTGCTTTCTAATTTCTGATTACTGATTTCCCGTTAAAATATCACTCTATCATATTTTTTATGCTCTGCATACGCATGTCCCATGAGGCGCTTTCATCCGCACACTTCTTCATGTCGCTTGCAAGCAGGTCGAGCTTCTCCTGCGGAAGGTCCTTCTTGTAGCGGAGCTTGTGTTCGAGACTTGCCCAGAAGTCCATAGCTATCGTGCGGAGCTGTACCTCAACCTTGACCATGCGCTTTTCGTTTTCAAGGAATATAGGTACAGCCACTATCAGGTGGAGACTTCTGTAGCCGTTCGGCTTAGGGGACTCTATGTAGTCCTTGCGCTCGATGAGGGTTATGTCGTCCTGACTGAGAAAACAGTCGGCAAGGCGGTAGATATCCTGTATGAAGGAGCATATAACTCTTACTCCTGCGATATCGTGGATGTTTTCTTCCAGCGCTTCGAGAGTGTTCGGGATATTCTTCTTCATGACCTTGCGGAAGATACTGCTGTAGCTCTTTATCCTCGACTGTATGAACTCAATGGGATTGCTTTCGCCGTTTATCGAGAACTGCTCGTTGAGCACCTTGAATTTGGTCTCTATCTCCATGATAGCGCACTTGTAGTATGTGAAGAACTGCTGGAGCGGTATCATGCTCTCTTCGAGCATACCGATGAACTCGCTTTCCGTCATGTCCTGATCGGAGAGGTTTATCAGTTCGTTCATTACCTGTCTTCTGCTTGAATTATCCATTATTTATCATTCCTTTCGGCGAAAAAACGCTTTTCAAATTCGGGAGTTCCTGATGTTACCTTCAAACCGTTAAGGTAGCTCATAGGCGAATCCATGGGAAGGTCGAAGATGAGGGAATAGGCGCAGAGTGCCTGTCTGAACACTCCTCTCCGCTTGTTGGCTGAGGGATCGCCGTATTTGCCGTCCCCGAGAAGGGGAGCGCCGATGTGTGCAAGATGTGCCCTTATCTGGTGAGTCCTGCCTGTATAGAGCGTCACTTCGATGAGATACAGTCCCGAACGTTTTGCAAGTACACGGTAACCCGTCTTGATCTCTCTGAATCCCTCTTTCGGCTCGTCGGATATGCGGACTATATTCCTGCCCTCGTCCTTGCGGTGATAGGCGGTGAGTATGTCCTCCTGGGAGGGCGGTGCCGAAACCGTTATGCAGTGGTATATCTTATGGAGCTGACCGTTTTTTACTGCGGAGTTTATCTCTCTCAGCGCGGCAGCGTTCTTTGCGGCGGTAACGAGTCCGGAAGTGTTCCTGTCAAGGCGGCTGCACAGCGCAGGTGCGAAGGAGCTTTCCTCCTGTGGATTGTATTCGCCTTTTTCGCAGAGATAGAGCTTTATGCGGTTTATGAGGGTATCACTGCTGCTTGTTGCGTTGGAGTGGGAATCGAGTCCCACAGGCTTATCTGCGATGAGGATATTATCGTCCTCGTAAACTATATTGAGCTCCCGTGAAGCGGACCTGAACGAGAGGTCGTGCTGTTTTTCGGCTGCAACTTCGTCCTTGACGTAGACTCTTACCACGTCACCTTCTGAAAGGCGGTCGGATATATCGCAGCGCTTGCCGTTGAGTTTTATGTCCTTTTTGCGGATCAGGCGGTACATCATACTTTTAGGCAGCTCGGGCATTGCCTTTGATATGAATTTATCTATTCTCTGACCGCTGTCATTATTGTTGATAATAAACTCTTTCATATATATACTCCGTGGAAAACTGGTGTGAAAATAAACAGTTTTTTATATTTTTGTTAGTGCACAACGCACAATGTTTCGGACAGGCTATTGTTTTTTCTGCATAAAGCTTGCGTTTTTCATTTAAGTATGTTATACTATATACACAAACCCATCGCAGGAGTTTTCAGTGCGGTTCTGAATGCGATGAGGAAACCGATCACGGATCAGGTGCATCTGTAAAGCCGTCAGTCCTCTTACGACAGTGTCATGGATGTGCTGAATGATCCCTTAATAATTGAATAGCAAGGAGAATGATTGTCATGAGCATATCCAAAAGGCTGATCAGTGCTGTTATGTCAGGCATACTTGCCCTCGGCACAGCGATCACCGCAGCTCCCACAGCTTTTGCTGCAACGCTGCCTGACGATGCTTCCGCTGAGTTATATGATAGCACAAATTCAGCCGAAAGTAAAGACTCTGAAGGAAAACCTTTCGACGTATTTGGAATCTACAATGCTTATCAGGAGCTTGTACCCGCAACAGCCCCTGCAACTACATCCACTACCACCACAACCGTTCCCAAAACTACAACGGCTGCAACTACAGTAACTACTACTGAAGAGCAGACTACCACTGCCGAGACTACAACTACTGCCCCTGAGGTGCCTCTTTACATCACAAGACGGGGTATAGATGTATCCAAGTTCCAGAATACAATAAACTGGCCGCAGGTAAAGGCAGGAGGTATAGATTTCACTATAGTACAGGCAGGCTACGGACGTGAACTCTATCAGAAGGACTATAAGTTCGATGAGAACGTAAAGAACGCCAAGGCTGCCGGTCTGGACGTAGGTGTATACTGGTACAGCTACGCTAATTCACCGGAGGATGCAGTAAGGGAAGCAGAGACCTGCTACGAAATCATAAAGAACTACGATTTCGAGTACCCTGTATACTATGATGTTGAGGAAAAGTTCCAGAGCTACTATTCCGCAGCTTATATGTCACAGATAGTTGACGCTTTCTGTTCCACAATTGAATCAAAGGGCTACAGGGCAGGCGTTTACAGCTATGCTTGGTTCCTTGAAGCAAATATCTACAGAAGCGTTCTTGATAAATACGAGGTATGGGTCGCACAGTATGCAAGTTCACCATACTCGTTCTCAGGCGAATACGGCGTATGGCAGTATTCGGGTACAGGCTGGGCAAGCGGTGTTCCAACACAGGTCGACCTGAACTACTCCTATAAGAATTATCCTTACATACTTTCTCCCGAGACCTATTCAGGTCCCACAGGTACGGTAGCTACAGCTTCGCCTGCAACTACAAGTACGACAACCACTACAGCATCCTACAAGAAGGGTGTTGATATATCGTCCCTGCAGGGTGATATAGACTGGGGAAAGGCTAAGGCGAACGGTGTTGATTTTGCGATACTCCGTGCAGGATACAACGGTATCGAACCAAAGGCGGATGCGAATTTCGCAAAGAATGCTGCGGATGCAGCTGCGGCAGGAATGCCGATAGGCGCCTACTGGTACGCTACTTCCACCACCGTTGAGGGAATGCTTAAGGAGGCAGAGGCTTTCTATAATACGATAAAGGGTATCAAGTTCGATTATCCGCTGTATCTCGATATAGAAGATCCTGTTTACTCCAAATCGGAGCTGACTCCCGAAAAGATAACAGAGCTTGTAAAGGCATTCTGCGGATACTTCGAGGATAAGGGATATTACATAGGAATCTACAGCTATGAATTCTTCCTTACAAATCATGTTGATCCTTCACTCTTTGAGCTCTATGATGTATGGCTCGCAAATTACGGAGTTGAAAAGCCTGCGTTCAGCAGTAAATACGGCACATGGCAGTATGATATCGATGTCAGCATAGACGGTATCGGTGCTCCTGTTTCGGTAAGCTACTGCTACAGATCGTATCCTTCGGTAATGAGGGAATATCATCTTAACGGTTATTGATAATGTCAGATATGCATATCGGTCGTTCCGATATGCATATTTTTTCAGGAATGAGGAATTATGGTTGAATTTATTACAGGCGCTGCGGGAAGCGGAAAAAGTACGCTGATGTTTGAGCGCATAAAGCAGGAATCGGAAAATGCCGACAGGGTATGTATCATTGTACCAGAGCAGTATTCCTATGAATTCGATAAAACTCTGTACTTCTATCTCGGTGCGGAGCGCTTCAACGAGCTGATGTCTCTCAGCTTCACCAGCCTTGCACGTCAGCTGTTCCAGCTGTTCGGTGAACCTGACAGAAAGGGCGAGTACGCCGACGATCTTGCACGTATGATAATCATATATCAGGCTATCTCTGCCGTAAGGAACGATCCCGCTTCATTCAGCTACTTCCGCCGGACCAGTATGCAGAACGGCTTCGCAGAGGAGATGCTTAAGCTGATAAACGATATGAAGCGTTCGGGCATAGCGCCGAACCAGCTTGCGGTAAAGGCTGTAATGCTGGATAACAAACTCAGGGACAAAACGGACGATGTGGCTTCGGTATATTTCGAGTACGAGCGCCTTATGGAGGAATACGGCTATAAGGACGAGCTGGAAAACGTCCGTGAAGCTGCAAAGACAGCTAATCTGAACCGATATTTCAAGGGCAGGAAGGTATTTATAGACGAGTTCGAGAGCTTCACGGGAGATCAGATAGAGATGCTCAAGGTCATGATATCATCTGCGGATGATGTGGTCATAACTCTCAGGACCGATGATCCAGATGCAGGTGAGTTCACCCTGTTCGAGACCGTTAACCGTACCTACAGGACAGTCAGGGAGATATGCCGTCAGGAGAACGTGCCCGTTAAGGTGACTTCATGTGAAGGATGCTACAGATTTGCAAAACCCGATCTGGAGTACCTCAGCAGGCATATTATGCGGAATTTCCGCTATGAGCCGCAGAAATCCCCGAGTCCCGACAATATAAGCATTTTCGAGGCAAGGGACATGTACAGTGAGGCGGAGTATGTCTGCGCCGAGATAAAGAGGATGATATATGCCGACAGTTCCCTCAGATTCAGGGATATTGCCATTATATCCAATGATATCGCACAGTATTCCGAGGTGCTTAAGGCGGCATTCAGAAGATATGATATACCCTACTTCCTGAGCATCGAAAAGCCTGTTGACCACACTTCGGTAATGGTGTTCTTTACGGCGCTTCTGGATCTTATGTCCTCAGGCAGGTTCCGCACGGAGCAGATGTTCAGACTGATAAAGTGCGGAATACTTGATATATCTGTTACGGACTCGTCACTCCTTGAAAACTACTGCTACAAGTGGAGCGTTGACGGCGATATGTGGACTCGTCCCTTTACTGCCGAGGATGAGGGCGTAGATGAGCTTGAAGAACTCAGAAAAAACGTAGTTAAGCCCCTTGTACAGCTCCGCAGGAAGCTTTCGGGAGAAAATACCGCTCGGGAGGTCTGCGGACTGCTTTACGGTTATCTTACGGACTGCGGTGCGGATAAGAGTCTCGGAAGACTCATGGTACGCCTTATCCGTCAGGACAGGGACTACGAAGCTGCTGAGCTGAAAAGGCTTTGGGGCTGTCTTATGGAGATACTGGACAGCGTGGCATCTGCTATAGGTGACAAGGTCATACCGTTCCCCGAGCTGAGCCGCATAATCCGCTCCATGATAGGCAGACTGACCTATTCCGTGCCTCCCCAGACGCTTGACGGCGTTATCGCTGCATCTGCACGCACTGCGCGTCTCAATGCACCGAAGGTACTCTTCGTAATGGGAGTGAACGAGGGCAGTTTTCCGCAGAATGTGGACCTTCACGGGCTTTTCTCCGAAGCCGACAAGCAGAAGCTTGCAAATGAGGGCATAGAGATAGCACGTCCCGTTTCGGACCTTATCGCAGCGGAGCGCCTTATAGTGTACAAGTCGCTGTCTGCGGCATCACACAGGCTTTATGTGACCTATCCGCTTTCGGACCTTTCGGGGCAGGTCCGCTACCCTGCGCAGGCAGTGGACAGCATCATCCGTATGTTCGGACGTCCCGATATACGCATCACCGAGGATATGCTTACTCCCGACCGCTATGCGGTAACTCTCCATTCCGCTTACTATCACTATATGCAGGACAGAAAGCTGAATACAAGGGAAACCGCATCTATCAGGAAGGTGCTTACGGAAGTGCCGGAATACAGCAGACGCATATCTCAGGCACTCAGCAGGTCGGGATTCTCGCATGACTATAAGATAGATCGAAACATAATGGAAAAGCTGAAGAACTTCGAGCCTCTGAGGGTATCTCCATCGGGACTTGAAAACTATAACAGGTGCCATTTCATGTATTTCTGCGATTCCTGCCTGAGACTTCAGAAGTGCGAAAAGGTGGAGCTTGACAGCAGGATAGCAGGGGACCTTACCCACAACTGCCTCAGAAGCGTACTTGCTTCACGCACAAAGGATGAGTTCGTGGGTCTTTCCTACGACCAGTTGTGCGGAGAGATACGCCGTGCAGCGGACAGTTACCGTGAGGAGAAGCTTGGGGGAGACTTCGGCAAGACTCCGAAATTCGGACTTATCTTCAACAAGCTAACCGAGCGTCTCGCGGACGTATTCCTCTATACACAGCAGTCCCTTATGGCAAGCAGCTTCGTGCCTGATGCATTCGAGCTGGACCTGCGTGACAAGCGTCCTGCGGAGATGTCCTTCGGTGACGGTAAAAAACTGGTATTCGGCGGCATAGTGGACCGTATGGACGTTTGCACAATCGGCGACAGCAGATATCTCCGCATAATCGACTACAAGAGCAGCAGAAAGAACATAACTTCAAAGACGCTTGCAGGCGGACTCAATATGCAGATGCTGATATACCTGTTTTCGGCTACGGAAGCGAACGGGTTGTATTCGGACTGCAAGCCTGCGGGAGTTCTCTACTCGCCTGTGCAGATAAACAGTGTAACTGCGGAGGAATCCAAGACTGACACCCTCAACAGCAGCGTTATAGAATCGGGACTTAAGGGCAGCGGTCTCGTACTTAGCGATATGGATGTCCTTTCTGCTATGGAGAGCGGAGTGAACGGTCGGTTCATCCCCGTAAAGACCAATAAGGACGGCGCAATAGACAGCCGTTCGAGCTGTATATCTTCCTCGGGAATGGAGCTTCTCAGGGAGTACACCTACGGCAAGCTTAAGGATATGGCGGAGTCGCTCCTTTCGGGCGATGCCGAGGCACTTCCGCTGGTAATGGGGACTGATATTCCCTGCACCTTCTGCGATTTCGGCGATATATGCGGAAACTCCGAGGCAGAGATATTCCGCAGTCCCGAGGAGTCTGAAGTGGAAAAGGCAGATGAGATATTATCAATGAAAACGGAACGAGGTGAGGGATAATGGCATGGACAGAACAACAGAATAACGCTATCGAAGCGAGAAATTCCTCCGTGATAGTATCTGCGGCGGCAGGAAGCGGTAAGACTGCTGTACTCACCGAGCGCCTTGTTAAGCTTCTTGCGGATCCCGATTCCGGAGTACGTGCGGACAGGCTTGTTGTGGTAACGTTTACAAATGACGCTGCCGCAGAGCTGAAAAAGCGCCTTGATATGAAGCTCAGGGCACTGATAAACGACGATCCCTCCGATCAGCACCTTCTGAGACAGCAGGTACTCCTGCAAAGCGCAAAGATATCCACCATAAACTCCTTCTGCTTCGAGCTGATAAGGGACAATCTTACCGAGCAGGGTATAACCTCGGGATTCGGAGTTCTTGACGAGGCGGATGAAGCGGTGCTCAGGGCGCAGGCAATGGAGGAGCTTTTCAACTACTACAGCGAGTCGGAGTATGAGAAGATATCCTTCCTGTATGACCGTTTCTGCATAAAGAATGAAAAACCCCTTATGGAGATAATCGATAAAATGGACAGGTTCCTTGCATCTGCGGCTTTCAGGGACAAGTGGCTGGACGATGCTGTAAGCGAATACAGCAGTGATTTCAGGGACTCGGCTTATTGCAGGACATTTATGGCAAGCTGTCTCCGTCAGATGAAGAGGGCATACCGTATTGCTAAGGAGAACGTTGACCTTATCACCGATGCATTCCCCGATGTTACGGGAGTTCCTGCGGCAGTAAAGACTCTTGCACAGGTACAGGACGACTGCGAATCGGTATTCACCTGTATGAGGGCGTTTGAAAGCGGAAGATTCCCCGAGGAAAGTGAGATACCTGTTTTCGGCAGGCGAGTTGCAGTAAACAAGAATGTTATCTGCGACCACTCACTTCTGGAGGTCTATGCCGCAAGACGTAAAATGGTAATGGACACCGTAAAGAGCGTAACTGCGAGCTATTCAAGGGCGGAAGCGGACTTTGCGGAATCAGGCGAGGTAACACAGGTCCTTGCAGAGGTGCTGAAAAAGTATCAGGAGATAATATGGAAGAGAAAGTGCGAAAAGAACGCAGTCAGCTTCGATGACGGCGAAAGACTTGCTTTGGAGCTTCTTGCAGACTTCGACGAGAACGGAAATATTGTACAGTCCGAGACCGCTCTGAGAGTTGCGGAGATGTACGATATCATAATGATAGACGAGTATCAGGACTCCAACAACAAGCAGGACCTTATCTTCAAGCTCATGTCAAAAAATTTCGGAAGAACTGCCGACGGACAGCCTATGTACGGCGACAATGCCTTTCTTGTGGGAGACGTAAAGCAGTCTATATACGGCTTCCGACTTGCAAACCCGAAGAACTTCATCGCCACATTGAAGGCTTCCGAACCATACAGTGCCGATAGTCAGGCGAAAAACAAGGCTATTTTCCTGAACAGGAACTTCCGCAGCTCTCCCGAGGTCATCGACACGGTAAACTATATATTTTCGCGGATAATGTCCGAGGACTGCGGAGATATAGCCTATGACGACAACGAGAAGCTGTATTTCGGAGCGCAGGAATACTCGGCTGATACAGGTGACAGACTTACCGAACTGCGTTTCATACCGGATGCTGATGAGGAAGTACCTTCGGGAAATGCCGAAGCTGCCTGCACCGCAAAGAAGATAGCGGAGATGCTCCGCACAGGTGCAGAAGTCGTGAAAAAAGAGGGCGGCACCCGTCCTTGTACTCCTGCGGATTTCTGTATCCTTACCCGAAGCAACGGTATTACTGCCGATTTCGTAAAGGAGCTTGAACTCCGTGGCATACCTGCAAAGGGAAGCGAGGAAAAAGGATACCTTAAGTCGAGGGAGATAACCATACTCCTTGACCTTCTGAGGATAATCAGCAATCCACTCCGTGATATCCCCCTTGCGGCTGTACTGACTTCATCCATGTACACCTTCACAATAGGAGATATAGCGTACATACGCTCATTTGACAGGAAAAGTCCGCTGTTCTCGGTCATCAGGGACGTTGTAGGCGGTAAGTATGAGGACTTCACGGACATGTTCCTTATAGAGCGCTGTGCCGACTTCATGGAGGCTCTGGATGCTTTCCGTCTTGACTCCGTAACAATGACCGTAGGTGAGCTGATAACTTCCATATACGACACCACAGACTTCATATCCGTTATGCAGCTCTACAGCGACGGCGAGAAGAAACGTGCAAATCTCAGGGCGCTGGTTCAGTATGCGATAAACTACGAAACAGCGGCTTCTGCCGAGGGATTCGGCGGACTGAACGGATTCCTGCGCCATATTGACAGGATAATGGAGAACGGCGACTACGCACAGGGCAAGGTCTCGGCAAGCTCGGGCGACTATGTATCAGTACAGACCATGCACAGCTCCAAGGGACTTGAATATCCGTTTGTATTCATCGCACAGACAGACCATAAATTCCGCTATGATTCGGACACCGTTATGTGTTCCGCAGACGGCAGGGTAGGCTATATCCTCTACGATCCGAAGCTGGTAAGGAAGTATAAGACCTTCCAGCAGATAATGCTTGCAGAGGAAAAACGCAGGGATGCACGAAGTGAGGAGATGCGCCTGTTGTACGTTGCCCTTACCCGTGCAAAGCAGAAGCTGTTCATAAACCTTAAATGCGGCGAGGATGCTGTAAAGCGCATAAGCGGTCTGACCGAGGAGTGCGTCATAAACAACAGCAGTATAGCCTCTCAGGTGAACAATGCAGACACTTATGCGGACTGGATATGGGCGTGTCTCATGAAGCACAGGAGCTTCAGTGAGATAGCGGAGAAAACAGCAATTGATACGGAGCGTTTCGGATTGCCGAAGTGGGATTCTGAGGACGAACTTTTCAGCTGTGAATACTGCGTTCCCGACTGCTCAGATATCATAACAGAAGCCGCAGAGGAGCGTGAAGCCGAGCCTGATGAAGCACTTTGCCGTGAGCTTCGGGCACTTATAAACAGCACCTACGACAGGGAGCTTTCACAGATGCCTGCGAAGCTCAGCGTAACACAGCTGACACACAAATTCACCGATACCGAAGAGCCTGATATGCAGCTTCAGCGTCCGAGGTTCATAACGGGTGTTGAGAAGCTGACAGGTACCGAGCGCGGTACGGCGATGCACACCTTCTTCCAGTACTGCGACCTTAATGCGGCAAGGGTTGAACCTGAAAAGGAGATACAGCGGATGATATCTGCGGGATATCTCACCGAGGCGCAGGGCAGGGCTATAGATACAGACAAGGTCGGCGCATTCTTTGATAACGAGCTGTACGGGCGTCTTATTAACTCCGAGAGCTATGTCAGGGAGAAGAAGTTCATGGTTGCTGTAGCACAGCTTGATATCAGCGGTCCCATAATAGAGAAGCTGAGACATTCCGACGGCATGATTAAGGGAATCATAGACCTTATGTTCGAGGAAAAGGACGGTCTTGTGATAGTGGACTACAAGTCCGACAGGGGAGCATCGGCGGAGGCTCTCAGAGAACGCTATACGGCGCAGATACAGCTTTATCGTGCGGCGGCTGAACTGACCACAGGCAAGAAGGTAAAGGAAGCGTGTCTTTACTCCTTCGAGCTGAAACGTACAATAAATATACCTATATAAAGGGACATGCCCGACTCTTTGCGAGTCGGGCATGCTCTGTAAGGAGAAGATATGAAAGAATGAAGATGATTTCAGTTGTTGTAGGTAGGATCTTCTGCACTGAATGGGATATCAGTCTTTGCAGTCTTGTTTGTGACGTCCTCTTCAAGGGTGAGTTCGAGTTCGATCTCTTCGCCGTCACGGTAGATCTTCATGGTGATAGTATCGCCTGCCTTGTGCTGATCCCTTATCTTGTGCATCTCATCGGCAGTAGTAACAGCTTCGCCTTCAATCTCGATAATGATATCGCCGTGCTTGATGCCTGCCTTGTCAGCGGCACCGCCCTCCGATACAGACTGAACGTAAAGTCCCATAGGTGTATCATAGTATTTTGCATATGCTTCAGTTATATCGTAGGTAGATACGCCGATCTTCGGACGTCCCGTAACGTATCCGTTGTTGATGAGGTCATCTATAATAACCTTAGCCTCTGTTATCGGGATAGCGAAACCGAGTCCCTCGACTGTAGCCGAACCGTAGCTTGAACCCATTTTTGCGGAGTTGATGCCGATGACCTGACCGCAGCTGTTAAGGAGCGGTCCGCCTGAGTTACCCTCGTTTATAGGGGCATCGGTCTGGATGAGAGTCATATCCTTATCGTCTATGGAGATCTGACGGTTGAGTGCTGAGACTATACCGCTTGTTACAGAACCGAAAAGCTCGAATCCGAGAGGGTTGCCGACTGCTATAACAAGTTCGCCTACACGAAGGTCATCACTGTCGCCGAACTGTGCGGGAGTGAGGTCTGATGCATTTATTTTCAGTACGGCAAGGTCTGTTTCCCTGTCGTAAGCGATTATCTTTGCCTTATACTCGGTCTCGTCGCTGAGAAGTACAGAGACTTCCTTTGCTTCGCCGCCGCCGTACTCCGATTCGTAGATAACATGAGCGTTGGTGATGATATAGCCGTCGCTTGTCATAACGATGCCGGTACCCGTACCCACAACGTTCTGTGTCTGAGTTTCGGGCTGCATACCGAAGAAGCTCCATGTGTTATATGTCTTTGATATCTCGAAGTTTGATGATATGCCGACTACCGAAGGCATTACCTCGTCCACGATATCGGGAAGGTACTTTGCATCCTTGCGTGCAGCGATACTGATAAGGCTCGGGAGGTTTGAAGAAGCGTTCACAGCCTCTTTTTCCTCGGGGACGACCTCGGGATCGTTTTTCATTCCGTCTTTTTTCTCGCGGAAATTATTCTGAGTCTCAGCAGCTTCTGTAAGCTGTGAGGAATCGAGCTTTGTGTCGTTCATGAATTTATAAAGCTGTACTGATCCGCCGCCGACAATAGCAAGGCAGAGCAGAAAAGCGATAGCTTTCAGACCTCTGTGCTTCTTTGGCTTTTTGGGCGGATCTGTTTCGTATGAGTATTCCGACGAGCTGTCGGTGTATTCATTATAATTATCAGACATTTTATGAAATCCTCGCTTTCATATTATCATCATATTTTATATACTCTATTTATTATGCCATGTCCTCTGAATATTATTATAGCATCTATTGTGATGAAATTATGATAACATACAGAAAAAATCGTGGTATACTTTTCTGTGGCGGCAGACGTTCAGCGTAGGGAGTGATATTGACTTTTCGGGCGTATCGGGTTATAATTAATGTGTACTCAATAACCGCCATTAGGCGGTTATTGCCCCGAACTTTGTTCGGGGAGCGCAAATTCTTCATAAAATAGTGAATTTGCGCGTCGCATTTCTTTATGTCAAGCTCATTTTGCCCGAAAGGGCAAAACAAAGTGCAAGAAAAACCTTTAATATCATTATTTTCTTGCACTTTGACAACTAAAAAATGGCTTTGGAAGCTATAATAAGCCATTTTTTAGTTGTTGAGCAGACATTAATTAGTGTGTATTATCATTGCTTTGTGCATATCGGACACAGAGCAGCGAAATGGAGAGATACATAAATGGATCAGAAGAAAATTGATCGTATAAACGAGCTTGCAAAAAAATCAAAGGCAGAGGGACTTACCGAAGCTGAAAAAAAGGAACAGACCGAGCTGAGAAACGAGTACAGACACGCAGTTGTGGGAAATCTCAATGTTCAGCTTGAAAATACATACATAGTTACTCCCGACGGCAAGAAGCGCAAGGTCGGAAGCGGAAGCAAAAGGTGAGATATGACTAACGGTGAGCTTTTTAACGCAGCTGTAAAGGCTGCCGAGAATTCATACAGTCCCTATTCGCATTTCAAAGTCGGTGCAGCTCTGCTGACTGCCGACGGGAAGGTCTATACGGGATGCAATATCGAGAACGCGTCGTATTCGCTCACTAACTGCGCCGAGCGTACCGCCGTATTCAAGGCTGTATCCGAGGGCGTTAAAGATTTCAAGGCTATAGCTGTTGCAGGAAGCGGAAACGGCGATTTCAGCCGTCCCTGTACGCCCTGCGGTGCCTGCTTGCAGGTGCTCAGCGAGTTCTGCGGAGACGATATGGTAATAGTCCTTTCAAACGGCTGGTACAGGCTTGCGGACTTCCTTCCCATGCGTTTCACAGAGGAGAGCATGAAATGAGTTCACTTATTCCCGTAAACGAAAACAAAGAGCAGTATATGGAGCTCCTTCTCATCGGTGACGAACAGGAGGATATGATACTGCGGTATCTGGAGCGATGTGAGCTGTATGCGCTCAGCGATGAGGACGAGGTATGCGGCGTTTGTGCCGTTACGGACGAGGGCGGAGGAGTTCTTGAAATAAAGAATATAGCCATACGTCCCGAATGTCAGGGTCGAGGTCTCGGAAAGCTCATAATAGAACTTGTGGCTGAGAGGTACAGCGGTCGGTATTCCGTACTCAGGGCAGGAACGGGGGACAGTCCCCTTACTGTGCCGTTTTATGAGAACTGCGGATTTACAAGGGCGTATACTATTCCCGATTTCTTTACGGATAACTACGATCACCCTATTTTCGAGGGCGGAGTTCAGCTTCGTGACATGATTTATTTTGAAAAGGAAATTTAACTTTCGGAGGAATTATGCTGAAAGACAAGATAGAAAAGCACCTTCTTGAGGTGCAGAAGCCGTCAAGATACATTGGCGGAGAGGTGGGCAGCATCATCAAGGATAAGTCGAAGGTGGACGTCAGGTTCGCATTCTGCTTTCCCGATACCTATGATATCGGAATGTCGCATCTCGGAATGAAGATACTTTATTCGCTCACAAACGAGCGTGAGAATTACTGGTGCGAGCGCTGTTTTGCACCGGGACTTGACTTTGAGGAGATAATGCGTGCAAACGATATCCCCCTTTATGCGCTGGAATCCCTTGATCCTATAAAGGACTTCGATTTCATCGGCTTTACTATGCAGTACGAACTGTCATACACAAACGTGCTTAATATGCTGGACCTTGCAGGCATCCCCATATTCGCAAAGGACCGTACAGAGGAGCTTACACAGATAGTTGTTGCAGGAGGTCCCTGCGTCTGTAACCCCGAGCCCCTTGCGGACTTCTTCGATCTGTTCATACTCGGTGAGGGCGAGGAGGTAAACCTCGAACTCATGGACCTCTACCACGAAATGAAGCAGCAGGGCGCAAAGCGTATCGATTTCCTGAGACGTGCTGCACAGATACAGGGAATATACGTGCCGCAGTTCTATCATTTCAGCTATAATGAGGATGGCACTATCAGCGGAGTTACAACAACGGACGGCGCTCCGCAGACCGTAAAGAAGCGCATAATAAAGGACATGGACAGCGTTTACTATCCCGATAATTTCGTTGTTCCGTTCACGGAGATAGTTCACGACCGAGTATCGGTGGAAGTCCTGAGAGGATGCATAAGAGGATGCAGATTCTGTCAGGCAGGCTTCATTTACCGTCCCTTCCGTGAAAAGTCCACGGATACCATATGTAAAGAGACAAAGGCGCTTTGCGAGAATACAGGCTATGATGAGGTATCTCTTGCTTCGCTCAGTACAAGCGATCATTCGGACATCGATCCGATGCTTACCCGTCTTATCGACTACACAGTAGGAGAGAGGGTGAATCTTTCACTGCCTTCACTGCGAGTGGACAACTTCTCGGAAGCGCTTCTCAACAAGATAAAGAAGGTTCGCAAGAGCGGACTTACCTTTGCTGCCGAGGGCGGTACACAGCGCCTCCGTGACGTTATCAACAAGAACGTCAGCGAGGAGGAGATAATGAACACCTGCCGCATTGCTTTCGAGGGCGGCTATTCCACAGTAAAGCTCTACTTCATGATGGGACTTCCCACAGAGACCGACGAGGATATAGTCGGTATCGCAGACCTTGCACAGCGTATAGTGGATCTGTTCTACAGCATTGAGGACAGACCTAAGGGCAGGGGAGTACAGGTATCGGTAAGCTGTGCCACATTCGTTCCGAAGCCCTTTACTCCGTTCCAGTTCGAGCCTCAGGATACCCGTGAGATGATAGAGCATAAGCAGAAGCTGCTCCTTGACTCGGTAAAGACCAAGAAGGTCAAGGTCAGCTACCACGATCCTAACGTAAGTATGCTTGAGGTCATCCTTGCAAAGGGCGACAGAAGGCTTTGCCAGTCCATATACACCGCTTGGAAGAAAGGCTGTAAGTTCGACAGCTGGGAGGAGCATTACAAGTTCGACAAATGGCTCGAAGCCTTTGCGGAGTGCGGTATAGATCCTTCATTCTACGCCAATAGACGATTTGAGTACGACGAGATACTCCCGTGGGATCACCTTGACTACTACGTTACCAAGGAGTTCCTCATAAGAGAGAACAAAACGGCGCGTATGTCCGTAACAACGCCCCATTGCCGCCTGAAATGCTCGGCATGCGGAGTAAGCAAAGAGATAGGAGGTCCTTGTTTTGCAAAGAGTAAGAGCGATATTTGAGAAAAAAGGCAGAGCGAAGTACATCTCCCACCTGGACCTTAACCGCTGTATGTTGAGGACCTTCCGACGTTCAAGGCTGCCTATATGGTATACCGAGGGCTTCAATCCGCACCCCTACTACAGCTTTGCACTCGCCCTCTCACTGGGGTTTGAGAGCAGCTGCGAGATACTCGACTTCAACATAACCGATGACAACATGTCGATGGAGGAAATAAGGGACAAGCTCAACGCAGTTATGCCCGAGGGCATGAGCATCGTGTCTGTGGCGGAGCAGAAGCTCAAGATAACCGCTATTGCAAAGGCTGAGTACAGCTTCTCACTGGTGAGCGATGATGTTCAGGGACTCTATGACGCTGTACAGCAGCTTCTTGCACAGCCTGAGATAAACATAGAGAAAAAGACAAAGAAGGGCATCAAGACTGTAGATATCAAGCCCGATATGGAGGTGCTGACCTGCGAAAAGACCGATGATTCGGTGGATATGAGGATGTATCTCCCCGCTGGAACACAGACCAACTACAACCCGACGCTCTTCTTCGAGGCTCTTTCAAGGACCACAGATGTGGCTTTCACACCGGAAAAAATACTCCGTACCGGTATTTTATGCGAAAATAATGAAATTTTTTCTTAAAAACACTTGCAATTTCTTTTAAAGTGTGGTATGATATAAAAGCATTTGAAATTCCGTCTGTATATCTCACATACAGATGAGGGTTAATGCCGAAAGACATTAAATCGGATAGTCCGCTGCCCGTATCGTCCCAAAGGGACTTTCGCGCCAAGGCGCATGTTTTACGTTTTTTCTGTATATGCTGTTTTGCTGGACGGTGTATGCGGAACGGGTATGAATGTTCGGAAATTTTAGGAGGAAATAAAAAATGGATGCACTTAAGTTAATCAGCGAATCAAGCATGAAGCAGGATGTCCCACAGTTCAACGTCGGCGATACTGTAAAGGTACACGTAAGAATCAAGGAAGGCGACAAGAGCCGTATCCAGGTATTCGAGGGTACTGTTATCGCTAAGAAGCACGGCGGCATCAACGAAACTTTCACTGTAAGACGTGTAGCACACGGCTGCGGAATCGAGAGAGTCTTCCCTGTACACTCACCTGTTGTTGACAAGGTTGAGGTCGTAAGATACGGTAAGGTTCGCAGAGCTAAGCTCTACTATCTCCGCGACAGAGTTGGTAAGGCTGCTAAGGTTAAAGAGCAGATCCGCTAAAAGCTGGTTGACAGAGTCGGGCGGATTTTCTGCCCGCTCGTCATTTCCTTAAATCAGGGACTTAGAAGTCCCTTTTTTGCTACATGGAAATTTGTGAAAAAACTCACGAACTTATGAAATCAAAGCGGAATGAGGTGCTTTAAATGGACAATAATTCAGAAATGAACAACAACGCAGAAACTGTTGAAGAAGTTAAAGAAGCAGAAGATACAGCAAAAAAGCCGGAAGAGAAAAAAACGTCCTTTCTTTCCGATGTTATAGAGATAATGGAGTCTACACTGATAATGGTGTTCGTTATCGTGCTGGTAGTTACCTATCTTCTCCACCCTGTAAATATTATCGGACTTTCTATGTATCCCACACTCAACAAGCATTATGACGCTTCAGATCCTAATTCCATTTCGGACAGGATCTTTATGACTACTGTATACGGCGACATAAAGTACGGAGATATACTTGTTATCGACAAGAAGGAGAACTATCTCCTTGATGACAGCGGAAATGTTTACGTTCCCGATGATTACCAGTCCTTCAACGAGTGTATAATCAAGCGTGTTATCGCTGTTGGCGGACAGACTGTCGATATCCATGACGATCAGGTGTATGTTGACGGTCAGCTTATCGACGAGCCGTATATTGCTGCAGGTTCAACTACATACGATACAGGAGCATTTGACGGTCAGTACCCAATAACTATCCCCGAGGGATACTATTTCGTAATGGGCGACAACAGAAACCACTCCGCAGACAGCCGTAATCCCGGTGTCGGACTTATCAAGGAAGACCAGATCTACGGTAAGGCACTTGCAAGATACTATCCTATAAAGGACTTCCATATCCTTACCGATTCATGGAAAGAGTCTGCAAATGACTGAGAACGAAAACAAGAAAAGTCTCTTTAAAGAGATATTAGGCTTTGCAGAGACACTTATTGTAACGCTTTTCTGCGTTTCCCTGATATTTACCTATCTGCTGAGCATCGTAACAGTAGACGGTGATTCTATGGAGGAAACTCTCTTTTCGGACGAACGTGTGCTTGTTTCACAGATCAGCCGTCATCCCGAAGCAGGGGACATCGTTGTGGCTTATGCCGCTTATGTGAACGTTTTCAACGATAACGATATAATGTTCAGACATACGGGACTTCAGAAGAAGATAATAAAGCGTGTCATAGCAGTCGGCGGTCAGACCATCGATATCGATTTCAAGCGCGGTGAAGTCTTTGTGGACGGCGAAAAGCTGAAGGAGGACTATGTCACTCTCGGACTAACTCATAATGACGACGGCGCTTTTTCGGGGAAATATCCCCTTACTATCCCCGAGGGATACTACTTCGTTATGGGAGATAACCGTCCCGTATCAAGAGACAGCCGTTCAAGCTATCTTGGACTTGTCTCGCAGGACGAGATAATGGGAAAGGTGCTTTTCCGCATTTCGCCCGTAAATAAGATCGGCTCTGTTGACTGAACAGGAGGAGCTTGTGGAAAATAATACAGATATGAAAGTGATACAGTGGTTTCCCGGCCATATGGCTAAAACCAGACGAGCTATCAAGTCGAACCTGTCACTTGTGGATGCTGTTGTCGAGATAATCGATGCACGTACTCCAATGAGCAGCAGGAATCCCGAGATAGACTCGCTGACCTCGGGGAAACCCCGTATCGTACTTCTCAATAAATGCGACCTTGCCGATGCGAATGCTACTTCGGCATGGGTGAACTATTTCAGCCGTGAAAACGTGACTGCCCTTGCAGTTGACTGCAAATCGGGAAAGGGACTGAATAAGCTCCTTCCTACCATGAAGGCTACCGTACTTAAGGAGCTTATGGAAAAGCGCGGTAAAAACGGCATGACAGGCGCTGCTGTGCGCCTTATGATACTTGGTATACCTAACGTCGGAAAGTCCTCGCTGATAAACCGCCTTGCAGGTTCAAAGCGTGCAAAAGTAGAGGATCGTCCCGGTGTTACAAGGACAAAACAATGGGTAAAGCTTAAGGACAATACCGAGATGCTTGATATGCCGGGTGTGCTCTGGCCCAAATTCGAGGACCAGTCCGCCGCAATAAGACTTGCCTTCACAGGCGCTATAAGCGACGATATCCTTGATATCGAGACACTGGCAATGAAGCTTCTTGTGTACCTTGCTGAGAACTACCCCGAACCGCTGAAGGAGCGCTACAAGATAGATATCGATGAGGCTGATGACGGACTTGCCCTTCTTGAAAAAGTCGGCAGGAAGCGCGGCATGATGATATCGGGCGGAGAGATAAACACCGAAAGAGCGGCTATAACCGTTCTGGACGAGTTCAGGAGCGGCAAGCTGGGACGTATAACTCTCGAGCTTCCGCCTGTAAAGGAGTAATTATGGCGAGAGTTGTTCTTCATAAGGAGCTTTTCGACTACGACTCCGAACGCCGCAGGACTTTTCCCGTTATATGCGGTGTGGACGAAGCTGGCAGAGGTCCTCTTGCAGGGGATGTGTATGCGGCTGCTGTCATTCTTTCCGACGGAGTCCTTATCGACTACCTTAACGACAGCAAGAAGATATCCGAGTCCCGCAGGGAGAAGCTCTACGATGAGATAATTTCCCGTGCTGACGCCTATTGCGTAGCAACTGCAAGTGTTCAGGAGATAGACGAGCTGAATATACTCGGAGCTACCATGCTTGCAATGCGCCGTGCAGTTGAAGGACTGGGGAAAGTCCCCGACCTTGCACTGGTGGACGGCAACCGCCTTCCCGAACTTCCCTGCAAAGCAGAGTGCGTTATCAAGGGAGATGCAACATCCGCTTCCATAGCGGCGGCATCCGTGCTTGCAAAGGTCTCCCGTGACCGCTATATGAAGGAGATAGCTGTGAAATACCCTCAGTACTGCTTTGAGCAGCATAAGGGCTACGGTACTAAGCTCCACTGCGAAATGCTGAAAAAGTACGGACCTTCCGAGGTACACAGGAGGACCTTCCTGAGAAAGATACTCGGTGAGGACAATGACTAAAAGCGAAACGGGCAGACTCGGCGAGGAAAGCGTCTGTGCCTACCTGACCGAAAGAGGCTACAATATAGCCGCACGGAATTACCGCATAAAAGGCGGCGAGATTGACATAATCGCCGAAAACGGCGACTTTATCGCGTTCGTTGAAGTCAAGGCAAGAAAGCCCGACAGTATGGTAAGCGGCTTTGAAGCGGTCAACAAACGCAAGCGCGGTCTCATAATAAAGACTGCAAGTGATTATTGCTGCAAGCATCCGAGCGTACTGCAGCCGAGGTTCGATATCGCCGAGGTGACAATCGACAGCGGCAGGGTGCTCAGCATTGATTATATACCCAATGCCTATGATACATCAGGCTACAATTTTATATTCTGAAAGGTGATTCTATGTTTTACAACAGCACAAGAAACAGTGGAGTAAAAGTAAGCAGTGCCGAGGCTATAACTCAGGGAATATCCGCTGAGGGCGGACTTTTCGTGCCTGAGGAGATACCTGCTGTCACACTTGACGAGATAAAGGCTATCGGTGATATGAAGTACGCCGACAGAGCTGCATACATCTTCTCGAAATACCTCACCGATTTTTCTGAAGCTGAGATACATTACTGTACCGATAACGCTTATTCGGTAAAGAACTTCGAGACTGAGAGCATCGCTGAGATAGCTCACCTTTTCGACGGTACATATATGCTGGAGCTGTGGCACGGTCCTACATGTGCATTCAAGGACATGGCTCTCCAGATACTTCCTTACTTCCTTACAACTTCCGCAAAGAAGATAAACCTCGATAAGAAGATAGTTATCCTCGTTGCAACATCAGGCGATACAGGAAAGGCTGCTCTTGAAGGCTTCAGGGACGTTGAGGGTACTTCCATCATGGTATTCTACCCCGAGGAAGGCGTAAGCCCGATGCAGAAGCGTCAGATGAAGACTCAGGAGGGCGCTAACGTAGGAGTTTGCGCTATCAAGGGCAACTTCGATGACTGCCAGAACGGCGTTAAGGCTATTTTCACTGATGAGGACGTAAAGAACCAGCTCGAAGCAAACGGCATGATATTCTCATCTGCAAACTCTATCAACTGGGGACGTCTTGTTCCGCAGGTCGTATACTACGTTTCCGCTTATGCAGAGCTCGTCAAGGACGGCGAGATATCTCTCGGAGACAAGATAAACATAGTTGTTCCCACAGGAAACTTCGGAAACATCCTTGCAGCTTACTATGCTAAGCACATGGGAGTTCCCGTAAACAAGCTGATATGCGCTTCCAACATCAACAACGTACTCACAGACTTCATCAACACAGGCGTATACAACAGAAACCGTCCTTTCCATGCGACAGTTTCACCTTCAATGGATATCCTCATTTCAAGCAACCTCGAAAGACTTCTCTACCTCATGACAGGCAGGGACGATGCTCAGATACGTGAGTGGTTCGGAAAGCTTGCATCAGAGGGCTGCTACGAGGTAAGCGACGCTGTAAAGGTTAAGCTCAGCGACGAGTTCTGGGCAGGCTTCTGCGACGATGCTAAGACCAAGGAGACTATCCACGATATCTACACAAAGTACTCCTATACATGCGATACTCACACTGCTGTTGCGGTTAAGGTATACAACGACTATAAGGCTGCAACAGGCGATACTACAAAGACTGTTATCGCTTCAACAGCAAGTCCTTACAAGTTCAGCGCTGCTGTACTTGAAGCACTTGAAGGCAAGGCTTCCGACATCGACGAATACGACAAGGTGGACCGCATCGCAGAGCTTTCCGATATACCTGTACCTGCTGCTCTTGCGGACCTCAGGAACAAGCCTGAGCGCTTCAGCGATGTTATCAGCAAGGAAGAGCAGAAGCAGTACGTTCTGAAAGCATTAGGTATCTGATGAGCCTGTATGTAATAGGCGATCTTCATCTCAGTTTCTGCGATCCTGCCAAGACAATGAGCATTTTCGCAGGCTGGGAGAACTATCAGGAACGCATAGAAAAGCACTGGCTCGAAAACATAAAAGAGGATGATACCGTAGTTCTCGCAGGAGACATATCCTGGGGAATGTCACTTCAGCAGGCAGTTCCCGATTTCAGCTTCATCAACTCTCTCCCGGGAGAGAAGATAATCCTGAAGGGCAACCACGACTACTGGTGGACTACCAGAAAGAAAATGGAGGACTTCTTTGCTGCTGAGGACTTCGGTACTCTTAAGATACTTCACAACAACCACTACCGCTATGAGAACTACGGCATATGCGGTACAAGGGGCTGGGTGAACGGTACGGACGGCAGCAGGGACGTTCAGGACGAAAAGGTACTTAAACGTGAGGTACAGCGCCTTGAAATGTCGATACAGTCCGCACTTAAAGAAGAGCTTGAACCTCTTGTGTTCATGCACTATCCGCCGATATTCGCTTCCAACTTCAATTACGATATACTGGAGGTCCTGTATCGGTACAACATCAAAGCTTGCTACTACGGCCATATCCACGGCCGTTCCGCCCACGAGCTTTGCGTCACAAACACCTATGACGGAATTGATTTTCACCTTATTGCAGGTGATTATCTACAGTTTGTCCCCGAGAAGGTATTGTGAAATTGTAAAAAATGTAGAAGTGGCGGAAATTTGTGGAAAAAAATTTCTGAATGTGGTATAATGTACCAAGTATGTTATGTACGGTTCTTTGCCGTTTCAAGGGACGTACCGCTTCTCGGCAGTATGGCTGCCCGTCGTTAAAAACGGCGCATTGCAATGTATATTTGCGGTGGAGCTTAGTATATATTAATTATGGAGGATTATCATGAGCTTAAAATCATCAAACAAGACAGATGTTAACACTACCGAGTTAATTATCTCTATCGACCCCGAAACATTTGAGGCTGCTGTTGAAAGAGAATACCAGCGCCAGAAGAAGAATATCCAGATCAAGGGCTTCAGAAGAGGAAAGGTATCTCGTAAGCTTGCTGAGAGAGAGTTCGGCGAGGGCGCTTTCTACGAGGGTGCTATCAACGCTCTTCTCGGACCGGAGCTCGATGCTGCTGTAAATGAAACAGGTCTTCAGCTCGTTGACAGACCTAACGTTGAAGTTACTTCTATCGACAAGGAGAACGGCGTTGAGATCAAGGCTGTTTGCGTTACAAAGCCTGTTATCGAGATCACAGACTACAAGGGCATCAAGGCAAGCAAGAATGTCAAGGAGATCACAGATGAGGATATAGATGCTCAGATCAATATAATCAGAAAGAAGAACGCTCGTATAGTTTCAGTTGATGACAGAGCTGCCAAGGAAGGCGACGAGGTTATCATCGACTTCGAGGGATTCTTCGGTGACGAAGCTTTTGAAGGCGGCAAGGGCGAGGATCATCCTCTCGTTCTCGGCAGCGGTCAGTTCATCCCCGGCTTCGAGGATCAGATCGTTGGCCACAATATCGGCGATGAGTTCGATGTTAACGTAACATTCCCAGAGGACTATCAGATGGCTGATTATGCCGGCAAGGCAGCTGTTTTCAAGACAAAGCTCAAGGCTATCAGCTTCGAGGAGCTTCCTGAGATCAACGATGACCTTATCAAGGATGCTACAGATTTCGAGACAGTTGACGAGTACAGAGCTGACATCAAGGCTAAGCTCGAGGACGCTGCTGTAAAGCAGGCTGACGCTGACTTTGAGAACAGCATCATCAACTCTATTATTGAGAAGGTAGACGCTCCTATCCCGAACGTAATGTTCGAGCAGAGAATAGATTCACTTATGCGTGCATTCGATCAGCAGCTCCAGTCACAGGGCATGAGCCTTAAGCTCTACAGCCAGTATACAGGCATGGATGCTGACGCTCTCAGAGAGACATACAGAGACAGAGCTGTAAGCGAAGTTAAGCTCAGACTCGCTCTCGAGAAGGTTGCAGAACTCGAGAACATCGAGGTAACTCCTGATGAGATCAACAACGGACTTGCAGATCTTGCTGCTGCTAACAACGTTGACGTTGAGACTATCAAGAGATTTATCCCTCTTAACGATTATATCGAAGACCTTAAGGTACAGAAGGCAATTGACCTTATCAAGGAGAATACTGTTATCGAGGATGCTCCTGCTGAGAAGGCTGAGTAAGATATATTTTATCAGACAATAATACAATAAAGGCGTCCCGCAATCGCGGGACTGCCGTTTTTAAAGAAAGGGCGATGAATATGAGCAGTTTAGTACCTTACGTTGTTGAACAGACAAGCAGAGGTGAAAGATCATACGACATTTTCTCACGTCTTCTTAATGACAGGATCATTATGCTGTCAGATCAGGTGAACGATACTACCGCAAGTCTCGTTGTGGCACAGCTCCTTTACCTTGAAAGCCAGGACACTGAAAAGGACATATCCCTTTATATAAACAGTCCCGGAGGCTCTGTTACAGCAGGTATGGCTATCTATGATACAATGAACTATATCAAGTGCGATGTATCTACTATATGTATAGGTATGGCTGCATCTATGGGTGCATTTCTGCTTTCATCGGGTGCAAAGGGCAAGAGGATCGCACTTCCCAACAGCGAGATCATGATCCACCAGCCTCTCATCGGCGGCGGACTCGGCGGTCAGCAGACCGATATCATGATCCACGCCAAGAACCTCGAGCGAACAAGAGACCGCCTCGAGAGCATAATGGCTGCAAATGCAGGAAAGACTGTTGAAGAAATGCACAATGCCTGCGAGCGTGATAACTATATGACCGCTCAGGAGGCTCTTGAATTCGGACTTATCGATAAGGTAATTGAAAAGAGGTAAGTGTAGATATGGCAGAATTTAAGACCTGCAGCTTCTGCGGCAAGGGCGAAAACAGAGTTCACAGCATGTTCTCGGCTGGTACAGCCAATATCTGTGATGAATGCGTCTGCTACTGCTATGAAATGATCTTCGGACCGGGTATCACAAAGGCTCAGAGAAAGGCTGCAAAGGGAAACAAGGAGTATTCTCTTTCTTCCATGAAGCTCCTTAAGCCTGTTGAGATCAAGAAGTTCCTTGACGAATACGTTATCGGTCAGGACGAGGCAAAGATATCTCTTGCAGTTGCTGTTTATAACCACTATAAGAGAATAATGAGCCAGGATGAATACAACATAAAGCATGTTGACGATGTAGAGCTCCAGAAGAGCAACGTTCTCCTTCTCGGACCTACAGGTGTCGGAAAGACTTTCCTTGCACAGACTCTCGCAAAGCTGCTCAATGTACCGTTTGCTATCGCTGATGCTACCACTATCACCGAGGCAGGCTACGTCGGAGATGACGTTGAGAACGTTCTCCTCAGACTGATACAGGCTGCCGACTTTGATATAAAGGCTGCCGAGCGCGGTATCATTTACATCGATGAGATAGACAAGATAGCAAGAAAATCCGAGAATACATCCCTTACCCGTGATGTAAGCGGTGAGGGAGTTCAGCAGGCTCTGCTTAAGATAATCGAGGGAACTGTATCAAACGTTCCTCCTCAGGGCGGAAGAAAACATCCGAATCAGGAGGTAATCCAGATCGATACAAGAAACATCCTCTTTATCTGCGGAGGCGCTTTCGACGGTCTTGAAAGACAGATACAGAAGCGTATCGGCAAGGCTCCTATCGGCTTCGGCGGAGAGATCAAGACTGCTGCCGAGGAGAAGGACAATATCTTCAAGAAGGTAATTCCGAAGGACCTTGTAAAGTTCGGTATGGTGCCTGAATTCGTGGGACGTCTTCCTGTTATAACAGTTCTCGAGGAGCTTGACGAGTCGTCACTGGTAAGGATACTTACCGAGCCGAAAAATGCTCTTATCAAGCAGTACAAGAAGCTGTTTGAGTATGACGATATCGAGCTTGAGATAGAGGATGATGCACTCATCGAGATCGCTAAGAAGGCGATAGCTCAGAAAACAGGTGCAAGAGGACTTCGTTCAATACTTGAAGGGATTCTTAAGCATTCTATGTACATCGTTCCTTCGGACGGAAGTATCTCAAAGGTAACTATTACAGCGGACTGTGTTGTGAATAACAGTGAACCTGTCCTGACGGACAAGAAAAACAACAGGATCAATATAGCATAAAGCGAAGTGCTATGCTATATTGCCCGATCGCAGGGAGCAGAACGTTGTTCTGCGTATCTGCAAGGGCATTTTAATTGTAGCATAAAATTATGGGACGGACTGAAAAGTCCGTCCCTTTTTGTGTACGGCGGAAGCATTCCGCCATTACTGTGGAGTTATCAGCATCCGCAGCCGCATCCGTTATTGTTGCCGCAGTCGTTGCATCCGCAGGATGAGAAGAGAAGAATGAAAAGAAGGATGAGAAGAATGATCCACCAGCAGTTGTTTCCGTCGAAGCATGAGTTACACATAATTGTTATCTCCTTTGAAGATATATTTGAATCGCTTTGTGCGTTTCATAGTACATAATATGCCGCAGTGGAAAAAGTGTTACTGATAAGAGCGGTGCATGTAGGAGTTTGTATGTATTATCGGGGGAAACTTATCTGATGTAAGGTTATTCTCAGCCAGTCAAAAAATATCGCTCCGTCAAGGAACGCCCTCTCTTGCAGGGCGTTCCCTCTTTCAAAACAGTCCACCGGACTGTTTTGAAATTCACCCTTTGCTGAGCGCTTATAAGGCTATATGTGGGGCTTTGCCCCACGCCCCACCAAAGGCTCTGCCTTTGGAATCCGCTAAAGGGATAGCATCCCTTTAGAATCCCCAAATTAATAGTTTCAAGCTTTTTTGGCACTCTCAAGAACCTTGCCTCGGAAAGTTTTTCACAACAGACACACAAAAAACTCTGATACACGTATCACCATTATGTGCAAAAGCTATTTCCCGACAGTTATCGCATGAAAAAAGTGGCATAATAATATAAGTGTCAAGTACGCATGGACGTTTTTTCTGGAGGTAACTATGATAAATACGGATAAATTCACTAAAAAGGCAGCGGAGATCATAGACGGAGCCGTTGTCTGCGGTTCAGAGATGGGACATACCTACGTCGGAAGCGAGCATATTCTCCTTTCTATAGCTGCGGACGGTACTTCTGCGGCAGCCGAGATACTCATAGAAAACGGCGTTTCCTACGATGATATCAGGCGTGAAATGACTAAGCTCGTGGGACTCGGTTCACCTTCAACGCTGAACCGCCGATGTTTTACAACTGCATCAAAGCGCATACTTGAGAGCGCGTACTCTATTGCTGCGGCAGATAAACGCAGACAGGCAGCTCCCGAACACATTCTTGCGGCGATAATCAGGGAGTCCTCTTGTACCGCATGTACCGTTATAAGAAAAACAGGGGGAAGCCTTGCAGGAATATGCAGCGGACTGGAGATGATAGCTTCCTCGGAACTGAAAAGTGAACTGTATGACGCCATAAAGCCGAAAATATCACATCTTCCTAACCTTTTCAGGTACGGCAGGAACATAACGGATATGGCGCTTGTAAGAAAGAACGATCCTCTCATCGGACGCAGTACCGAGGTCGAAAGGATACTCCAGATACTTTCACGCAGAAGCAAGAACAATCCGTGCCTTATCGGTGAGGCAGGTGTGGGAAAGACCGCTATCGTGGAAGGAGTTGCGGAGCTGTTCGTGCGTAATCTTGTACCTGATACGCTGAAAAACAAGTTCATTTTCTCGCTGGACCTTGCACTTCTCCTCTCAGGTGCAAAATACAGGGGAGACTTTGAGGAGCGTGTCAAAGCCTGTATAGATGAAGCGGTCAACGCAGGAAATATCATACTCTTTATAGACGAGATACACACGATAGTTGGCGCAGGTGCGGCTGAGGGAGCTATAGATGCGGCGAATATAATGAAGCCGCAGCTTGCAAGGGGCGAGATACAGGTGATAGGTGCAACGACCTTTGCCGAGTACAGCCGGACTATCGAAAAGGATCAGGCACTTGCAAGACGCTTTCAGCCTGTACACGTAAACGAGCCTTCCGAGGAAAGCTGTACCGATATGATACGAGGACTGAGAAACAGCTACGAGAGCTATCACGGAGTCAAGATAGACGATGATATAATATCCCTTGCAGTATCCCTTTCGGTAAGGTACATTCCTGACAGATGCTTGCCCGATAAAGCGATAGACCTGATAGACGAGGCATGTGCATGTGCGAAGATACGCTGTAATTCGGGAATATGCAGGAGCGATACCGAATATATAAGCCTGCGGAATACTCCCTCTGCACTGAAAAGGGTAAGGCAGGCTATAAACGCAGTAGAGCCACGCAGAGTTACTGAGGAGGACGTTCTGTCCGTTGTATCCGTAAGGACGGGTATACCTCTCAACAATATAACGGCGGAGGAATCGGAAAAGCTGGACCTTCTGGAGGAAAGACTAAGCGAAAGAGTGATAGGTCACAGCTATGCCGTAAAGAAGATAACAAGCGCCGTATACAGGTCCCGTTCGGGACTGAGGGACAGTAAACGTCCTGCGGCATCTTTTCTGTTTGCAGGTCCTACGGGAGTGGGCAAGACCGAGCTTGCAAAAGCGCTTTCGGACTGCCTTTTCTGTTCGGAAAACTCCATGATAAGGATAGATATGTCGGAATACATGGAAAAGCACTCGGTGTCAAGACTTATCGGAGCTCCTCCGGGGTACGCAGGCTACGAGGACAGAAACAATTCCCTGTGCGAGAAGATACGCCGTGAACCCTATTCCCTTGTGCTGTTCGACGAGATAGAGAAAGCGCATCCCGATGTGCTGAATATACTCCTTCAGATACTGGATGACGGCATACTGACAGACACCTCCATGCGGCGTGTGAGCTTCAGGAACAGTATGATAATCATGACCACAAACGTAGGTGCAGAGGAGATAAGCGGAAGGACTTCCCTCGGCTTCGGAGGAGTTGAGGAACCGCAGGAGAGTATTCGTGTTACGGAGAGAGTAAGGGAGCATTTTTCGCCTGAATTCATCAACAGGATAGATGATATCATAGTTTTCAGAGCACTTGAGACCGATGACCTTATGAAAATAAGCCGCAAAGCACTTGATAACCTCAGTTTACGTGCAAAGGCACTTGGTATCGGTCTGAGCTATTCCGATGCGGTAGTAAGAGCGGTGGCGGCATCAAAAGAGACGGCAAGGTACGGCGCAAGGCCGATAAAACGCCGTGTTACAGACCTTATCGAGAATGAACTGGCGCTTATGATAATCAATTCGAGAGTGCGCCGTGGGGACGATATCGCACTTGATATGAAAGAAGGAAGGATAAGCTTTTCCAAAAACGTTGCGGAGACCTGTCACTGATAACAGATACTTGACTTTATCGCCGTAAATTATTATAATGTAATATGTCAGCAATGACTGCTTATGGTGGGTATTACCCTGACATAAATAATTATATACGCTGTTAAATCTACTATTTTTATATCATACGGAGGATAAGATGAAGTCAGGTCTTGTTATGGAAGGCGGCGCTATGCGAGGTCTGTTTACCGCAGGCGTTACAGATGTACTAATGGAAAACGGAATTACTTTTGACGGCGCTGTGGGAGTCTCTGCAGGTGCGTGCTTCGGATGCAACTATAAGTCCCATCAGCCAAGAAGAGCAATAAGATACAACACAAGGTTCTGCAATGACAAGAGATATTGCAGTGTTCATTCCCTCATCACTACAGGTGATATGTTCGGAGCTGAATTCTGCTATCACACCATACCCAACGAGCTGGACCTGTTCGACCACGAGACCTTCAGAAACGAGCCTATGGAGTTTTTTGTGGTTGCAACGGATATCGAAAAAGGCCATGCGGTATATCACCGCTGCCGCAGTTCCGAGGACAGCGAACTTGAATGGATAAGAGCGTCCGCTTCTATGCCCCTTGCAGCACGTATCGTTGAAGCGGAGGGCAGAAAGCTTCTGGACGGCGGTATCACCGACTCCATACCACTTCGCTTCATGGAGAAAACTGGCTATGATAAAAATGTGGTAATACTGACTCAGCCGAGAAACTACACTAAAAAGCCAAGCAAGAGCCTTGCACTTATCAAAGCTGCATACAGAAAATACCCCGAACTCGTCAGGGCGTATGCAGAACGTCCTAAGATGTACAACGACCAGCTGAAGTACGTCCGCAGGTCGGAAAGCGACGGAAGAGCACTGGTAATTGCACCTGCTGAAAAGCTTCCTGTGGGACATATCGAGCATGATCCCGAAGTTCTTCTGGAGGTCTATCGTCTCGGACGAAAAGCAGCAAATGAAAGACTGGAAGAGGTGTTCGCGTTCCTCGGACAGGAAAAGACAGTGAACTGAGGAGCAGTTCAGAAAAGAGGATGAAAATGATAATAGATATTTCTCAGGAGGTATTCTCCTGTAACGTGTTTGAGGGTGATCCATTGCCTGTACGCAGACAGGTCAGGAAAATGGACGAGGGTGAACTGTATAACCTTACCGAGCTGTCAATGTGTGCTCATAACGGAACTCATACAGATGCGCCTTACCACTTTATAAACGACGGTAAAACGATAGATCAGGTTTCCCTTGATCACTTCATAGGCGATTGCTATGTAGCCCGTCACGAGGGTGGCGTAAGTGCAGAGGATGCCGAAACAATAATGAAAAAAGCTGAGGCGGCAGGCGCTTCCGAGCGTATACTCATAGCAGGAAAAGCCGTAGTTACTGCGGAAGCTGCAAGAGTGTTCGCAGCTCACGGGATACTGCTCATCGGCAACGAGAGCCAGACTGTAGGCCCTGAAAATGCTCCTATGGAAGTACACCTTATACTTCTCGGTGCGGAAGTGGTTCTCCTTGAAGGCATAGTGCTTAAGGAAGTTGAAGAGGGAAAGTACTTCCTCAGTGCCGCTCCTCTGAACCTCGGAGGAAGTGACGGTTCTCCGTGCAGGGCGGTACTTATCTGCTGAGCTTGACTTGATGACCGTAAAGTGGTATAATATCATCGTAGAATCGAATATAACTGCCACCGGGCAGAGAAATGCAGAAGCATTCGTCCCACATCGTTAGGTCTTTGAAGATGTGAGGGCGGATGCTTTTTTTACGGAGGATAATATGAGAAAGATACGGGACTATTTTTCAAGGGGAGAGCTTATGCTGTGGGGAGCGTCGGTATTGTTTATAACTGCATCGTTCCTGCTGTTCGACAGGAGCAATTATCTGACGTTTACCGCTTCGCTTATCGGAGCAACATCCCTGATACTTAACGCCAAGGGTAATCCGCTGGGACAGCTTCTCATGGTGATATTCAGCATCCTGTACGGCATTATATCCTATTCGTTCCGCTACTACGGAGAGATGATAACCTACCTCGGGATGACTGCGCCAATGGCTGTATTTGCGCTTATATCATGGCTTCGTCACCCTTATAAGGGGAATCGTTCGGAGGTCGCAGTGAATGAGATATCCTCTGCTGAAACTGTGTTCATGCTGATACTTACAGCTGTGGTCACTGTGGCTTTTCGTTACATACTCGGTTATTTCGGAACGGCAAATCTCCTTCCGAGCACACTTTCGGTAACAACGAGCTTTATGGCAGTTTACCTTACATTCCGCAGAAGTCAGTACTATGCGGTCGCCTATGCCGCAAACGATGTGATACTCATAATCCTGTGGGTACTTGCTTCGGCTTCGGACAAAAAATACGTATCTGTAGCTGTATGCTTCGCTATGTTTCTTGTCAACGACATATACGGTTTTATAAGCTGGAGAAGAATGCACAGGCGTCAGCTTGACAACTATTCGGCGATGTGATAATATAGTGTTATACTACTATTCAAGGAGCGTGAGTTTTATGAAGCTTGCAGAAGCTTTACAGGAAAGAGCTGACCTTGCAAGACAGATAGACCGTCTCGCAGGAAGACTCAATCTGAACGTTATCTATCAGGAGGGCGAGAAGCCTGCCGAGGATCCGAAGGAACTGTTCAAGGAGCTCGATGCGGCTTCGGACAGACTACGTGAACTTATCGGACGTATCAACTCTACCAACTGTCAGACCGTATGCGACGGAAAAACTCTTACACAGATGATAGCTGACAAGGATGTGCTGGTGAAGAAACTTGCATGTTATAAGAACGTGGCAATGTCAGCAAGTCAGACAGCCGCAAGGGCAAGAGGTACAGAGATAAAGATGCTCAGTGCAGTTGATGTGAAGAAGCTTCAGAAGCAGATAGACGATATGTCAAAGGAGCTTCGTCAGCTGGATAATAAGATACAGTCACTTAACTGGACTACGGAGCTTATCTGACTATTTAAGGTGTAGCCTGCAAGCAGGGCGAACGTGCTTTTGCCTGTTTCAAGTAAAACATGCAGCTTCAGAACGTTAAGGGCGGCGTATTATTTTATCGTTAGTGCCCCGATAGCTAACAAATGTATCGTTATAGCTTATCTTATGTTTATTACCATACGTTGACTGCTGCGGCGAGGGTGGGCCGTGGGATATTTATACAAAAAAGTTTATATGTTTTATCGGGGGAAAACCTTTCTGAGGAAAGGTTCTTCCCCCGAACCCCTTTTCCAAAGACTTTTTGCCCCAAATTTTCAGCCTTACAGGGTACTCTCTCATAGTATTACTGAAACGGTAGTTTACATGAGTACCCTGTAAGGCTGAAAATTTAAAGTAAAGGCTTTGCAAAAAAATTGAGGAAAGTCCTTCTCAAAATGGCTTCCCTCAATAACACATATTAGCTTTCTTGTATAAGTATCACTGTTCCAGAAGGACAGCATCGGTGAGCTGGCAATAGGTATTTACGCCTTCCTTATAGTAATTGAACTTGCCCGAAACAGTTATCTCGGTATTAAGCGCAGGGTAGTCGTCGGGGTACTTGTATTCGTCACCAAGTACGAACTCTATGCCCTGACTGCAGCAGGCAGTCGCATCGGATATGAGAACCGCGAAGTACTCCTGCTGAGTCTGAGGATCCTGATAGTAGCTGAAGGGACCGCGTACCTTTACGCTTTTTCCTACATAATCCTCGGAGCTGTAGACCATATCGTATACCTGAGAATATATCATCGTTGAACTGAGTTTTGTAAGGTCAACATCATACTCATCCTCAAAGTAGTTCGATGTATCGAAGTCTGAAGCGACATTGCTCTTGTTATTTGCTTCGGAAGAGCTGCTTCCGTTCATCTGCGACTCTATGACTCCCGAGACATTTGCGCTTCCGCAGGCTGAGAGCAGCATAGCGGCACATAATACGGCAGTTGTTTTAATTAGTCTGTGTTTCATTTGTGTTTCCTCCTGCGGGAACGACCGAAACGATCTCGGCGTCCAGAAGCTGGCAGTATATAGCATGATATTCGTCATATGCATTGAATGTTCCTGTAACAGTTATTTCGTCGCCTATCTGCGGATAATCATCGGGGTAGGTGTGTTCGCCTTTCAGTACGAACTCTATTCCCTGATTGCAGCACTGTGCTGCATCGGGGATGAATACCGAGAAGTAGTCCTTGCCTGCGGGATCCTTATAATACTGGAAATTGCCCTTGACTCTCACGGAAAGTCCCATATACGGCTCGTAGTTATTGACCATATCGAAAATCTGACCGTACATCATATTGGAATTCAGCTGAGTAAGGTCGCAGTCGTAGCCGTCATTAGCGAGGGCAAGTATATAGTCGGGGAGTTGTGAGGAGCTTTCGCTTTCCTGAGAAGAGCTGCTGTTTCCGCAGCCTGTAAGCATAATGCAGGCGATACCTGCGGCGATGAGCCTTTTCATGCCTTTGCCCTCCCTGTAAACGCTGAGGTTATCCAGAAAATGAGGAATACCACTATATCTGCGGTAACTATTGTTGAACCTACAGGAGTGGAGAAGAGTATCGAAAGGAGTATTCCAACTGCGGCGCATATTACGGATATGACTGCCGAGCAGATGATAACGCCGCGGAAACTCTTGAAAAGACGCATTGCAGAGAGTGCAGGGAATATTATGAGTGCGGAGATAAGAAGCGAACCAACAAGGTTCATGGCAAGTACGATTATGAGTGCGGTGATAACTGCGATAAGAAGGTTGTAGGCATCGGACTTTATACCCGTAGCTTTTGAGAAATTCTCATCGAAGGTAACTGCAAAAATTTTGTTGTAGAAGATAATGAATACTGCGATGACTATGGCAGCCATAATGGTACAGAGCCATACATCGGCTTTTTTCAGGGTAAGTATCGATGTGGAGCCGAACAGAGTGCTGCAAACGTCCGCAGAGATGTTCGAGGACGAAGGGAAGAGGTTCATGAGCATATAGCCTATGGCAAGCGCACCGACGGATATCATGGCGACTGCCGCATCTCCCTTTATCTTGGTGTTCTGACCTGTTCTCAGCAGGAGTACCGCTGAAAGCACAGTAACAGGGATAATGAGGTACATCTTGTTGGTGAGCTCTGTAACAGCGGCAACAGCCATTGCTCCGAAAGCGACATGTGAAAGGCCGTCACCGATGAACGAGAAGCGTTTGAGTACGAGAGTAACGCCGAGAAGGGACGAGCATAATGCAATTAGAAGTCCCACTATAAAAGCGTAGCGTACAAACGGATAGCTGAAATACAGCTGGAGCTTTTCCATGATATCAGTCATTGTCCTTCACCTCCGCATCGATGAACGAGCGTCCTGTCTTGCTGTTCATGTATTCTTCTTTAGTACCGAAAAACAGCTGTTTCTTACCGATATGAAGTATATGGCTCGCATATTTGAGCGCAGCTGCAAGATCGTGGGATACCATTATTATAGTGATGCCTTCCTTGTTGAGTGAGGCGATAAGATCATAGAGGTCTGTCTGAGCGCGTGGATCGAGCCCCGTAACAGGCTCATCAAGAAGGAGCATCTTCCTTGTGGCACAAAGCGCACGGGCAAGGAGTACCCTCTGCTGCTGACCGCCTGAAAGGTCACGGTAGCATCTGCCTGCAAGTTCGGTAATGCCGAGCTGTTTCATAGTACTTTCCGCAAGCTTTTTTTCCTCCTTGTTGTAGAAGGGACGGAAGCCTGTCTTTGAAAGACATCCCGACTGGACTATCTCCCTTACCGATGCAGGGAAGTCCCTCTGTACGGGAGTCTGCTGTGGAAGGTAGCCTATTTCTGTAGCCTTGAAGCCTTCGCACCATTCTATTTTTCCGCTGACCTGCGGTTTAAGTCCGAGAAGTGCCTTTATCAGCGTACTTTTTCCCGAACCGTTCTCGCCGAGTATGCAGAGATAATCGCCGCTGCTCACGGTGAAGTTCAGTCCCTCGGTAACGATGCCGTCCTCATAGCCGAGGGCGGCGTTTTCGCAAATTATCTGTTTAGCCATTATTCAAGCGCCTCTTTCAGAACGTCGTAATTCTTTTCCATTATAGAAAGGTAAGTTGTGCCGCTGTTTATCTGGTCGGAAGTGACCGACTGTGCGGAATCGAGAACAGCGATCGCTGCATTTTTGTTTCTGGTGTTCTCAACTACCGAACGTGCGATCGAAGCATCCGAATTTTCTATGGTGAAAATGGTGTCGCATCCGAGCTCATCCATTTTCTGAGCGAGGAAAGCGATAGTCCCGAAGCTTGCTTCTGTTTCTGCGGAGCATCCCACAAATGCCGCATAGTAGTCAAGACCGTAGTCATCTGTCAGATAGCGGAAGGGGAATCTGTCGCCGAATATAAGTGTATCGGCCTTTGCGGAGGATATCATATCTGCGTATCTGGTATCGAGAGAGCCGAGCTGTTCGGTGTATGATTCAAGATTTGCACGGTATTTTTCAGTATTCTGCGGATCTGCGCTGCAAAGGGTATCGGCTATTTCGGAGCAGAGCACCTGTGCATTTTTCAGCGAGAGCCATATATGCTCGTCGTACTCGGGACCTTCTTCCTCAGCTTCATCCTCCTCTTCTTCGGCTTCCATGCCTTCCTTGACTTCCTCTTCTTTAGCGCCGCTGCCGATAACGTCCATGAGTTCGATGACCTTCATATCCTTGTTTACGGCTTCTTTCAGGGCATCATCCACCCACTGGTCGGACTCTCCGCCCACATAGACGAAAACATCGCAGGTCGATATTTTTATCATATCGTCTGCGGTAGGCTGATAGTTATGAAGGTCTGAGCCGTTATGCAGCAGATAGGTTATGCTGACATTATCCACATCGCCTGTGATATTGCGGATCCAGTCGTATTCGGGGAAGATGGTGCAGACTATATCGAGCTTTCCGTTATCGCCGCCTGTGGGAGCTGAGCAACCTGTAAACGAAGAAAGAGCAATGACAGCAGCTGCGGCTGCGGAAGCGAGTTTCATATTCATATAATTTCTCCTGTAATAAAATTGATAATCATTTTCAATTTAATATTATATCACTTCGATTTCCCATTGTCAAGCGTTTTCACACAGCTTTTACATTACATTTTTTGCCTATATAAATGTGTATAAAATTGCAGACCTTTTCTCATAATTTTCATATAACTTTAAGATTCTTTTAAGCTTACAGCCGTATAATCATACACATAGAAAGCATGAAGGATCCATAAACATGCAGATTTAAGGAGTTTGATCTATATGAAAAAAATTGATAAGAAAAGAGTAGCAGCCGTACTCTCATCAGCTTTCATAGCTGCTTCGGCTGTGCCATTTACAGGTTTATCCACTGCTTCTGCTGCTGATACTGTAGTGTACGGCGATGCAACTCTCGACGGTGACGTAAGTCTTGCCGATGCTCTGCTGATACTCCAGCACGTTGCAAATGCAAGCAAGTACCCTCTCAGTGAAAAGGCTGCAGACAATGCGGATGTTTACTCAAGAGGCGACGGTATCACCGCTATGGACGCACTTTCTATCCAGAAATATGATGCAAAGGTCATCACAGAGCTTCCCGAGTCGTGGAAGGACGGCGCTCCTTCAACAGAGACTCCTGCTGCTGATGCGGTAAAGATACACCTTAAGGGCGATTCTATCACCGTAGAAGGCGATAACGCAACAGTAAGCGGAAATGTAGTAACTATCAGCCACTCGGGCGAGTATTACATCGACGGTACTCTCAATGACGGACAGATCAACGTAAATATCCCCGATGAGGCAGCTGATCCTGAAACAGTAAAGATCTTCCTCAACGGAGTTAATATCACAGGCAAGAGCGCACCTGCTATCCTTGTTACAAATGCCGAGAATACATCTATAAATATAGTTGACGGCACAGAAAATACTATCACAGACGGCGATACTGCTTATGCAGGCGATTACCTTGACAGTGCAGTTATCGAAGCTAAGGACGATATCACTTTCAAGGGCGGAGAAAAGGGCGACGGAGTCCTCAATATCACCGCAAATACTCAGGACGCAGTATCCTGCAATAATGATATCAAGGTAAACGGCGGCGTTATCAACGTAACAACGCTCAACTCTACCGATAAGACAACAGGTATCAAGGCAAAGAGCTCCATAACCGTCAAGGAGGGCACACTTACAGTAGATGCTGAGGGTGACGGAATCAAGTCCACCAAGTATGCAGTTACATTCTCGGGTGGTACGACATCTATCAAGGCAGGCAATGATGCTGTACAGGCTGAAACTACTATCGATGTAAGCGGCGGTACTCTCATTGCAGGCGGCGACCGCGGACTTACAGCTGTTACAGGTATCAACATCACAGGCGGTATAGTATACGCAACAGCTACCGATAATCAGGTCGATGAGAAGCTCCTGACAGGTACTACACAGACTACAGTTCTCCTCAACTGCATCGACGATGCTACAAACGAGAAGGACGGCACATGGAAGAAGGCTAACGCAATAAGCGGCGGAAGCAAGATAGAATTCACCAAGAAGTACAAGTATGTACTTATCAGCGGTGATACAGCTATAAACGGAATGCGTTCGGGCGTTCTTACAAACCTCTCTACAGGCAATCTTATCACCCACACTGACGGTAAGCAGACACTGTTCCAGCTCAATACAGGCGTCAATGTATTCAACAACGTTGATCCTTCAGGCGTAGCTGCAACGGGTACAGAGGATTCACCTGCTGTCAATACAGAGGGTACAAATATACTGCTCGGTTCGACTATGACGACCGATGCGGCAGCAGAAGTTGCTTCAATAAGCAATAATATCTGCACTATTAAGGCACCCGGTGTTTTTACAGTAACCGGCGAGATGACTGGCGGACAGATAATTGTTGACGTTGACAAGACTGTCTATCCCGACGGCGTCGTTGAGCTTGAGCTCAGCGGTATGAGCCTTACAAACACTACAGATTCTCCTATATACGTAGCATCGATCGGCGACGAGGTAATTATTACCGCTAAGAACGGCACAGAGAATACTATCTCTGACGGTACGGACTACACCAATGCAGACGGCGATACGGGAGCTATCTACTCCAAGGACGATATAAAGTTCAAGGGCAAGGGTACTCTCACAGTAAACGGCAATGCAGGCGATGCTATCGTAGGCAAGGATGATATAAAGATCTACAACGGCACTCTTATCGTTAACGCCAAGGATGACGGTATCCGCGGCAAGGACAGTGTTACTATCGGTAATACTTCATCAGACGGTACAGAGGTTGACTATTCAAACCTCTCAGTCAAGGTAAAGACCGAGAACGGTGACGGCATAAAAGCTACATCTACCGACGAGTCAACTACTGCAAAGCGTGTTGGTATCGTTACTATCAACGGCGGAACTGTTAACATAGAGTCCTATGCTGACGGTATACAGGCAGAGCAGTTCTTCGATATGACAGGCGGAGATGTTACCATAAAGACCTTCGAGGGTTCATCCTTCACAGGTAATGGAACTACAGGCAACACAGGAAATACAGGCGGCTGGGGCGGCGGCTTCGGCGGCATGGGCATGGACGGCAATTCCAACAAGACCGATATCTCCGCTAAGGGTATCAAAGCTGTAGGTATTTATGATGCGGCAGGAACTACATGGCAGAGCTATGGTGATATATTTATCAGCGGCGGAAATCTGACTATCGATTCTTCCGATGATGCTGTTCACTGCGGCGGCAGCATGAACCTCTACGGCGGTACATACACCATTGCAAGCGCTGACGACGGCTTCCACTCTGACCACGAACTGAATATCGGCAAGACAGCTGCAAATACATTCGATGATGTACAGATCTACATTTCCAAGTGCTACGAAGGTGTTGAGGGCGTGACCATCAACCAGAACAGCGGTACAGTTTACATCATCTCAAGCGATGACGGCTACAACGCAGCAGGCGGTGCTGACGGTTCAGGCTTCGGAAATACAGGATTCGGCTTTGGTCCCGGAGGTATGAGTTCATCCACAGGTACACTTAATATCAACGGCGGTCTCATAGTAGCCAACTCTTCCAACGGCGACCATGACTCTATCGACTCAAACGGCGATATCAACCTTAACGGCGGATATGTCTGCGCAAACGGTCAGGAACCTCTTGACTGCGGCGACAACGGTAACACCATCAACTACAATGGCGGAAGCGTTATCACCATGACAGCAGGAAATACAAATCTGTCACAGAGATACAGCTTCGTTGACAACTCAGGAAACGTTATCGTATCCTTTATCGCAGCAAGCGGCAATCCCGGTCAGAACTGTACAAACTGCACAGCACAGTCAGGTGGTACAGTATCAGGTGGCAAGACAGTTAATGCACAGTCGGATAAGTATGCCGTAACAGTAGGCGGTACTATTTCGGGCGCTACCCAGATAACAGCAGCTGCATCATCAGGCGGCATGGGAGGCTTCCAGCCAGGTGGCCCCGGAAGAAACAGATAAGCTAACCACCAATAATACGTTGGTTCAATTCTCTCTTGAGGAAGGCGATCCGGACAGGACCGCCTTTTTCTCTGTCTTGACTTTTATTTCAGAACATTTTATAATAAAGGAGTAATTACGGAACGCCGAGGGCGGCATTCCCTACTGTGTAAAATATATGAATTGTAGGGGTGGTGTCCCCGACAGACTTTGTTTTGCAATAAAAGCGACTTTTTTGAACGGACTGAAAAACAGTTAAAAGGCGGTTATTGTTCCGAACTGTGTTCGGGGAGTGCAAAATCGCTGTATAAAGGAGTTTTTTCATGGAGCGTATCGGACGTATCGTATCTGCCGACAGATCAGCCTATGGTGCGGCTAAGAGAAAATGGGATTCAATTGCCAAGCCTCTCGGAAGCTTCGGAGTTCTTGAGGAACATATCTGCCGTCTTGCTGCGGTACAGGGGACGGATTCGCCTGATATATCGAAGCGGTGTGTAGCGATAATGTGCGGAGATCACGGGGTATGCGAAGAGGGCGTTACGCAGTGCGGCATTGAGGTTACGGCAGAATGTGCTGCGGATATAGCCTGCGGACGTTCAAACGTAAATGCAGTTGCAAAGACTTATGGTGCTGATGTTCTTGCCGTTGATGTGGGTATAGCTTCAGACGTTAAGTGCAGCAGACTCCTGCATCGCAAAGTTTCATACGGTACAAGGAACATGACAAAGGGGCCTGCCATGACTCGTGAAGAAGCGGAAAAGGCGATAACTGCGGGACTTGATATCGCAGGACAGCTTAAGGCAGAGGGACGAAAGCTGATAGTTGTTGGAGAAATGGGAATAGGCAATACTACGGCGGCAAGTGCGATAGCATCGGTGCTTACGGGACTGCCTCCCGAAAAAGTCACAGGCAGGGGAGCAGGTCTTTCCACTGAGGGACTTATCCGCAAGAGGGAAGCGGTACGCCGTGCCATAGAGGTCAATTCACCCGATCCCTCAGATGCGCTTGACGTTCTCTGCAAGGTGGGAGGACTGGAGATAGCAGCTATGACGGGAATTTTTCTCGGCGGTGCATATTACAGTGTCATGACCGTTATCGACGGAGTGATATCGTCAGCTGCAGCAGCTCTTGCAGTCCTTATCGAACCGAAATGCCGTGAATACATGCTTGCATCACATTGTTCGGGTGAACCTGCCGGAAAGGGACTCCTTGACATTGTGGGACAGAGGGCAGTGATAGATGCAGGACTGCGGCTTGGTGAAGGTACAGGCGGACTTCTGCTGATACCCCTTCTGGACGGAGCACTTTCACTTTACAACAATGCACGAAGATTCGATGATACAACGATAGAAAGGTATGTAGAGCTTAAATGACTACACTAATAACAGGCGGTTCAAAGTGCGGAAAATCGCGCTTCGGAGAGCGAATACTCGACCTGTACAACGGACAGAAGATATATATTGCGACCATGCTGCCTTTCGGTGAGGAGGCTCACATGGCGATAGAACGTCACCGCAGACAGCGTCAGGGCAGGGGATTCACCACAATGGAGGTCTATAGGGACCTCATTTCTGCGGAGCTGCCCGATAATTGTGGAGTTCTTCTGGAGTGTCTCGGCAATCTGTGTGCCAATGAAATGTTCTCAACGGGAAAGACGTCGGGAGCTGCGGACAGGATAATGGACGGTATAAAGCATGTGGCTGAAAATGCAGAGGAGCTTGTGATAATAACGAATCAGGTTAGCAGCGACGGTATTGACTACCCCGAGGGTACTGCGGAATATATTGCCGTTCTGTTGGAGATAAACCGCAGAATTGCCGGACTTGCGGACTGCGTTATCGAGTGCGTTTACGGTATACCTGTACTGCTTAAGGGGGAGATGCCGTGCTGAAGTCGTTATTCTCTGCATTTCTTATGTATTCACGCATACCGATGCCCCATGTTGAATGGAAAGAGGAGAACCGCCGTTATGCTCTGGGATTTTTTCCTCTTGTGGGAGCGGTAACAGGTCTTATCCTCATACTATGGAGGCTGATTTGCAGCACTCTCGGATTTGGACAGCTCGTATTCGCAGTCGGAGCAGTGCTTGTATCCATAGCGGTAACAGGAGGCATACATCTGGACGGATTCTGTGATGTTACGGATGCGTTATCCTCCTACGGAGACAGGAAGAAGCGCCTCGAAATAATGTCCGATCCCCATATAGGCTCATTTGCAGTGATATACCTCGTGGGACTGCTTCTTGCTCAGACAGCGCTGTTTACGGAGATTAATACCTTGTCAGCGGCCATAACTGCCGCATCGTCCTATGTGTTTTCAAGGGGACTAAGTGCGCTTTCTGCACTGTATTTCCGCTCGGCAAAGAAAGAGGGGACACTTGCAAGCTTTGTAAGTCCCTCCTACAGAAATATATCGGCATTCCTTGCAGGACTGTTCCTGATTGCGGCGGCAGTCCTGATGCTGATTTTCGGGAAAACTGCGGGACTATCGGCGATTTCTGCGGCAGTTCTTGTATTTCTGTTCTACAGGTACACGGCGTATAAGCACTTCGGCGGAACTACGGGAGACCTTTGCGGATGGTTTCTTCAGCTCTGTGAGGTCTGGATGCTTGCGGCCATAGTCATAACTTCACGTATTGCGGAGGTGCTAAGATGATACTTATAACAGGCGGCGCATATCAGGGCAAGAGAAAAGCTGCTGAGGATATTTTCGGTGAAGGTGTCTGGACGGACTGTTCTTCATGCGGATTCGATGAGGTATATAAGTGCGGAAGGATATACGGATATCATCGGCTGATAAAGCGCCTTATGGAAGCAGGTATATCTCCCGACGAGTTCACGGAAAGACTGTGCAGAGAGAACGGCGGTGCTATCGTAGTTATGGACGAGATAGGCTGCGGCATAGTTCCCATTGATAGGGATGAACGGCGCTGGCGTGAAGCAGTGGGACGCTGCGGATGCATGATAGCAGAGCACTCGGAACGTGTCATACGAGTGGTATGCGGCATCCCCACTGACATAAAATAACGATACTATTGGGAGGTCAACTATGGGAAAACTGCCTGCTGATAAATTTGACGTTGAAGCTGTTGAAAGGCTTTCGGAGCTGTCTGATGACGAACTCCGTCCGCTTATACCCGAGCTTCTGACATGGCTTCAGGATATGAACTGGCCCGTTGCAGGACCTGCTGCGGAGCTGCTTTCCGAACGTAAGGAGCTTGTTGAGCCGTTTATACCGCCGCTTCTCCGTGCTGAACAGAAGGACGAGATATGGAAATACCAGATAATAAGTACGCTGGTGAAAGCCTGGGGAAACAGCGCTTCCGACTGCATAAAGAATGAGGTGAAACGGATCGCCGCTTCGCCTACAGACACCGAGAAAGCCGAAGAAGTGAACGAAGCGGCAGTTCTTGCGGCTGATACATACACCAAATGAACGACAGGATGTGAAATAATGCAGAAAAAAACTACCTACCGTCAGGATGTTCTCAGCTATGTCAGGGAAAAATATGGCACAGCTCCCGATTATCCGTGGATGAGTACACCAGATGCGGCTGTACTTCGCCATAAGGACAACAAGAAGTGGTACGGACTTATAATGAACATCCGCCGTGACAGACTCGGACTTGAAGGTACGGATACCGTGGATATCCTCAACGTTAAATGTGATCCGCTCATGACAGGTTCGCTTCTGATGATGCAGGGGATACTGCCTGCGTATCACATGAACAAGAAAAGCTGGATATCCGTGCTTCTGGACGGTACAGCAGAGCACGAACAGATATATTCACTCATAGACATGAGCTTCACTATGACGGAGGGGAAAGCTTCGGGAAGAAAGGGGAAAACAGGAAAATGAAAAAGGCACTTGTAACAGGCGGTTCGGGCGGCATTGGTGAGGCTGTTTGCCGAACACTTGCTGAGGACGGCTATTTCGTTTATATAGCGTATTCAAGCTCGGAGGAAAAGGCACGGAAGCTTGCGGCTGAGATAAGCGGTGTGGCTGTAGGCTTCGATGTTGCGGACTCGGCAGCAATAAAAAAAGCTGCTGCGGATATCGGAGCACTGGACCTTCTCGTGAACAACGCAGGGATCTCGGAGATAGACCTGTTTACATCCATATCCGAGGAAAAAAGCAGCCGTATAATGTCCGTGAATCTCATAGGAGCAATGAACTGTGCAAGGAGCGTTCTTCCCGATATGATACACAGAAAGTCGGGATGCATCATAAACATCTCCTCTATGTGGGGACAGTGCGGAGCTTCCTGCGAGGTGGACTACTCCGCATCAAAAGCAGGACTTATCGGCTTCACAAAGGCGCTTGCAAAGGAGACTGCACCATCGGGCATAAGAGTCAACTGTGTGGCTCCGGGATTCATAATGACGGAGATGAACAGCCGATTCTCGCAGGAGGACCTTGAACTCATCCGTGAGGACATCCCCCTCGGTATATTCGGCGAACCCCGACACGTTGCGGATGCTGTATCATTCCTTGCTTCGGACAGAGCGGAATACATCACAGGTCAGATACTTGCAGTAAACGGCGGAATGGTCATATAGGAGGAAAATATGGTAAGCGAAAGACTGAAAAAACAGCTTGATTTCATGCTTGAACTGGATAAGATGAAGAACCTTTATCGTCAGACTTACGTTCTCCACGAGGACAGAAAGGAAAATGATGCCGAACACAGCTGGCATCTTGCGATAATGACGATGCTCCTTTCGGAGTATTCTGCGGAACCTGTGGACGCTCTCCATGTAATGAAAATGGTGCTCATCCACGATGTTGTGGAGATAGATGCAGGGGACACCTACTGCTATGACGCTGAGGGTAACAAGTCCAAGGCTGAACGGGAGGAGAAAGCTGCACAGCGTATCTTCGGTATGCTGCCCGATGACCAGAAGAAGGAGTTCTATGATCTGTGGAGGGAGTTTGAGGACTCCGAGACAGCTGATGCGAGATTTGCGGCTCTGATCGACCGTTTGCAGCCGCTTATGCTGAATTATACAAAGGGCGGCATATCGTGGAAGGAACACGACATAAGAATGGAACAGGTAATGGCTCGTAACAGGGAATATTTCAGTTCATCCGAGGCGCTTGCGGAGGTCATAACGGAACTGATAAATGATGCGGCAGAAAAGGACTGGCTGAAAAAATAGTGAATCTGCGCTCCCCTAACAACGTCCGGGCAATAAACGACTAATGGCAGTTATTGAGAACTCATTCGTTATAATAACCAAAACCATCCACGCATTTCAGTACACTATTACCAAAGCGACGAAAAAAGTGAAAGATTGGTGAATCTTCGTGTATACGCCTTGAAAGTTGATATTTCTTATGTTATAGTATAATTAGCGAAAAATAGATTATTAACGTACTGCTTTGATGTACTTTTTATGATAGAAGGATGGGTTAAATGAGTAACATAAATAATAAGACAACAAGTATGATATTTGAGCGCATACAAAAGCTCAATGATAAACGTGAAAAAAATTCGGAAAAATACAAGCTGCTGAATATATTCCTGCTTGTTGTATTTCCGCTGTTTATAAGCTGTATGGCAGAGATAAACCAGTTCAAGAAGGTTGGTTCATTTGCAGCCTTCTTTGCAGGTTATCCCTCAATAATGGTATTTGATTACATAGTTGCGGCAGTTGTATTCGCATTCCTGTTGGCATTGTTCAGAAAGGGCTGGATAGCTTCGGTGATACAGAGCTTCGTGTATATGGCTCTGAGCATTACGGAGCTTTTCAAATACGGCACCAACGGAAATCACCTGATACTTTCGGATATGAAGCTGTTCAGAAGCGTGAAGAGCCTTAAATCCTTTGCGTATCTCAGGATAACACCGAGACTTATAATATACTGCGCTATCGTAGTGATATTTGCGCTTATAATATTCTACCTTAATCCAAAGCTGCCGCGGCATATACCGATGAAGCGAACCATTGCCGCACTTATGTGTGTAGTAGTATCGGCAGGAATGATCATAATCCCCGGATTCTATGATCCTGTATACCGCTTCTTCAAGCTTGATACCACTGCGGCTACAAATGCTTTCATACTGAACGAGAAGTTCGATAAGAACAGCTTCCTTGCATTCATAGTCGAGACGGCTTCGGAAAGTTATGCGAACCGACTTGTTACTCCCGATAACTACAACGAGGAGTATGTGGAAGAGATAACAGATGTATCCGTTGATAAGAATGAGGACTTCAACGGCGGCGTGAAGCCAAATGTACTTGTGATAATGAGCGAGTCATACGCTGATTTCAGAGTTTTCGACCAGCTGGACATCGATCCTTCATACTATGCAGGCTTCGATAAGGCAAGAGAGGAAGGTTACGGCGGAACCGCGATCTCGCCTACATACGCAAGCTACACAGTACGTTCAGAGTTCGAGCTGCTTTTCGGACTTCCTGTAAAGGGACTGAATACACCTAATATGCCTCAGCGTGAGCTGGCAGACCGTGAACAGCCTGCAATGGCTCAGTACTACAAGTCATGGGGCTACAGCACAGCTTATGTACATCCTTTCCGTCCGTCATTCTACAGCCGTGAGAGGATATATGATACATTCGGCTTCGACAAGATGATATTCCATGATGATATCACAGGAGTAAGCGATTTCACAGTACCTGTTGAGCATTACGGTACATATGTTGACGACAGCACAGTATACAATCAGCTCCTTGATCTCATCGAGACAACTGACGATCCGCTTTATGTACATACAACAACTATGCAGAATCATCAGCCTTATGATCAGGGACCTGATCCTACAGACGAGTTCGGCAACTATCTTGACTGGGTACGCCATACAAACGAGGGACTTACCAATTTCCTCGCCAAGCTGAAGACTCTTGATGAGCCTACACTGGTATTCTTCGTAGGCGACCACTTCCCGTCCCTCAGAGGAGAGACAAGTGTATATAACCAGCTTGATCTCAACGGCGATAACTGCGGAGTTCTTTACGAGCAGAAGTATTTCTTCTGGAGCAACTACGATGCAGATTATGCCCGCGTTCCGAAGAATAAAATATCGTTCTTCTATATGCCTTATGTGATAATCAATATCATTGATGCACCTCATGATGCATTTATCGAGAAAATGCTCGGATTCATGAAAACTCTGCCGATCTACTCTACGGACTATGATAATACCATACCCGAAAATGAGGAACTTAACGTACTTACCTATGACAGAGTTATCGGTGATGTAATGTCACCATGTCCGATACCCGAAGAGGTACTTGTAACAAGCAAACAGGCCAAGGAGAAATAATATGAAGGAAATCAATACAGGCATAACAGGAAAAGCTGAAACTATTGCGACCGATGAGCGCCTTGCATCAAGTGTCGGAAGCGGAAGCCTGAGAGTCTTTGCAACTCCCGAAATGATCGCACTTATGGAGAAGTCTGCATGCAATGCAGTTTCGGACTATCTTGAAGGCGACGAAACTACAGTCGGTACAGAGCTCAATGTTAAGCATGTATCTGCAACTCCCGAGGGTATGGAGGTATGGGCAGAGGCTGAGCTTACCGCAGTAAACGGACGTGAATTCACATTTGCTGTAAAGGCATATGACGAATCGGGACTTATCGGCGAAGGCGAACATAAGCGCTTTCTCGTATACGGTGAAAGATTCACAGCAAAGGCCGAGTCCAAAAAAGCGTAATTACAATACGTTTATAGAAGATTTATATTGCATTATCGGGGGGATCTTTCTGATGAGAGATTTCCCCTGATTCTTTCCGGAGCTTTAATATGTCAAGGAATCAATTTTATCTATCTGTAGGGAACGGCGTTCCTTACACTACTTTCTACTGATTACTAAAAAGGGCGCACAGTGTGCGCCCCTACACTTAGTTCTGAACTCTTATAACTGCTTTCTGCTTTCTGATTACTGATTCCGGATTTAATATGATTTTTACTGGACTTTTTTTCGTCACCGTGTTATAATATCAGTTGTGACTATTTAATTAAGGAGAATAATATGCATTATCTTGTTGCTGCAGCAGTACTTCCTGCTCTGATACTATTGTTTTACATAAGAAAACAGGACAAAATAGAGGCTGAACCTCCGGGACTTATCCTTAAGCTGTTCCTGTTAGGTGCCCTCACCGTTATCCCCGCAGGCATTATCGAAGCGATACTTACAACGATATTCGGATATGTGCTGAATGAATCGAGTATCGCATACAAGTTCATAGAGAACTTCCTCTTTGTTGCCCTGACAGAGGAATGGTTCAAGCGACTCGTTACCAAAAAGGTAACATGGAAGTCTCCGGAATTCAACTATACCTACGATGGTGTGGTCTATGCAGTTGCCGTTTCACTGGGTTTTGCTGCGGCAGAGAATCTTTTATACGTATCTGAAGGCGGTTTGAAAGTTGCTATTCTTCGTGCTCTTACTGCTATCCCGGGACACACTATGTTCGCTGTATTTATGGGACTGCAATACGCACTTGCCAAAAAAGCACACTCAGCCGCCGACGGTCCGCTCATGAGGAGACATCTGCGCCGTTCTCTTTTCTTTCCGGTGCTTATACACGGATTCTATGATTTCTGTATTTCTGTAGGCAATGTTTTTTCGATCCTCCTCTTCTATGCATTCTTCATTATGATGCTTATATTTGCGATTTTAACTGTCAGGAAGCTGTCGCGTGAGGACGCACCCGTTTCAAATGAAGATATTTTTGTCTGAAACAGCTGTTGCTACGCCGATCAGACTTTGCTAAAAAAGCTAAGAAAAGGAAGATTAAATTGAGATCAGATTTCACAAAAGGCATTTCACACGGCATACCAATAGCTCTCGGCTATCTTTCGGTATCATTCGGCTTCGGAATAGCTGCTGTACGCTCAGGGATATCACCTCTTGCTGCGTCAGTCATTTCCCTTACTAACCTTACCTCGGCAGGTCAGGCGGCAGGTATCGACATAATTGCTGCATGCGGTACTCTGCTGGGGATGATACTCGTACAGCTGACCATTAACATCCGCTATTCACTTATGGCGCTGTCACTTTCGCAGAATCTGTCGCCTAAGTTCACTACGGGACACAGACTTCTCGCTTCATATGGTATAACCGACGAGATATTCGCAGTTTGTTCCGCACAGAAAGAGCCGCTTACTCCGCTTTATATGTACGGTATGATATTCATTGCCGCTCTCGGCTGGGTAACAGGTACCGCACTCGGAGCAAAAATGGGACAGATACTTCCGCAGAACATATCGGATGCAATGGGAATAGTTCTCTATGGCATGTTCATCGCTATAATAATCCCGCCGTCACGCAAGGAAAAGAGCGTACTCTGTGTAGTTGCAGCAGCTGCTGCAATGAGCGTGGTGTTCAAGTACCTTTTAACGCAGGTATCAGGCGGATTTGCTATCATAATATGTGCTATAGCCGCTGCTGCTCTCGGAGCTGTATTTTTCCCCGTAAAGGAGGATGAAGCAGAGTGAGTATCGCTGTATATATCGCAGTTATGGCAGGAGTAACATACATAATACGTATGCTTCCCTTCACATTTTTCCGAAAGAAGATAAAGTCGAGATTCATAAGGAGTTTCCTGCATTACATTCCCTATGCTGTACTGAGCGCAATGACTATACCAGCAATATTCTACAGCACAAACAGCGTGATAACGGCTGTTGCAGGTACTGTCACAGCATTGGTTCTTGCATATTTCGACCTGCCTCTTATAGTCGTGGCACTTTCTGCTTCGGCAGCAGCCTTTATTACAGGCCTTATAGAACGAAGCTTATAGGATGCACTTTACTTGATATGCATATACATAGACTTTTACGTACATTTATTCGGGGGAACCCTTTTTGAATAAGGATTTCCTCAATTTCTTTGTAAAGGCATTACGTTAAAATTTCAGCCTTACATGTCACTCACGAAAAATTACGGTTTCAGATAACTGTAATGGAGTGACATGTAAGGCTGAAAATTTGGGGCATAAAGTCTTTGGAAAGGGTTCCCCCGATAAATACACATAAAACTTTTGTGTGAGTATTAATCTTACGGTTATTTCTTTTTATACTCGATGCAGAGCATGGTAAGATCATCGAACTGCTCTGCGTTTCCTGCGAAATCAGCGACAGACTTTCTTACATTGCTGAGCAGCTGCTCAGGTGAAGAATCGGGGCTGTCATTCAGTGCTCCAAGCATCCTGTCAATACCGAACATCTTGCCTTCACTGTTTGTTGCTTCGGGAACGCCGTCCGTATAAAGGAAGAGTTTATCGCCTGTATCAAGCCGTATATCATACTCTGTATAAACGGTTCCGTCCATACCGCCTATTACAAAGCCGTGTTTATCCTTGAATATCTCAAAGATTCCGTCAGCACGTTTTATGACGGGATATTCGTGTCCTGCATTTGCAGCAGTCAGCTTTCCTGTTGATATCTCCAGTATACCGAGCCATACGGTAACGAACATGTCCACCTGATTGTTGGAGCAGAGAGCTTCGTTGGTCTTTGTAAGTATATCTGCGGCGCTCTTTCCGAGCATCGCACAGCTCTGTAGAATGGTCTTGGATATCATCATGAACAGTGTGGCAGGTATGCCCTTTCCCGAGACGTCCGCAATGACCATACAAAGGTGATCGTCGTCGATAAGGAAGAAATCGTAGAAATCTCCGCCAATTTCCCTTGCAGGATCCATAAGTGCGTATATATCAAACTCGTTTCTTTCGGGGAAAGGAGGGAATACGTGCGGAAGCATGGAAGCCTGTATTGCGGTTGCGAGAGTAAGCTCGGTACCGATACGTTCCTTTTCGGCGGTTATACGCAGAAGATTATCTTCATAGCCAATTAATTCATGCTCCATATTAGCCATAGCGTGACTGAGATTCTCTATTTCGTCCCCTGTATGGATATCAAGGCTTGAGAAGTGATCCTTGTTATCGGAGTCGCTATGACGGTCCTTAACGTATTCCTGAGAAGCCTCGGCGATCATATTTATCGGACGTATGAGCGATTTTTTAATATGTTTCGTCTGTAAGAATGCGATCAGAAGTGTTACTACAGACATTGCAAGGGTAAGTCTCAGTGAGAATTCCGCCATGCCGTAGAGTATGTTCTCTATTGATATATCCACCAGCATGAAGGACTTTATATCGTTGCTGCCCTTTTCTCTCAGAGGTACGCCGACTGTACAGAGAAGTCCGTATTTTTCTGTTTTGTCTATTGCGTAAAGCGGTGATTTATCAGGCGTGTCAAGGAATCTGAGCATATCATTACGGTCAACAAGCTCCCAGTCTCCGGGGGAGAGCTGTGTTTCGGGATCCTCATCGGGATCGACAATATATACGATACGACTGTTTTCACGGTCATACATTGCTATATAAACGTCATAAACGTCGCTCGATTTCAGTATAGTCTGGAGCATATGCAGAACGACATCATATGTGCTGCCCTTGCTCATATCCAGTGAAGAAAAATTTTCACGGTATTCCTCTGTTCCCGGGTTATTGCGCTCTTCTTCGGAAAGGCTGTTATAGATATTCATGACTTCCTCGGAAAAACTGAGGGAATCAGCCCCGTGTACCGCCGACATAGCGGCATGGCGAGCAGTTTTGTCCGCTGTATTTATGTACTGTTTGGTAAGTGATATCGCATAGAATGCCAGAGCGACTATCTGTGCGACAAGACCGAACAGGATACAGCTTTTGATGGTAGAACGAACTGTTCTTGCGGAAATAGAGTGTCGTTTTTTCTCTGTTTCACTCATTTCGCTTATTGATTTCTTTTTCATAATAGCAATCTCTCTCATGCAGTTCTGAAAAAAACAGGACTGCTTTTCCCTTTTAAAAATATATGTTTCTTTTTTTGATCTGACACGGCAATGGAAGGGAATATGTCATTTAGATGCTGTAATTATACGGAAAACTATTGAAAACAGGATAATAAAAAGTTATATTATTTTTATATACAGATATATTGAAATGCCAAGATCTAAATATCATTATATCATTGATCGGCTTGAAAATCAATATTTTTGTTTCCTTTTTATATTTAAAAAAACAGTTGCTTGATATTTGAATCATATTTTATCAATTATTATTAAATTTACATATATCACCTTATTTTTTATAAAAATTGATGATTGACTATACTATATAATTGTGATAGAATTTTATTATACATATATTGTATTGGATGAGGGAAATCTGAATTGCTTTCATTAACGCTGCGTTATCAGAAAGCAGAAGAGGATGAAATAATGGAACAGAATGAGAAATATATCTATGAGAACATCATTAGTGATATGTCCGACGGTGTCATAGTCATCGGATTCGACGGTAGGATAGATATATGCAACCGTGCGGCAAATGATGCGCTCAATTTTCACGGGGAAACTCTTGTTGGAAAGAGTATCGTAATGCTCATGAATCAGTTCGAGGAGAATGACGAATTCTTTGAACTGCTCCTTGATGCTGTTTATACAAAGAAAAAGGTGATAAAGACAGTTCCCTTCAGAACAGAAGGAGTAATGCGCTATCTCAGAGTCACTACCTCCTTCCTTATGAAAAACGATGAAAAGATCGCACTTATCGCCGTTATAAGCGATAATACAGATCCCGTTGAGCTGTTTATCCACAACAAGAGCCTTGCGAATCAGGTAATAGGACTTATGAATTCCTTCGTTGAAGTCATGGTAACCGAGACTGAGGAACGCTCGGCTTATAATGCCGATCACACTAAAAATATGGTCAGGTTCGCTGTTAAATATCTCGACTGGCTTAGTAAACAGGGAAAGCTTACAGAGTACACCAATGAGAATACCGCTCCTTTCATAATGAGTATCTGGCTTCACGATATCGGTAAGCTGCTGATACCTCAGGAGATAATGGATAAGCCCGATCGTCTTGGTAAAAAAATCGACGGCATCATGCACAGGATAGAAGTTGCTCAGCTCATGCTTGAGATAGTAAGACTTTCCGAACCCGATAAGACTGAATATGCTGAAAAAAAGTCCGCAGCTCTTTCAGATGCACGGGACTTAATCATACGCTGCAATAAGGTCGGCTATCTCGACGAGGATACCATAGAACAGCTTAAGGGCATAGCAGGGCTTACCTGCCTTACATCGGACAGACGTGAGATACCTCTCCTTGATGCTGAGGAACTTGAAGCTATCACGATAGTAAAGGGTACCCTTACGGCAGGCGAACGAAAGATAATAGAGTCTCATGTGACATTTACCCGTGAACTCCTCTCGAAAATGGAGTTCAGAGGAATATACCGTGAAGTTCCTTTCTGGGCAGCGGGACATCATGAGATGCTTGACGGTTCAGGCTATCCCGATAAGCTTACAGCAAAGGACATCCCATGGGAGACACGTCTTCTGACAGTTATAGATATATATGAAGCGCTTACAGCTAAAGACAGACCGTACAAGCCCCCTGTATCCAGTGAAAAGGCTTTCGAGATACTGCGTGATATGTGCAGTGCAGGAAAACTTGACGGTGATGTTCTTGAAAGCTTCTATGTGAGCGGAGCATGGAAAAATGAAAAAGAAGGAGAATGGGAATGATAATCGATAGAAATAAAAGCGGAGCAACCCTCACGCTTTCAATAGACGGAAGAATAGACACAAAATCAGCACCTCAGCTTGAAGACTGCATAAATACCGAACTTGAAGGCATAACTCAGCTCGTTATGGACATTGAAAAGGTCGATTATATATCTTCAGCAGGTCTGAGAGTACTGCTTATCGCTCAGAAAACAATGAACAGACAAGGCGATATGAAGGTTTTGAATGTAAACGAGGATATCATGGAAATATTTGAAGTTACGGGTTTCTCTGATATACTGACCATCGGATAAAGGAAGGCTTTGTATGAAAGAACTTGATATAGAAGCTGTAAAAGATAATATTACAGAAGTACTTGGATTCATCGACGAACAGCTTGAAAGCACAGGCTGTTCTCCCAAAACGCTTATGCAGATCGACCTTGCAGCAGAGGAAATATTTGTGAATATAGCTGAGTACGCCTATGATCCCGAGACAGGTCCCGCAACGGTAAGAGTCGAAGTAAAGCCCGACGGTTCGGCAGTTATAATAACATTTATCGATCACGGTGTTCCGTATGATCCGCTTGCAAAGGAAGATCCTGATGTTACTCTTTCGGCAGCCGAAAGAAAGGTAGGCGGACTCGGTATTTTTCTGGTCAAGAAGAACATGGATAATATCAAATACGAATATGTCAACGGCAGCAATATCCTTACGATAATCAAGAAGCTGTCATAAAAAGATACGGTCATCAATAGTGGAAAACTCTTATGAAGGAAGTTTTTCACTATTTTTGTTATTATAGGTTCTACGAAAAAGCATCAGACTGATTTTCAGAGATTATGCCCTTAGACTTAAAAAGAAAGGAAAAAATGAGGGAAACTCTTACCAAGAGAGCTTCCCTCATTACATTTATATTCGCAAGTAAATGCAAAACTTATCAGAACTGCACGTATTTCAGGTAATCCGCCATCATCATAGAGCTTTCTGCAATAGGATAGTTGTATACATTAGGCAGCTTATGGTCGGAGTCCATTTTGTTGGTATAGGTTCTGCTCTTGTTGAAATAAGTCCATTCATCTGGTTTAGAAGCATTGTCGTCGTATGTACAGTCGAACTCGTACCACTTGTCATCCAGTTTTATTGCGTTCCAGCTGTGAATGTTCGGATTGACGAAAGTGCGGACTTCAAGGCCTGCAAGAGTCATCAAAAGGCTTGCTGCATCGGCATAATGACGGCAAATAGCCTTGTTCTCGATAAGAGCCATATAAGTCGGGTGGTCTGAGTCGTCTGTATCGACGATATCATTTTCATAATCGATATTATCCATGATCCACTGGCTGAGCCGAACCTCTTTTTCAAGGTCGGACATACTGTCATCAACAGTCTCGCTGACTACTTCCTTAGCCTTTTCCAGTGCCTCGCAGTAGTGTGAATATTCGTATGAAAGCGAGTCGCACAGAGCCTTGTTGTCCTTAATGACCTCCCAGTCGGTGACGGGGTTATAGCCGAGATTCAGGGACTGCAGGTTTTTCATGTCCTTGATGGGAGCCACACTTGTGATATGATTTCCGATAAGTCCGAGATACTTAAGCGAGCTTATCTTTGTTACAGGTGAGATATCGCTGATATTGCCGTAGCCTAACCATAGGTCGGTGAGCTGTGTAAGAGCGCTCAGATCTGGTATCTCCTCTATCATGCAGAATGAAAGATCGATGGATTTTAGCTTTGTCAGACCTGCAATGGGAGTTATATCAGTTATATCGCTGATAGCAATGGATAAATACTCAAGGTTCGGAAAGTACTCTATACCGTCCAGTGAACCGATACCCGTCATCCATAAACCTGTGACCTGCCTGCACTCTTCCTCGGTAAGAACGTGGTCGATCGGGAAACCGAGCTGTTTTTTGCGAAATATGAGATGTTTTTTTCAATTTCTCCGTTAGGAGAATCCGGATCGTGTTCATTTGGGATGCTGTTTACTGTTGATACTGCTTCATCCTTGCGGATATATTTTTCGGTGAAGGTCTGGTTGTCCCGGCCTTTGTGGACGATTTTGAGCGTATCGCCGTCGCCTGATATTTCGAGCTGTTCGTCATACAAGTCCTCATAGGCGCTGAAGCGACCGTATTCAATATTGAAGTTGGTAATGAAACTGTATTTTGTATAGCCGCCGTTTTCGTATCTGTCATTTGAAATGAAGAACAGCTGATCGTTTGCGGTCGAAAGTTCAGCGGTCACAACCGACATCATGGGAGAGGGGGTAGTAAAGCCGTTCAGATAGTAAGTTCCGTCAATGAGATCGTGTGAGTCACTGACATTTATAAGAAGCTTCTGCATAAGGCAGCGATCGAAGGTATTCAGCTTTCCGTCGGAATTGAGGTCGGCGTTCTCCCATTCGGAGATATCTGCGGAAGCATCACCCATAAGCCACTTTTCGAGCAGTGTCATGTCAGCAATGTCCATTTGTCCGTCGCTGTTGATATCGCCTTTAACGTTCTTGTCGGGACGCATTATATCTGCCTGTTTTTGCAGATAATCCATAGAAGCATAGCCCTTTTGTCCGTAGTAATCGAGGTATGCCCATTTGCCGTCAGAGGAAATGACCTCTATCCTCATATCGGGATAAAGTCTTCCGATTATCTCGCTTGATGTATCAGGCGCTCTGCGGACGTTCAGCCAATCTTTTACGCCCTTTGTGATGTAATAACCTGCGTAGTCAGAGGACATTTCCGCAGCGTATGAAGTGATACAGCAGCCTGTCGATGTCTTATGTGCGGCAGGAGCGACCAGAACGGCTGCCGAAATTGCAGCAATTGAGAATGATAATAATTTCTTGATGATCATTTAGTACCTCCGATCTTAGCGAGAGTTGTCTTTGACTTATTTTAACATTTCCGAAATAATTTGTCAATAGAAAAACAAAAGTGTATGTATTATAATCTTTTTTTGAGGCAAAGAAGATAATAGTGTACATTTCTTGAAAAGATTTGGGAGAAAAATGCAATAAAACGACACTATTGTTCATTGTTATTTTGATCTTGTTAATGTATAATATAATCAGGGAAGATCAGTGGGATATGTTCCCGCACGAATAAAATACAGAAGAATAAAATGAAATCAAGAAAACAGGAGGATCAGAGATCATGAAAAAATCAGCAGCGTTCCTTGCAGCAGCTCTGGTAACAGGCTGCGCACTGACTTCGCCTTTTACAGGAGTCAACTACGGAAAAGCAAATGCAGCAGACGGTTTCGACATGAATATAACCGTCGACCTCAAAGGCGAGCGTAAGGAGATAAGCCCCCTTATCTACGGCGTTAACCAGTATACCACAAACCTCAAGGACGTAAAGGCTACAGCAGTACGTCAGGGCGGAAACCGTATGAGTGCGTACAACTGGGAGACTAACGCTTCAAATGCAGGTTCAGACTGGAAGCACAGTTCTGATACAAACCTCTCCGAGTCCACAAGTCCTGCGGACTGTGTACAGAAGCTATCAGCAGAAGCAGCAAAGTACGGAGTAGGCTATAAGTTCACAACACTTCAGCTTGCTGGCTATGTTTCCGCTGATAAGGACGGTACCGTAACAGAGGAGGAGAAGGCTCCTTCAAAGCGCTGGAACGAAGTTAAGTTCACAAAGGGCGCTCCTTTCGCAGACGAGCCCGATCTTACAGACGGCGTTGTTTACATGGACGAGTATGTTAACTACATAATCAAGAAGCTCGGCGATTCACAGTCACCAACAGGTATGCAGGGTTACAGCCTTGATAATGAGCCTGTACTCTGGGATAACACACATTCAAGAATGCATCCGGAGCCTGTTTCTATCGAGGAGATGCGTTCAAAGTCTGTAGAAGTTGCAAAGGCTGTCAAGAAGCTCGATCCTAAGGCTGAGATATTCGGACCTGCACTTTACGGTTATACTGCTTTCGATCACCTTGATGACGATGATGACCACGATGAATGGGAAAAGATAAAGGCTGACAATAACTACCACTGGTACCTCGACTGCTACCTCGATCAGATGAAGAAGGCTTCAGACGAGGAAGGCATCCGTCTCCTTGACGTACTTGATATCCACTACTACTCAGAGTCCGCAAGAAAGGGCGCAGAGGACAGAGTTCAGTCAGTACGTACACTTTACGAGAAGGGCTTCTCAGAGAACAGCTGGATAGGTGAATGGTGCATGCAGAATGTTCCGATCCTTCCTACAATAAAGAACTCTATCGATAAGTATTACCCCGGAACAAAGCTCGCTATCTCAGAGTATAACTTCCAGGGCGGAGAAGATACATCAGGTACTATCGCACAGGCAGAGGCACTCGGCTGCTATGCTGATCAGGGTGTATACCTTGCAACTCTCTGGGGTGGCGAACCTTTCATCCTTGCAGGTCTTAACCTCTATACCAACTACGACGGTAAGGGAGGAAGCTTCGGCGATACACTCATCCCTGCATCTACAGAGGACGTATCAAAGTCCAGCACATATGCAGCAGTTAACGCTGACGATGATTCCAAGGTTACAGTAATGATAACAAACAAGGATATGAAGGCAAACGAAAATGCAGTCATAGACCTTGAAAACGCTGAAAAGGACTATAAGGCAGCAGCAGTATACGCAGTATACGGCGATAACGACAAGGTAAGACTTCTTGACATCGTAAAGGATGTCAAGGACAACAAGGTCAAAGTTGAGCTTCCTGCATTCTCAGCAGCTATGGTAGTTGTTTCGGACGATGTAGCTGCTTTCGACGGTCTCAAGAAGGACGAAGAGATCAAGAAGGAAGTCAAGACTGAAGTATTCGATGATATCGAGTCTATGACTGATGCCAAGGGCTTTGTTACAATACCGATCAGCGATGCAAAGCACCTTTCAAAGATAGTTATCAACGGTGCAGTTACAACAGAAGGCGGTTCAAGCTGGGGTACAGCAGGATGCGCAGTCTGCATCAATGCAAAGGATACTGCCGGCAACGATTTCTGGACATACAAGGATTATTCACTCCCGCTTGGTGCAAAGTCCACAGCAACTGTAAAATTTGACGGTATACTTACAAAGAGCACAGGCGAGGGCGATGACAAGGTATCAGAAGACCTCGAAGCTTATATCGCAGACGGCAAGGTAGAGCTCCAGAAGTGGTGGGATGCTTCCGAGAAGGACGAAGAAGTATTTGTAAAGTATTCAACTGTTGAAGTTGTATACGAGTATGACGCTGAAGATACACCTCAGCCAACAACAGCTCCCGTACAGCCTACAACAGCTGCTCCGGTACAGCCTACAACAGCAGCACCCGTACAGCCGACAACTGCTGCACCTACAGCTCCTTTAGGAAAGGTCGTTTACGGTGATGCGAACCTCGACGGTGAGGTATCACTTACAGATGCACTGCTCATCCTCCAGTACGTTGCAAACAGCAACAAGTACAAGATCGACGGACAGGGACTTATTAACGCAGACTGCTGCAATCCCGGTGACGGAGTTTCAGCTCTTGATGCACTTGCTATCCAGCGTCTTGATGCAAAGATGATAAAGTCACTCCCTGACAATTCCTCAGAGCAGTGATCGACAGGAAGATATAACAATAACACCCATAAAGAAGCGATTCTTTATGGGTGTTTTCATTTTATTCAGTTGCCTTGCGGATCACGGTACCGCTCGGGAATTTTGTGCTGCATGGGAAATAGAACTCCATCATTGCGTGATTTGCGGTTTCTATTTTTTCGCCGTCGGCATTGTAAAGCTCATCAAGTGTGAGAGTTACAGGCTTCTGCGAAGGTGCAAGCAGTTCAACGGTATCGCCTGAGAAGAAACGGTTTCGCTGAGTGCAGTAAACAATACCGTTTTCACAGCGGTCAACAACTGCAACTACGTCATAATTGCGGATATAACCGCTGTTTTCGTAGTACTGTGATTCCTCGGGAGTACCGAAGAAGAAGCCGTTGCAGTATTTTCTGTGGCTGACCTTATAGACCTCGTCCCTTATCCAGTCGGGAAGCTTGAAGTTGTAAGGATCGCGGTAATACTCGTCCACAGCCATGCGGTAGGCGTTTGTAACTACGGTAACGTAGTAAGCGGACTTTGCACGTCCCTCTATCTTCAGGCTTGTTATGCCTGCCTCTGCCAGCTTATCGATGTATTCTATCATGCAGAGGTCCTTGGCGTTGAGTATGTAGGTACCCTTTTCGTCCTCGAATATAGGGAAAAACTCTCCGGGACGCTTTTCCTCCATTAGGTGATAGCCCCAGCGGCACGGCTGAGCGCACTCTCCTCGGTTTGCATCACGGTGTACAAGGTACTGTGAAAGCAGGCAGCGTCCCGAGAAGGAAACGCACATAGCGCCGTGAACGAAGCACTCGATATCAAGGTCGGGACTATTCTTGGCACGTATCTCAGCTATCTCGTCAAGAGAAAGCTCACGGGCGAGAACTACTCTTTTTGCGCCCATGTTGTAAAGCTCACGGGCAGTTACATAGTTTACTATGCCGGTCTGAGTTGAGATATGTATTTCCATATCGGGAGCAAACTTCTTAATTAGCATCAGAAGGCCGATATCCGCAACGATAAGTGCGTCCACCTTAGCCTCAACAGCCTCTTTTACGAAGCGCTCGAAGAATGGTATCTCGTTATTTCGGGGGAGAGTATTGCAGGTCACATAGACCTTAACTCCCTTTGTATGTGCATATTCAACAGCCTTGACAAGCTGTTCAAAGTTGAAGTTTCCCGGCGAAGCCCTCATACCGAACATCTGACGTCCGAGGTATACCGCGTCAGCACCGTAGCTGACAGCGGCATGGAATCGCTCCTCGTCTCCGGCAGGAGCGAGAACTTCAAGGTTATGTATCATTGAAGCTCCTCCTTGTATTATTCTGCAGCAGCCTCGGCAGCGGCTGCTGCTGCTTCTGCGTCAGCGTACTGCTGATCGATCATTGCCAGATTAGCTTCATGCTCCTCAAGAGTTTCAGCGAAGTAAGTTATCTTTGTGTTGATATTAGCAGCGAAGTAGTAGTAATTTGTCTGGACATCAGCAAGAACAGCATCTATAGCCTCGAGACCGGGGTTACATATAGCTCCAGGAGGAAGTCCGCCTGATTTGTAGGTATCGTATGATTCAACCTTTGTCTTATCGTAAACTTCCATGTTGTTCTTGATGAGTGTAGCGTAGTTGCTGGTAGGATCCGATTCGAGTCTCGGGAATGTATCGGGATCTCTCAGACGGTTCCAGAATACAGAAGCGACCTTTTCCATATCCTCTGTTCTCGGAGCCTCACGCTGAACGATAGATGCGAGTGTTATGATCTGATCGAGAGAATATCCCAGCTGTTCCATCTTCTTGTATCTGTCCTCAGTCATCTTGTTATCGAAGTTGAGGTATATCTTCTGGCAAACCTGTTCTGGATCCATATTCTCATAGAAGAAGTAAGTATCGGGGAAGAGGTAGCCTTCCATACGCATATACTTAACGGAGCTGTCAGTAGGAAGACGATTCTCGAAGTCGAAGTCGAATCCGCCTGAGTTGAAGTAGAAGAGGAAGTCATCTGCCTTGCATATGCTGTTCTTTTCAAGGAGCTGAGCAGCTTCGATGAGGTTGATGCCTTCTGGGAATGTAACCTCAACAGACTCGCCCTGTTCCTCTTCCTTGACTGTAGTAAGCTCGTTTATGATAGTCTCGTAAGCCATGCTCGGACTTAGGAAGTGTTCGCCTGCGATGTACTGGGTATCAGCTTCTCTCAGACGAGAGAACAGCTTGAATGCATCGGGTGAGCGGATGATATCGTTTTCCTCGAGCATATTGGCTATATCTTCGGTGGAAGCACCTTCGGGGATAACGATGAGCTGAGTCTTGTCGCTCTTTCCTATACCGAACATGTCCTTACCGTAGCCGATAATGATCATAGAGAGAACTATCGAAAGTCCGAATATGAAAGTTGTAAGAATGAGAACGCCCGGGATCCTGCTTCTCTTTTTCTTGTGTTTTTTCTTTTTGCGTTTTCTCTGTGGGGCATTAGGTGCATTGGGATCACGCTGAGGAGAAACGGGATTTCCGTAGTAGCCGTTGTTATTCTGAGCGAAATTCTGAGCAGGACGCTGCTGCTGCGGATTATGGTAGTCGGCAGAATTTATCAGCGGTTCCTGCGGCTGCTGTGGAGGCTGTACTTCCTCGGGAGTCGGTTCAGGACTGACAGGCTCCGCATTCTGCGGGGGAGCTTCGCCGTTGAGCTGATCGAGTATATCGTTGACTGAATCCTTGTTATCGGTCATTACAAAATACCATCCTTTCTTCTGATGCTATAGCTTTAACTTTAATATCATGCTGCAAAAGCGGCAGCGAATCGGTTATACATGCTTCATAGGCGAGTGCGATAGTGTAGATACCGCTGTGCTCAGCGATAAAGCGGTCATAGAAGCCGCCTCCGTAGCCGAGCCTTCCGCCTGAAGGGGTGAAAGCGAGTCCGGGGACTATACAAACTGTGCGTTCGGTTATGACAGGCTGAGGAAGTGAAGGATCGGGTTCATGGATGCCGAAAGAACCTTCTTTTCCGTTCCTGATGGAGCCGATCGAGTCCACGACATGAAAGGTCATGACACCATGCTCGTGACACAGCGGAAATGCGGTCTTTATGCCGCTTTGAAGGAGCTTTTCCGCAATGAGCCACGTATCGGCTTCAGAGCCGAAGGATGCGTATATCAGTACGGTATCCGCATTTTTCACATGGCCATCCAGAAGAACTCTTTCCGCTATCTTACAGTCTTTATCCTCGCTTTTGGCAGCCTTCCTGACTGCCGAGAACTCTTTGCGCAGAGCAGCTTTATCTTTCGCAGAGTATTGCATTGAACTGTCTCACGCTTTCTTCCTTTGAAACAACTGCTTCGACCAGTGCAAGGCCGAACTGTACAGCAACTCCGGCACCTCTTGCAGTGATGATGTTTTCGTCCACAGCAACGGGAGCGTTCAGGACTACTGCGCCTTCAAGCTGAGCCTCGAAGCCTTCATAGCAAACAGCCTTTCTGCCTTTGAGGAGTCCCTTGTGGCCGAGTATGGAAGGAGCGGCACATATAGCGCCGATGTACTTGTTGTTAGCTGTGCAGAAGTCTATTGCAGCCTGAACGTACTCTGATTTTTCAAGGTTGAGAGTACCGGGCATACCTCCGGGGAGGATTATCATTTCAAGTTCATCTGTCAGTGGAGCTTCCTGAGCGATAGTATCGGTCACAACGGGGATGCCGTGGGAACCCATGATGATATTATCGCCTACTCCGACGGTAATTACTTTTTTACCGCTTCTTCTGAGCAGATCGATAGGAGTTACAGCCTCAGTCTCTTCAAAGCCTTCAGCGAGAAATGCGTAGATCATAATATAGTCCTTTCATTTAAAAGTAACGATATATTTTTCGAGGATGAAAACGGGGTGATATGAGAGCTTGGCTTTTCTGAGCCCTTCAAGCCCGAGGTCCTCCTCGCGGTTGACGTATTTATATCCGCTCATGCATGACTGAGCGAAGAGATTATTTATACCTGCGTAGATGCCGTTTACCGAAGTATCGGCTTTTTCGATGTGTACGCAGTAGGTGTCGGAGCAGAGCCTTTCGCCGATAGTAACGGCTTTAACCTGTCCCTCTTTTCTTATGATTCCGCCTTGCAGACCGAGTTCACCGAAGTGAGTGAAGAAGGTATTGAGGACGAACTGTTCAGAGATGAAGGAACTGTCTGCCTCCCGGGATTTGCTGTTGTAGGTCTCGGTGCAGAACAGTATACAGTCATCGAGGTCCTTCTCGGTGATGAGCGAGAACTGACAGTCCTGTTCCTTGTATCTGGCAAGGTGATTGCGTTTGCCGTGGTATTTTCTGCCGGGAAGCTCTATCAGGTCCTTTGATCCGTAGATATAGTCGGAACTCTCCCTGTTTGGAGCAACTGTATACCCGTCGGGGAAAAGCTCTTTGAAGATATCAAGCTGTTCAGCGGTGACACTGCCTATCCTCAGCGGAACACCGAAGCTTTCGGCAGTCCGTTTCATTTCACTCAGGACATCACTGTAGCTGCCGCTGCCTGCGGGAAAGGTGAAAGAGATATCGTCCTTACTGTTACCGAAGGCACAAAGCAGGTAGAAATCTTTATAGAAAGTGCATTTCGTATCTGCGAGACGTCGCCAGGCGAGATTATTTGCGAATGAATATTCGCTTCCTCTGAAGTCGGAAGCGGCGAGGGCTTTATCAGCCATAGGTTTATCGGAGATAGATAAATCCCTGAATTCCAGCATTAGTGCCTCCGTTTACTTTTGTCCGAGATTTGCGTATTTGGCCTGAACTTCCTTCATTTTACCGCAGCTCATTTTACCCTCGGGACATTTTCCCGATACAATGCATGAGGGACCTGCATGGCAGAAGATGTTCGGAGCAGCCTCCTTGCAGAGCCTCAGCATTTCCTCAGCCACAGCACGTATTTCCCACTGTGCGCGGTTGCAGCAGCGGTGCTCGAAGAAATTGAACAGTGAGCGGACGTTCATGGTGACTACTATCTTAGTTTCGCAGGCGTTGGGAAGCACGAATCTGGCGTCCTCATTAGCGAGCTTACGTGCTTTTGAAGCGGCAGTCTTTTCGTCCAAACCCTCAGCGGTGAGTCTGGCAGTATGATTTGCGGTGAGCAGGTCGGCTATTTTGTCATAGCTTTCTTTTATCTGCTCCATGAGCCTGTCAAACTCCGCCTTTGCCTCGGGAAGTTCCTCGATTTCTGGCGGTGTAATGAACTCGAAGCCGTTCTCGTTTACGTATCTCTGACTCTTCTGCGAGTAAGAAGCGATACGGTGGCGGACAAGCTGATGTGAACAGGCACGGGATATGCCTTCGATGCCGAAAGTGAAAGAAACGTGCTCGAAAACGCTTTCGTGGCCTATCGATGCCAGCATTTCTATGAAGCTTCTGGTTTTGTCCTCCGTAAGACCTTCCTTAAGCGAAGATATATCACTGCTGGAGTAGCAGAGCTTTGCGGCAGTTGCGACTATCTTCTCAGGTTCTGGAGTATGAGCGATGAGCATAACTTTCAAGTATCAGCATCTCCTTTTTCTATAGACATATATTATTATTCTATCATTTTTTTAAGTATAAGTCAAGGAATACGGGAAAATAAATTCCCTTCCCGTACTATTTGTGACAGAACGGTAAAAATTTTCTTTAATCTATGGACAAAACCGAAATTATATAGTATAATAAATAAGTATTGGAATTTTATTCTTAATTGGAGGAATCATATAATGATTAGTTTTAAGAAGCTTGCAGCCGCAGCAGCATCATGTTCACTGGCTGCTTCAATGTTCGGCTGTTCGGCGTCTATAGGAAACGGAACTCAGAAGGCTCTGAGCGCTGACGGTTATGATGTCAGATCAGGCGTTTTCATATACTACACACTTCAGGCATATGACGAGGCTGTATCTGTTCTTTCAGAGCAGAACAACAACGAGACACCTACTCTCAAGGACGTAAAGGGCGCTCATATCGATGAGCTTGATGCATCCGAATGGATACAGGACAAGGCTACCGAGAATTGTACTGCTTTCGCAGCTACAAAGAAGGAGTTTGACAATATCGGCGGAGAACTCAGCAAGGAGGACCTGGATCAGGCAGCAGAAATGGCTGAGTATTACCTTGCTTACGATCCGAGAAACGAAGCAAACGGCGTCGGTATAGAGTCCATGAAGGAGATCGCCGAGAATACATATAAGGAACAGGCTATATTCGAGCATTACTACGGTATCGATGCTCCTAACGGCTGTTCAGAGGACGAGCTTAAGGACTACTTCGACGAGAATTTCGCACGAGTTAAGTATTTCTCCATTAGTCTCACTGATTCGGAAGGCAACGAGATGAATGAGGACGACAAGAGAAAGATGCATCAGAAGGCTGAGGAATACGCAAAGAAGATCAACAAGAAGTCGGGCGACCTTGAAAAGATGCTTGAATTCGATGTGGTCAACGAAGAGTATAACGATTACGTTGCAGCTCAGACAACTGCTGCCGAGGGCGAAACACCTGTTGAGACAACTACTACAGCAGTATCAACAGAGACCGACGAAAGCGGCAAGGTCGTAACAACTACAACAAATCCTTACGAGAAGGAACGTCTCATGCAGAAGCAGACTACAACAACTGCAGAGGCAAATGCAGATCCTACCGTAACAACAGCCGCTGAAACCGAGACATCAAAGCAGTCCCGCCAGTTCAATGAGTATGTATTCAATGAGCTTACCGAATATAAGGCTGAGGTTTACGACTATTCACCTGATACTATCTATGTTGTTATCAAGGGCGACCTCAGAGAGCGTATGACAGAGGATGATTACTGGACCGATGATTATAAGCTCCAGCTTCTCCAGACTCGCTACTATGACGAATTCATCAAGATGATGGAAGGCATCGCAGATAAGATGAGCGTAGAAAAGAACAGTGCATCCTACAGAAGATATTCGCCGTTCAAGCTTGAACTTGAATCAAGCAAATAAAAACTCACCTGCGGTGATGATATGAAAAAAATAAGCCATAGCATTTCTGATGTTAGTTCAGAGATACTATGGCTTTTCTATTGCTTTTCAGCAGTTTGATGAACTATCTGCTGAAAAAAGAAAGTCGGCACAGAGGGTGCACTCCGTGCCGCTGCAATATCAAAGAATGAGAATTATTGTCAGCCGACCGTCATCATAGTCCGCAGTGATCGTTCCGCCCATCCGCTCAACAAGAGTCCGGGCGATAGAAAGTCCAAGTCCGGTAGAATGGTGGGCTGTTTCAACCGTATAGAACCTGTCAAAGAGCTGTTCCACTTCGACTGTGGACAGCTCTTTTGCAGTATTTGAAAATTTGATCTCACCTGTATCGGACAGTGTGATCTCCAGATCGCCGTCACTGTATTTCACGGCATTATTCAGAAGATTGGAAAACACCCTTGCAAGTTCGGAGCGATTCGCATTTCGCACGATACGGGTATCGGTCATATTTATTTGCGGCGTGATGCCCTTTTCGGTCAGCACAGGATAAAAGCTGCTGATACTCTCCGCAAGCAGCTGATTGATGAATATATCCTTGGTTTGCGGTTTGTTTTCATCGGATATAATGATAGAATAGCGAAGCAATTCCTCAGTAAGCTGCTTCATAGTTTCAGTGCGTTCCTCGATCGCATTGACATATGCCCTTATCTCGGAAATATCATCTGTTTTCCCTATCATGTACAGATTTCCAGCTATTGCCGTCAGCGGAGTGCGTATATCGTGGGATACATTTGTAATTGCATTTTTCAGTTCAGTATTGCCATATTCATACTGAAGCTGTTTTTTTCGCATATCCTTTAGTTCATCGTTTAAATTTTCGGCAAGATGCCGCATATCCCTGTCGCTGCTTGAAATGTAAATGAGGTTATTGGTATCGTCTTTGAGTCTGTCAGAAAACTGCGCAGATATCTCCCTTGCAGATTTTTTCAGTATGCATATCTTTATGCAGAGCAGTATGATAACAACTGCTGACAATAACAACAGACAATAAACCATTGTTTCCCTCCTGTAGGATCATTTAAGGTCGCTTTTACGGAATGCTGCCGTACCTGCTATAACGAAAAACAAAGTGAAAATAATTGAAAAGATAATGTGTCTGCCAACCAGTTGATCGGGTGCGACAAGTTTAGTCAGCTGACAAACGGGTATGAACTCGCTGACTGTTTTCATCCACTTGATATCAAGCTCTTCAACGAGGACAGAGAACATAAGAAGCGGATACATGAAGATCAGCGGAAGAACACCGCCGGCAGCGCTCTGTACAGTCATGGAAATGAACGTAGTTAGGGCAGAAAGAGCTATACATGCCAAAATACAAACCGCTGTATTTCCCAGTATATCCGAAGCAACAGCATCCTTAGTTCCTATGAATGCGGCGGTGAGAATGCATGATACAGCTAAGTATAGTATCATAGTTACACAGAAGAAGATGATCTGTGAGATCTGATTTGCAAGGTAAATATCGATACGTTTATGTCCGACGGATAGCTTATTGCGAATAGTATTCTGAGTGTAGTCACGGCTTATGAAAAGACCGCCTACCGCAGAAAAGATCATGACCAGCATAACAGGTCCGGAAAACATAGTGAACCAGTTCAGTTCTTCGGTCTGATAATTGCTTACTGTTACCAAGATCGCAAAAAATAATGCACCAGCCAGACAAAGGAGAGTATCTTTTCTGTGAAGCATGAGTTTTAAGTTTACTTTTATGAGTTTATTCATCGCTGCCGCCTCCTACAAGTGAAATAAAGAAACTTTCAAGGTTCTCATCGTGTTCCGAAACTGAAATTATCTTGCATTTCTCATCCCACAGGCTGAGCGCAAGGTCTGTGATATTAGGTGAACCGTAGATATCTGCAAGTTCATTGTCTATTATCTTGTAATCCAGTTTCATTGTGTCGAGAACTCTTGCAAGCACTGTAGTATCGGTGACGTTGATACGCATGCACTTCCGGCATTCCTGTTCAAGCTCCTCGGCGCTCATTTCACGGACGATTCTTCCATCGTTTATAAAGCCGTAGTGAGTAGCTATTTTTGAGAGCTCGTCAAGAATGTGACTTGAAATGATTATAGTGATTTTTTTCTCGCGGTTGAGTTTCAGTATCAGTTCGCGCATATCGATGATACCCTGAGGATCGAGACCGTTTATGGGTTCATCAAGCACGAGAAGATCGGGATTTCCGCATAGCGCAACAGCGATACCGAGACGCTGACGCATTCCCAGTGAGAAGTTTTTGGCAAGCTTTTTACCTGTGTTTTTCAGTCCCACAAGGTCGAGTAGTTCGTCGATACCTTTATAGTCAGGCATTCCCATGATGTCATACTGCATCTCGAGGTTTTTTCTTGCGTTCAGGTAGGGGATGATTGACGGTGTTTCGATAACTGCACCCATTTTTCTTCTGGTATCGGTAATTTTTTCGTCGGTATTTTTAACACCGTACAGCTCAAAGTTTCCGTCGGTCGGAAATTGTATACCGCATACCATTCGTATGAGAGTAGTTTTTCCTGCACCGTTCCTGCCGACAAAGCCGTAAATGGAACCTTTCGGTACATTCATCGTCAGACCGTTGAGGGCTTTGAAATTCTTGTAATGTTTGCAAAGATTGGTTGTTCTCAGAACATAATCCATATTTTGACCTCCTTTATGTTTCTGAAAACATTATAAAACAAAAAAGTAAAGAAAACGGTAAAGAAAAAAGTGAAGAAAAAGTCAAGATTTTTCATTCAGCATGAAACCGATGCCCCAGACCGATGAAATATACTCCTTGCCTGTCAGTGCTTTCAGCTTTTTCCGCAGATTATAGATATGGCTTTTCAGGGAATCCTCGGTGCAGTCAGGCGTGTCAAGGCTGATACGGTCTAATATGGTAAGCTTTGCAACGACCTGTTCGGGATCACGTATCAACAGCTTCATGATCGCAAACTCTGTTCTTGTGAGCTTTTGTTCACTGCCGTTTGCGGAAACGGTATGTTTATCCGTATCGAGGGTGATCTCCCGATAAGTAAGAAGTGATTTGTCGGCATAGTTTTCGTTCTTCCGAAGCTGCACCATAATTCTTGCCAGCAGTTCCTTCATATCGAACGGCTTTGTGATATAGTCCGCAGCACCGCCTACCAGCAGTTCCACTTTGTCAGTCACATCGGCTTTGGCACTTACCACTATCACGGGAATATCCTTTATCTGCGGCAGAAGTTCCTCGCCGCTGAGTCCGGGGAGCATAAGGTCGAGCAATATGAGATCGGGCTTGTTATGCGAAAGCAGCAGCAATGCTTCTGTCCCTGAATAGGCGCTTGTTACGCTGTATCCCTCGGCTTTCAGAGCTTTTGATACGATATCGTTGATATGTGCATCGTCATCTATGATCAATATGTTTGGCATAGGTTCACCTCATGGCTTTTTATGATTAATGTCTGCTCCCCGAACAAAGCTCGGGGCAATAAACGCCATTAGGCGGTTATTGAGTACACATTAATTATAACATTTATTGGGGCGGATTTCAAGCTGTACAGTGATTCATTGTTGAAAGTATAACAGGCAGATACTTCCTGTAGAAATATCTGCCTGTTTTGTTTCATAGCTTGCTGTTTCTGAATTTGCAATAATTGTTTGTATTTCTGTATGAGTGAAAAATTCAAAGGTGGATACCTATTCAGTGAGTTCGTCCGTATCATCGGTAATTTCGTCAAGGAGATCGTCCGACAGTCTTATGATGTCATTGTACAGCAGGAAGTATTTATCGTCACATATCAGTGTCTGGTGGTAGTGTCCAGAGAACCACAGCTTGAAATCAAGCTTAAGACTTACCTCCTCAAAGAAGTCTGTAAGGCGGTTCGCAGGAAAGTCCGATTCGCCGAACAGGTCCGTCTGTATATCCGTCGGGAGCGAATGAGTTATAACGTAATCCACATGCCAGTCGGCTTCGTCAAGCACTTTTCTGCCATGTGCTATCTCCTCTTCAGTGGGGAGCTCTGCCGTCCAGTAGGACTGTCCCTCTATGCGGAATTCCTTGTCGTGGCTCTCAGCACCGCCGAAGGCAAAAATCCGTTTATCCTCGATAGTAAAGATATGACCTCTGCAAAGATGAAATATATTGTCGGTTATCTTCTGTATCATTCCGCCGTTCCATTCCTCAACGGGGTAATCGGCGATTATGTCGAAATTTTCATGATTACCGTCTATCCACAGAGTTGTCCAGGGCATACTGTCGAGCCAGCCGAGCCAGTAGTGTTCGATATCGGAATCTTCCCACAGAAGTCCGAAATCACCGCAAATGATAACATAGTCATCACGGGTAAGCTCTGAACCTTCGGGGAAATTCTCGGGCAGCAGCTTGTCAATGTCTATATTGCCGTGTATATCACCTGTAACAAATATCATATCCTCACTCCTTTCCTTGGTGTTTGAGGAGTATCAGCTGTTGAAGCGCTGAAGGAACTGCTTTACACGTTCAGAAGCATCCTCGCCGAAGAGCTGTTCGGGTGCGCCCATTTCAACGATGTAGCCGTTTTCCATGAATATAACTTTATCCGCAACATCACGGGCGAAAGCCATTTCGTGAGTTACGATCACCATAGTCATTCCCTCTGCGGCGAGTTCTTTGATAACTTTCAGTATCTCGCCTGTAAGTTCGGGATCGAGAGCGGAAGTAGGTTCGTCGAAGAAGAGTATCTCAGGCGAGAGTGCAAGAGCTCTTGCGATGGAAACACGCTGCTGCTGACCGCCTGAAAGTTCGCAGGGATAAGCGGAAGCCTTGCTTTCGAGTCCCATTTTCTTAAGGAGCTCCATAGCGTTTTCCTTGGCTTTTTTCTTATCCTGTTTAAGTACGCATACTGGAGCTTCTGTAATGTTCCTGAGTACGCTCATATGAGGGAAAAGGTTGAAATTCTGGAAAACGAGACCGGTTTTCAGTCTTATATCCCTGAGAGTTTTTGTATCTGTATAGACAGTTTTGCCGCTGCTGTTTTTTACGAGCATATCCGTACCGCAGACCTTTATGGTACCGCCGTCCGCTTTTTCGAGCTGGTTCACACAGCGCAGCATAGTGGATTTTCCGCTTCCCGAGGGACCGATAACAGCTACTACCTCGCCTTTTTCCACATTGAAAGATATATCCTTGAGGACCTCCAGCTTATCGAAGCTTTTTGAAAGGTTGTTAACTTCAAGCATTGCCATAATTATGCCTCCTTACTTGTAGTAGCTTAGCTTCTTTTCGATAAAGGCGAAAAGAAGCGTCAGAAGCGTTGCTGCGATGAAATAGAACAGGCCTGCAAGGAAAAGAGGTATCAGCGAGCTGTAAAGGCTCATCTGTTTCTTGGCGATGTACATTATCTCCATGTAGCCCATAGCATAGGCAAGTGAAGTGTCTTTGACGAGGGTTATTATCTCGTTGGAGCTTGCAGGGATGACACGCTTGAATACCTGTGGGAGGATTATGCGGAAGAAGGTCTGGAACTTGCTGAATCCCAGTGCTCCAGCGGCTTCATGCTGTCCCTTTGGTATAGCTTCGATGCCGCCGCGGAATATCTCCGCGAAATATGCGGCGTAGTTGAGGACGAATGCCACAAGTATCATCCTGAACATATAGCTGTCTCGTATCTCAACTCGGTCAAGGAGAGATTTTAGACCTGCGGGACATTTTTCGTTCATCCTGAGTATCGGGACTGAATAATATACCACGATTATCTGCAGAAGCAGGGGAGTGCCTCGCATAATGAGTATGTATAGGTTGGTGAGCCATGATATCGGCTTGAAACGGCACATTTTAAGGAGTGCGACTATCATGCCGAGTGGTATGGAATAAAGCAGGGTAAAGCCGAATAGTTTAAGGGTAGGTGGGATGTACTCCAGCATAAGTGAAGCCAGAGTCCTGATCTGTTCGCTTGTCATAGGTAAAAACCGCCTTTGATTATTTGTCATTGAACCATTAGTTTAAAATTCCGAAATAATTATATCATATTTCTGATATAAAATGCAATAGTTTATTGCAAAGAATGCAAGAAAAAAGCGGCTGAAGATCAGCCGCATGAAAAGCAAAGATGTAAAAAAGTCCGCCTTGCCGTCATATAGTGCATAAAACCCGCACGAAGCAGGTGGGTAAACGCCCGGATGTTTCACGCTCCCTTCTTCCGAAAACGGGAGGTCTGCAATCCGCAGCCGGAGCTGAATTCCCTTGAGAAATGTGTTGGATTATAAAAACTATAATTACTCGAACAAGGCAGATGTTTTTTATCTGCTATTATTATAACACATCTTTTTCAAAAAATCAATACCTTTTTTATGTAAAACCGAAAAAATTATTCTTCCTCATCATCAGGTTCAAACTGATCGAGAACGTCAGCCATTCTCTGAAGGAAGTATTCGGATACCTGATCGAACTCCTCGTCATCGTCTATAGAAGCGAGAATTTCCTCGCCGTCCTCTTCGATAGTCTTAAGGAAGATAAGATCGCAGTCTGCATTAAGGAAGTCGTCATCCTCGGCAGCAGGTACCATAGCAAAGTACTGTTCACCGTTTATTTCAGCGCAGTCGATAAGTTCAAAGTTCTTTTTGTTTCCCTCGTCATCGATAAGCTCGAAGAGCTCGGGAGTGTATTCGTTCATATCAGACATAGTATTCTCCAATCCGGCGTACGCCATATAGTATAGATATTATACAACATATCAGTTAAAAAATCAAGCGGTAAATAATAACACATAGTGATTTGTGCAAGATGCTCAGATGAAAAATATTCGTATTGTACTATTCGCCGAAACTTACTAAAAAAATAATAAATATTGAAAATTACTATTGACTTTTGCTAAAGGATGTGTTAATATAGACTCAAGGAAACGGAGAGATCATAAAAGATACTCCAAGCTGGATTTACTTGGACTGAGAGTAATATCTCAATGTAAATGATTTTATGCGGAAAGGAACGTGAGTCCGATGGAAGAAACTATATCACAATCACAGCAGCGTGAAGTCGGCGGACTTGCTGAGTGACTTGAATAATTTTCAGGGAATATAGGTTTATATAACTTGTTCCATAGTTGTAAGCTACAGAATTAAAGAATTCGTGTCATCAGGCTGACGCATTGCTGAAATAAAACGACTTCATGTCTAAACTCAGTTTCGATACAGGATTATCTGAAATTTCGACGATGAGTCTTTAGATATATTGTCAAAAAATAAAAAGTAAAGGTTGAGTCCGATGAGAAATTGATCTTCATTAACCTAAAGGTTAATATATGCTGCATAAGCGGTGTATATGAAAATAATTTCTGAAGGGTGAATCCAATGGAAGTTATGTAATTTGATGCTGGGAACCTTCGGGGTACAGAGTGCTATGTGCATGATGTGAACTCGGCATATAAAACCTGAAAGGAATGATTCCAAAGGGTAATATGGTAAAGTGATGAAAGTCGCTTTAATTATGAAATAACGATACTTGAAAGTATCTTGAACGTGCATTGACGAGAGTCAAGGTGCGGAAAATATGTCTGAGGATCTTCAGGCGCATGGATATCATGTGCAGGATGTGTGCCCGGCAGTAAATAATTCTGAAAGGAATGATTCCAAAGGGAAATATAGTAAAGTGATGAAAGTCGCTTTAATTATGAAATAATGATGCGTAAAACGTGTCTTTAATGTGCATTGACGAGAGTCAGAGCGCAGAATATGCCTGAGGACCTTCAGGCACAGAGTTTTCAATGTGCAGGATGTGAGCTCGGCAGAAAATAAGTCTGAAAGGAATGAGTCCAAAGGACAGATCCGGTAAAGTGATGAAAGTCGCTTTGAATAGACTTCAAAAGGCGTATAAAACGCTGAAAATAATTTCTGAAAGGTGAATCCAATGGGAAATTAAATGATCAAAAGCTGGGGTGATGCTTCGGGATGCTGAAAGGTGTGGAAGTATCATGGGTCAGCAAATCGAACCAAACCTATGGATGGATCAATTATATGATAGCATACCATATGGTATTACATGCACAACAGTGCAAATAACTGCGAAAGGTGTATACCAATGGGTATTATATAACTAAAGACCGGAGTGATTGCTTCGGGGCATCATAAGATGCAGCAGCAGTCAGGGTCCGGCAGGTTCATTAAACTTGAAAGGAATGAGTCCAAAGAGAAATTAAGCTAAGTGATGAAAGTCGCTTAAAACAATAATAAATAATCAAAAGCCTCAGTTGTCCGCTGAGGCTTTTTCGTTATTCTGCTTCTTCGAGTATCTTTCTGCGGTACTGCAAAGCAGCCTGTTCCTGCTTGTTATCGCCGAATTCGTAGTAAACGTGGTCCTTCAGCGCATCGGGAAGGTACTGCTGACGGACGTAATGATTGTGGTAATCGTGAGGGTACTTGTAATGCTGTCCCACAACAGCGGCACCCTGTCCGTCGAAGTGCTTGTTCTGGAGATGACGTGGATAATCGAGGGCATCGCAGCTCTGAAGGTCCGCAAGAGCTGCGTCTATAGCCATACATGCACTGTTGGACTTGGGAGCAGTCGCAAGGAGGATAGTTGCCTCGGCGATAGGGAGCTTCGCTTCGGGAAGTCCCAGCTGAAGCGCCGAATCCACACATGCCTTGGTTATCTGTACTGCCTGAGGGTAGGCGAGTCCTACGTCCTCACTTGCTATACACAGAAGCCGTCGGCAGAGTGAGATTATATCTCCCGCTTCAATAAGACGTGCAGCATAATGCAGTGCAGCGTTCTCGTCCGAACCACGCACAGATTTGTGGAAGGCTGAGAGGATATCGTAATGCTCGTCGCCGTCGCGGTCATAGCGCATATTGCTGCGCTGAGAGAGAAGCTCCAGCGATTCGGGAGTTATAGTTATCCTGCCGTCTGAAATTTCACCGCAGACGGTACAGAGCTCGGCGGTATTCATGGCTTTCCGCACGTCTCCGCCGCATCCGTAGGCTATAGTACGGCAGATAGCATCTGTATAGACCACTTCGCTGCCTGATTCTTCGCCTATCAGTCTGAATGCACGTTTTATGGCAGGAATTAGCTGATCCGCAGTAACAGGTTTGAACTCGAATACAGTACTTCGGCTGATGACGGCGTTATATACGGCAAAATAGGGGTTCTCGGTAGTACTTGCGATAAGGGTTATCTCGCCGTTTTCTATGTACTCCAGGAGACTCTGCTGCTGCTTTTTGTTAAGGTACTGTATCTCGTCCAGATAAAGGAGGATGCCGTTTTCGCTTCCGAAAGTGCCTATCTGCGATACAACGTCCTTTATATCCGATATCGAGGAATTCGTACCGTTTAGCTTATACAGCGACATTCCGCAGTTTTCGGCTATGATACGGGCAACGGTAGTCTTTCCCACGCCTGACGGACCATAGAATATCATGTTCGGAACTTTTCCGCTTTCGATTATACGGCGCAGTGGCTTGCCTTCTGCAAGGATGTGCTCCTGACCGACAACGTCATCGAGAGTTCGCGGACGTATTTTATCTGCTAATGGTGCAGCCATAGTGACCTCCTACATAATTATCTCTGATTTGAAGTATTTCTCCTGAAATTCGATTTGTTTCATTATCTCATCTTTGGAAAAAGTTGTATTTTCGGGACAGACCACCCATTTTTCTTCAACGTCATCTGCGCGTCTGATTATGGCAATTATCTTTCCCGTGAACGTATCAACAGGATGATCAACGCCGAGGATGTAAGCGTCCTGTTCTTCACCGTCAGGAGCGATAATTCCAGCAATATAGCCGTAATTTACGGGATAGACCATGTCCGGGTATTCGGGGTGACAGCTGCCGAGAGGACGGTCAACCGTAACTTTTACTTTTCTTCCTATCAACATGATTTTCTCCTTCTGAAAATACTTTTGTCTGGTACTTGGTGTATTATTCTTTTATCAGCATGGAGAAAACGTTTTTGCGGTCGAGTTCCTCCACAATTTCTTTAAGCATCATTTTTCTGCACTGTTCCTCGTCAGCCCATAGGTAGTCCATATGCTCCTCGCTGAGTGTTACGCTGTATGTATCGGAATGACAGAGGTATCCTATAGAGAGGAGGGTGTGTCCGTTATGTTTAAACAGCGAAACATCGAGCAGCTCATCGACATTATCTATCGATATGCCTGATTCTTCCTGTATCTCACGCAATACAGCTTCTTCGGGAGATTCGTTCTCCTCTATTTTTCCTCCCGGAGGCTCCCAGCAGTAAGCTCCCGTATCTTCAAAGCTGCTTCGCTGAAGCAGAAGTATCTTTTTCATGTCGGGCGAAAAGACAATGCCCTTGACGATCAAAGTTGCTGTCATAAGCTCAACTCCCTTTGATATCAGTAGATTACGGCTTTCTCGCAAGCTCCAGGTCTATGGTGTCGTATATCGTTATAGAACCGCCGTGAGAGTCTATAGCGTTTTTTATTTCAGAGAAGAAAGCTGTCCTTATATCTTCGTCCATTGTGATATGGTCTGAATAAGTGCCGAGCAATTTGCAGTATTCATCTGCTGAAAAAGTCCTTGTACGGCGGAAAAGTGCGTACTTTATATCGGTGAAACCGTACTTTGCGGCAGTTTCTGCTATATCCGAAGCCTGTTTTTCGGTGAATTCTGCGGACGGTCTGCGTTTTTTACCGTGAAACGGATAGTAGTACCTGTCATATAGCTCATCGATCTCGCAGGCAAGCTGAGTGTTGCCCTTGTCACGGTAAGGACGATTTGCAAAACGTGCAAAGGCTCCGCCTTTTTTCAGCAGCGAGAGAACTTTTGGATAGCCGATGCCTTCGGGTATCCAGTGGAAAGCGGTCGCAGAATACACAAGATCGAATGTGCTTTCGGGAAGGGCGACTTCTTCAAATCTGCCTGTAACTACCGAAAAGTTATGATAGTTCCTGAACTTCTCCCTGCAAATGGCAGAAAGCTCGTCGCCGTATTCCACGGCAGTGAGACTGCATCCTGTACTGAGTATCGGCGCAGAAGCCTGACCTGTACCTATTCCGATCTCCAGCGCCGTTGAAGTTTCGTTCAAAGGCATATAACCGAAAATTATTCTGTAGAGTTCATCAACGTAAGTGGGACGGTATTTATCGTAATCGGACGCAACTGTATTAAAGGTACTTTCTGATGCTGCTGACATTTTCTCTTCCTCAAAAAAATAGCGGGACGGACAGTCTTGTCCGTCCCTTTTGCAATATTATTACTTGTAAAGTGGGAATTTCTCACAGATAGCGTTAACGCCTGCACGGATCTCGTCAGCCTTGTTATCGAAATCTGTAGCGCAGAGGTAGATGTACTCAGCGATCTTTTCCATTTCCTCAACGCCGAGACCTCTTGTAGTAACAGCAGGAGTACCGATACGGATACCGCTTGTTACGAATGGCTTTTCGGGATCGTTGTGGATAGCGTTCTTGTTAACAGTGATGTAAACCTCGTCAAGTCTGTGCTCGAGTTCCTTACCTGTGATGTTGAATGGACGGAGGTCAACGAGCATGAGGTGGTTATCTGTACCGCCTGAAACGAGGTTGAAGCCTCTCTTGAGGAGTCCGTCAGCAAGAGCCTTAGCGTTCTCAACTATGCGCTTCTGATAGTCCTTGAACTCAGGCTTGAGAGCCTCACCGAAGCAAACAGCCTTAGCAGCGATAGTGTGCATGAGAGGACCGCCCTGTGTACCTGGGAATATAGCGGAGTTTATCTTCTTAGCGAGGAACTCGTTGTTTGTGAGGATAAGACCGCCTCTTGGTCCGCGGAGAGTCTTGTGAGTTGTAGTTGTAACGATATCAGCGTAAGGAACAGGTGACTCGTGGCAGCCTGCAGCAACAAGTCCTGCGATGTGAGCCATATCTACCATGAGGAGCGCACCAACAGCTCTTGCGATCTCTGAAAGACGCTTGAAGTCGAGAGCGCGTGGATAAGCAGATGCACCTGCAACGATAAGCTTTGGCTTGTTCTTGTTAGCGAGCTTGTAAACTTCATCGTAGTTGATAGTCTCTGTTTCATCGTCAAGACCGTAGGAAACGAAGTTGAAGTATTTACCTGAGAGGTTAACAGGTGAACCGTGTGTAAGGTGTCCGCCGTCCGCAAGGCTCATACCGAGAACAGTATCGCCCGGCTGGAGAACAGCGAAGTAAACAGCAGTATTAGCCTGAGCACCTGAATGCGGCTGTACGTTAGCGTACTTAGCACCGAAAAGCTGACATGCGCGCTCGATAGCGATAGCCTCTACCTCGTCAACGCACTGACATCCGCCGTAGTAACGCTTTCCGGGGTAACCCTCAGCGTATTTATTGGTAAGAACAGAACCCATAGCAGCCATAACTGCGGGAGAAACGATATTCTCACTTGCGATGAGTTCGAGGTTTCTTCTCTGTCTTGCAAGCTCCTTATCCATTGCAGCACCCACAGCAGGGTCATACTTTGAAACGAAGCCGATAGAATCCATGAGATCATTGTACATTGTAGTTCAGCACTCCTTTAAAATATTTGATTTGCTCAATATATATCGACCGGATACAGATCCGGTGATGAACGTGTTTTGAGAAGGCGGAAACCTTCCTGCGGCATTAGTTATTTCTTTAATATCTCATTCCAGCTCGGATGCTCTGTAACAGATGCATATGTATAGAACTGGAGTATCATTGTAGCGTCATTTGAATCGATCGAACCGTCTCCGTCGATATCACAGCGCTTTTTCTGTCCCGGAGCGTAGCTCAGCGGAGAACCTGTAGCGGCAGACGAGTATGCCATAAGGATGTATGTTGCATCAGAAGCGTCGATAAAGCCGTTCATATCAGCATCACCGAGATAGGGATAATAGCTGATATCGTATGTAGCTATCGGCACATCACCGACAATGGGGTAGACCTTTACCGTAGCGCTGTCTGAATTTGCGAAGGCGTTTTCGAGCCTTGAAGGTTCAGAGGTACAGTGTTCACCGATATTGACGGTCTCGGTCTTGGTCTTGAAATGGCCGTCTTTGTCCTTTTCGGGAAGCTGAGTTGTCATGGTAATTGTGACATTGAGTCCCGAAAGGTCGATGTCGCCCCAGTTATCAAGGTATTCCTTTTTAGTGGGGAGGCTGTCCAGAGAGATGACGGCTTTTTTGTATAGAGCCTGGATAGTTACGTCGCTTGTCACCTTATCGGGAACATTTCCCCAGGAGCTGAAAGCGATCTGAGTGTATATATCCAGGTGACGTTCAAGCTTAGAGGTATCGATCTTTGAAAGGTCGACAGGTTTACCGTCCTCGACGGAAAGGGTTTCCATTATCCTGCCCTCGAAATCGAGGACGATAACGTTATGTTTTTTTGTATCTGCTGCGGAAGCACTGAAAGGTACTGCCGATACTGCAAGAATGACAGCAGCGGTCGCAGCGGAGATAAATTCAGAAAACTTCATGTTAATTCCTCCTGTCTGCTTCTGAAGAAGAACAGTCTGCAAGTTGACGAGATCTTTTCTGCAAGCTCCGAATATTTCTGGTATGGCATTCTCAGCAGCATGAAATCTGCTGAAAGAAGTGCGTTGCCATCCGGTTCATACTGATAAACGGCGTAGAGCAGAACTTCATCCCAGTCAAGTTCATGAGAGAGCTCTTCGGCGGCAGAGCGGTATTCGTCGAAATGAGCCTCGATAACATCAAGAGGAAAAAATCCCTGAAAAACAGAGTGTATATAAAGATCGGCGTCATAGTTCATACAACTGCCTCCTTATTGGTCTTTGCTGTTTTTATCCTTAGGATCGCTTTTGTTGAAGCGTTTCATTCTGGTCTTGTATGTGATCATGGCTGTAGCGACAGAGACTGCAAGGAACACGATGATAAAAACAGCTATCACAGTTCCTTGGGAAATATCTTTTGTCTGCTCCGCAAGAGGGAGCAAATGATCAGTTATCGGAAAGGTCATAGCTTACCTCCTCGTTGGAAAGAGCAAGCTCTATCACTTTTCCATAGAAACCCGAAGGGTTGAGCATTATCCTTTCACCGATAAGCTTAGCCTGTTTCATATCGGGTGCATACAGTTTAAGGTCCATGAGATCGTTCTGTATATCAAGGCAGCGGATATGAGCGTAGCAGCCTTTTTCAAGGGGGATATACTCTATCTTGATCTCCTGTTCGAGTTTGAGACGTGCGAAGTATCTGAGAGCTGCAAGAACGAGCTTGTCCCTGTATGATTTTGGGGCATATTTTTTCAGCTCCTTGGCGCAAGCCTCGCCTTTGGGAAGGAGAGCATAGCAATCCGTACCCTCGGAGTCCTTTTCCTCGCCTATCAGCTGATTTTTCAGCAGATAATCGAGGGAATCCTGATAGCAGAAGTAATTTACTACACCTGTACTGATAGCGATATCATAGAGATGTTCCGTACAAACAGGTCTGCCGATCTTATAAAGAAGATAGCAGAGGAGTATATTCAGTGTAGGAACGTCCTTGATCTCGGTATCAGCCATTTCGGACATTTTGAAAATATTTTCTTCCTGCATATAACCACCCTAACAGAAATTCGGATAATCAAGCATATGTGAAAGAAGAGCTATATTTACAGCTGCTTCCACACATGGAACCGCCTTTGGAACAAAGCAGGCTTCGTGATCGCTTGAAGGATCAGCGGCGGAAACGGGCAGGGCAGGTACGAAACCGACCTTCAGCGTTATTGGCATACCTGAGGATATGCCGCCGATGATACCGCCGTGATTATTGGTTTTTGTGAATGATCTGCCGAATTTGTCGGTGCAGAACTCGTCATCGTTCTGGCTTCCGAGCATTTCAGCCGAACCGAAGCCCGTACCGAATTCGAGTCCCTTTACACCGGGGATGCCGAATATCAGCTGAGCTATAGTATTTCCGAGACCGTCGAATAAAGGCGAGCCGACTCCTGCGGGGACATTTATCGCCGCACATTCGACAATGCCGCCGAGAGATTCGCCTGTTTCACGGGATTTTTCAACGTCAGCGAGCATGTCCCAGCCTTTTTTGTCATGAATAACGGGGGAAGTCCTTGCTGCGGACGCTGATGACTCCGTCTCTGCTTATATTGACGGGATCGAAAGGATTATCTTTGATGTTGTGGAGCTGAAGTATATGAGCTCCTGTATAGATGCCGCGTCTTTCAAGTATCTGACCGCAGACAGCGCCTGCAAAGCACAGGGGAGCGGTAAGGCGGTCGGTGAACTTATCAAGGTACATGACATCTGTATATCCGCGGTATCTCACTGTACCCGTATAGTCGGAAGTGCCGACACGGTCTGTGGGAACTTCAACGGGGTATTCGATATGGCGTATTTCAGCATTCTGTATGAGGGCACACAGCGGCGCACCTGTTGTACGCTCGTTCAGCACACCTGATATTATACGGGGACTTGCCTGTATACAGGGCTGAGAGCTGTTTCTGAGTGCAGAGGGGTATCTTCTTGCCATAAAGGACGAAACTTCCTCGGCATCGATGAATTCGCCTGCGGGAAGACCGCTTATGGTGATACCTGCTGTGGGATCCTGTGACTCTCCGAATATAGAAACAGAAATGCGGTTATTCCATATCGATGACATTAACTTTACCTCCGAGTGCTGTGAGATCTTTGAAGAATTCGGGATAAGATTTTTCAGCAGCTTCAGCGCCCTTTATAATGACGTCTCCGCTGCAACCGAGAGCTGCCACAGCCGCAGCCATGACGATACGATGATCGCCGCAGCCGTCAACAGTGCCGCCTCTGAGCTGACCGCAAGGTCTGATGATGAGTCCGTCATCAGTTACCGAGACATCTCCGCCGAGAGCATTTATCATAGCGGCAGAGGTCTCAAGGCGGTCGCTTTCCTTGATCCTGAGCCTTTCAGCGTTGTATATGACCGACTTTTCCGAGCCGTAAGAAGCCAGTACAGTAAGTATCGGCACAAGGTCGGGAATATCGGAACAATCTGCGCTGAAGCAAACTCTATTGCCATTATAACACATTTCACTGATAATATCAAGGATTTTCTTGTCACCCTGAACGCTTTTTTCGTTCAGATTTCCTATATCGACCGAACTTCCTGTTGCATTGGCAACATAGAAGAATGCAGCCTGAGAGTAATCGCCCTCTATTTTCTCGTCGTGGGGAGTGTAGGACTGTCCTCCGCGTATGGAATACGAGTCCTCTGTTTCTGTGACAGAAATGCCGAAACGGCGCAGTATATCCACTGTTATGTCCACATAGGGACGGGATTCGAGGTGAGAGGTGAGCTTTATGACAGAGTCGCCTTCAAGGAGAGGCAGGGCAAAAAGGAGTCCCGTAATGAACTGCGAAGATACGTTGCCTTCAACTTCATAGACACCTCCTGTGAGCTTTCCGCTGATGTCATATGGCATTTCCTCTGTGATGAAGCGGACTCCGTGCTTGCTGAGTTCACGCTTGTATATGTCTATGGGACGCTGAGGGAGCCTTCCACGTCCGATGAATCGGGAATCGGTACCGAGTGCAGCGGCAACGGGAATAATAAAACGAAGGGTAGAACCGCTTTCGTTGCAGTCGATAACTGCCTTTTCCGCAGGAGAGCCTATTCCGGTAACTGTTATATTGCTGCCGTCGATAATGAAATCTGCGCCGAGAGCTTTCATAGCGCCGATAGTAGCCTCTATGTCCTTGGACATGGAAACGCCTGATATATGTGAAGTTCCGTTTGCAAGTGCCGCACAGATGATAACTCTGTGAGCGCAGCTTTTTGAAGCGGGGATATCAAGGTGTCCGCTGAGTTTTGAGGGAGAGATCCTTACGTTCATATCAACCCTCCATAAGTGCAGCGAATTCGCTGACTGTAACTCTCACTATATCTGCCTTGCCTATCTCAGGGCAAACGATGTAGCTGATAGAATCGTGTTCACGCTTTTTATCGGTAGAGCAGAAGGGTAGAAGTTCGCTCATAGGTGCTTCTGTATCTGTTGGCAGACCGTACTTCTTTACGCAGTTTTCCAGCCTTTCGGTAAGTGCAGCGTCACAGAGTCTGCGAGTCATGATGCACATTCCTGCCGAAACGCCCATGCCGTGAGTGTAGTCGGTGTAGTTATGCCAGCCCTCGATAGCGTGACCTATAGTGTGGCCGAAGTTCAGTATCATACGTTCACCGCGGTCGAATTCGTCATTGACAACTACAGCCCGCTTTATATCGATGCAGGTATATACCATTTCATCCATTACCTCGTCGATATTGTCTATATTGTGAGCTTCGATCAGCTCGAAAAGTGACTTGTCCCTTATCATACTGTACTTTATGGATTCAGCCATGCCGTCCGCAAGAGTCTCCTTTGGAAGGGACTTAAGTGTGTCGCTGTCGCAGATAACGAGAACAGGCTGTTTGAAAGCTCCTACGAGGTTCTTGCCGCCCTTGATATCAACGGCAGTTTTTCCGCCGACAGAGGAATCTACCTGTGCAAGGAGAGTAGTAGGTATCTGCACGAAGTCTATGCCGCGAAGATACGAAGCCGCAGCAAATCCTGTGATATCGCCGACTACGCCGCCGCCGAGTGCGATGAGAAAGTCGCTTCTTGTAAGGTTCTGTTCGCAAAGGAAATCGAAAATATCGCTGAGGGTAGAGAGAGTTTTGGACTGCTCACCGTTTCTGAAGGTGAAAACGGAGGCTGAGATACCAGCTTTTTCGAGGGAATCAACGAGAGTATCCGCATAGAGTTCCTTAACGATATCATCGGTTATAATAACGGCTTTTTTAGAGTCTGTGACCGCAGAGATAAGCTCGCCGCTCTTGCTGAGGGCGCCTCTTTCGATCAGTACATCATAGGGAGTTCGTGTATCGACGTGTATCTTCTTCATAATTCTTTATCCTTTCAAATAAAAATACCGCAGCTGATCATTGCAGACCATGCAGCGGCTTGAATTATGTCATAACAGCGCAGAAGTTGACAGGCTGATTAATCCGATTAAATGATCATTTTTCTGACACTGATATTATAACATATAATAAGTATCTGTGTCAAGGGAAAATCATTCTGATAACCTAAGCTTAAAAACAGTATAGGCAACACCGCACAGAGATTGTGGTGCAGATGCGTAGTCAGATTTTACGGCAGATTGTGCATAAATTTCGCAGGCATACTGACGTATGTCAAGGAATTTGTGTGCAAGATGCCGGAAAATATGCAAGCAGATGTGCCACAAAGCCGTCAGGCGGTCTTTGTGCGGTGTTGCCTATAGAGTATAAAAATGGTTGACTTATAGTGTAAAATGAGTTATACTTAGTATAAAGCGGATGAAGGGGTAATAATCCGCTTAAACAGTTAAAAACAATGATATAAGGAGGAATTATCATGCCACATTCATCAGGCGGAGGTTCGCACGGAGGCGGATCTCATCACAGTAGTTCACATCACAGCAGTTCGAGCTGCAGCAGTTCATCGGGAACAAGATCCTACAGTTCTGTCAGAAGCTCATACTATCCCGGATCAAGGCGATACCGTTACAGCAGCTTCGGAAGGACAAGGTATATCTATTCATCCAGCGATCCAAGATCGGAATTCTCGCCGCTGCGCCTTTTTGTACTTATATTTTATCTGCCGTTTTTCCTGGTTTGCGGCGCAATGATCGTTGCTTCGGTGAAAAATATCAGACCGAAAGTAGTAGATAAGATGATAATTGCCGATGAGGCAAGTGTTATCAGCAACAGCAGTGAACTTGAAGCCACATTCAATGAGTTCTACAAGAGATCGGGAATACAGCCTTCGATAGTAACTGTATATAACGAAAAATGGAATGAGCGTTACGGCGACCTTGAAAGCTATGCATATGACAGGTATCTCGATGAATTTGACGATGAAATGCACTGGCTGATAGTGTATTCGATCCCGAAGTATGACGGTTCGGAGAACTGGTCATGGGAAGGTATGCAGGGCGATGATACGGACAATGTCCTCGATGCACATGTTACGGCACGTTTCACAAATTCGATGCAGAATAAACTGGAAAACTCCAACAGCGATGTGGGACAAGCAATAAATGATTCGCTTCAGATGATACTTCCTGATGTAAAGAAACCCGGCATCTTTTCCGCATTGGGAAAAATGGTGCCAAGTCTGCTCGTTTTGCTCTTTGTTACATTCCATGCCTACATTATGACGGGTATCGGTAAGCTTAAGTACAGGAGAGCTGTACTTGATGAGGATGACAGCAGCTACTATTCAGGCGGTTCCGGTTATACAGCTGACAGGTTCGGAACGTCATCGGGATACGGCTCATCCGACAGGTTCGGAACATCATCGAAGTATGGAACATCCGACAGCTTCGGAACATCATCAAAGTACAGCACATCTGACAGGTTCGGAACGTCATCGAAGTATGGTACATCCGACAGCTTCGGAACATCGTCGAAGTACAGCACATCAGACAGTTTTGGAACATCATCGAAGTACAGCACATCCGACAGCTTCGGAACGTCGTCAAAGTACAGCACATCGGACAGCTTCGGAACATCGTCGAAGTACAGCTCATCAGGCGGTTATGAAACTCCTGTGAAATATAGCTCGGATGATGGACTTACATGTTCTTACTGCGGAGCAAAATACCACAAGGGCGACAAGCGGTGTCCAATGTGCAAGACTAAAATAGACGATTTTTAAGGTGATTTAATGAAGGATGATCTTAAGAAAAAACTGAATAAAAGGTTACATCCGGCGCTTCTTCCCAGGAAGAAGCGCTTCCTGTTATTAATGTTCACAGGTCTGCCTGCGGGTTTTGTGTATGCATTGATAAGCGGCACGGGTGTGAAACTGGCGGCTTTATTCACTGCACTGGCAGGAGTAGTAGTATTGGGAGGCTTTGCGCTGGAGATAGTTTCGGATAAAGGTCAGAACAACAAAAAAGCCGCTATAGAAAGCGGCGAGTACTACACCAGTGATAAGTGGCGTGAGAAGTACGAAAAATACGCAGGTTCACATGAATTTGAAACGGTAAGGACAAAGACCATGAAGGCGGACCTTGACAGGCGATTTCTGAGACCTGCGGGAATTGTCTTTATACTGTTCTCACTTGTTTTCTTTCTGCCCTCTGTGTTCTGGAAAAGCGGCGATATCGCCATTAACGTGATACTTGCCGTAACAGGCGGCATTTTCCTCCTGTGGGGGATAATGAAGCTTCGGCGTACTCCTGTGAGAGCGTTTCTCCGTTCCTGCGGAGATGAACTTCCCTATATCGAACGCTCTTACCTGAACGGAAGGATGCTTTCATTTCACTATAACGGACTTAAAAGCGAAAACAGCGGTATCAATATCGGCGGAAATTACACAGTTGTTTACAACCAGACTGAGATACGCGCGATAGATAACCGCTGTATAAAAGATGTGAGTAAAAAGATACGCCATATAAAGAACTACAAGGGCGGTATCTATACAGGTTCAGAGACCGAAAACTACCTGATAATCGGATATACCGACTCAGAAAACAATGAGTTGAGCTTCAGGATATGGCTGAACGAATTCCAGGTGGAAATGGCTTATCGTGCCCTCAGTTCAGCACACTCCGAAACAAGCTATGATGAGCACATCAACAACGAGATCTGAACGTTCAGGCTTTATTAGCGGACTCTTTGGTGATCGCCTTTTCAGAATTATCATCTGTTTTGCTGAAAAGCAGCTTAAGGAATATCGGAGTTACGATGCTGGATACGATTATAAGCAGGATAACTGCTGTGAAGTAGGATGAATCGATTATACCGAGTCCGAGACCTTTGTTTGTAATAATGAGTGCAACTTCGCCTCGTGTCATCATTCCGACGCCTATTTTAAGACTGTCGAGCCATGAATAGCGGCAGAGCTTCGCAACTGTTCCGCAGCCTATTATCTTGCTGAGAAGTGCGACAACTACGAATCCCAGAGAGAATACTATCATGCTGGAGTCTACTCCGCTGAAATCGGTCTTAAGTCCGATACCCACAAAGAACATCGGAGCAAAGAACATATAACCGTTGATGTTTACTCTGCGGTCGATATATTCAGCGTCACGGACGTTGCAGAGGATGATACCTGCAATATATGCACCTGTGATATCTGCGATACCGAAGTATTTTTCGGCAACATAAGCCATAGCAAGACACAGTCCCGTTGCGATGATAGGTATACGGCGTGTATGTGTGTGGCGTTCGTCGTAGTACTTGAAAAGGCGGTAGATGATATATCCGAGTATCGCCGAAAGTACCAGAAACAGCACTATCTTTCCCGTAACAAGGAGGGTGTTGCTGTTCGGATCCTTGAATCCGAGTACGAATGTGAGTACGATGATACCGATGATGTCGTCTATAATAGCGGCGCTGAGTATAGTTTGTCCCACGCGGCTTTTAAGGTAGCCCATTTCCTTCAGCACCTCTACGGTTATACCTACGGAAGTTGCTGTCATGATAGAGCCGATGAAAACAGCCTTGAAGAACTCGTCACTTCCGAAAGAAGCGAATCCGTAAACTGCCATATACATCAGACTTCCGCAGACAAGGGGGACGAATACTCCTATGCAGGCTATCAGCAGTGCGATAAGTCCCGACTTTTTCAGTTCTTGGAGGTTTGTTTCGAGTCCTGCCGAGAACATGATGAGAATAACACCTATCTCAGCCATTTTGTTGATGAAGTCGGTAGGTTGCACGATATTCAGCAGGCATGGTCCGATAATAAGACCTGCGATTATTTCTCCGACTACCATAGGCGCTTTACATTTTCTTGCGAGAAGGCCTCCGCCCTTTGCACATATCACGATGATGGCAAGGTCTCTGAGAATCTCATAGGTTTCCATTTTAAAGTTCCTTTCCTCATAAATAAAGAGAGCCTGTAAGCTCTCAACTAAGACTATTATAGTACGTTTTTTGACCTTTGTCAATATGTTCAGAAAGCGGCATGGATGTTTGTTGGTTATTCACAAAAAAGTTATCTGAAAGCAGTAGTGTTGCCTTATTTTTTTATCCGGGTATTTTCAAAGGCAAAATTCTTTTTGGCTATGAAAAAGGCAGGTCGATGTGTGACCTGCCTTATATTTTTGAAAGTCATAAGAAACAGTGTTAGTTTATGCATCTTTCTGACCGGCGATAGCCTGACGCAGAAGGACCTCATCATATACGTTTATTTTTTTGTCATTGTTGAGGTCAGCGGCAGATGCAAGAGTTATTCCCGATTTATTGCCGAGAAGCCAGCTGTTAAGAGCTACACAGTCCGCAATGCCTATTTCCTTGTCGCAGTTGACATCGCCTTTTTCAACCGCTTTCAGTACTACTTTAGTACGAAGATAATCCTGATTCTCATCATTAGAGTAAACACAGCAAAGTATTTCTCTTCCGTCATCCTGGGCATTTAGTCCGACGTCATTCAGTCCGCTGTAAGTGTAATAACCGTCCGTAGAGCAGTCCACCCATGTTGTTACGCCGCCGACCGAAACGAAATCTGAAAAACATGTATATCTCTCATCGCCCTTTGGTTCTGCATCTGCACGGAAATTGACCGACTCATCGCCTATAACGAAATAAACTACAGAAGATATTTTATCTGTGAAATGCAGTCGCTGGTTTTTAGTCGGGAAGACGTAGTCAAAAGTCTTTACGGAAGAAACACATTCATCTGTAGTTTTGTCAAATGCAGTTACGTTAAGGGCGAATCTCTTTCCTCCAAGACTGTCATTTTCATCGTTCAGTTCTAAGATCTTTTCGTATATATTACAATAATTATCTGTGTCCTTATACGAAACGAGAACATTACCTTCTTCGTCAACTATCTCTTTTTTGTACTCTGTCCAGGTCTTTTCGGTGTATATATCATAAAAATCCCATGAGACCTCACCGCACATCATTCTCATATCAAATAAGTCCCAACTATTCGGCTTGGGTTTAACGATATCATCTTTATAGACAAATGGCTTGGAACGGAAACTAAGAGAATAACCGTCCTCACTTACTGAAAACTCGGTATCATCTGCCGGACGCACAAGTGTCTCGTTAACGTAAACCTCAGTGTTCTGAGAAAGTTTGGCATCAGGATAATTTTCCTTATCTACGGTCAGTGTTCCTACAAATGTGTATTCCGCATCGATAAATGGTCCGTCTTTATACGGCACCCATTCTTTACCGTTCCATGATTCCCAGTGACAATCTGCATTATTCAGTCTGTCATCGCGAGCATAAATATCAAAGGAAGAGGCTTCCGAATCGGGATAGAACCAGTTTTGCAGAAAGAACATTGAAACGTCCACGCATTCTATAACATCGCCCTGAGCTGTGTCAACATCTGTATCTGAGACAACAGTAACGTCATCTGTGGCAGAAGCAGTGAGCGAAGAGAGCGGAGCGAGTGCAAGGCAAGCTGACAAAAGTATTGTATTTAGTTTCATCATTATTATTCCTCCTTAAAATATAATTCATTACTTATATTATAATCGAATTAAGTATGTGTTTCAATCGGTATAAGTGACAAATACTGACATAGTTTTTTAAACATAATAGCTACTCCTGACTGCTGTTCATTCTTATCGTGAAAAAAGCGGGATTAACGGAAAACATCATGATTGTGCTATAATTAAATCGATTGTGTTATCTTTCCGCGGCTGATTCAGATATAATAATATCAGGGAAAATAAATCACACAGGAGGAATTTTATGAATATCAAAAAAACTGTTTCCGCTGCGGCTGCTGCTTTAATGCTGATGAATGCTGCATCATGCGGAGAAAAAAGCACTTCCGAACCCACTGCTTCATCCGAACAGCCGGAGACTTCCGCAGCTTCCGAGACTTCTTCGGAAACTACCTCGGCGGTTGAGGAAATCAGCGATGTACCTGAGATCTCGGGTTACGATCTGCTGTGGAACGACGAGTTTGACGGTGCGGAAATGGACGAGACAAAGTGGAATTACGAACCCCACGAGCCCGGCTGGACAAACGAGGAGCTTCAGGAGTACACCACTTCAACTGACAACGTTTTCGTCAGGGACGGTGAACTCGTTATCAAGGCGATAAAGTCCGAAAAAGACGGTAAGGACTACTATACCTCGGGCAAGGTCACGGGACAGAACAAGACAGATTTTACCTATGGAAAGGTCGTTGTAAGTGCCAAAGTTCCCGAAGGACAGGGACTATGGCCTGCAATATGGATGATGCCGAAGGACGAGAGCTACTATGGACAGTGGCCTAAGTGCGGAGAGATCGACATAATGGAAGTGCTTGGAAGCAGTGTGGATACTGCATACGGTACCCTCCACTACGGTGAACCTCATGCGGAACAGCAGGGGACATACGTCCTTGAAGGTACGGACTATTCCAAGGATTTCCACGAGTATTCGGTGGAATGGGAACCGGGAGAGTTCCGCTGGTACATCGACGGTGAACTCTACCACACCGTAAATGACTGGTTCACTGCGGTAGAGGGTGAGGACGAAAAGCCTTATCCTGCGCCTTTCGATCAGCCGTTCTTTGTGCAGATGAATCTTGCTGTAGGCGGTACATGGCCCGGAGATCCTGACGATACCACTGATTTCGACAAGGCAGAGTTTGAAGTGGACTACGTAAGAGTTTATCAGAAACCGCAGTACGATACCAATGTTACAAAGCCTGAGAAAAACTACCGTGAACCTCTTGAGGACGGAAACTATATCTACAACGGAGATTTCGCTGAGAACGAGGACCTTACCGATGACGTGAACTGGAAATTCCTTCTGTTTGAAGGGGGCGAAGGTTCAGCAGAGATAAGCGACAATACAATGATAATCAAAACAGAGAATGAAGGTACTGTTGATTATTCGGTACAGCTCGTACAGCCTGAACTTCCAATGATAAAGGGCAAGAAGTACAGAGTAACATTCGATGCAAGAGCAGATGAGGAACGAGATATAGTTGTATGTGTATCTGCACCGACTGCCGGATGGATACGCTATCTGGAAGACACAAAGCTCACTGTTCCTACAGAAAAGACCACTTTCACATACGAATTTGAAATGAAGGACAAGGATGATCCTAACGGACGCCTTGAATTCAATCTTGGACACAGAGGTTCTTCCGCAACTGTATACATTTCAAATGTCCGTGTTGAAGAAATAAGCTGACAAGTAAATATAAAATAAAGAGGGTACTGCCGGAGCAGTACCCTTTTCTATGGAGATTGTTTGAAAATGTCTTGTAAAAATCAAGCAATAGCAGCGCCGAGTGCCTTGCACTGAGCAACAGCATCGTCGTTGGGAGCTTCGTTTACTGTAAGTGAATCAGCAGCGATATCTGCTCCTGCATTCTTTGCATCGTCCTCCCAGTTACGCATCCATTCGCCGTCACCCCAGCCGTATGAACCGAAGAGAACTACCTTCTTGCCTGCGAGACTGCCCTTTACAGCATCCCACATAGGCTGGAATTCGTCTTCTTCAAGAACCTCTGCACCCATTGCAGGGCAACCGAAAGCAAATGCGTCATAATTTGCAACTGAATCGGCATTGAAGTCAGAAGCGCTGATGAGCTCAGCCTCTGCACCCTTCTCTTTAGCTCCGTCAGCAACGGCATTTGCCATAGCCTCTGTATTGCCTGTACCGCTCCAGAAAACAACTGCGATCTTACTCATGATTAATTCCTTTCTGTTAGCCTAAGCTAACCATTGATCAAAATAAAAAGTGTTGTATACACTTTAACATTGTTATTATATCAGATGCAGAAGGCTTGTTCAACTCCATTGCGGCTTCTTCTGCTCCATAAGGACTTTCGTTGTTGTTCCGCCAATTAACTCTTGAAGAATTATACGAATGACAGGCAAGAAAAAACATGAGTTTGTCGTGGTGCAATACTGAAAAAAACTATATGCCCCGCTCATTTGAACGGGGCATATATGGATGAGAGAATGTTGGAAAATTTCCGTAGTCAGCTTAAGTATTATTCGTATCTCAGAGCATCGATAGGATCCATCTTTGCAGCCTTTCCTGCAGGATAGAGTCCGAAGAAGATACCTGTGAGAGTTGAGAATATAAGCGAGATAACTATTCCGCCGATAGAAGGTGAAATAGATACGTTTCCGAGGAGATCCGCATAAGTCGGATCGGACTGGATAACGCTGTTTGCGATAACTGCAACGATCTCGCCGTTGAGGAGTCCTACGATGATTCCTATGATACCGCCGATAAGGCAGATGATAATAGCTTCTGTAACGAACTGTGATTTAATGGTACTCTTTTTAGCACCGAGTGCTTTTCGTATACCGATCTCACGTGTTCTCTCTGTAACGCTTACGAGCATGATGTTCATAACTCCGACACCGCCAACGAGGAGTGAGAGTGCAGCGATAACAGAGATGATAACTGTAAGGATAGAGATAGCAGATGACATAACCTTCATTACCTGTTCATTTGTAACAACTCTTACACCGCAACCCTTTATCTGCTCATACTGCTCATTAAAGTAGCTTTCCATTTTACTCTGTGCTTCGCTTGGAGTAAGAGAGTTATCGAATGTAAATATACAGAAATAGAAGTATTCATCATAATCTGATGAGCCCGAAAGCTCGCTTGCTATAGTGTAAGGAATGTACATAGGAGTTTTAATATCCTCTTCCTTAGTGTTTCCTGTACCCATACCCTGAAGCATTTCGTTATACTTGTAAACACCGACGATAGTGAATTCTACAGGGAGGGACTCGTTGACAGTGAGACTGATCTCCTGTCCGATAGGCTCTTCGTTGTCCTTGAAATACTGCTTTACGAATACATCTGAAACAACGCAGGTATGGCGGTCTTCAAGACTGTCTCGGAAGGATATCTTTCTTCCTGAGAGCATTTTTACACTATAGTAATCAAAAGTACCTTCTGCACCACCGGTGAGAGAAACGTTTATTGTCTGCTTCTGGGAATTTATAAGGTTTCCTTCGCCGCCCTGTACATCCTGACCGAAATAGAATTCGCCGGGATATTTCTCAAGGAATCCCTTGATCATATCCATTGTTATCCAGTCTTCAACATCGGGTTCTTCATCCGGATTATCAGGAGCAACTATTACTTCCATAAGGTTTGAAGCACCGAGATTCTGGAATGTATTGCTGAATGTAGAGCTGAGTGTATTACCGAGTGTAGTGATAGTTATAACGGCGCTGATACCGATGATGATACCAAGCATTGTAAGAAGCGAACGCATCTTGTTGGACCAGATAGAGCTCAGTGCCATTTTAAGGTTTTCCCAAAACTTCATTATGCGTTCACCTCCGTTTCCGTGCTGTCGGGATCCTTATATCCCGTATCGGAGACGATATTTCCGTCGCTGATAGTGATGATACGATCAGTTTCAGCGGCAAGCTCCGGGCTGTGGGTGATGAGGACTATTGTTTTGCCCTCTTCCTTGTGGAGCTTATGGAAGATATCCATAACAAGGTGACCTGTTTTACTGTCGAGAGCACCTGTAGGCTCGTCGGCGAGTATTATAGAAGGATCGTTAGCCATAGCACGTGCGATAGCCACACGCTGTTTCTGACCGCCTGAAAGCTCATTTGGCTTATGGCTTGCACGATCGGACATTTCAACCAGTTTGAGAAGCTCGAGAGCTCTCTGACGGCGTTCCTTACGTGATTTTCCTGCATAGAGCATAGGAAGCTCAACGTTTTTAAGTGCATTTGATTTTGAGATAAGGTTGAATGTCTGGAAAACGAAGCCTATCTCCTTATTTCTTATCTGACTGAGCTGCTTATCGTTAAGACGGCTTACGTCAGTACCGTTAAGGTGGTATGTACCTTCGGTCGGTCTGTCGAGAGCGCCGATTATGTTCATAAGAGTACTCTTACCAGAACCGGAAGCGCCGACTATAGCTACAAACTCGCCCTCATGAACGGTTATATTCATGCCGTTGAGTATCTGAAGCTCATTAGGCTGACCTATATAGTAGCGTTTGATGATGTTACTCATCTCAATGACTCTTTTGCTCATAATTACTCACCGTCATCCTCAGCTTCCGTAGTTATAGCTTCATAGTAGCTTCCTGAAACTCTGACGCTCTTTCCGTCCTCGACATTCTTTGGATCAGTGAGGATGCGGTCGCCGTCCTTGAGTTCGGATGAAGAAATTTCAGTGAGGTAAGAAGTCTCCATACCTTTTTCTACTTCGACCTTCTTAGCAGTGCATTTTGAGCCTGTACCCTCAGCGAGGTATACATAGCACTTGTCGTCCTCTTCGATGATAGAATCATAAGGAACAGCAAGAACATCGTCCTTTGATTCGAGAGCAATCTTTACCTTTGCGTTCATACCTATAAGAAGGCCTGATTCAGCATTGTCAACAGCGATCTCAGCTTCATATCCGTTGTTCTTTGTTTCGCCTGTGATAGCGTTTGCGGAAGTGCTTGAGATGTTTATAACTCTTTCGACTTTACCGTTGAACTCCTTATTTCCTGTAGCGTTTGTAGTGATAACAGCGCTCTGTCCCTCGTGTACGCTGAGGATATCTGTTTCCTTGACAGTAACCTTTATGCGGAGTGAAGAAGTATCTTCAAGAGTCATGATAGCGTCTGTAGTAGGGATACTTCCCTCTGAAACGCTGAGTGTAGTAACGATACCGTCCTTAGGAGCCTTTACTGTACACTTGTTGATCTTGTCCTGAAGCTTGTCGAGCTGAGCCTGAGTTGAGCTGTCTGTTTCAAACTTCTCTGCGTTGATAGTATCCTGAGCAGCCTGAACAGCCTGATCTCCGCTTGAAACAGCACGGTCATAAGCAGCATTTGCTTCGTCGATAGCGCTGTCGTAAGTGCTTAAGCTGTCACCGAGAGTATTGTATTCGCTCTCAGCCATTTTGTACTGTTCATACAGTGCAGAAGCCTGAGCCTCGGCAGTTGCATCGCCTGTTGAGTAAGCAGCGTTGTAAGCCTGTTCATACTGTGAATAGAGCTCATTCTTTCTGCTTTCAGCCTGATTGTATCTGCTGTAAGCCTTGTCACGGGCACTTATTGCGTTGTCGATAGCACGCTGAGCAGCGTTGACAGCAGCATCTCTGTCTGATTTTGCAGTGTTGAGAGCACGCTGATTGATCTCATGGAGACTCTGCTGCTTCTCGCCTGTCTTGTCAAAGCTTGCCTTAAGGTTGTCGTACTCTGTCTGAAGATCGGAGCTGTCGAAGACACATAATACGTCGCCCTCCTTGACGCTGCTGCCGACTTCAACATTCAGCTGCTTGACCTTTGTATTAAGATCGCTTGTGATCTTTACTTCGTTTGAGCCCTCAACTGAACCTGTAACGTTTATATAGTTCTCAACTGTCTGGTGCTCGAGTGTGTAAGCTCCTGATGTAGGACCGAGGTCAACGGTCTGTGAAGCGCAGGAAACTGCGCCTGAAAGCATTAAAGCAGAGGCAGAAACTACAGCCAGTGCCTTTAAGATGTACTTATTGTTCATACGAACAATTCTCCTTTCCAAATCCAACATTCGTTTTAACATTAGTTTTAATGTATGAAGCGTTATAGTTCAAACAGTTCGCAGTCAGTTGATGCTTAGTGTAATATGAACTAATATCATTGGTACGATTTGTAAGAACTGCTGAAAAACCAACGTAAATTGTATCACACGCTTAATACACTAATATATTAGCACATAAATTCAGTTTTGTCAATAATTATTTGCATAAGAATTTCTGAAATATTTCTTAAGCTTAAAAAATATAACTTTAAGAATTGTCAATGAAAGGATAATTTTTGTGCGCATGTAACGGATGAAGATTGAAATGGAACTGCCTGAATGTGAAATGTGACGAATAACACCATTTTAGAATTTTAATATTACTTTTTTGTAATGTTAAAGGAATCTGCTTCTCGCGCACTTTACGACTTCATAAAAATACCTATTTTACGGCATTATCAAATGCCAAATCTGATCTCGATGTCCTCACTGAGGTGTGAGATGTAAACGACCTCGATCATCTCAGCGGCAACATCGTGCTTTCCCTGCACTGTCAGGGTATCCCACATGGCAAGCGGTTTCGTCAGCGGTTTCGTGTTGATCGCCTTGCGCTTACGAGACTTGGTCTGCAACTTGCGTTCAAGCTCCGATTTCTGTTCGTGCAGGGCGCTCATACGCTTCTGAATGTAGTCAAAGAGTACGCTGTCCGCATCGGCAAGTCTGCCCATGAGCTTGCCGATTAGTTATGCTGTGCGTATTCTCGCGAATGCTGAAATCCTTGGTAAGGGTATATGATCAGTAAGCCCGCAATTGTGGTTAGGATCGGTCTGATTACAGGTCGCTGTCAGAGTATCACCACTGGTAGTGTATAAAAATGAATGACCGGGATCTCCGGTAACTTCTTCCTCTGTTTCGTAAGTAACAGAAATGTATCCGCTGCCATCGTTTTTAAAACTAAACTCACAAAAACTAACATCATCTTTTACAGTACAGTAAAAAATATTTTCAGTGGGTTATCTTTATCAACGTTCACATTTCCAACAAATATAGCAGTACTGTAAGTATTAAGGCCTTCTTGTCCGCCTACCGAACGAAAATCATATTCATTGTCAGTATCTTTTAGATGAAGTAAGGTAGATGTGTCACTCCTGTTTTTGCCAGCGGACACTTTAACCACTTCACCATATAGATTAAAGTTTACCATTTCAACTTTTGTGACCGTTCCCTCAATATCAAGAAACTCTATGCTTTGGTCGCTGCTCAAAATATTACCATGAAACCCAGTCTTAAATCTATGCTTACCAGATGTAGTAGTTGTATTTTGAAAATAAATATTGGTGCTATTATAAGGGTTTGGATCGTTGCAAGTCCAATGAAGTGTATTATTTGCCCCGCCGGCAGTTGTGTATAGTGTGTTATCATCTAATAGTGTGGTCTCGCCCGAATCTCCGCCGTCCATTTTAAACATAACGGTCTTTTCTACAGTTTGTTTTGCTGCATTCGCCGTTATCGCAATATCCTCAAATACCTGAGACAGCGGCTTTATCGGAGTTGCTCCCGACATGATCACCAGCGCCAGCGCCGCCGCCAGTGCCTTTCTCCAAAATTTTTCCTTCATAAAAAACTTCTTTACGCACAAAAGCGCACCCTACGGGACGCATTTATCCCACAGAGTACGCTTCTATTTCCGTATAAAATTGTGAAAAGGGCGCAGTTATGCCGCTTGCTTGCTTAAATCGCAGCACCCGAACAAAGCACTGTCACCCCTTTTTTTCTAAATGTTTTACCATATTGCAGTGGAAAAGTCAATAGAATTTGCGTGAATAGTCATTCTTTCGGCTTGTTTTTTCACTTTTGCTATGGTATAATAAGTGTGATTCCGATGATAAGGAGCAGCGCATATGGAAAAGCCAAAGAAAAACAAACCATACATGATGTATCTGAAACAGTCGTTATTCGCTGTCAAACCGCAGTATCAGGTGTACCGCGACGGCATGAATGCGGTCTATACCATAGAAGGCGATGTGACAAGACACCGCTTTTCGGTGCGTCAGGGCGAGGATGAAGTGCTTGTACTTCACAAGAAGATCGCAAAGCTGTTTGCAGAATACACCATAGAAAAGGACGGTCAGGAGATCGCACACATCAAAAAGGGTCTTTTCCGCAGTTTGTCGGGAAATGTCTATGGCAAAAGTCTTGAGATTCGTGTCGAATATGAGTCCTACAACTTTGACATTCTGGTGGGAGGTCACAAGCTCTGCCGTATCGAGCAGGAAAACGCCAGTTTTCGCGACCGCTATGAGATGATGATATTTGACAGCACGTTAGAAGAAGTTGCTGTGGCGCTTGCGGTGATATGCGACCATGTTTCCGACAAGGCGGACAGCACAAGATATAGTGATTGAAAGGAGTTTTTATGGGATTTTTTGATTTTTCCGGCGGCGGAAATATGGGCTTCGGCAGCGTGAAGAACGTGCAGAACTTTACAAATGAACAGCTTTTTGAGAAGCTGTCGGCGATCAAGGTCAGCTTTGGTACGCCGATAATGGGCGATATTTTCGGTACGCAGTCGGTCATGTATAAGAAAGCCACAACGTACTATGACATTTTCGTTCGGGTACATAAGGACAAGATCATCATGGGCAAGATCGGCACGGACGGGACAAACAGCGTGGGAACAGCGATGCAAATGGAATCCGAAGTGCTGTTGGGCAGCAAGGACGAGGAAAGCTCCTATGCAGACAGAGCCGTGGACGAGCTTCTGGAGGTCATCAAAAAGCTGGAAAACGGCGAATATATTACGATCACAGACGAAGCGATGCCTGCTAATACCGCAACGGGCGAGCCAATCTCGCTGTATATGGAGCAAAAGCTGTTCTCCCTCAAACCGAGATTTGACGTGTTCGATCAGGAGAAAAACGTGGTGTTCCATGTGGAAGGCGATATTACCAGCCACAGCTTCACCATTCAGCAGGACGGCAGAGAGGTCTTGAAGCTGAAAAGGAAAATTGCGAAGATCATGGACGAATATGTCCTTATTAGAAACGACGAGACAGTTGCCGAACTGAAAAAGAAATTCCGCATCATTAACCCCGAAGTCAGCGGAACTGTAAACGGAGCTGAACTTCGTATCGCAGGCGACATGATGGGCATTGATTATGACATAAAGATCGGCGGCAGAACAGTTGCCCACGTCGATCAGGACAAGGCACACTGGTCGGACTGCTACCGCATCAGCATCAAGGACGAGGACGTGCAGGATATTGTGATCGCACTTGCGGTTATCTGCGACCATGTTTCCGACAAGGATTCCACATGGCGGCATTAAAATGAAAAGAGGTCAGGACAAAACGTTCTGACCTCTGTTTTGTTATAGAAGTTTGATCTTATCGGAGCAATGCTCTCTTGCGTAAAGGCAGATCAGCGCTGCCACAGCACCTTGCAGGCGGTATTTCGTACCGACACCGGGGATATACTGTGCATCCTGGTTATTAACCTTCCAGCGGGGATAACCGCCGTTCGGATCGAGCCGCAGTGCAGCCACATCGCTGTGAAGTACGGAATTCTGCCTTTTCCCCTCCATGAAGATACTGCGTCTGTCTGTCACGACAAAAAAGCATTTTCCTCTTGAAATCAGACCGTCATCACCGTAAACGATGATATGCTCGTCCGAATCCATGAGGTCAGCGATCTTCGGCATGATCTTGTCGATCCTGTTCTGGTTGATGCCCTCACTTGCCACATCTTCATCATTGATGAGGGTAGTGCGGATATACTTCGCCACGCTGTCAGCGGTTTTCAGACTGTTCAGGCAGTAGCGGAACGAATCCAGACAAGTCACAACATTCTCATGTTTTTTCAGAGCCTTGATGTCCCAAAGGATATCGAACATCTTTGTATCAAGCAGAGCGCCGTTGCCGTCGTCTTTGATCTCAACATCTATATGCGTATCGCAGAAAGGACACACCATGCATTTATTTGAAACAGATAATTCCATTTCGCCGCCGCAGGATGGGCATTTTCGGTTTTCCATCGCAGTATTCTCCTTGTATATTACGCTGTATCTTTGCATTTCAAACAGCGATTACGTTTATTATACCATATCTTCTCCTCATATGCAAGATGCAGTTCTTGTTTTTAAGTTTCATTTCAACCTTTTTTCTACCTTAATCTTGAACTTTTGTCATATCTATGATATAATATTAAAAATCACTGATTACGACAAAGGAGCATCAGATATGGTCGCGCTCATAGAAAAAATCAGAACATTAATGAAACGATCAGGAGATCGTACAGAACTAACGATAGACATCTTGTGCCTTTTGGCTTCCTACGGACTGATATTCATACTGCCGCAAAAGATGAATATTCTTTTCTGGATCATTTTTGGCCTTTCGGCTTTTTTCTTCTGTATCGGCTTTTTCCGTATGGGAACTGTCATAGACAGATGCAAGGCGAAGAAAGTGAAGAACATCTCTGGCATTTTGCTGATACTGTCCGGTATCGTGCTGAACTGTTCCGGTGTAATTGCGATATGGAAAACGCAGAGCATTGAACGTGGGATATGTATCGCAACATTGCTCCTGATCGAAGCGATCGTAATGTATTCGGCTGCCGCAAGCCGTGCAGTCACATTGCGCTTTCAGTGGATCATATCTTTGATTTTCCGGATTGCCGCAGTTCCTATGGCGCTCGGAGGAATCGCAGCCATTGTTCATTCGATCATCGCCTCTTTTTCCGGCACAAATATTGCGATCGGAGTACTTCTCCTTGTCGAAAGCATCGTGTTCTGGGCGATCGGCGGCGGCAATGATCCGTTCAATCAGTCTCTTTCGCCGATCAGAGCTGTACCAAATATGAATAAAACTGTGCAGGAACTCTGCGATGCGCTTGCAGACACAGAAACTCAGCTCGGCTTCCCCTGGATCGGCAAGGTAAACACGTCACAAGAAGAAACGATCATCTACGGTCCGACCGAGGAAGATATTTTCGTATACGGTCTTTTCCATTTCGGCAGATTTTACATTGTATCCGGTGATGATATTTCCCTCTTAGATGCAGAGCAAGCCGATGCACACCGTATTGCTGAGATACCTGACAGCAAAGGAAGAAGCATAGATACTGAATTGCTTCCAGAAGCATATTCCAATATGATAACAAGGTATCTGGAAAGCGGGAAGGTCATATGGAGCATTAAACTCAACAAGCGTAAAGAGTGAATAGAGTACTTGGTCAGGATATGATCCAAATAAAACCGTTTTTCAAATCAAAACAGTGCCATTCTCCAACAGTAGAGAGCGGCACTGCTTTTTTATAGCAAAATCGTCTGTTTATTGCATTTTTTAATTGTTCGTAAGGTGTTCGGGTAGGTTCCCCCTGAAAGATACGAAATTATCGTTCTGACAGGGGGAACTGTATTAATCTGTTATTTTTCTTGCCTCTATATAGAAGCGCTTGTCGTCAGCGTGTCCCATAGAGAAGGTCTTGCGCGGGAGAGCGCCGTCCTTGATGACTGTCGGGAAGAGCTGCGACTTATCCATGTCTGGGAGTATGAAGGCGATACCGTTATGCTTTGCAGCAAGCGTCTTTACGTTTTCTGTACCGTGGATATAGTCTATCTTACCGCCCTTTGACTTTATGTATCCGTCAAGGAAGTTCTGGAGTGAGCCTACAGAGAGGTTTGATGAGGTCTTTCCGATGAAATACTTCTTTTCGCCTTCTGAAGTACAGCAGGTGAAATACTGCTCGGATGCATTTTCGCTGAGATCAAGAGCAGAAGACATCTCACTGATGAGCCCGTTTACATCAACATCGTATACAAGGCGGTGTATAGCCTCGAATTTCAGAGCGTCGCTGTGGAGGTTCACTATCTCTGCAAGTGCATATCTTGCAGGGTGGTTGGAGAAGTCCTTGTCGGGAGCGGACTTCTTAAGCTGTTCGTAGTATTCCTTAGCAGTTGCAAGGGAGTGGTTTCCGTCACCCATAGCGTAAAGGAGCACAGGTGTATTTTCAAGGCCGTACTTCTTGTTGAATACATCGGGATCAGCAAGTGAAGCAAGAGCCTTGTCGATGCACTCCTGAGTATCCTTGTCAACGAGATAACCGCTGATGCTTCCGCCGTTCTGCATGAGCTCAGTTGAATAGAGCTGCTTCATATCTGAAGGCTTAAGCTGACCGATGACCTTATCCTCGGGATCGTCAATAAGTATCATTATGTGGGGAAGCTCCAGTGCGGCACCCTGTCTGACCTTAAGACGGGGAGGTATACGCTCGACTACAGTTGCCTCGGTAGCACGAACCTGTGAAGTGCTTCCCTTTGAGAAGTCGTACTGTTCAAGGTCGATAGCACCTACGATACCCTTACGGATTATGCCGTTGCTCTGAACTCGCTCAACGTAGATCATCGAGTCTTTATACTCGTCGAATATGTTTTTTGCGAGGTAATCGTCCATAGCGGAATGTATCTTGTCGATACGCTGAGCGACATCTTTATCCTCCAGGAAGATCTCGGGAAGGATGAGACGCAGTGTGGAGCGGGCATCGCCTACTTCTTTTTCGGCAGCCTCCCAGTATTCGGGTTCGCTTGTGTACTGATCGCATGCGATAACGGACCATTTATGCATGTCGGCAGTACTTTTCGGGATAAGGATATCCGCAGAGTGGAAAGCAGTTGAATTCATATATATTACTCCTTTACAGAATTTATGAACGAGTTTAGTTCTCGGTTGAGCATGGATACAGGAAGTCCCACAACATTGAAATAGTCGCCGAAAATGGACTCGATAAGAAGTGCGCCCTTACCCTGTATACCGTATCCTCCTGCCTTGTCGAAGGGTTCTCCCGTGGCGATATATCTTTCGATATCATCATCGGAGAGCTCCAGGAAGTTAACGTCCGTAGAGCAGCTGAAGGTGCGCTTGTTGCCCTTATATATAAGAGTGCATCCTGTAATTACACGGTGTGACCTGCCTGAAAGCAGCGAAAGGAACTCGCGGCACTGAACTTCACCCACAGGTTTTCCGAGGATGAAGTCATCCACGATAACAACAGTATCGCAACCTATGACAAGGTCATCAGGATACGAAGCAGCGGCAGCCTCGGCTTTAACGCAGGACAGGTATTCGGAAGCCTTGTCGGGCTGTATTCCTTCGGGGAGAGTCTCATCGGCGTCAGTTGAGACAGCAGTGAAGCTCTCGGTTATAAGCTTCATAAGCTCGCGTCTGCGCGGAGATGCAGAGGCAAGTATAATATCCATAACATCATTCCTTTGTTTCTAAGATCCTACAAAACATTTTAACATATTACATCATTAGTGTCAACAGAAAAAGTCAACGGAAATAGAAACTTATTTCCGCATATAGTTGACAGTGCTTTATTAAAATGATATAATTGAACTCAAATAAGGAGGATAACATATGATAAAAAATAAAAAACTGACAGCCGTACTTATTATATATACGGTACTGTTCTACGGTGTATGGGCGTGGTTCGAGCTGTTTGCTGCTGAGAAGTTGTCAGCGCATTTCGGAACGGAGTTCATGACCGAGCTTGCAAAGTGCGGAGTAAAGCTTGCAGTATGGGCACTGCCTGCATTTATACTGATAAAGATTTTCAACAAGAACATGTATATAAAGATGCCGAATATGTTCAGCAATCGGTTCATGGCAAGGTGGTGGCTGCTGTTTGCGGCAATGGTGGGATATTTTCTGTTTGTATCCTACAGAGCTCACGGCACTGTAAAGCTTGCCGACGATATCCGCTGGGAAATGCTGATACCGTATATTCTGGTTGGACTGTCGGAAGAACTGGTATTTCGCGGCTGGCTTCTCAACGCCACGATGAAGGACTCGGACAAGCTGATACTTCCCGTAGCAGTAAATGCAGTGATGTTCACCCTGATACACTTCCCGATATGGTATCATATGGGCGTTCTCGAACAGAACCTGACGCATTTCCTGTTCCTTCAGATCATCGGACTGAGTGTACTTTTCAGCTGGACTTTCATACGAAGCAGAAATATAGTTTTTACTATGCTTCTTCACTCGGCGTATGATATTCTTGTACTGCTTTTTCTGGGTTCGTGATAAAAAAATCAGCCTGACAGGCTGCTCCGCAGATCATGTATGGAGCGTCCTGTCAGGCTGTTATCGTTATATAGGTTTTCAGGTGGTTTCTTCTGGAACGAGGTCTGCACGTACAGTAACTCTGCTTTTACCGCTGAGTGTACATGTAAACAGTGTAAGATCCCATTCTTCCGACTGACCGCTGAACATCTGGGTGATATCTTCACCGTCAATGACTTCGGTATAAGCAACGGTGTAGATATATTTTTTTCCGAGTGTATTTGTGAATACTATCTGGTCTCCTGAAACAAGGTCATCAATCTTGCCAAAATGCGAATAGAAGTTATGTGCGGCGATGATTAGGTCGTTTGTTTCTGCCGAACCGCTGTACCTGCACGGCGAGATATTGAGCTTATCGTAGCTCCAGTCGCTCATTACGGGAAGTTCAAGCCCGAGGGAGGGGAGACTGATATATCCGCAGTAGGAATTTTTGTCGATAACGATACCTGCATCAGACTTGCTTTCGGGTTCGTCTTTTTCGTATTCTGCGAACAGGTCCTCTTCGGTGCTTGGCGGAGTGGCTTCGGGGATATCGACGTATTCATCGGGTATTTTGTTTTTCAGTATCTCGATAACGCTTTCGGAAGCATCTGCGGCGTCTTTACTCTGACGGACGTTGTGCCAGCAAAGCAGAAACGCAGAGAGGATGCATAATACTCCCAGTGTTACGACTAAGATCCATGAATTACTTTTCATCGTTTTTCTTTCTGCCGCGGAGTGAGATACCTGCGCCTATAAGCAGGATACCGCCTAATGAAAGGGGAAGTACAGGCCACCAGAGCTGTCCTGTCTGAGCCAGTTTTCCGCTTGTTGTGGTAACGGTTGTCTGCGGAGGAGGTGCTGTTGAAGAAGGTGAGGTCGACTTCGGAGGCTCTGTTGTTCCGGGAGGAGGCGTTGTAGTCTCAACATTTGTAGTAACGGCAGTTACTGTAGTTTCAACGTGAGGCATGGTAGCCTCGGGAACTGTTGTAGTGACTTTTTCGTCTCCGCCGTCAACGACTAAATTCGGGTTGTAGGAGTTCTTTATAAGGTACTGAGTCTGGTTGTAATCGATAATAACTTCGTAATGAACGGGTATCTCCCTTTCGACTACCAGCCATTCGGACATTTCGTCCAGAGTATTCCACGTATATTTCCAGTCGTTTTCTTCGCTGAGAGTTACGGTATCGTTAAGAGCGCCGTCCTTATAGAGGTCAACTGTGATGTCCACGGGACGCTTCAGATAGGAGTCGTCATCGTCCACCCATACCTTTTTTACTGTGTATACTCTTGCTTCACCGCTGAGTGTAGCGTAATAGAACTTAGGGTATGCATCATAGCTGAAATCAGTATCCGAGCCGTCAACATCGATAAGCAGAGTAGAAGGAACGTAGTATTTTTCGTTGACACGGGTAGTCTTACCTCTTGCAAGATAGAGACCGTTATCAAGTCCGTCGAATACGAGTTCGCCCTGAGTATCGGTAGTTCCGATCGCTGTAGGGGCAACATCTGCGGCTACGATATAGCTTTCGATAGTTTTAGCGGCAGCGTTGACTCTTTCGGCTGACATATCTCCGAGACTTATAAAAATGTTATTCAGTTCGGGGATGAACTTTATTTTATTGCCGTTTCGTTCGCCTACCCGATACAGAGTCCACTCCATACCGTTTAAAATAGTATCATCCTGTCTGCAGGAAAGGGTTATCTTTTTATTGCTTTCCGCCGCTGCCTCGTATGGGCGGAACATGGGAACAATAAGCAGGATCCCTGCTATAATTGACAAAGCGGATAAAGCTTTTTTATTTTTGACCTGCATCTTTTTCACCGTGCCTTTCATTAATGTCTATATATTTTTTTACAGTATATCCTGACATATACTTTTTATTTTTATATTTGCCTTGTTTTATCCAGACGAGGATAAGGATAACTATCAGAGGAATGATAATAAACGGAAGTGTAGTCATATTATCGATTATAACAGCATCCGCAGGTATCCTTACAACTTTATGGTTCTCGTCCTCGGCAGTTACTGTATCCACACGGCGGCCTCTTACGAGAAGTCTGTGGGTATTGATGCCGTAAGGAGTACAGGTCATCAGAGTTACTATATCCATATCGGGTTCTGCTCTGAGAAGGCTGTTTTCCGTAGGGAGTACCACGTTTATCTGGTCTATTTCGTAAGTATACACCTCATCGAGGATAGTGATACTGAATCTGTCATCTTCTGTAAGCTGGTCGAGGTCGGTAAACAGCTTTGCTGAGGGCAGACCTCTGTGAGCTGATATTACCGAGTGGTGACCGATCTCACCGATAGGGAGATACGAACCCTGAAGATGTCCTACCGCAACATTGAGTACCTCGGGACTTGTACCGTGGTATATAGGGAGATATACGTTTATCTTGGGTATCTCGATATATCCCATGATGCCTGTGCCTGTGATATCGAGGATATCTTCATATCCTGAAACTTTTTCGTAATCGGCAAGAGGATCTGCAAGCTCGTCAAGAGCAGAATTGTATTCCCTTGCCTTTTCGAGCAGTTTCTCCTTCTCCGAGTTATCGAGGTTTCCGACGGCTTTGTTGTAGTTATCAATGATCTGAGTCTGAACTCTTGCATTCCACCAGTTGCTGAAAGCGGGATAAAAGAAAACTGCAACACCGATGAGCATTATAACAACAAGAAATATCGTTATGAGGATATCTGATCGCTTTTTTTTCATTTTAACCACCTGCATCCTCAAGGAAGTGCGGCTGATCGAAAGGAAGCAGTCTGAATTCGACGACTCCGAGGATGTTCTCATCGGGCACACAGCCGAAAGCGGAATATCTGCTGTCCACGGATAGTTCGCGGTTATCGCCCATTACGAACCAGCGGTTCTTCTTGACGGTGTAAGGAAATTCGATGTCGCATTCGCCGAGAGCCTGAACTGAAACGTAAGGTTCATCGAGTATTTCACCATTTAGTTTTACTGCGCCGTTTTCGTCGATATCGATGGTATCGCCTGCAACTGCAATAACTCTTTTCAGGAGCAGCTTCTTATTATAATAGAGAGCGATTATGTCTCCCCGTTCTGCTGTTCTGAATTTATTGCACAGGACTATCTGTGAATTGGAAAGCACAGGCTCCATGCTCGAACCTGTGACTCTTACCACGGGCAGAAAGACCTCCGACAGAATTATAGCTGCTGCTGCGGTAACCGCCAGAGAACTGACTGTACTTTTCAATGTTTTGAAAAATCCTTTTTTATAACGTATCCTGTTAAGTTCGCGTTTGAACTGATCGGCGGAAGGTATGTCTTCGAGAGAATTAAATCTGTTCATTGTCTTTACCGGGGACAGATTCTCCGATCAGGAGCTTTGCCCTGAGTGCAGTATTTTCTTCTTTCAGTTCGTCTACTTCTTTTCTCAGAAAGTAAAGCATCTCAATAAGCTCATCCTTTTTTGCTTTGCGAAGTTCTTTATCAGTCATACATACCTCCGATGGGACAACATATATAAAAATAGAAATTCTCTTTACTCATTATACAACCAAAGGGCGGATAAAGTCAATCAAAGTGGGAAAAACACTTTGTTAAAAATAAAAAAACTGTCAAATCTGATAAAAACGAGAGTGATGAGTTGTGCACATTCACGTTACAAAATGGTACAAAATGTACGTTTAATGTTTTTATATACAAAGTGTAATGCTGAGTGAGCTGCTTGCAAAAGTGCGTATGGCACGGTTTGTATACTACATGTATTATAAATCTGTGTATTGACGATTTGTAAATTGATTTTTTGCGAATCGGAAAAACATGTAGTCATGTTGCACAACAAACGGCGTTTCTATTGGTATGTAATGCATTAAATTCGGTCGTAAACGTAAAAAAAATGCCAAAATAAATTGACAAAACATAGCGTCGGTGATATAATGAAAAAGTAATTTAAGGGGGAACAAGTAAACAATCTGTAGTAAAACTTTAATCGTTCAGCTTTTTGTTGATGAGTAAACAAAATCACGATTTTTACAAATTGTAAATAGCTCCCTTGTACATCATATTATTTTTATATAGGTGAACCACATGACTGATAAGGAATTCAAGAAACTCCGCCGCTCTGAACTGATAGAGATCATTTATGAGTATCAGAAAAATGAGGAGCAAATGAAAGAGGAGATAGATTCTCTCAGAGCCCAGCTTGATTCCAAAGAGCTTAAAATAAAGAATTCGGGTTCTATCGCAGAGGCTGTTGTAAGTCTTAATGAACTATTTGAAACAGCTCAGAAAACTGCTGATGATTATATCGATCAGGTGAAAAGAAAATGCGCCGAAGAGATCACCGATGCAGCAAAAAAAGAAGCTGATGATATTTTGAGCAATGCCAGAAAAAAGGCCGACGAAATACTCGCTAAGGCTCGTAAGTGTTCTTCTAAAAATAAGAAATAGACATATCAGAAAAAGGTAATGTTGAATGTCATTGAAAAAGAAAGCTGATGTCACGCTCCCATCTGTTGAACAGGTGGAATCAGAGCTTAATAAGATAAAATACAGGAAAAGATTCGTAAGGACTCTAATCAATACCCTTTCAGTACTGATAGTCGTTGCAGCGGCTGCGGTCCTTGCATCTACTTTGCTTTTCCCCGTCGTTCAGGTTTCGGGAGATAGCATGAAGCCTACACTGAATGACGGCGATATCCTTGTCACTGCAAAATCAAACAGCGTTTCATACGGAGACCTTTGCTGCGTTTCGTGGCAGAACAAAATGCTCCTGAAACGTGTTATCGGAAAACCCGGAGATGTCATTTCAATCGGAAATGACGGCAGTGTTTACGTTAATGATGAACTTATCGATGAACCTTACGTTATAGAGAAAAGTATAGGAAAATGTGATCTCACTTTTCCTTACGAAGTGCCTGATAACAAGTACTTCATTCTCGGAGATAACCGTATGCTTTCTGTGGACAGCAGAAATGCAGACATTGGCTGCATCGGTAAGGAGCAAATAGTCGGAAAGGTCCTCTTCAGGATCTGGCCGATGAATTCAACGAAGGGAGGGACGGATTCTCAATGAAAAATAATTTTTATGAAGGAGTGAGTAAGAAGAGAAGCAGACGACGGCGCTTTACTTCGCTTGTGCTGGTGCTTTCACTGTTTGTAACTTCCGGAGTTTCATGGTCGCTTCACGGCGTTGGTATTACAATGGCTAACGAGTCGGAATGCGGTCAGGAAGAACACAAACATACCGATGAGTGCTATGAAAAACAGCTTGTATGCGGCCTTGAAGAGGATGAAAACCATATTCACAGCGATGCATGCTATGAAACCAAACTCGTCTGCGGCAAGACGGAACATGTTCATGATGAGGAATGCTATATTGATTCTGAAGGACGTGAACTGTTGAGCAATGACGACTTGGATGAGGTCGTTATCGAAGGTGCTGTTATCAATCCAAACGGCGATATAGTGATAGGCGATAATAAGGATGAGGAAAACAGTCAGGCTGAAGAAGCTGCTGTTGAAGCAGCAACCGAGTTTGCAGAATCGTCTCCTGAGAATGAGATAACTGCGACGGATATCGCTGCTGAGAATATTCAGCCAATGCTTCTTTCAGATTCTGTTGATATCCCGAGTATGTTCGCTGAGGGTGAATCATCAAATCTTTCTCCTATTAATACGGTGGATAACATTGCAGAGGGTATCAAGTTCACACTGTTTGATTACGGCGACTCCAATTTGGAAGCCAAGACGAACAGCTATGAGTGGCAGTGGGTTGAGCCGGTAAAGAATGATGCAGGAGAAGTAATTGAACCGGGATACTGGACGCATCCAAAATGGTCAAGTGACAATGTGGATCGGAACGGCTGGAAAGATTACGGTATCAACAGTGGAAGAAATCCTGAAGATGATATCCTGTTCTTTGCTTATGGTACGCCCGTAAATCAATACGTTAGAAATGCTGATGCGTATAATGAACGGAATTCAAATGGAGAGACTATAAAATACATTCCTGACAAAAACAGCTATGCAGGTGATTATAATGCCAATCCTCAGTATTCCGGAAACAGAGCTGTTCAGGGCATAGTGCAGTCTGATCTCGGAGCAGACGGTTATCCTCATATAGTAGGTTCGGGTAACAGTCTCGAGTACCTCTTTTCTCCCGATACTACCGTAGACGGTGTGAATATGAGCGAATACAAGAAGGTATATAACGGAGTAAACGATCAGGGTGTAAATCATCTGCTCAGGAAAGAGACAAGCGTAAACGGCGTAGATCATCTTATATTTAACAGTAACGAGAATTACGCTTACTTCAATAAGGATACCAATAATTTTGAAGTATACAACACCACTTTTGATATCGTCAATGACGCTCACCATAAAGCTAACGAGACAAACTATAATAAGTTTGATGATAATGGCAATCCGATAGTTTATGGCAACGAGGACGTTAATGCAGGTTTCAAAATAGGATTCTTCCCCTTTGACGAATATGATGAGAGCAGAAAAGACCCTAACTATGACGGTAACGGTTATAATCATCATTTCGGAATGACTATGGAAGCTTCCTTTGTCAACAACAAGTTCGACAGAGTCAATGTCAAGGAGCCAATAACTTTTAAGTACAGCGGCGACGATGATATGTGGGTTTTTGTTGATGGAAAACTTGCACTTGATCTGGGCGGTATCCACGAGCCTGCAGGCGGTATGATAGACTTTTCAAACGGCCTTGTATGGACACAGGATAACGGTGCCACTGGCGAAGGAGTGTCCTTGGATGAAGTATGGAACAGGCTTACTAATCCTGATCCTGATGCGGATAATTCACTTTATAGTCATGTTCTACAGCATTTGCCCGAGCTCATAAATGGATATAAAGTCTATGATGAGCATGGAAATCAGGTAGGCGAGAAAACTGCTGCTGATGCGTGGAATGAGCTTCCCAAGCCCATCAGCCTGAATACTTCTCAGACGAGCAATGATAAATGGATAGTAAAGCCCATCACGGATTATATACAGAACTGGTATGATAATGCCAATGGCAAACACGAGATAAAAATGTTCTATCTTGAGCGAGGCGGATGTTATTCAAACCTCGCAATGGAGATGAACCTTCCTACACTGAAGCCACTGTCGGTAACCAAGGATGTTGATTACAAGCAACACCTTGACAAGACATACGATAATACCTATTACTGGTTCCAGGTATATGAATGGGATAAGACAAATGAAACGTGGGTAATACCACAGAGCGAACATCCCGATTCTCCTTTTTATCTGGAAGACAACCGCTTTAAGATAAAGGCAGGAGAAAGAAAGAAGTTCGATGATCTCGGACAGGACAGAAAGTTCAAGGTCGTTGAAATAGGTTACGGTAACAATCCTCAGAACAACGGACCTGAAGTCGAAATGAGCTCCGAGGTATTTGAAAAGGTAACTGTCACAGATCAGAACAATGAGGAAACAACGCTTTCGATCATCGACGGTGCAGCCGAAACAGAAGGAGCTGCACTGAAGGATATGAACAGTTATAATTTCAAGAACACCATTCAGGAAGATTTTACCAATATAAACGTAAAGAAGAAATGGTCACCTAATCTTAAACCGGAAAGCTCGCTTAATGACTTTGTCGTAAAGTTCAAGATCATGCGTACCGACTCCGTTACGGGGGAAGTAAAGCAGGTAGCGCTCAAGAATGATGAAGGTATCAAGAAAAGAACGTTTACGATCTCTTCACAGAAGTGGAACGAGGGTGTGACTATCAATCATCTTCTTTCACGTTACGGTGATCACTTCTACACATATTCTGTTGAGGAACTCAATGTTCCCAACGGATACAAGGCTGCTTATGGAACCGACGAAACAGGTTCGATGGTGATAACGAATACAGATGTCACCAAGATGGAGATAAACGTCAAGAAGGAGTGGGAGAACACTTCTTCGAATGATAAGGAGGTAAAGCTTCGACTGACACGTCAGAGAGTCGGTTATAAGGACAGTACTCCCACATGGGTAAAGGTGAATATCGTCGATGAAGCAGGTAATCTCATAAAGAGCTACTCTACCGAACAGTATGACGGAGTGGATATTAAGAAATACAAGGGCGTATATGCAGGAGGAACTGCGGAGATAAGATGTGAGCTTCCCAAGGGAGTTGAGGTCATTGATCCGGATAATCCTGTGAAGAGCCCGAGCACTCTCAGCGCAAAGTACGACGACGGATTTGTTGTTCTTGATAATCTTGCTCTGGAGAATACAGAAGATCCCGAAAGCACTGCTCCTAATGAAGTGACAATAAAGGTAACCTCAAACACAGCGAAGGATGTAAAAATGATACTGCATCATTCCTTCACACAAGGCGAAAATGGCTGGATCCCAAACGGCAGTACCTTATCGTATACCTCTGATGCGGGAGCGTATGCTAAGAAGGATTGTCTTGCAGTAACGGACAGGTACAAGGCGTGGAGCGGCGCAAGACTTAATCTTGATCCGGCGCTGTTCAAGGTAAACAAGACATATACCTTCAGTGTGTATGTCAAGAGCCCGGCAGCAACGCGCTTTAAGATGACGTTCAATAACGGACTTGGTCATTTTGAGCCGATCACAGACCCGTTTGTCAATGCCTCACCCGGTGAGTGGGTACAGCTTACAGGAACCATAAAGCTTCCTGATGAGATCGACCCGTATGGTATGTACCTGCTTGTAGAGACTGTTCCCAAGGGGAATGATTATGATAATTATCCTTGTGAAGCGGATACCTTCTACATGGATGAATTCATAGCCATCGAAGGCAGGGACGGTATCAGAGTAAACAGTCATGACAAGACTGACGAACCTGACGGTACAGTTGAGATAATTCCCGACAGGACGGTTTACAGTATTGCGTTCAACGATACTATTGGCGACTGGCAGGCTCGCGGCACTGCTCAATTGTCTAACGATCATGATAATGATAATCATTTTGATTATATGATAGTTAGCGGAAGAAATGACACTTGGCATGGTGCTCAGCTTAATAATTCGATAATGAAGTTAGTGAAGGGACATAAATATAAGTTTGACGCTTATGTTCAGGGGCACGGAGACAGCAGTCTCAGTAAAGTAACCTTATCTATTGATACTATAAAAGGCCATGAGAACGATGAGAGTATAGCCAAAAGCCGATATCAGAATATTGGTTCAGCGGCTGTAAAGGAAGGCAACAATGCTTACAAGGATAATGCTCTAAGCGGCGAGTTTGAAATACCCGCTTATGCTGATACCGAGAATATGTACATCTATTTTGAGGGCGACAGTAACGGTTCGTTCAGAGTCCATAATATCACCATCACAGATGTCACTGAGCCGTATACACCACCTGCAATGAATGGCTATCATGTAGCAAACGGCAGGTATTATTCCGATAACAGCTTGTATATAACAGGTCTGGAAGAGGATTCGGTAACAAATCCTATGACGCTTCTTGGCACATACGAAAATGATCCTGACTTCGATGTAAAGGAGATAATTCTTGATAATATCTCAGGCTGGACATACTACTGGAATAATACAACAGATGATCCTAACCATCGTATAATAGATGAGGATGCACAAAACTACCTCTACAAATACTACATCGAAGAGGTTGCTATCCATGATATTGCGAATGATCAATGGATAAATGTTACCAATGATGCAAAGCTTTTGACAGGTGAATCCAATGATACGGATAAAAGCTATCTCGTTACTTACATGAATAACGGTGTAGCAACAAACGATGCTGCTAATCCGATACTTGTCAAAAACAAATACATATGGTACAAGCTGCCTGATACAGGCGGAATAGGAGTAGACTTTATATATGCAATAGGTTTATTCCTTATGATCACAGGTTTAATTGGCGGTACAGCCTTAATAAGACGTGAAAGGAGGTCCGATTGATGTGGCCTTCTGATAACACATCAAAACAAAAGACATCCGCTGACCAAATAATATATTTATAATGGAGGAAAATATTATGAGAAAAAATAGAAGAATAGCTGCTTTATTAACAGCCGGTTTATTAGCACTTACACCTTGCGTTTCTGCTGGAATGATGTTTGCTGATGCAACGTCTATAACCGTTAACAAAGTTGCTGGTGATAATGCAACACATGGATACAAGGCATATCCTATCATAACAGGTACCCTTGCATCAGATGGAACTACCCTTACAGCTATGAAGTGGAACACTAATATTGATCTTGGAGAACTTGCTACTGCATTAAATACGTTTGATTCTGTTAAATTTGCTAATTTTAAATCAACCACAACACCTGATGAGTTTGCTGTGATGGTCAAGGACTATGCAAATATGGAAGGCCTTGCAAAAGTGTTCAATGATGAGAATATCCTTCCTAAGACAGCAGGTACAGCTCTTACAGCCAGAGATGAAAATTATACTTATACAGCCGATAATAAGGACGGTTGGTATCTTATACGCGATGAGAGTGCAGCAGGCAATATAAAAAGTGCCAATATTCTCGAAGTAAGAGGAGATCTTCCTGCTATAACACCTAAGTTCTCACTTCCTACTCTGGAAAAGAAAATAACAGATGCTGATGGCTCTAATCCTACAGACGCAAATACTGCAGCTATTGGCGATTTGGTATACTATAAGCTCAGTTCAAACGTACCCGAGCTTACAGGATATGATCATTATTACTTTATAGTTACCGATACTCTTTCTTCCGGATTAACATTCAATCCTGATTCTATGACAGTCAAGATCGGCAATCTTACAATTAATAAGGATGATGCGACCATTAATCCTTCAGAAAATCAGAAATACTATATTGTTCAGGAAGCTGTTGATGGCGGTACTCAGATAAAGGTAGTATTTGAAAATTTCCTCGAAACAGTTAAGGCGAATAACATAGCTGAGGATACAGCTGTAACGATCACATATAATGCAACTCTCAATAAGGAGGCAGAGATAGATCCAAATGTAGGTAATCCAAATACAGCTAACCTGACATATTCAAACAACCCTAACTTTGAAGAGAGCGGTACACCAGACGAAAAACCAGATGAGCCTCCTACACCGCCTGATGATGAGACTCCAAGTGATGTAGTTGGTGAGACAACTCCTGATAAGGTAAATACATTTACCACAGCTATCAAGATCAAAAAGGTTGACGAGAACGAGCAGCCTTTAACAGGTGCATCCTTCAAGCTCACAGGTACAAACCTCAAGAACGTAAAGGTAGCTTCAGGTTCTTCATTTGTTGCCGATACAGAAGGCAATTACTACCAGTTAAAAGACGGTTCATACACCAAGACAGCTCCTACAGAAGAGACAGCAGAAAAATATAACGGTACGACTAAGTATAAGAAGGTAGATACCGCAGGTGATTTCGTAGAGGCTGCAGAGGGCACATCGGTAGAGGCTGCAGTTGATGCAAGCGGCTACATAACATTCTACGGCCTTAAGCCCGGCGACTATACTCTTGAAGAGACAGTAGTTCCCGACAAGTACAACAAGGCTCCCGATGAGACATTTAAAATCACCGCTCCGACTCTGACTGAGAATGCTGCTACATGGCATATCGACAACACCAAGTTCACTCTTAATAACAATGTATACGAGATTCAGATTAAGAACAAGAAGGGTAACACCCTCCCATCAACAGGTGGCGTAGGAACAAAGCTGTTCTACCTCTTCGGTGGAATGTTAGCAGTAGGTTCAGGCGTAGTTCTGGTAACAAAGAAGAGAATGTCATACGAGAAGTAAAAAACATTCATAACCACAAACCATAAACGCTAAATTGCAGCGGGAGGGGAAACTCTCCCGCTGCAAAGTCATATCCGAAACAAGGGATCATAAATGAAACGGAACATATTGAAATACCTGCTTATCTTCATATTTTTCTTAGGCATCGCACTATTGTTATATCCTGCTGTAAGCGACTATGTCAATTCGAGGCATCAGTCCACGGTGATACAGAGCTATCAGGATGCGGTGGAAAACATAGGCGACGATGAAAAGGAGCGGATGATAAAACAGGCTGAGGAATACAATAAAAGACTCGCTCAGACGTCAGGAGCATTTTATGATCCTGATCTTGTTGAAGGGTATATGGAAACGCTTGATATTACGGGAACGGGTATAATGGGATATCTTAATATAGACAAGATAGACCTTGAACTTCCCGTATACCATACGGTCGGCAAGGATGTGCTACAGGTAGCTGTGGGACACCTCCCAGGTACCAGTCTTCCCGTAGGCGGCAAAGGAACTCATACCGTACTTTCGGGACACAGAGGACTTCCGAGTGCAAAGCTGTTCTCGGACCTTGACAAAATGGAGATAGGTGACCGCTTTACAATAACGGTACTTTCCGAGGTCTATACATACGAGGTTGAGCAGATAAAGACTGTTGAACCCTATGAGGTAGATGATCTTCAGATAGATCCCGAAAAGGACCTGTGTACGCTGTTTACTTGTACGCCGTATGGAATCAATACACAGCGTCTTTTCGTGACTGCTGTACGAGTTCCCACAGAAAAGATCGATGAGGTACGTGTTCATTACACTAATGAAGCCTACAGGGTAACACCTGCGATAGTTGCGCCGATAATGGCGGTGCCTGTTCTGCTGATACTATACATAATAATGCTGGTATCAGGCAGAAGGAGACGCAGGTCGGGAAGTAACGAACACAAGAAATGATGAACGCGGTAATTATCCCGGAAAATAAGCTCCCCGAAGCGCTTATAATGCTTCGGGGAGCCTTTTGTTTATCTTGCTTCAACTGTTATAAGAGTAACTTATGGCTTACAAATATTGAAATAGTCCGTCTGACGTGATATAATAGATGTATAGTTAGACTTAAAAACTGTTTAGGGAGGTACTAATCATGAAACGAACACTGGCACTTATATTATGTATGACCGCACTTGCTTCTTCGGGTACTGCCTATGCTGAAGACAATACAGTAAAAGCCGCAGATATCGATAAAACTGCATATGAGTACATGCTGAAGAATCCGAATTTTGACTTTGAAGCTGATACAGACGGGGACGGGATCATCAGTGAAAACGAACTTAAAGCGATGCCAAAGCTTCTTCTTGATCTTACGGGAGTAAAAGATATATCATGGCTGAAAAGAATGGATTCGCTGAATACTCTGTACCTCGAAAACGGAGATTTCACCGATCTTTCTTTCCTGACCGAGATGAGTTCGCTTAAAAGTCTGATACTATCCCGTGTACCTGTTGAGGACATAAGTTTTGTAAAGGACATGGAACTTGATGAGTTTGTCATTCAGCTTGATGATGATTATCCTCCTGAAAAGGTGTTTGATATTATCAGGTGGAAGGACTGTCAGGTGGATGAGGGATATGCTGCACTTGCGGGAGGACTTCCCGAAGGAATTATCGATTACGGATATGGTGAGAAAAATGATATCGTTTTCAAGATAGAGGATACTGAGATAGCAGATATTCTCTCAGGTACATCATCACCGTGGCGTTACGCATCTGCTCAGATATTCGGAAAGAAAGCAGGTACTACGAAGTACACAGTGGAATGCGGCGGCAAAGTAGTGCATACGGGAACAATAACCGTTGCTCCTACGAAGAATACTTATGATCCTCCGCTGGAAGAACCGAAGGACATAAAAGTCTATAATGAGCTTTCAATTGTGATCGGTGACAGCATTTACAACCTCACTGAGAACGGTTGGGAGAAAAAATATGATGACGTTCTGTGCAGGACTGATCTGAGATATCTTAACCTTAAAACTCTGGCGACACCTAATGTTGATGTACTTGTTTTCAAAGACGGAAAAGTACTGATAGAGGATAAACCTGTTGAACTCGGAATCGGAAAGATAGTGTATGCTGATAGGAGTTTCCTTGTGGACGACAAGGGAAGTGCGTACATTCTCGAAAAGGATGAATCAGGTGAGTTCAGAACTTTCAAGGTCGGGGATAACTTCGAGTGCCCGATAAATGGGACGGATAAGGGATATCTGGACAGATCGGGCAAGTTAGTTTACGTTGACAGATATGAAGAAAAAGGCTGGCCGACTTCCATAACATTGCCAATATCCGCTTTGAGTGATTATTTTGTGGACGATAAAAACATACTGTGGCATGTTGAACCGGGTGTTAAGGGCGCTATAGTGAAAAAGATAGCTGAAAATGTGGTATCGGTGGCATATACACATTATGACAACAAGTACTACGGTCCGCTTTATACCGATAAGGACGGTATCAGCTATACCCTTGAAAAGGGAACTGTCGCAGTACCTGACGGTACTTCTTCATCTTCCCGTACAGTACGTTATTGCGGAATATTTATTCCTTACCAAAAAGGGCCGGTTAGTTATCAGACTGCCGGCGGCTCGGACGGAGTAACATATGATTACATTATTTCAAATGACGATGTAATGTATATCAATAACGGCGAAAAGAAGAACTCAATAACCAACGTGGAGCGCTATATCAACTGCATTAATAACGAAAAAGGAAAAACTGTATTCTTCATGCGCAAGGACAATACGATCTGGCAGTATGATACATATACCGACGAATTTACCAAGACGGATATCACTGCTTCTGTAACAGATAAAAGGGGAGATATCAACGGTGATGCGGTCCTGGACGGAAAAGATCTTGAACTTCTTGCGCAGTTCATAACTCAGCCGCAGTCGACAGTCAAGGCAGAAGATATCAACGGCGACGGAAAGATAAATACATTCGATATCGTTGCCCTCAGACGCATGATCGCAGAGGAAAAATGATGTATACAAAGGAAGAGATAAGAGCGGTCCGCTTTTACACAGGTGACGTCGAGGGCAGAGAACCTTTCTGGAGTGATCCGAAAGCGTATGTGGTGCTGAATTCGCTGTTTTTTGACGGGATCGGAACAGAAACAGCAAGGGCAGGTGAGGGAAAGTACCTTGATCCCGACATAATTGCGGATATTCCTCGTCTTGCAGGCTTTTTCAACGCACTGTTCTCTGTATTCGGTAAGAACCGCTCCGAAACAGAAAGACATACTTTCCGTGTTGAGCGTTTTTCGGACTATTCGGTAATGAAGCAGAAAGGACGCACAGTTTCTTTCACCTCCACATCCGAGGCAGGCTTTCTCAGCGAGTACCGTGACAGGACGGGTATCGCACTTATGAAGTTTATTATACCGCAGGGAACTCCATGTATACCAATTGGAGAGGTACTGAGCGAATACGTTAAATCCTCCGAGGCGGAGGTCCTTCTTCCGCCGTTTATGGAGCTTGATATTACTGAAAGTGCAGTGAGTCCCGGGAATATGTGCATAACTGACAGAAATGGCGCTCCTCCCGTTACGGAGTGCATGGCGGTGTGCGGAAAGTACCGCAGTATTACCGTGAATGAAAACAGCGATAAATACGGTGCAGAGGCAGGTATCAGGGTATTTAACGCACTGAACGAGGGCAGAGAACCTTCGGCTGAGGATACAGCGCTTTATACGGCATGGAAACGGGAATTGTTCAACGTATCAGAAAGGACAGATAATGACTAAAATAGACCTTATTACGGGTATACTCGGTTCGGGTAAGACCACATTCATACGCCGATATGCAAGACACCTTATTGACAAGGGAATGAGGATAGCTATACTCGAAAACGATTTCGGAGCGGTAAATGCTGATATGCTGATGCTTCAGGATCTGAAATGCGATAACTGTCAGCTTGCAATGATAACAGGCGGCGGTGATCCCGACTGTCACAGAAGACGTTTCAAGACTCAGCTCATATCACTTAGTATGCAGGGATTTGACCGCGTTATAGTCGAACCTTCGGGCATTTTTGATATGGACGAATTCTTTGATACCCTCCACGAACCGCCTATAGACAGCTGGTTCGAGGTAGGATGCATACTAACTGTTGCGGACGCCGAGACCGATGACATCCTAACCGATCAGATGGAGTATCTTCTTGGTTCAGAGGCGGCATGCTGTGGAAAACTTCTTCTCAGCAAGTGCAGGGAAGGGGACAGGGAAGCGGCTTCCGAGCGTATTCTTGCCCATATAAACCGTGCCCTTGAATTTATCCGCTGCGACAGGAGACTTACTTCAAAGGACGTATTCTCTGCGGACTGGGAGAATATGACGGATGCGGACTACGAACTGCTGATGAATTCGGGTTATCGCAATTCGGCATACGTAAAGCAGTTCAGCTTCGAGGATATACACAGTGAAGTACACTACTTTATGAATATCAGAGTTCCTGAAAGCGAAGCGGAGAAGATGATAAACGGTATAATGGCGGATGAACGCTGCGGAAAGATATTCCGCATAAAGGGCTCGCTGCCTGCTGAGAACGGCGAGTGGCTGAGGATAAATGCCATGAAGGAAAACACTGTTATCAACCGTGTGCGTGAGGGGCAGGCAGTGCTTATAGTCATAGGCGACGATATCGACCGCAGTGCAGTGGACAGTCACATTGTTCCGCTCAACACCGACAGTGAATATATATCGATATGACATAAAAGCTTGAAATCAATAATTCGGGGATCCAAAAGACAGAGTCCTGCGATACGAAGCGCTCAGCAAGAGAGGGCGTTCCCTGATGAAACCATACTTTTTTACAAACCGAAGCCATAGCATTGTATCAATGCTATGGCTCAATTACAGTTTGCGGACTGAAAAAATTTTCGGTCCACAATGAAAAAAGTCCCGGAAACGCCGATTTTTCGGGAGAAAAATTTTTTTGAAATTTTTTGTAACGAATCCTTGCTTTGTCCGTCTAACCTACAGAAGCAGGAAAGGAGGTGTGATGATTGGATAAAAAGACTGCAGAACAACTGTATGAGACCTGCTATATGAAAGTCTACTCTTATGTGATGACTCTTGCAAAGGACAAACATGCTGCTGAGGAGATAACGCAGGAAACCTTTTTCAAGGCAATGACTACTCAGCATACTTTCCGCGGCGAATCGGAATCGTATTCATGGCTTTGTGCTATCGCCAAGAACGCATTTATAGATTCAACAAGAAAGCAGTCCCGTTTACAGGAAGAACCTGATGAACCTCAGGCTGATATAGGTACCGATATCGAGCAGAGCATAACAGATCAGGATACATCATTCCGTATACATCTTCTGCTTCATTCAATGGAGGAACCATACAGGGAAGTCTTTGAACTAAGAGTGTTCGGGGAACTGTCCTTTACCCAGATAGGTGCTATTTTCGGAAAGACAGAGACCTGGGCGCGAGTCACCTATCATCGTGCCAGATTAAAGCTTAAGGAAAGGATGGATAAAAATGAAATATAATTGTGAAATGATACGTGATCTGCTTCCGCTTTACAAGGATCAGGCATGCAGTAAAGCCAGTGCAGAAGCAGTTGAAGAGCATCTTGCAGAGTGTCCCGATTGTACGGGACTGCTGGAGGAAATGAACAGCTTCAACATCGAGGAAACCATAAAACAGGAACGAAACGACGTTATCAAAACTCAGGCGAAATACTTCAAGCGCAAGAGTGCAATCGTTGGAACAGTAATAGGTGCGGTATTCTCGCTGCCTATACTTATCTGCCTGATAGTGGACCTTGTATCGGGTTCGGGACTCAGCTGGTTCTTTATCGTGCTTGCGGCAATGCTGATACCTGCTTCGTTGATAGTAGTGCCGCTTATGGCTGAAAAGAATAAGGGACTCTGGACTATCGGCAGTTTTGCCGCAAGCCTGACCGTTCTGCTTGCAGTGTGCTGTATTTATTCTGGCGGAAGCTGGTTCTTTACCGCAGCGTTCTCGGTAATTTTCGGATTAGCGTTGATATTTACTCCGTTTATCGTAAGAGCGGAGCCTGTAGCGAAACGACTCGGTAATAATAAGCTTTTCACTGTTGCTGCGGTCTATACCCTTACTTTCATAATGATGATGTTGAGTATCGGACTCAGCTACGGTAAACCGGGATTCTTCCGTACAGCTGCAGCTTGCTCGCTGCCTGCACTGGTATACGTCTGGGGAATGTTCCTGCTGATACGTCTGCCAAAGTGGAACGGTTATCTTAAAGCAGCCTGCTGCATAGCATTCTCGGCTCTGATGTATTTCTTTTCGGATGCACCTGTGCTGATGATGCTCGGACAGGAACCAAGACTGCCGCAGTTCGGAGCAGGATTTACTTCGGCAAGCGGCATTAACGACAGCATAAGCTGGATAATATTGATATCGGGAGCAGTTATAGCAGCTGTAATGGCTGTTATAGGTGCAATTAAAAACAATTCTGGGAGGAATAACAAATGAAAATCATTAAAAAAATATCGGTGACAATCGCTTCTTGTATTATGCTTGGCAGCCTTGTAAGCTGCATGAATATCGGTTATTCAACAAATGGGGTTTACAGCAATCCTGATAAGTATACCGCAGGAGACTGCGAGATCAGTCAGGATGTGAACAGTATAGACATAAACTGGACTTCGGGCAAGGTCGACGTTTACAGACAGGAGGAAAATACAGTCAGCATCGTTGAGACTGCTGCCCGTGAACTCAGTGAGTCCGAACAGGTACATACATGGCTGGATAACGGAACCCTCAGGGTTCAGTACTGTGAGTCGGGATATAACTGGAAAGGATCCGAACCTGATAAGCACCTTGAGATAAAGATACCCAAGAACGTTCAGCTTTCTTCACTTACGATCGACGGAGCGTCCTGCGGATTTGATGCCGAGGAAATAACTGCTGATACTATAAGTGCGGATATGGCATCGGGTGCGGTAAAGCTCAATAACTGCTCTGCGAAAAAATTCGATGTTGATACAGCTTCAGGTACTGTCGATATCATTCAGAAGGGTGAATCCGAAAGCATTGAGGTTGATACAGCGTCAGGTGCTGTAAATATAACAGCAGATCAGGTGGGAGAGATCTCAACAGATACTGCATCAGGAAAGCAGACTATGACTGTATCTTCCGCTAAAACCGTTAAAGCCGATACGGCAAACGGAAATGTGACTCTTACTGCTGCTGAAATGCCTGAAAATGTATCGATTGACAGCGCTTCAGGTGACGTTATGATCTATGTTCCGGAAAATTCAGACTTTACAGCTAATATAGATACTGCTTCAGGTGATTTCAATACGGATATCCCTCTTACACATAAAGGGGATAAGTATATCTGCGGTTCGGGTAATAATAAGATCAATATAGATACTGCTTCGGGTGATGTTTCAATAAATAAAACAGCCTGATGTCCATGAATTGATGTTTGAGCCGGAAGGCAGATAAACATCGCGTGTTATTGCGCTTTAATGACTTGAGATCGGCTGGAACTGCTATCTACAGCATGTTTTAGCCGATTTTCAGTTGTTGTGCAGAGTTATGTAAGGAGAACAGGATATGAAAAAAGCATTGAAACTCACAGGGAAGATAATACTTGGAATACTGATAACACTTGCGGCAGCAATAATCATACTGCTTGTTGTACGGATGATCGGCAAAACGGTAAACAGCAGAACGCCAGACGGCGGCATCAACGAATCTATGTATGTGGATATAAACGGAACGAAGCAGTGGATCAATATCTACGGTCAGGACAAGGATAACCCAGTTTTGCTGTATCTTCACGGCGGTCCCGGTTCTGCATCAAGTCCGTACGACTATGCGTTCACAAGAAAGTGGAGCGATGTTTATACGGTAGTCACATGGGATCAGCGAAACTGCGGAAAAAGCTACGACACCTCAAAGACAGATACCATAACCGCAGACATCATGATGCAGGACGGCAAGGAAATGACCGAATATCTGCTCGACTACACGGGCAAGGATAAGATCACCCTTCTGGGACATTCGTGGGGTTCGCTGTTAGGTGCAAACTTAGCTCTCGAATATCCTGAATACTACGATGCATTTATCGGCACGGGACAGTTCGTCGATGAGCAGGAGAATGAAAAGAGACTTTACGAAGCAGCGCAGAAGTGGAGCGAGGGCGATGAAGAAGGAAAGGCACTGCTTGAAAAATGGTCTCCCGACAACGCAGACACAGAAGAATCTCTTATGGCAAGAAACGAGATCATGGACAGATACGGCTACGGCATGATGAAGGATGGCACAGATTATAGCGTATTCACTACGATACTGTTCAACCCGAACTATACGATCAAAGATTTTATCGGGTATGTCAAAAACAGCGAAGTATCATTCAAGCCGTATATGGATTTCTTCACAGGCGATATGGCAAAGCTGTCACTGACGGGTCGATACGATTATCAAGTACCCTACTACAATATAAACGGAGATATGGATTATCAGACAAATTACTGGCTTGCCTGTGAATACTTCGAGCAGGTGAACGCTCCCGAAAAGGAAATGTTCGTGATGAAAGATGCGACACACGGTCTGCTTGAATCCCGTTCGGAAGAATTTTCGGAGATATTACATAAAATCGCAGAAAGGCAGAAAAACTGACAATACGATAGGAGAGTACACATGAAAAAAGCATTGAAACTCACAGGGAAAATAATACTCGGACTTCTGATACTGTTATCAATATTACTTATCATAATGACGATCTACAATCAGATAATGCTGAGAAAGAACAAAGACCTTTACGAAACACCCCTCGGACAGCTTGTGGGGGTGGACGGTCACAATATGAGCATATACACCGAGGGCGAAGGAAAACACACCATCGTGTTCATGTCGGGCTGGGGTACTTCCTCTCCTATACTTGACTTCAAACCTCTTTACAGCAGGCTGAGTGATGAAAATAAAATTGCCGTTGTGGAGAAATTCGGTTATGGATTCAGCGATATCGTTGAGGGCGAGCGAGATTTTGATACCATACTCCGCCAGGACAGAGAGGCTCTGCAAAAGGCGGGGATAGAAGGTCCCTACGTGCTGTGCGCACACTCTTTCTCCGGATATGAAGCTACTCTTTGGGCACAGAAATACCCCAACGAGGTAGAGGCTATATTCGGACTGGATATGTGTACAGCGAACTGCAAAAGCGAGGAGCTTTACAAAAAAGAGCAGAGTCTTATGAAGCTTGCTATCGGGATAAATAAATTTGAAAAAGCAACGGGACTTTTACGTTTGGGAAGTCTCGACCAATCCGGGACGCTGACAGAGGAAGAAAATAATATATTCACCGAGATGACCTGTCACAATCTGCTTAACGAAACGATCATGAACGAAGGCAAACAGGATATCGAGAGGGCGGTAAATGCAGAGATAAACGGTTCTGCGCTGCCGACTGTACCAATGATACTGTACCTTTCTCCCGACAGCACACAAGCCGATGAAAGCTGGGAAAAGGGCGCACAGGCAATGGTGGATGCTTCCTCAGACGGAAAGCTCATAAAGCTCGACTGCGGTCACTATGTTCATGACTTCGAGTATGAACGTATAAGCAAGGATATGAAGGAGCTTGTTGAGGGACTTGACTGAAAAACGATCATCTGTAAAAGAAGCTGATCGTATGTGAACATAAATGGATGAAAAATGAAAAACAAACCGTTTAAATCGATGAAGACTTCGTTGGGGGATATGACGAGAAAAAGTTTTTCATTTCAATAAAGATTATTCTAAAGTCCGCCATAGTTAACTTACGTTAGATACTATGGCGGCTCTTCATTTTGCGGCATGAGTTACGTCTGATCAGAGTGATTGATAACAATTTATTTCGTTATTCAATGAGCAAATATGTCCTGTTTTTACGAAATATAGTTAAAACAAAAAAATAACTTTGTTTCTCTTGACAGATACTCCTTTATGTGATATAATAATTAAGTCGTATGACGAATGTATATCGCGGTGTGGAGCAGCTAGGTAGCTCGTCGGGCTCATAACCCGAAGGTCGTTGGTTCAAATCCAGCCGCCGCAACCATATTAGCACCCCAATTTTGATACAATCAAAGTTGGGGTGCATTATTCTGTCTAAACGCAGATAATACGCTGATTTTTTAGGCAATCGGAAACGGTAGGGAGTATAACAGGGAGTTTTATGTCCCTCAAAGCATTCAAAAAGGGGCAAAAATGCTGAAATATACCTCAAAAGTCAACGATAGCAAAAGTTATCGTTGATTTTTGTAACGAAACGCAAATCGAGAGGGTGCATTTTTCGATTTTTTCGAGCTATCGTTGATTATTGTGACGAAACTCATAGTAGGCTGTAAATAGGCATAAAAAAAGAGGGGCTGTGGATGAGCCGCTGTGATAAGTATCACATTGGTATCCACAGCCCCTTAAAACTATTTATTACACTTCAATCTCCATACCGTTCCGCAGCGTGAAGGTCAGCTTACCGTCAGTTCCCACAGTTGCTTTCTCCACCAGCAGCAGCCAGAGTTTGGCGTCAAAGTTGTCGGTCACAATACCCTCTCTGCTCATCGTCCGGATCAGCCCTTCGAGCAGTTCCTTGCGTGAGACCCGAGCCGTTCTCTTGTCTTGAAGGTCATGCAGGACTTTTTCGGCTTCAGCTTTCTGTGAGTTGTATTCTGCCATTTTCTTTTTATAAAAGTCCTCATCCTGCGGTTTCATAGCGTTTTCCTTGATGAACTCCTGCATCGAAACTGCCAGCCCGTTCAGGTAGATATACTGTGCTTCGATTTTCTTGTCCAGTGCTGCAGTATCGGAGAGCATTTCCACAATCTGCTGGCAGGAAAGCAGAAATTCCTCTTTGTCAGTTGCTACCTGGTTGCATACCTCAATGAATCGTTTTTTTATCTCATCCTCATACAAATGCGGAGTTGTGCATTTCTCACCGTTCTTGAACTTGTGATTACACTGCCAGATCACACGGCGGTATTTGGAAGTAGAATGCCACACTTTCGAGCCGAAGAAACCGCCACAGCAGGAGCAGACGAGTTTTGCCGAGAAAATGGAACTGCCGCTATACTCCTTGCCAAGCCCTTTCCGCCTTTCTATTTCTGCCTGTACCAGCTCAAACTCCTCTGGGTCAATGATTGCATCATGACTGTGTTCCACGAAATACTGCGGAACTTCACCCTCATTGACCTTCTGCTTCTTCGTCAGGAAGTCCACAGTGAACTTTTTCTGTAACAGTGCCGAACCCTTGTACTTCTCATTCGTGAGAATGCTTTCCACAGTTCGTCTGTGCCACTTCTCACCGCCAGCAGGGGCAGGAATCTCCATACCCATCAGCATTTTTGCAATTTTGTAGTAGGACATTCCTTCCATGAAGGATTTGTATATGAGCCTGACAACTTCAGCTTCCTCTGGTACGATCTCAGGAAGCCCGTCCTCGCCTTTACGATATCCTAAGAATCGTCCGTAAGGCATTGTGACCTTGCCGTCCGCCATACGCTTTCGCTGTCCCCACGTTACATTCTCACTGATGCTTCTCGATTCCTCTTGTGCCAATGAACTCATAATCGTAATAAACAATTCGCCCTTAGAATCAAGCGTGTAGATATTCTCCTTCTCGAAGTAGACCTCCACGCCTTTTTCCTTCAGCCTTCTGACAGTTGTCAGGCTGTCCACAGTGTTTCGGGCGAAACGGGATACCGATTTCGTAACGATCAAATCTATCTTACCGTCTAAAGCATCTGCGATCATTCGATTAAAACCGTCCCTGTGCTTCGTATTGGTAGCCGAGATACCCTGATCCGTATACACGCCTGCAAACTCCCAGTCTGCACGCTTTTGGATGTACTCTGTGTAGTAGGAAACTTGTGCTTCATATGAAGTCTGCTGTTCCTCGGAATCGGTCGAAACTCGTGCGTATCCGGCAACCTTGCGCCTTACAGGCGTATCCAGAGGAACGAATGTCGCCCTGTTTAATTTTGGTGGAATGATTGTTACTTGTTTGCTCACTTCTTCTTTCTCCTTTCTCTCGCTGCCGCACCTTTCTTGCCGCACACTGCTGCCTGTGAGCGTTTCTCCGCCGTCCACGATTCTGATCTTGAATGATCTTCCCAGTGGACTGTCTGCTCGTGACCGTCTTTGAAAAGAAAAGTCAACACATTTGCTTTCGGTACGAGAATATCTTCAATCTCAGCTCTGAATACTTCAGCATCAAATTCGGGAAGTTCTAAAACCTCACAGCACTTATCATACAGGATATCTTCCGGTATCTGCTTGGACTCTGGACAGAATTTCTTGCCCCTTGCGTTATAAGTCCAGCATATCCAAGTGGTACGATACCTCTGAACTTTCCTGCGGTAGTACTTTCCGCAGCAGCCGCAGTGAATGATACCTGTAAAGGGGTAGGTACCTGTTGTCGGATTGTCCGGTGTGAAATAGTCACGTTTCATCTTTAGAAGCTCTTGTACTTGTTGAAATGTTTCCTTGTCAATAATGGCTTCATGCGCTTCTTCTACATAATACTGCGGCAGTTCGCCGTGGTTGGGCATTTTCCGCTTGGTGATATGGTTTTCACGGTAGGACTTTTGCAAAAGCAGATCGCCGCAGTATTTTTCGTTTTTCAATATACGGCGAATCGACCATGCAGTCCATATGCCGCCGCCCTTGGTCGGAACGCCCATTGCAAGCAGTTTGTTTGCAATTGCGTTTTTACCCATACCACTGAGAAAGTCGTTGAAAATCATTCTTACGATCTCCGCTTCTTCGGGAACAATGATAAGCGTGCCATCATTGCTGCGTTCATAACCGAGCATTGTAATGCTGCCGAGCCGCCCCTGTTCAAAATCCTTGCGGATACGCCACTTTTGGTTTTCACTTGCGGAGTAACTTTCCTCCTGTGCATACGAGCCTAAGAGTGTAAGCATGAACTCACCGTCCGGGCTGATTGAGTGGATATTCTGCTCCTCGAAATAGACATCCACTCCCAGTTCTTTCAGTTCACGGATGGTTTCCAGCAGCGTTACGGTATTGCGGGCGAACCTCGAAATCGACTTTGTTATGATAAGGTCGATACGTCCGGCTCGGCATTCGGAGAGTAATCTTTGAAAGTTCTCACGATTGTCCTTGGTACCGGTCAGGGCTTCGTCTGCGTACACGCCGCAGAACAGCCATTCGGGATTGTTTTGTATTAAACTGTTGTAGTAGCTGACCTGCGCCGACAGGGAATGGAGCATTGCATCCTTACCACTGGACACTCTGGCGTATGCTGCCGTTCTCAGAAGCTTGACAGTGGGCTTGTTGGGGAACTGAACCCTTTCTACTATGCGGTCATTTTTATCCACACAGCAACACCTCCTTCGCTTACCATGTTACCGTCTATTCGGAGATTAGTCAACGATTTTAGGCGAAATTTAGCGGAATATGCTGCACGAAGATATGCCGTATTTCTGTACCATCTTTGTATCAATTTTGGCGTACTCAGCCTTGGTGATAAGGGACTGACTGAGCAGAGAGCGTACCCACGACATAACCCTCTGATAGCTGTACATCTTATCGAAAAGCTCACTTTTGGTCATGATATACCTCCTTCGATTTTCCGTAGCAGGCACGGGAGCAGAAGATGCGATGTTTGCTTTTGTATGATAAGAATGAAGTTTTGCAAACCGGACAGATGCGTTCAATTTGAGAATCTCGTGGAATCAGTGTTGAATTCTCAGCCCACCACAGTTGGCGGCACTTATCAGAGCAGAACTTCTTTTTTTTGCGATGCTCAGTTTGCGTAATCTCCTTGTGGCATTGCAGGCAAAACAGGATATTTTTGCGAGACTGATTGCCGGAGTAAACGCCGTGCCGTTTGCAGTAGGACTTGATCGTATTTACGGAAAGTCCGAGCTGCTGTGCAATAGAAGTAATTGGTACTCCTGAATCACGCATTGAAGCGATAGTTTGCTTTTGTTCGTTGGTCATCGCATACCTCCTCACAGATGATAACTTCACAGTATATGAAAAAAGAAGGGCAGAGAATAATCCCTGCCCCTCATGCAGATGTGGCTTTTACCCAATGTGACATTTCTGTCAAAAATATGAAACCTGTGTGAAAATTAGCACTCTCCCCTTGACAGTGCTAATTCAGAGTGCTATAATATAATCAGAACAAAGGAACAGAGAAGCACCAAAGGATCCGGGTGCTGAACCCTCCGTCCCCTTGCTCGAAGCAATGGAAACAATGTGACGAGTAAAAAGGAGGACTGACCTATGTTGTATCCTAGCATTTTCGGTGAAAACTTATTCGATGATTTCTTCAGATTCCCTGACTTCGGCAGAGATGTGGAGAAGAAGCTGTACGGCAAGCACGCTGCGCAGGTCATGAAGACGGATGTCCATGAGCATGACGACCACTATGAGATCGTGATCGATCTGCCGGGCTTCAAGAAGGATCAGATCAATCTGGAACTCCAAAACGGTTACCTGACTGTCAGCGCCGCAAAGGGGCTTGACAAGGACGAAAAGACTGAGAAGGGCAAGCTGATCCGTCAGGAGCGTTACGCAGGTGCAATGCAGAGAAGCTTCTATGTCGGTGATACTGTTACCGAAGCCGATGTGAAGGCAAAGTTCGAGGACGGTGTTCTTGACATCTGCGTTCCGAAGGCAGAGCCTAAGAAGCTGGATGATCACAAGTATATTGCAATCGAGGGATAATACCTCGCTAAGATATGATTCCGAAATAATGCTCCCCGGAGCTGTTCGTTTTGAGCAGTTCCGGGGAGTTTTTTTACGCCTTATTCAGTTTTCCACTGTATTTCTTCCCATCAACAATGACCTCAACAGAGATGCCGTCCTCCGCCGCAGGTGCAAGCGAATTCAGCTCCTTACCGTAGCCGTTCAGCCCTTTGCCCTTGATGATGGTCGGAAAGTCCTTATAGCAGATATCCAGATCCACATTGCCGTTGATGCCATCAACCTTGCCCTTCTCAGAATGCTGCCAGATGCCGTAAGCACCGCTGTAGTTGGTCTTGTCCACCCAGTGCGCCAGCCAGATCGTGTAGCGGCTCTTGATGTCATCCGCCGTATGCGTGGTGAGCGAGGAAGCCGAGCCGTACAGACCGACGAAATAGCCCGCTGTCTCCACTCTTTCGAGGAACGCCCGCATAATGGCAGAAACCTTCTCCTTGCCGAGATCAAACTGCTTTTTCTCCTCCACATCGTAGTATACGGGGAACTCGAACTGCTTTTCCTTGATGACGGACAGGAAAACATCCGCCTCCAGCCTTGCCTCGTCCTCACTCATAGCGTAGGAATACCAGTACGCACCGATCGGGATGCCCGCCGCCTTTGCGCCGGAATAGTTCTGCTCGAAACGCTCGTCCTTCTGCGATGCCAGTCTGCCGTAGCCTGCACGCAGGATGGCAAAATCAATGCCGTCAGCCTTGACCTTACCCCAGTCAATATCGCCGTTGTGTACACTTACATCAATGCCCTTCATATCCTCACCCCCAAAATACTTGTAAAAATCATCGGTCACCGTGCTGTTGCCGTGGACTTCATCGCTGTACCACTTACCATTGGGACGCACATCGACATGAGTGTACTGGTAAGCGGCG
>ERZ795052.57-NODE-57-length-156636-cov-40.614596_pt1 | contig 156636 bp, 138 predicted proteins | sample MGYA00375136_ERZ795052 | MGnify/ENA primary metagenome ERZ795052 (study PRJEB30181, sample SAMN05720156) | activated sludge metagenome | isolation source: Anaerobic digester | place: Japan | collected 2015-05-26 ...
TCCAGGAGGATTTTCACAAACTTTTTCTTCTTATGCTATTTTGGACAAGTGTGAAAAGGAGTATGTTTTTCCCCATCACCCATCTATGAGGAAAGGGGATGTGATACATGGGCAGTAAAGACAAAGCGCTGAGATTGACCATCAAGGTCCTCCTTGCAGGAGCATTCATAGGCATCCTGATCACCCTGATTTCCTTTGCGGGTTACCACGCTGCCGGGAGTTCCGTCTTCTGCACGTCCTGCCACAGTATGAAGGAAGTGGGCGCCACGTGGAAGCAGTCCCAGCACAAACAGTTCGCATGCATCGAATGCCACCTCCCCGACAGCAACCTCGCCGTACAGCTCGCCTATAAAACAAAAGCCGGATTGAACGACCTCTACCATGAAACCCTGAGGGCATACCCCGCCACCATCATCATTTCGTCCGAAGCTAGGGCTATCACAGACGGCAACTGTCTGCGGTGCCATTCTTCTACGGTGCAGAACACGTTCATGATAGAAGAGGGAGGAGATTGCCTCAAGTGTCATTACGGCCTTGTCCATGGCACGGAAAAGATTGCAGGAGGAATCAACGTTGAATAACAAGAAAAAATTTTTGCTTGCAGGCCTGGGAGTGTGCGTTGTCATTCTGGCGGCCGTGATCGTCGTGCAGTCGTTCGTCATCCAGCCCCCCGCCGCGATCGAGCTGGCGAAGCTGCCTGCAGGTGAATACGATCCGGCGGTCTGGGGCGGGTATTATCCTCTCGAATACGAAAGCTATAGGAAGAATCTCGAGATGACCCCATCTCCCACGGGTTTCGGCGGCAGCGTAAATGAGCAGAAGTCCATCAAGGAACCCGAGATCCTCATGAACTTCAAAGGGATGGCCTTCAGCAAGGACTATGCTGAAGACCGGGGCCATCCCTATTCCCTCGAAGATCTCATATCATCAAAGCGGGTCACGCCTGCGAGTGTCGGCGCATGCATGACATGCAAGACACCTTACGTCAAAGATGTCTTCAAGGAAAAAGGGTGGGACTATGCCAATTTGCCGCTGTCCGAGGTGGTCAAAGGTGCCGGGCATCCCGTCTCCTGCGCCAACTGCCATGACCCCGCCACCATGAAGCTCACCGTGGTCAATCCCGCCTTCATCGAGGCTATGCAGAGAAAGGGCATAGACGTGCACAAGGCTTCGCGCAAAGAGATGCGCAGCTATGTCTGCGGCCAGTGCCACTCGGAATACTATTTCGAGCCCAAGACCAATAGGGTCGTCTTCCCCTGGGACAAGGGCTACACCCCTGAGCAGATGTATGCCTACTATGAGGAAAAGCCCGCAGGCTTCGAGAAGGACTGGGAGCATCCTGATTCGCAGGCCAAGATGCTCAAGGCTCAGCACCCCGACTTCGAGACGTGGTCAGGGGGTGTCCACGGAAAATCCGGGGTGTCGTGCGCCGACTGCCATATGCCGTATCAGCGCCACAATGGGCAGAAGTACTCATCCCACCACGTAACCAGTCCCATGAAGAATATCGAGGGATCGTGCAAGACCTGCCACACCCAGAGTACCGACTGGCTGCTGGAGAGGGTCAAGACAGAGCAGAACAATGTTTTTGAGCTGCAACATACCGCCGGCCTGGCTGTTTCCCGGGCGCATGAGGTCATCGGCAAGGCGTCGGCAGTGGCCACAGCAGACAAGGCTGGGCTGGACAAGGCACGGGAGCTCGTGAGAAAGGCCCAGTGGTTCTGGGATATTGTGGCAGCGGAGAACGGCATGGGATTTCACAATCCCGACCAGGTCATGAACACCCTCGGCCGCTCCATCGATATGGCTCACCAGTCCGTAGAAGCAGCCAACAAGGCGGCAGGCACCCACTATTAAATTGTATTTTACGACCAGATCGGGCAGTATGGGGTTGCCGGTAAGCTGCCGGAGATAGACGGCAAAATCACGGCGATCATCGTCCCCAAGAAGACGAAAGAATATGCCGCGCCCAAGCTGGTGGAATAGATGGGCATGGACGGAATGGAAGTCGCCGATGCCGTCCTGCTGGATGCGCGTGTTCCGTTTGAAAACACCCTTGATCACAAGGAGGAGTTATGGATCTGAAATATTTGCTGCTCTCGGTTGAAGACAAAGTGGCAATGGTGACCATTCACCGTCCGGACAAGGGGAATGCCCTCGCCCCCGAGGTGCTTGAGGAAATCGAGGCCCTCTTTACCGAAATCAGCACGCGCCAGGATGTCAACGTGGTCGTTCTCACAGGTGGCGAGAAATACTTTTCAGCGGGATTTGACCTGACGATTATCCGTAAGCTGGAAAAGGTATCCAATGAAGATTACACCGCCCTGTTCCACAGGGCATACCGCGCAATCCTGTACTGTGATCAGCCCGTTATCTGTGCGGTCGGCGGGCCGGCGATTGCCGGTGGTTTCGATCTGACCATGATGTGCGATATCCGTTACGCGTCGGAGCGGGCAAAGTTCGGGCAGCGCGAGATCGCTCTCTCACTGACCCCGATAATGGACCCTCTGTGGAGGATCATCGGTCTGGGGCGCGCCAAGGAAGTCGCTCTCACCGGCTGTATTTACGATGCCTATGAAGCGGAGAAGATGGGATATGTATCCAAGGTCTTCCCGGAAGGGAAATTGATCGAATCCGTGATGGCCATCGCCAAGGAGATGGCGACCTACGACAGGATGTGCCTGAAAGAGACCAAACAGCTCTCCAACCACGTCCTCGGCCAGGATCTCGACAGTGCGATGAGGGTGGAAGAGTGGCTCTTCAGGACTTACATCGGGTCCGAGGACAATCACCTGAGGATCGATGCCCTGCTTGAAAAACTGGCGGCTGCAAGAGCAAAGAAAAGCAAGTAACCAAGGCCGGGGCCAGGCGCTCATTGCCCAAGAGAATCTTGCCTCATCAAATCGAAGAGAAGTCTTGTGAAAAGATATAATATCAGATAGGATCGAATCAGTTTTGGACAAAGGTTTTTGGCTGGTATTCTCAAACGGCAAATAGACAGACACGATTGACAGATGACAATCTTTATTGTCATGTGGCAAACTCAATTGGAGAGTAACACTGGAGGAATAGCATATGTCAGGTTCGTTGAATAAGGTTATGCTGATCGGCCATCTCGGCAAAGACCCGGAGATGAGATTCACTCCCAGCGGGAAGGCGGTAACGAATTTCACCATGGCAACCAACGAGGTATGGCTGGATCAGAACGGCGAGAAACAGGAGCGCACCGAATGGCACCGGGTCGTCACCTGGGGCAAGCTGGCCGAGAACTGCGCCAAGCTGCTCGCCAAGGGCAAGCAGGTCTACATCGAAGGCCGCCTGCAGACCCGCCAGTGGGATGACAAAGACGGGAACAAACGCTACACCACCGAGATCGTGGCAAACCAGATGCAGCTTCTCTCTTCGATGGATTCCCAGGGCTCGCGCGCAGGCATTGCATCCGAAGATCCAGGCTACGGAGTGTCAGACAATATTCCGAGCTCGCCCGAATTCGACGACATACCCTTCTAGCGGGTAAAAGACCAGAGGGCTGTCCCTCTGGCGCATGATCGGTCGCAAGAAGCTGTCACTCCTGCACACGCAGGGGTGACGGCTTTTTCTTTTCGCTATCCCGGAAGTCCCTGAAAATGTTCAAGGATCGGCCCCAGACAGCGGGTGTGCCCGCGCCGGGGTATGCGCGCTGCGGCTATGACCGGCTCTCCCTGACGGCCTTGACCGCCTTCTCCAGGCCCGGAGCGCATCCTTGTATGGTCTCCATGCTCACGCAATAGGCAAACCGCACATAGCCCGGATAGCCGAAGCCCCTTCCCGGGACGGCCAGGATTTTTTCCTTTGCCAGCTCCGCACAGAAGGCCACGTCGTCTTCCATGGGCGACTTCACAAAGAGATAGAACGCTCCCTCAGGGGGAACATAGGTGAGCCCCGCCTTGTCCATGATCTGCAAGAGCAGGTCGCGGCGCTTGCGGTAGGGTTCGATGGAAACACACTCGCCTCCGCACAGACAGGAGGCATAGACCTTCTGCATGAGGGATGGGGCGTTGACGAACCCCAGAATCCGGGTGGCCAGGCCCAGAGCGCCCATGAACCGCTGCTTGTCAGGCACACCGCTTCCCGCGGCGATGTAGCCGATCCGCTGGCCCGGAAGCGAGAGCTCCTTGGATGCAGAGGTCACCACCACCGAGTTGGGGATGAGCCTGAGCACAGAGGGCACTTCTCTGTCGTCGTACACGATCTTCCGGTATGGTTCGTCCGAGATCACAAGGACCTCTGGGTGGTCTTTGAGGACCTCGACCAGGCCCGTGAACACCTCTTCCGGGTAGACCCTGCCGGTGGGGTTGTTGGGCGAGTTGAGGATGATGGCGCGTGTCTTTGGGCTCAGTGCCTTGCGGATGTTCTCCATGCTGGGTAAAAAGTCGGGCCCGCACGGCACCTCGACCAGGACGCCGCTGTGGTTTTCCGCATAGAACCCATATTCCACGAAGTACGGCGCAATGACCATGATCTCGTCGCCTGGGTTGGTGATCGCCTTGAGCACCACGTTGAGCCCGCCCCCTGCTCCGCAGGACATGACGATGTCGTTTGCCGTAAGCGGAGTCTGGTAGAGGCTGGACGCATATTCTGCCAAGGCTTCTCTGACGTCGGCGAAGCCGGCGTTGGGCATATAGCCGTGATCCATGCTCATGATGAGCTCGGCGGCCTTTTCCAGAACACTCCTCGGAGGGGGGACGTCCGGATTCCCCAGGCTGAAGTCAAAGACGTTCGCGGCGCCGTGGATGGATTTCAGCCGGGCGCCTTCCTCGAACATCTTCCGGATCCACGAGCTGCGCTCCATATAACCCCGCATCTTCTCGGATACAGACATGCTTGCCTCCATGAAAGATTCGGCTGAGTATATCAGCGGCAGTGGTTGTTGTACAGCTGATTACCACCCGAGCGAAGAGGATGTCGAGTGCCTTCAGCCGCTTTAGTGGAAAATAGGTTTTTCATTTTCCGGTGCGCTTGTGCCGAAGAGGAGTGATGAACACCGGACAGTGCCGCGATATAAAGCTTTTTGACCTATGCCGGCACGCTCAAGGGAAGCGCCCTGTCCGGCAGCCGCACCTCGGCGCAGGGCGCATAGCTTTCCCGGAAAAAACAAGGAAAGCCTGTTGAGGGAAAAGTCTGATCGATGATATGGGTCAAGAGGGAAATATCCGGGCAGGGGTTGGCCGGGAGAGACGGATACGGGCATTCTGGCGCCCGGCTGCCGGCCGGAGCATGCTGGAGGTTATAGGGTCATGACGATACCGAAGAAACAGTATCTTGGGCTGGCACTGCTCATGGTCGTGCTTGTCCTGGGTCTCTATCACAATATCCTGGACAACGAGGCCACCAACTGGGACGATCCCGCAATCTTCAACCGGACAGCCCTGCATGAGATCACTGCCGAGAACGTGGGCAAGATTCTCACGGTTTCCAAGCTCTCCACCTTCCAGCCCGTGAGAGACCTCTCCTACATGGTGGATTTCGCACTCTGGGGCCCCGCGCAGGAGGACGTGGTGTTCGGCATGCACCTGACCAGCATCGTGCTCTATGCCCTCATGATCCTTGCCTGCTGGCTCTTTCTCCTGGAGCTCTTCCGGGTCTTCACTGACGACGACAAGCTGGTCTTCACCTGGGCGTCCCTGTCGAGCATTATCTTCGCCGTCCATCCGGTGCACGTGGAGAGCGTGGCCTGGCTGTTCGCCCGCAAGGAACCGCTCATGGGCATCTTCACGTTCCTGTGCCTCTGGGCGTTCATCCGGGGCCGGACCGGAAGGTGGGGCTATTATGCAGCGAGCGTGGCCTTCATGATGCTCGCGGTCCTCTCCAAGCCCATTGCGCTCATGATCCCGGCTGTCGTGATTGCCCTGGATATTGTCATCCATCTGCGCCGGCCACATCCCTCGTTCTGGAAGACCAGGGCCTTTGTCTACCTGCCCATGCTCCTCATCGCCGTTGGCATGGGCGTGTGGCTGGTGCTCATGATGTATGCGGCAGGCGGGGTCAAGCCCTATCACGGCGGGGGCTTTTTCACCAATCTCCTGGCGGTCTCGCAGATATTCACGAGCTATCTCTCGCTCATCGCCCTGACGATCAACTATGCCGCAGACTATGCCATCGAGCTCTATGCCGATCCCGGGGCCTGGCAGGCGTGGGCATACGTCGGGGTCAACCTCGTGCTGGTTTCGAGCGCGGTGTTTGCGCTGGTGAAACGGCGCTATCTCTATGCGTTCTTTATTGCCTGGTACTATGTTTTCCTCATTCCGGTGGCACACATCTTTCCCATCTCCCAGATCATGGCCGACCGGTATGCGCTGCTGCCCTCGCTTTCCTGGTGCGTGCTCCTGGGATACGGCCTCTCCCGTCTCTGGCATCTGCGGCTCAATTCGGGGCGGTTTTCACCGGAGTTTCCCCTGCTCATTTCCGTAGCCCTGCTCGGCGTGATCGTGCTCGCCTATTCCTACATGACCTTCCGGCAGAACGACATCTGGCAGAATTCCCAGACCCTCTGGGAGGACACCCTGGCCAAATATCCGAACTCCTCGCCTGCAAACGTGAACCTGGCCGCCATCTATCTCGTGCAGCTGCGGTTTCCCGAGGTGCAGGATCTCTGCATCACCGCCATCAAGGCCAAGCCCTACGACTATCTGGCCATCAGCAACCTGGCTCTGGCTCAGATGATGATGGGCCAGTACGACCATGCGATCAACAACTACCGGCAGGCCCTGAAGCTGAAATCCGACCTGCCCAAGGCCAAGAAAGGGCTTGCCTTCTCCTACTGGTATGCCGGGGATTACGAAAACGCCTACCAGGCCTTTGCCGAGCTGTTTGCCGAAGGAAACGTGGGCGGGAACGATGCAGTGGCCCAGTATTACCACCGGATCGGCTTCTCGGCATGGAAGGTGGGCAGGCAGGAAGAGGCGCTGAGATATCTGGCTTCCAGTGAAAAACATGCAGGGACCAACCCCTATTTCCTCAAAGATATTGCCATGGCGTATACCAGCATGGGTGAGCTTGGCCGGGCCAAGGCCGCCTTCGAACGGCTCTATCCCCTGATTGAAGACGAAGAGCAACGGCACCACCTCGACCGGATCCTGAATGCCCTGGAAAAGATGAACTGAGCATCTCGAAGAGTAGAGTTGGGGTCATATGGGGTCAGAATCCCATAGCTATGGTGACGTCACACAAAGGTGCGTCAAGAGAAGGAAGCAGGCCGGCGGATCACAGCTGCGGGATTGAGAAGCTGATGAAGACAGCCCCCTACTCGCGGAAAAAGGGCGAGATCCTCACAAGCGCATAGGTTTCGCGCCGGTCGTACATGCTGACAACCTCTGCATCCATCCGGCGGGAAAGCAGGTCGACCGCCTCGTCCAGATCATCGGTCCGAAGCGCGAGATATGCGATCTGTCCGACCGGCACCACCTCTTCGCTCACCACGATGGGGCGTGCTCCGGCATTTCCCAGGTATCCCCTCATGACCAGATCGTTGCGGTAGACCAGAAGCGGCGAGAAACCGCTTATCTGCCGGGCATAATCCATCGGCCCCGCAGACCTTGCCGGGAGCATGACGAGCGCGGCATACCAGCTCAGGCAAAATACCAGGACCATGCACAGACCAACGACCGCGGGGGCCTGACGTTTCCTGGCGAACCACCAGAACAGGGCCGCAGCGGCCAGGAGAGCGATCAGGGCCAGGCCCTGGGTGAGGCTCAGGGACAGGTCTCGTATGGATTCCACCGAGAGCTGGAGGAATGCCCAAGCCACCAGGATCGCGCCCGTGGCCGCAAGCGCGGCAGTCCGCACGATCTGCAATCTTTGGGGGACCAGGAAACCTCCTGCTGCCCAGTATCCGATGAGAATACCGGCAAAGGGAACGCCCAGAAGCGCATAGCCTTCCTGGAGGTTCGGTGAGAAGAGAACGGCCGCAAGCCCCATGCCGAAACCGGTTTTCGGGGCCAGAAGGGCCCGCCAGGCGCCGGGGCCCTGCGGCCTCCCGCTGTATGCCCACGCCGGGATAACCAGCAGGAGCCAGGGCATAAGGTATTTTATCCAGATCCACAGCCGCTCGAATACGCCGTGCTCGGTATCGAAGGAGAAGACCCCTGCAGCATACGACCACCCGGATGCGATGGTGTAGGCCGCGAGCACGGCCATGATCATGACCGCGATGAGCAGGATTCCGTAAGGGGCGAGGATGGAGAGAATCCTCTTTGGCGAGAGATCGAAGAGGATGAGCAGGATGACGCCGAAGATGAAGAACCCTAAGGGGATCCAGCCGCCCAGGACAGTTGCCAGGCCCGCGAGAAAATAGGAGGGCAGATACCACCGGGCGCCCTGACCCTTGAGGTACACCTGCGCAAAGAGCAGGAACGAGATCGCGGCCAGGACCGCGGGCACCGCGGTGAGGTTGAGTGTGGCATGGCTTGCGATAAACCCCCACGAGGTCATGGTGATCAATGCAGAGAAGACCCCTGATCGCACGTTCCACTGGGAGGTGCTGAAGGAGAACACGGCCAGGGCCGCCAGGCAGCCGAACAGGATGTTCACCAGGCGCAGCGCGGCAATGTCGGCCACGGGCAGCAGGGAAAAGAGTACTGGCATCAGCGGGTTCGGCCCGTGGAGCGGGATCCCGTTGAGGGTGGGCACCAGCCGGAAATTCTGGTGGAGCTCACTGATTGACTGGATAACCCATGCCTCGCCTGCAAGCGGTATATCGAGGGCAAGGAAGGGAACGAGCAGTGCAAGGCAGGAGAAGAAGACCCCCAAGAGAATCAGCAATGAGCGGAAAAAACCCACCGTTAAAAACCTCCTCCAGTCATTATGAGGCTTTACCCGAGGACAATCCGGCATGTCAAGCATGGAATCCTCTGATAAGGGGCTGGAGCAGGGCGACCGGCGGGGCCGGCTTTGCTGGCGCTCTTCCGTATCGACCAAACAGTTGACATTGCCGAGTGCTCCCCTTAGTATTGCCGCAAAGACCCACGATTGGAGAGGTGAATGGCGTCCATTGAGGAATTACTCAAGAATAAAGGCATCTCAAAACCGAAAGTTCTGAAACGTTCAGACGGAAGAAAACCCGAAGACATCCGGAATGTTAAGGTCACCAGGAACTACTGCAAGCACGCCCTGGGGTCGTGCCTCATCGAGGTGGGCGACACCCGGGTGATCTGCGCCGCCAACATGGAAAGCAAGGTGCCCCCGCACCTGAAGAACACCGGCACCGGATGGCTCACCGCCGAGTACGGGATGCTTCCCTCGTCCACTACAACCCGCATGATCCGCGAATCGTCCCGGGGCAGGCCCCAGGGGAGGACCCAGGAGATCCAGAGGCTCATCGGAAGGTCGCTGCGCGCCGGTGTCAGCCTGGAGGACGTGGGCGAGCGGACCATCTGGATCGACTGTGACGTCGTGCAGGCGGACGGGGGGACGAGGACTGCCTCGATCACCGGGGCCTATGTAGCCCTCAAGGACGCCATGGACACCCTGGTGAGCCAGCAGATCATCGCACGGAGCCCCATTCTGGAGCAGGTTGCAGCCGTCTCCGTGGGGATCGTGGATGGCGAGATCATGCTCGACCTGAACTATGACGAAGACTCCCGCGCTGATGTGGACATGAACGTGGTCATGACCGGGAGCGGGAACATCATCGAGGTGCAGGGCACTGCAGAGGGCCGGGCGTTTTCCCGTGAACAGATGATCGCCATGGTGAACTTCGCCTACAAGGGGATCCTCGAGCTCATGAAGATCCAGAACCAGGCCCTCGGAATCGGATGAAGCTGCTGGCCGCAACGACCAACCAGGGAAAGATCAGGGAAATATCCGAAATACTCTCGGGCCTCGGGATCTTGGTGGTGACCCCGCAGGAGATCAACCTGACCATCGATGTGAAGGAAGACGGGGCCACCTTTGCCGAGAACGCGGCCATAAAGGCCCGAGCCTGGAGCAGGGCCGCAGGCCTGCCCGCGGTGGCCGACGACTCCGGACTGTGTGTGGATGCGCTTGGAGGCAGGCCCGGGGTGTTGTCCGCACGGTTTTCAGGCCCGGACGCAACCGACGCGAAAAATATCGCGCTGCTCCTGAAGCTCCTGGAGGGCAAGCCGGACCGGTCGGCCCGGTTTGTGTGCGCAGCCGCCCTGGCGTGGGAGACAGGCGAGGTCATTTTGGCCGAGGGCGTCTACGAGGGGGTCATCACCCGTGAGCCCAGGGGGAAGGGGGGGTTCGGCTACGATCCGGTGTTCCTCGACCCGGAGCTGAACAAGACCCTCGCCGAGATGAGCCCGGAAGAAAAAAACGCCCGCAGCCACCGGAGAAAGGCCTTGGACGGACTGAAGGATCTGCTGGTGAAGTCGGGGAGGCTGGATTCCTGAAGGCCGCATGGCTGTATCCGCCTTCAAGGTCCTTATGGAACGCGGACTATGAAGGAAGATTCTATAGGGGGAAAAGGGCGCGCCCTTTTCGGGTCGTGCCATTGAACATGATCGCAGCGCCCCTTGAGCGCCGGGCTCAAGGGGCGCTGTTCTTCTCGTGATACCATGGCGGCAATGTGCAAGCACCCCAAAAGGGAGGCCGGTATCCGGGGCCGCCAAAACAAAGTGGCTTTTCCCGCGCCGCACAACAGGACCATCCCCTCTCTCCAGGGTGAAGGGACGGTCCGGACGGTATCAGGCCTCGGGTGCTTCCGGAGCGGGGGCAGCAGCCTCTTCCGGGGCGGCCTCGACCGGCGCCTCGGCGAACTTGGCCTGGACGAGAACCGCAATCACCTTGTCCTCGCTCACTCCATGGCCGAGACTGACGCCCTCGGGGAGTTTGAGATCGGCCGCGCGAATGACATCGTGCTTGTCAACGATGGCCGAAACATCCACCACGATCTCTGAGGGGATATCCGTAGGCAGGCACTTGAGCGATATGCTGGTCGCCTCGCGGCCGACCTTGCCCGCACCTTCCTTCTCGGCGGGTGATTCACCCACGAACACGAGAGGAACATCCACCGTTACTTCGTGGCGCATGTCCACCTTCAGGAAATCCACGTGCAGGATGTCTCCTTTGATGCTGTCGCGCTGAACGGCGTGTATGAGGACCGGCAGCTTTTTGCCCCCGATGCCGGCATGGATGATGGCAGCGCCATGGGTCTGCTTGTAGGCTTTTTCAAAGTCTTTCCGCGGTACCTGGACCATGGTGGTTTCGAATCCCCTCCCATAGATCACGGCCGGGATGATGCCCTCACGGCGAAGAGCGCGAACCTTTTTCTTATGCACCGAACGTGGGGTCAGTGCCAAGGTAATATTGTCCTGTGTTCCCATCTCTTATCCTCCGCTTTCTTTATGAAAAAACGTGTCTTAAGCTTGTTGAACCTCTGCCACATAACATAGAAAATCGTAACAGTATAGTGCCGATGCACGCAATGATCGGCAAAGAGTCATTCTCTTCTTGACATATCGGCAGTGTATGTTACCTTTTATCTCGGTACTGGCGGTCAAAGGCCGCCGGTATCTTTTTCTTTTTTATGGTGGAGATGAATATGAAAAGGAATCCCATGACGCGAGAAGGCTTTCGTGCCCTGCAGGAAGAGATCGAACGCCTGAAAAAGGTCGAGCGGCCCCAGATCATCAGGGCGATAGAGGAAGCCAGAGGCCATGGCGACCTCTCGGAGAATGCCGAATACATCTATGCAAAGGAGCGGCAGTCCCTTATCGAAGGCAGGCTGCAGGAACTGGAGAACAAGCTGGGGACCGCCGAGATCATCGACACGGCGAATCTCCCGGATGACCGCATCGTGTTCGGTTCCCGGTTTGTCCTGTGCAACCTGGAAACGGACGAGGAAACCGTCTACCAGATCGTGGGGGTCGACGAGTCGGACATCTCGAAGGGCAAGATCTCCATCGAGTCGCCTATGGCAAAAGCGCTGATCGGCAAAAGGCTCGATGACGAGGTGATCGTGGATACCCCAAGCGGCACGAGAGAATTCGAGATCGTCGAGATTCTCAAGAGCTAGAGCTTTTCCCGGGGGCTTTCTTACCCTTTTTTCAACGCGTTCATTCTCCGGTAGCATCCGCAGTTGTTCCCGCCTGCGGGAGGAAATAGATGTGCGGTTTTGCTGTTACCGGATCTTTTCCCACCCGAACAGGGGTGTGGTAGACCTCCTCGATGGTCTCCCGTGTCAGGACAGAGCCCGGCGTTCCGGAAGAATGAACCTCTCCGCCCTTCATGATGAGCACCCTGTCGCAGTATGCGCCGGCGAGGTTGAGGTCGTGAAGGATGATCAGGACGGTGAGCCCGGCCTGTTTCGAGAGTGAATAGACGAGGTCCAGCACCCGGATCTTGTGGGTGATGTCCAGATGGGCCGTGGGTTCGTCCATGAGGAGCAGCTCCGGCTTCTGCACCAGACCCTGGGCGAGGACCACCCGCTGCAACTCTCCACCGGAAAGGGCGCTTACCTTCCGGTCGCTGAAACCCTCAAGGCTGAGCAGGTTCAAATTCTCTGCAATGATTTCGCGATCTTCCCGCGTGAGAGGAGAGAGCCTTCCCCGGTGGGGATACCTTCCCAGCGAGACGAACTCCTCAACGGTAAAGGGTGGAGGAGCCGAGTGAAACTGGGGAATGACCGCCACCTTTCGCGCAAACTCCCTGCGCGGTATTCCGGCGAGGTCCCGGCCGCGGTAGAGGATCTTTCCATCCATGGGCTGCAGCACACGGCCGATGGTGCGGAAGAGTGTGGTCTTGCCCGCGCCGTTGGGGCCGATGATCCCCATGACGCTCCGGAAGGGGACTGTGAAGGTGATGTCCCGGATGACGGACTTTCTCTCATATCCTGCAGTGATGTGCTGTACCGAGAGCAGGTCCATGTCACGAAACCTCCGCCGGCCTGGCCTTGAGGAGGTAGATCACGAAGAACAGGCCGCCCACCATGCCCGTGATCACCCCCACGGGCAGCTCCAGCGGCCTGATGATAATCTGGGAGAGGGTGTCCGAGAGGATGAGAAAGCCTCCTCCGGCCAGCATGGAGCACGGAATGAGGGAGTGATGGTCGGCGCCGGTCATGCCGCGCACCGCATGGGGGATAACCAGCCCCACAAAGGCGATGATGCCCGAGAGCGCAACGCATACACCCGTGATGAGCGATGCGCCCAAGAGCAGGTATGTCTTGGCCCTTTTCGCGTCCAGGCCCAGATAGTACGAATGTTCGTCACCCAGGGAGAGCAGGTTGAGGTCCCGGGCGAAAAAGGGCAGGGAGAGCATTACGGGCAGGGCCATCAGGAGCATCTTCACAGACCCGGCGGGTGGCGCGCTCAGAGAGCCCATGAGCCACAGGATGGATGAATGCACCTCCCGTGAGGACGCCACGGCAAAGATGAACATCACCACCGACGAGAAGAGAAAGCTCATGATGATACCCGCCAGGATGAGCATGCTGTTGGAAAAGCCCTTGAGCGAGGCGGCCCCGAGAACGACTCCGATGCTCAGGCAGCAGCCGGCGAAGCAGATGAGCGCCATGGGGAGCCCGCTGATGCCCAGCAGGATGGCGATCACGGCGCCGAGCGATCCCCCGCCCGAGACACCCAGGGTATAAGGCTCGGCCAGGGGGTTGCGCAGGATGGCCTGGAACACGACGCCGCATGCGGCAAGGGCGGAGCCGACGACCCCGGCCGTGAAGATCCGGGGAATGCGCAGCTCCCATACAAGCGTGCCGGCGATCCCGTCCGAACCGGAATGGAAGAGCGCCCGGATGATTTCTCCTGGCGGGAGCTGCATGCCTCCGGTGAACAGTCCCAGGGCGGCGGATGCAAGGAGAAAGACCAGCAGGATCAGGAACACGAGCCGGCGGTTCACGGCTGCTCCTGGTACAGGCAGGCTACGATGGTTTGGAGTGCCTGAAGAAACATGGCCGGTGTAGGCTGGCAGACGAGATCGGCGCTCAGCGGATACACCCGGCCCTGCCTCACCGCGCTGACTCGGCTGAACCGCGACCACAGGGCATGATGCACCTGGGTGTCTTCCATGTCACTCACCAGAAAAATCACTTCCGGATCTGCGGCAAGAACGTTCTCCACGTTGACCCTGGGGTATTTCGCCGGGAGCTGTTCGAAGATGTTCCTGCATCCGGCCGTACGAATGAGCTCTCCGGTAAAGGTGTTGTCTCCGGCCGCAACCAGAGGGTTGGTGCCCATCTGCCAGAACACCCGGTAGGCGGGCCCGCGTGAGGCCTTCTCGCGCAGGCCGCTCACCTGCCTGCGGATATCCTCGACCATTTGCTCCGCCTCGTGTTCCCGGCCGAGCAGGGACCCCAGCCGGATAAACTCGCTGCACATGCAAGCAAAGGACTCGCAGCCCTGAAACACCTCTACCCTGAACCCCAGGGACTTCAGCTTCTCCACAGCGGTTTCCCGGTTGGAGTCCATGCTGGCGAGCACGAGATCGGGTTTGAGCGCGCAGATCTTCTCGATATTGAGCAGGGTCAGCGTCCCCACCACCTCGCGTTCTTTCCGGGCCTCTGCAGGACAGAAGCTCGTGACCCCCACGAGCCGGTCCTGCTCCTGAAGGTCATAGATTTCCCGGGTGAGCGAAGGGGCAAGAGAGACGATCCTCCCAGGCGCCTCACCCCAGACCGGCGAAACGCACCCCAGAAAAATGACCGCATAGACCCCCACCCAGGCGAGGAATTTACCCATTGTAACACTTCTCTTCCCAATAAAATTTGTGAAAACCACTCTAACCATAGAACCCCCAGGCAAGCAAGCACCCATAAACAGGTAAACAGTAAACAGGGGACGTCCGTGAAATTTGGACATTTGCCCCCTTTCCTCCGTTACTGACAGGGGCAAGCACGAAAACAGCATCATGACAAACATGGCATCTTATCTCTACCGGTTGATCGAGGGGTAGGGGTAAATGGGGACGTCCATGAAATTTGGACATTCGGTTCCCTTGTATCTCCAATACCGATAGAGGCAAGCACGGAAACAACATCATGACAAACATACATCCTATCTCATCCTGTTGATCGAGGGGCAGAGTCACTTTTGATGTCATCTTCTCTTCATTCTTGTCTTTTGACATGATCGTATTGAGTGCCTTCGTACTTTGTAGATATTCTATGGGAAAGAGGCTCGCTCCTCCAGACGATCCCGGTTTGAGAGAACCAAATGTCAATATTTCACGGACGTCCCCCATATTTTGATTGACGTTAGTAGACGACTGGTCTACTAATGAGAGTGGGAATGAGAAAGTCAAATGCGAAGAATGACATACTTCTGAGCGGGGCTCGGCTCATCCATGAGAAGGGCTATCATAATACCGGCCTGCAGGAGATACTCAGCGCGGCCGGCGTGCCCAAGGGCTCGTTCTATTTTCACTTCAAGAGCAAGGAGGATTTCGGGCTCCAGGTCGTGGACATCTATGCCTCCTTTATCCGCCATATGGCTCAGAAGTGCCTCCGCGACGCAGAGCTGCCTCCGCTTTTGCGCCTTGAGAAGTTTTTGGACAGTTATATCCTGCACTTTCAAAACATGGGTCTTCGTTACGGGTGTCCGATCGGCAATATGATGCAGGAGATGAGCGACCTGAGCGAAACCTTTCGCGAGAAGATCGGCGCTGTCTACGACGAGCTGTGCTCCCTGATACGGGAGTGCCTGGACGATGCCCGGAAGACAGGTGATCTGCCGGAAGATATCGATACGGGGGAGGCTGCGCAGTTTGTGTTCGACAGCTGGGAGGGGGCTGTCATGCACATGAAGCTTGCCAGGAGTGCAAGACCGCTTGAAAATTGCAAAAAGATGCTCTTTGCAACCCTGCTGAAGCATCGGTCATCAAGGCAAAGCGAGCAGGGGAGCGGATGAAACGGACGTCCTGATCCGTCCGATGCCGGAATACGGCTTACGGTGGGCATGGGCGTGGCCCGATGACACGGAGCACGGGATACGCGTGAAGCGTTTTTTCTTAAGGGGAGGAGAGAGTCATGGGACAGTGGCACACGACCGGATGCGTACTCTGCGCACAGAACTGCGGCCTTAAAGTCCTTGTTGAGGACAACCGGATCGTCAAGGTCAGGGGAGACAAGGAAAACCCGAGGAGCAGGGGGTATGTCTGCCGCAAGGGCCTGAATATCGCCTATTACCAGTATCATGCGCAGCGGCTGACCCATCCGCTGAAAAGGGTCGGCGATCGATTCGAAAGGATATCCTGGGATCAGGCGATTCAGGAGATCGCTGAAAGGCTTGCGGATATCGTAGGCAAACACGGCCCGAGGTCCTTTGCCTACATGGGTGGAGGCGGGCAAGGCTGCCATTTCGAGGCGGCGTTCGGGGTCCGTCTCCTGCGCGCGCTCGGCTCTCGTTATCACTACAGCGCCCTCGGACAGGAGCTGACCGGCATCTTCTGGGCGCATGGCCGGATGACGGGCCGCCAGTATCTCTTTACCATTCCCGACGAAGAGAGGACCGAGATGCTCCTGGCCATCGGATGGAACGGCATGCAGTCGCACCAGATGCCCAGGGCCCCGCTCGTGCTCAAGGAGATCGCCAAAGACCCGGACAGGCTCCTGGTGGTCATCGACCCGCGCAGGTCCGAAACCGCAGAAATCGCCGACATCCACCTTGCCCTCAGGCCCGGGACCGATGCACTCCTGGCACGGGCCATGATCGCTATCATTCTCGACGAGGGGTGGTACGACAGGGAGTATATCGAAACCCATGTCACCGGCTTCGATGAAATCGTTCCCTGGTTTGCCGGCTTTGATGCGAAGGAGGCCATTCGGGTGTGCGGCCTCGACTATGGAGCGGTAAAAGAGGTGTGCCGGGAGCTCGGGAGGCGGAAATGGTCCATGCACACCGATCTGGGCGTCTTCATGAACCGGCACAGCACGGCCGCAACCTATCTGTATCTCATCCTCACGGGCATCTGCGGACGGATCTGCACTCCCGGAGGAAACATCATCCCCGGGCATCTCATGCCCATCGGCGCCCACTCGGACGAGCGCGATCCCAAGACATGGCGCACCGTGGCAACCGGATTCCCCGCGCTCATGGGTGTATTTCCGCCCAACGTCATGCCCGAGGAGATCATGAGCGACCATCCTCAGAGGCTCCGGGCCGTTTTGTGCAGCCAGTCGAACCCGCTTCGCTCCTACGCGGACACGGCAGCATACGAGAAGGCCTTCAGGAAGCTCGACCTCCTGGTCACCTGCGAGCTCGCCATGACCGAAACCGCCGTCCTGTCGCACTACATCCTGCCGGCACGCTCCGGCTACGAATCCTGGGATGGGACCTTCTTCCCCTGGACCTTTCCTGAGATCTATTTCCAGATGCGCCGGCCCATCGTAGAGCCCGTGGGCGAGCCCCTGGAGGTGAGCCAGATCATGGTCCGTCTCGCAGAGAGGCTCGGAATCATCCCCGGCATACCCGATTCGCTTCATCGGGCGGCCGGGACCGATCGCATGGCCTTCGGCATGGAGCTGATAAACTATGTGGGGCAGGAACCGGCCGCACTGAAGAACATGCCCTTCATCCTCGCAAAGACCCTGGGAGAGAAGATGGGTTCCGCAAACCTGGCGGCTCTGTGGGGTCTGCTGCAGGTTGCGCCGAAGGGCTTCCGCAGGGCCGCGGCCAGGGCAGGCTTCAAATCCGGCCCTGCTTTGGGCGAGGAGCTCTTCCAGGCCATTTGCGACCACCCCGAAGGGCTCATCATCGGACGGTGCGATGTGGGGAACAACTTCGAGAACATCCGCACCGAAGACGGGAAGGTGAACCTCCACATCCCCGAGATGGAGCAGTGGGTCAGGAGCATTGATGCACAGTCCGAGGAGTCGGCGCTCAAACCCGATCCAAACTACCCGCTCATCCTGAACGCGGGAAGGCACATGAGCATGAACGCCAACACCCTCATGCGAGACCCCTCATGGAACGACGGGCTCAGGGCATGCACCCTCGCCATGAACCCGGCCGATGCAGAACGCCTGAACCTCTCCGACGGTCAGCAGGTGAGGGTGATCACCGAGGCGGGCGAGGCACAGATCGAGCTCGAGGTCACAGACCGGGTGCGCGAAGGTCAGGTCATCATCCCTCACGGATTCGGCCTGATGTATGAAGGCAGGACCTACGGGGTAAACGTCAACCGGCTCACCCTCAGCACGCACCGCGACAGGTTCGCAGCGACACCGCTGCACCGTTATGTCCCGTGCAGGGTCGAGCCGGTGATATGACGGCGGGAAAGCGGTCTTAAAGGCTTCTCCTGAGCAGAAGGGCCCCATGCGGCTTTTATTAAGGGTCCTGTTTCCGCGGACTTGCAAGCTCACGGAAACGCTGCAGAACAGGCCCCGGCGCTGAGAAAAGCGAGCCCGTCTGCATACTGCCTCGGCACAGCAGGAAGATGAGGCCGGCTGCTTTACCGCCGTCGCCACAGTCACCGCCAGGAGCGTGCCTGGCATCCGGCCGGGCAGGGCGCCGGGATGAGGATATCCGCCGATCCGGATGAAAACCTGTTTCCCTTCAATGTCCTGCCAGACCGATCGGTAGTATGATCTTACGATCTGATCAGAAATGATGGTGACTCGAAGACGTGATTCGGGGTATAAAAACAGCTGTATCCCCGCGCACGCGGTTGAACCTCGCCTTCCCGCCGGTATTCTCGCCACTGCATGGTATAAGTGATTGTTATTATGAGAGTTACTATCGCCTAATTTCTTATGAAAAGGAGGAAAAGGTTATGAAAAGGGCAAAATGGATTACACTGGCAGGCATGATTCTCCTGGTTCTCATGGCCGGCTGCCGGTGGGCGAATGTCACCTTTACCATTCTGCACACCTCGGATGTGCATCACCATGCGAGCGGGTATGGCCCGTTCCTCGACTACACCCCGCTGGATACCACAGACAGCGATTCCATCACCGGCGGCTATGCCCGGCTGGCGACCCTGATCAACCGCATCCGTGCGGAGCAGGCTGAGAAATGCATGCCAACCCTGCTCTTCGATTCGGGCGATTTCACCATGGGCACGGTATACGACCTGAGCGCCTCGGATCCCATCTCGCTGAAGTTCATAAGCATGATGGGGTACGACGCCGTGACCCTGGGCAACCACGAGTTCGACTGGTCGCCCTCAGGGCTGGCCATGATGCTGGCTAACGGCGCAGCAGGCGGGTTCAACGTGCCCGTGGTGGCATCGAACATCGTGATACCCGAAGGCAATCCCCTGCAGGCGATCAAGGATGCCGGCATCATTGTGGAAAAGAAGATCATCGAGTATCCTCCCTACGGCGTCAGGGTGGGCATCCTGGGCATCATGGGCAGAGACGCCGACTCCAAGGCACCGGTGGCGGCGCCGGTCACCTTCAACCACGACTATGCCGCGATCAAGCGGCAGGTGGACGACCTGAGAAAGAAAGACGGCGTCCAGCTCGTGATCGTTCTGTCCCACGGCGGGGTCGAGAGCGGCGGCACCGGAGACGACGCGGATCTGGCGGCCAAGGTCAGGGGCATCGACATCATCGCCTCGGGGCACTACCACACCGCGACCGCCGATGCGCTGGTCGTGGGCGATCCGGGCACGATCATCTTCTCGCCCGGCGAATACGGCGAGTATCTCGGCAGGCTCGACATCACCTACAACGTGCTCCTGCGCAAGGTGGTAAATACCAAGTTCACCCTCATTCCCGTAGACGACACCGTGCCCGGCGACCCGGCGGTCCAGGCCATGGTGGAGGCGTATCACGCATCCATGAACGCAAACCTCGCCCCGCTGGGCGTCACCCTGGAAGGGCCTATCTCCCAGACGGACTTCGCCCTGGAGCTCGCAGCCCTTCAGGAGACCGGGCTCGGGAACCTCGCGGCTGACTCCATCAGGGCCGTTGCCAGTTCCCTGGCCCCGCTCAACGACGGGAACCCCTGCGACTTCAGCGTGGTGGCGAGCGGCGTCATCCGCGACAATATCTACCCGGGCACCACGGGCTTTATCACCTTTGCCGACATCTACAACGTGCTGCCCCTGGGGATCTCGCCGGACACCACCCAGCCGGTGCCCGGATATCCGCTCATGTCCGTGTACGTAACCGCGGGCGATCTCAGGAATATCTGTGAGGCGGCCCTGACGGTCGCGCCCGCTATCGGATCGGACTTCTACCTGAACTTCTCGGGCCTCAAGGTGGACTACGACCCGGCGTATGCGCCGTACTACCAGGGCGTCAGGGGTGTAGCGCTCTATGATCCGGCGGATACCTTCTGCCTGGGTGAGGCGACACCGCTCGATCTCACAGATGAAGAGACGGTCTACCACTGCGTGGTGGACCTCTATGCGCTGCAGATGATGGGCGTGGTGACCGGCATGGGCTTGCAGATCATCCCGCGGTATGCCGACGGCACCATTATCGACCCTTCCCAATATCTCGACCGCAGGATCGATGCCGGGGCCGATCCCGGTGTCCAGGAGCTCAAAGAGTGGATGGCCCTGCTCTATTTCCTGGGCGATGCATTCCCGGCCGGCGGCTACGGCATTCCGCAAGCTATCTACGGCCTGGACGGCGCCGCCCTCGGACGGATCAATATCCTGAACTGAAACATTCACCTTGATACTACAGTGGGAATCAGCCATTGGGTCAGGTCATCAGGTCAGGTCTCAACATATGACACTCCCAGTGCCATAAGTTGAGACCTGACTCAGATCCCGCGTGATCCCAATCCCTGACCCCGATCATGCGTAAAAAAACCGGCCTTTCCCCTTCTTCAAGGCAGCCGCTTGAAGGGGAAGGCCGGGGATTTTGTCAAGGGCGAGGACGCTGCTTGACACATCTGTGGATATTCCCTAAGGTTCGGATATGGACTGGGATGCGATACGCAGGAAATACACGGAAGATGCCCACAGCATCGACAAGGCCCGAAAGATCCATGCAGCGGTGACGGAAAAGGTCCGGGGGCTTCAGATCCCTCCTGCGGATACCCCGCTCTCTCCGCGGGGAGTCATTCCGGCCCTTCCCTACGAGCTCCTGGCAGAGGTCTTGAGGGAGGTATGGGCGGAGCTCATGGGCGGCGAGCCCGGCGTGGACCTGGAAAAGGCCCTGCGGGCGTTTGCCGCTGACGAGCCCTTCCCTGAAGAACAGCACGATGCCTTGGGGGAGCTGCTGATGTTTCTGCGTCCCGCTATGACCGGATACCTCGCTCGACTCCGGGAGAAGAACGAGGGGCCCCAGGAAGCCGGGGCATCCACCGGGAGCTGTCCCTTCTGCGGTACCTACCCGAGGATGGCATTCGATTCCGAGGCATCCCGCGAGCTCGCCTGCCTGCTGTGCGGAAAGCAGTGGAGGTTTCGGAGGATCGGATGCCCGTTCTGCGGCAACAACGATCACGAGACCTTGGGATATTTCGAGGTGGAAGGGATAGAGGGCGTGCGCGTCCAGTACTGCTCTGAGTGCAAACACTACCTCAAGGTGTTCGATACCAGAAAGCGCGCGGTCCGCGATGCCGAGACCGAAGATGTTCTCAGCCTCGATCTGGACGCCGCTGCAAAGGAAGAGGGATACCTCTGATCCGCCTCTCTCACACCCCGCCTTCGCAGACGGGCGTCTACTCCCCGCTCTTCTTCTCTACGACGCGAGTGACCCAGATACTTATCTCGTAGAGTATGAGCAGGGGTATGGCGAGCATGATCTGGCTGATCACGTCGGGCGGGGTCAGGATCGCCGCCATCACGAACACGATGAGGATGGCGTATTTCCGGCTCTTCGTGAGCCTCTGCGGGCTTACGAGCCCCATCTTGGCGAGGAAGAACATGATCACCGGCAGCTCGAAGCAAACCCCGAAGGCCAGCATGAGCTTCATCACGAGCCCGAGGTATTCCTTCATGGTGGGCATGGCCGCGATGCTCTCCGTCTGGAAGCCCAGGAAGAACATGAACCCGTACGGGAACACCACGAAGTAGGCGAAGCTCACCCCTGCGAGGAAGAACAAGGTTGCCACGAGCATGAAGGGGATCACATACCGCCTTTCGTTCGGATAGAGGCCCGGCATGACGAACTTCCAGATCTGGTAGAAGATCACAGGGGTGGCCAGTATCAGACCGGCGAAAAAGGCCACCTTGAGGTAGGTGATGAACGCCTCGGGCAGGGAGGTGTAGATCATCCGGCTGTTTTCCGGCAGAACCTTGGCCAGAGGCCACACCAGAAACTCGAAGATCCGCTCCTTGAATGCATAGGTCGCCACAAAGCCCACGGCCACGGCGATGATGCATTTGATGAGCCGCCAGCGAAGCTCCTCGAGATGCTCGTGGATGGGGAGCTTCTCCTCTTCCACCGTGCTGAGCTCTTCAGCTCTGCTGTCCTTTTCCACCCTGCTATCCCTCTATCTCACCGGGACGGTAGGCAATGGGGTCGTCTCCGGTCTTGGATTCCCCCGAGGATGATTCCCCTTTGTCTGAAGGACGTTCCTGCTCAAGAGGCTTGGTCTCCTCTGAGGCCGGCTCCCGGACGTCCTTTTCCGGGGCAGGCCCCGGTTCCGGTTTGGTGGGTTTTTCACGCGACGAGATATCGATCTCCCTCTTGAAGTCGTCGGTCGCGCGCTGGAACTCGCCAAGAAACTTTCCGATGGTCTTCGCCATTTCGGGAAGTTTCTTGGGACCAAGCACGATCAAGGCTACAAGAAGGATGAGAAAGAGCTCCTGACCACTGATTCCGAACATGGAAGACCATATATGTGTTTTTCTCATGGGTGTCAAATCAAAGAACGATGGGGGTTTTAGCATTTGACTAATACCCTTGAGTTACATAATCTAATCCCAGCCATGCAGAGGAGGACCATAGCGCGGGAGATCCGTATGGAGGGGGTCGGCCTGCACAGCGGAGGCCGGATCACACTCTCCGTCCGCCCTGGACGGGAGGGGATCGTATTCGTGCGTGAGGGGGTGAGCATCCCGGGTACGCTGGAAAACGTGGTTGACACCCGGCTGAACACCACCCTCGGCAGCAGCGGTGCAACAGTCTCCACGGTGGAGCATTTCATGTCGGCCCTCTACGGGCTCGGCATCACGGACTGCGAGGCGGAAGTCTCAGGTGCGGAGATGCCTGCCTTCGACGGATCCGCCCTGCCGTTTTTCTCCCTGCTCCGGGAGGCGGGTGTGCGGGACATTCCCGGAGAGGCCCCGGAGATCTGCCTGCAGCGTCCGGTCTTGATCGAGGAAGGCGATTCGTGGATCAAGGCGGATCCGGGGGTCTTCGCCATATCCTACGAGATCGAGTTTCCCTCCCGGGCCATCGGCCTGCAGCGATATTCCTACGACGGCACCGATTACGGGGGAAGGATTGCACCCGCGAGGACCTTCGGAATGCTCAGAGATGTGGAGACAATGCGGGCCGCCGGGCTGGCGCTGGGCGGAAGCCTCGAGAACGCCGTGGTCGTGGACGATGACCGCGTGCTGAACCCCGAGGGATTGCGCTTTGCAGACGAATTCGTCCGCCACAAGGTGCTCGACCTGCTGGGCGACCTCTGGCTTCTGGGCGCGCCGCTCATTGCCCGGATCAGGGCGCACCGGGCCAGCCACCGGCTCCACGTGGCCTTTGCGAAGGCCGTCCTGGATGCGGTCCGCCCGGTTGAGAGGGAGCCGTCATGATGACGAAGAGAACCAAGGAGATCATCTACATCGTCGTTATCGTGGCCGTCCTTGTCTCCTTGAGCGTGGCCCAGACAAACATCAGGAACATCCAGGCCCTGTCCTCCATCCGCAATCTCGTTATATTCGGGCTTATCAGCCTCAACATCGTGCTCCTGGTCCTGGTGATCTTCCTGGTCACCCGCAACCTCGCCAAGCTCCTGCTCGAGCGGCAGCGGGGAATGCTCGGCACCAGACTCAGGACCAAGCTCGTGGCCGCGTTCGTCACGCTCACCATCATCCCCACGACAGTGCTGTTCATCGCCAGTATCATCTTCCTGAACCGGAGCATGGAAGGCTGGCTCTCCAGCGAGGTGGAGACCGCGATCGAAGAGTCCATGAACGTGGCGAACATCTACTACAAGGAGGCCTCGGCCGACGCCATCCACTACGCGAGCTCCATATCCGAAGAGATCACGGAGAGGAGACTGCTCAAAGAGGAAAACCTCGAGATCCTCAAGAGCCTGCTGCAGGAGAAGATGGTGCTGTTCCGGCTCTCGGCTGTCGAGATCTTCTCTTCTCAGGGCGAGGAGCTGGTGAAGATCGTGTCGCCGGACATCGGCGTCGCCGGTCTTCCCTCACCCGAGTCGAGCCTTGTGCTCTCCGCCATGGAAGGCAAGACCATGTCCATCGTGGTTCGCACCGGGAATGCGGACATCATCGAGGGCATCGTGCCCATCCGGTCGTCGTTCAATCTCAAAGACGTGGTGGGCGTGCTCGTGGCCGACTACTACATCCCGGAGAGCATTTCGGGAAGGATGAGCATGATCCGCTCCACCTTCACCGACTACATCCAGAGTCTCAAGCTCAAAGGGCCCATCAAGACCAACTATGTCATCATTCTCACCTCGATCACGCTTTTGGTGATCTTCTCGGCGGTGTGGTTCGGCATGAACATCTCCAAGGGGCTCATCAATCCCATCGAGAAGCTCGTGGAAGGCACTCAGCGGATTTCCCGGGGGGACTTGAGCTTTTCGATCGACGTCCAGTCCAACGATGAGCTGGGTTTGCTGGTGCAGGACTTCAACACCATGGTGGACGATCTCACGGAGTCGCGCAGGCGCCTGGTAAACGCCTACAATGAGCTCACCTACCGCAATCGCTACATCGAGACCGTGCTCACCAACATCTCCACCGGCGTCATCACCATCGGCCGGGATGACTGCATCAGCATGATCAATCCCGCGGCCCAGACCATGCTCGGCATCCAGGAGAACGAATCCATGGGCAAGAGGTATGACGAAGTGCTCAAGGGCGACTATGTCCCCATCGTCACCGAGCTCATCGAACCCCTCAAGAAATCCAAGGGCATGACCACCCAGAAGCAGATCACCATCTCGGCTGATTCACAGAGGCTCACGCTGCTGGGTCATGCCTCGTTCCTCTACGACGACAACGGCGAGCACATGGGCATGGTGGTGGTGTTCGACGACCTCACCCAGCTCCAGAAGATGCAGCGCATGGCCGCCTGGAGGGAGGTGGCCCGGAGGATCGCCCACGAGGTGAAGAACCCGCTGACCCCGATCCAGCTCTCTGCACAGCGGCTCAGGCGCAGGTATCTCGACCGGCTCCAGGACGACGGGCAGGTGTTCGACGAGTGCACCCGGGTCATCATCAATGAGGTCGACGAGATGAAGCGGCTGGTCAACGAGTTCTCCGCCTTTGCAAAAATGCCCTCGTGCATGCCTGCACCCGGGGATCTCAACAAGGTGGTGCAGGATGCCGTGGCGCTGTATCGTCAGGCCCATCCGGAGGTTACATACGAGATTACGATCGATGAGACCATACCCAAGGTGGAGATCGACGCGCCTCAGATGAACCGCGCCATCGTCAACCTGCTCGAAAACGCCACCACCGCGGTCCTGGAGGGGGGGAATTCCCAAAAGAAGGTTTCCATCCGGACGAGCTACGATGCCGATGTGCACATCGCAACCCTGGATATTTCGGATACCGGCCCCGGCATACCGCCCAAGGTCAAGGAGCGGCTGTTCGAGCCTTATTTTTCCACGAAGCGGGGGGGTACGGGGCTGGGCCTGGTCATTGTCAACCGGATCGTCTCGGATCACAATGGGTTCATCCGGGTACGGGACAACACGCCCACCGGCACGAGTTTCAACATAGAGCTACCGGTAAAGGAGTAGTACATGAAGCGTTCGATTCTCATAGTTGATGACGAGGAAAGCATACGGTTTTCGCTCAAGGGAGGCCTCGAGGACGAGGGGTACCACACCCTCCTGGCCGCCAACGGCGAAGAGGCCGTCCAGGTCATAGAGCGCAACGAGATCGATCTGATCCTCCTGGATATCTGGATGCCGGGCAAGGACGGCCTGCAGATCCTCGAAGAGCTCAATAAGAGCGGGTATCGAATCCCGGTCATCATCATGACCGGCCACGGCTCCATCGATACCGCCGTCAGGGCCACCCGGCTGGGGGCCCTGGACTTCATCGAAAAACCACTGGATCTGAACAAGATCATCATCACTATCAACAACACCCTGCACCTGCGCGCCCTGGAGGAAGAGAACGCCCTCTTGAGAATGAAGGCCCAGAAGGACGACGAGATCGTCGGGAATTCGCCCGCCATCCGAAAGCTCAAGGAACAGATCGACCGGGCGGCCCCATCGGACGCCTGGGTACTGATCCTGGGCGAAAACGGTACGGGCAAGGAGCTCGTGGCCAGAAGGCTCCACAAGAAGAGCCAGAGAAACAAACAGCCCTTCGTGGAGGTCAACTGTGCGGCCATCCCGCAGGAGCTCATCGAAAGCGAGCTCTTCGGGCACGAAAAGGGCGCGTTCACCGGCGCGACCGAGCGCAGGCGGGGCAAGTTCGACCTGGCCAACAACGGCACCCTCTTCCTCGACGAGATCGGCGACATGAGCCTGCCCACCCAGGCCAAGATCTTGAGGATCCTCCAGGAGCAGCGGTTTGAGCGGGTGGGGGGCTCCCAGACCATCCAGGTCGACGTGCGGGTGCTCACCGCCACCAACAAGGACCTGGAAAAGGAGATCGAGGCGGGCAGGTTCCGGCAGGACCTCTACTACCGCCTCAACGTCATCCCCATCTACGTGCCGAGGCTCGCAGACCGCAAGGATGACATCCCCGAGCTGGTGGAGCACTTCCTCAAGATGTACGCCTCCTTGAAGGGCGGGAAGAAAAAGACCATGACCGAGGGCGCGGTCAAGAAGCTCATGCAGCACGACTGGCCGGGCAATGTGCGCGAGCTCAAGAACATCGTGGAGAGGCTGGTGATCATGACGCCCGGAGACACGATCACTGCCGACGACATCCTCCCCTTGAGTTCGCGGAGCTCATCAGAGACCGATAAGCTCATCGACATCCCCCTGCTCAAGGATGCCAGGGCCCAGTTTGAGAAGATGTTTATAGAAAACAAGCTCAAGGAGTGCGGGTACAACATCTCCAAGACGGCTGATCTCATCGGTGTAGAACGCAGCAACCTGCACAGGAAGATCAAAGGTCTGGGTATCGATGTGGGATGAAACAGGCGCGATCAGAAAGGACCCCGGAGGCAGGCTGAACATTGCCCTGGTCTATCCCAACACCTACTGGGTGGGGATGTCCAACCTCGGGCTGCACACCATGTATCGCGTTTTCAACGACCACCCGTCGATCGTGTGCGAGCGGTTCTTCACCGACTCGCCGCGCTCGGTGGAATCATCCCGGCATCTCAATGACTTTCACATCATCGCGTTCAGCGTATCCTACGAGCTCGACTGGATCAACATGATCCGGATCCTGCTCGACAACCGCATCCCGGTAAGGAGAGAGGATCGCAGGGGCAGCCCCATCGTCATGGCCGGGGGCGCGGCGGCCACCATCAACCCCGAGCCGGTGGCCGAGGCCCTGGATTTCTGCTTCCTGGGCGAGGGCGAGCCATTGGGAGACGCGCTCGCCGATGCCTTCTTCGCAAGCAACGGCTACCGGGGATTCCTGGAGAGGCTAGCAAAGGTGCCCGGGATCTATCTGCCTGAACAGACTCGCCCGGTCTACGAGGGGGAGCGGATCAGGGGGTTTGAGGGCTCAAGGCCCGTGATCTCCGTGGTAAGGCCCTTCGACAATCCCGGCCACTCCGTCATCCTCACGGACAAGACCGTGTTCCAGGACATGTTCCTCACCGAGATCGCCCGCGGCTGCCCGTTCAACTGCAGGTTCTGCACTGCCCGCGAGATCTATTCGCCCTTTCGGCCCGTCGAGGTGGACCGGCTGCTCCCCGTGCTGGACCGGGCCGCCCGCTCGGGGAAGAAGCTGGGCCTGGTGAGCACCTCGCTGAACAACCACCCCCGGCTGACCCGGCTGCTTGAAGAGATCGACGCCCGCGGGCTGAAAATCGCCCCGCCCTCGCTACGTCTGGGCATGATCTCGGAGGAGCTTCTCGCCTATATGAAGGCCTCACGGGTCAACGAGGTGACTCTGGCCCCTGAGGTGGGCTCCGACACACTTCGTGCCGCCCTGGGCAAGCGGGTGAGCGGAGAGGAGATCCTGAAAGACGTGATCTCCCTGGTCAGGAGCGGCATCCGCGACATCAAACTCTACTTCATGGTGGGTCTGCCCGGCGAGGAACAGAAGGACATCGATGACCTGATCGACCTGGTCAAGCGCATCCGCCAGACCTTCATCCAAGTCTCCCGGGGCAACCGGCGGATCGGCAGGGTTTCGGTGAGCATCAACACCATGGTCCCCAAGCCCCATTCCCGCTATGAGCGGGCGGCCCTGCTGGAGCCTGGCGAGGCCAAGAAGCGGATTACAAAAATCGTGAAGGGGCTCAAATCCCAGAGCAACGTGATCGTGAGCTTCGAAGGCCCCAAGTGGGCCTACATCCAGGCCTTGATCGCCCGGGGCGACCGGAGGGTCCTGGATGTCCTGACAGAGATGGCCGCTCACGACCCGTCAAAGTGGCAGGAGGTGCTCAGGAGCTGGCCGCGCAACCCCGATTACTATGCGCTTAGAGAGCGTGAGCCGGACGAGATCCTGCCGTGGTCGTTCTACTCGCACTTCGAGCGCGACCAGTGCCGGGATGGGGAGGAGGGGTGATATGAGCACGGGCGAGCCGCACTACACCGGTCACCGCAGCCGCCTGCGGAGCAGGTTCAGAGATGCGGGCAGGGGCGCTTTGAGCGACTACGAGATCCTGGAACTGCTCCTGGGATATGCGATCCCCCGCAAAGACACCAAGCCCTTGGCCAAGGAGCTGCTCGAAGAGTACGGGTCGCTCAGGCGGATTTTCGATGAATCGCTGGAGGCCCTGGAGAGACGGAAAGGGGTCGGCGAGTACTCGAGCACATTGATCAAGCTTGTCAAGGCGTGTGTGATCCGATATCTGGAGCCCTTTACAGAGGGCGGCGTCATCCTGGACAGCCCGGAAGCGGTCATCCGCTATCTCCAGGCAGAGATCGGGGGCGAGAAGAGCGAGCATTTCATGCTTCTGTGCCTGAACTCCGCGGGCAGGCTCATCCATGTGCAGGACCTCTGCCAGGGCACCGTGAACATGGCCCACGTCTATCCCCGGGAGGTGTTCAAGACGGCCCTGGAAAGGGGCGCCTCGTCCCTGGTCCTCGTACATAACCACCCATCAGGGAGCCCGACGCCTTCGGCGCACGACGAGCGGCTCACCCGGGCGCTTACAGAGCTGGGAGAGAGTCTGGGCATCCCGGTCCACGACCACATCATCGTGACCAGGGACAAGGCATACAGCATCACGCTCGGCAGACACATCCAATACTGACCTTGCACCGGATAGGGGTTGTGGGGTATTCGGGAACCGGTAGGCATGGGAGAATGAGCAGGGCATGCCCCCGCCGGCGGGCTGGAAGGACCGGCGGGGCCGCAAAGAGGAGTAAAACATTGTGATTGAACTGGCGTTGATCGGTGCAGCGGGGATTGCCGGGCTCATACTCGGCTGGCTTCTTGCCAAGGGACGCTACCTCCCCGGGCGGGAGCAGGCCCGGCAAGAGGCGACCGGACTGCGGGAGTCGCTCCAATGCAGGGAGGAAGAGCTCCAGGCCCTGCGCAGCGTTTTGGAGGCCGAGCAGCAGGAGCGTGTAAAGGCCCAGACCCGGTTCGAGGCGGCCCAGGAATCGCTCAAGCAGCAGGCGGAGCTCGTCGAGGAATCGCGCCGCCGGCTCGTGGAGACCTTCCAGGCCCTCTCGGCCGATGCCCTCAAGAGCAATAACAAGGTCTTTCTGGATCTTGCAGGCGGTGTGGTCAACACCCTGCTCGCCGAGATGAAGGGCGACATGGACAAGAGGCGGGAGGCCATCGACGGGCTTGTCAAACCCCTGCAGGATGCCCTGAAGCGCTATGAAACCCAGCTGCGGGAGATCGAGAATGCACGGCAGAACGCCTATGGCGACATCACCCGCTACATCACCGAGCTCATGAAAACCCAGGAGCGGCTTCATGAGCAGACCCGCTCGCTGAGCACGGCCCTGAAGGTGCCCCAGGTCAAGGGGAGGTGGGGCGAGATCACCTTGCGGAGGGTGGTCGAGGTCGCAGGCATGTCGCCCCACTGCGATTTCATCGAGCAGCCGAGCGTACAGACGGAATCGGGAGTGAGGCGTCCCGACCTCATCATCCGGCTTCCGCGGAACAAGCAGGTGGTGGTGGACGCAAAGCTCCCCATCAGCGCCTACATGGACGCCTATGCCGCCGAGGACGAGAAGACGAAGAAAGAGCTCCTGGCAAAGCACGCCCAGAGCCTGAGGAACCACATGATTTCACTATCGTCCAAGGAGTACTTCCGGCAGTTCGACACTGCGCCGGACTTCGTGGTGCTCTTTCTCGCATCCGAGTCGTTCTTCAGCGCGGCCCTGGACCACGACAAGACGCTCATCGAAGACGCCATCGACCGGAACGTGATCATCACCACGCCCACCACCCTGATCGCGCTGCTGCGCACCATCGCGCTCACCTGGCAGCAGCACGCGGCCTCGGAGAACGCAGAGCGCATCTTCAAAGGGGCCATGGAGCTCTTCGAGAGGATCAAGGTGTTTGCACGCCATTTCGAGAGGCTCAAAGAGGGCATCCAGAAAACCGCGCAGGCATACAACGCAGCCGCGAGGTCGTGGGAGGCCCGGGTGCTGCCGTCTGCAGATAGGTTGAAGAGGCTGGGCGCGGTCAAGCAGGACAACTGCCTGCCCGGGGTGGAGCCTGTTGATGAATTTCTCGCAGAGATCACCCTGGAGGAAGACTCCGGAGACAGTGAACAAAGCCTGAGGGAAAGCCAGCCTGAGGAACTGCCTGATGATCTCCCGGCTGCAGAGGAAGGCTCATGACAGGCGGGAGATGGATCGTTCTCTCATCACGTCAAGAATCCGCCTCGAGCAGGCTCTGCACCTTGAAGAGGATGATGTGCGCCGGCGAGGGCTTTACCAGATAGAGATTGGCCCCGGCGTCGAAGGCGAGCTTCCGGTTGTTCTGGGACGCCTCAGTAGTGAGCATGATGATGGGCAGATCCTTGTACTGCGGGTTCTGCCGGATGTTGGCGATGAGCTCGATGCCGTCCATGTTCGGCATGTTCAGGTCCGAGATGATGAGTTTGATATCTGGGTTGAGGGCAAGCTTCTCCAGGGCGTCGAAACCGTCGCAGGCCTCAATGCATGTATAGTGCTTCGGTTTGAGAGTGTGTATCAGAAGTTTTCTGACGGTCGCTGAGTCATCCACAATGAGTATCTTCGTCATACACGCCTCCACCTACTCCTTTTTGTAGCCCAGGGCGCCGGGAAAATGAACCAGCTTAAAGGCCCGCGAGATGTTGTGCAGCGATTCCGAATGGCCGATGAAGAGATAACCTCCCGGATTGAGATTGTCGTATAGCTGGGATACGAATCTCTTTTTTGCAGCGTCGTCAAAATAGATGAGGACGTTTCTGCAGAATATGATGTCGAAGCCCCTCATCAGCTTCACCCTTTTTTCGTCATTGAAGTTCAGGTATTGCAGCTCCACGAGCATCCGAATATCGTCGCAGACCCTGAACTGGGGACCTTCCTGAATGAAGTATTTCTTCTTGATATCAGGCGGCACGGAGCGGAGGGTGTAATCATTGTATACGGCCGCCCGTGCAGACTTGAGCGCCTTTTCGCTGATGTCGCTTGCAAAGATCTTCACGTCCCATTCAGGCATCTTTTCCCCGAGCACCTCCCAGACCACCATTCCCAGGGTATAAGGCTCATCACCGGTGGAGCATCCCGCAGACCAGATCCTCAACACCTTTTCGCCCTGGGCGGCTCTCTTCCCCAGGATCTCGGGCAGGGCCTTCTCCTGGAAGGCCTGGATCTGAGGCGGGCTCCTGAAGAAGCTCGTCTCGTTGGTGGTCACCGAATCGAACAGTGCCCTCAGCTCCCGGGATGCCTGCGGGTCGTATTTGAGCAGGTAGTAGTACTTGTCGAAATCCGGAAGGTTGTTCACCTTCAGCCGCAGGGAAAGCCTGTTTTCGAGCTGGGACTTCTTGTTGTCGGAAAAGAAGATTCCGGAGTGCTCATAGATGAAGTCACGCAGCAGGCGGAAGGTCTCGTCCGACATTCCGGGCTGGGCGGTGTTGAGATACTCAGGCATAGGCACGTTCCCGGTCCTCCTGATCCGATACCGTGGTGATATACTCCTTAACCTCTTCGCCGATGTCTCCGATCTCAAAGGAGAACCGTTCGAGATCGATCGAGTCCATAGGATGCCCCATCTTTTTCAGGATCTGCCATCCCTGCTGATCTTTGAGGACAAAGGACATGGAGTCTCCCCCGCAGGAGAGCTCACTGGCCTTCGCCAGCAGGTTGGCTATGGATACCACCGAGGTGATGTCCTTGAACCGGGCGTCCCGAGGATGGTGGTGGTTCAGGATGATGTCGGCGATGTAGGGAGGCAGCCCCCATTTCTGGGCGAGGAAATGTCCGATTTCCATATGGGTCGTGCCGAGAATCTCTTGCTCTGCCTCGAACATGGAGCACTGACGTTCAATGGACAGGGCATGCGCCTGCATGAACTGGTCGTGGAAATACTCGTCGAGGATGATCTTGCCGATGTCATGGAGCAGGCCGCCCACGAACTCTCTTCCCTGGAGGCTCATGTGCAGCCTCGTATCGATGCGCCGCGCGATGAGGCCTGTGGCGATGCAGTGTTGCCAGAACTTTTTCCTGATATTCTGCTCCTGCGATTTCCGAGAACCCAGGGATGACAGGACCGACACCGATGTGGTGATGTTGACGACCTCGTTGAGCCCCATCAGGAGGATGGCGCGGTGAAGCGTTTCGATCTCATGAGCGCCCCTGCGGTAAAAGGCCGAGTTCGCCAGCTTGAGCACCTTTGCCGCAAGCGGGGGATCCTTATGGATACACTCCGATATGGTCTTGATCGAGACATCGGGCGACCGGGAGAGGCTCATGACCTCCACAGCAACCGAGGGCAGGGTGGGCAGGTCTTCCAGGTGCTTGACGGTTTGCAGGATCAGCCGATCCATCAGAAAGCCACCCCCTGAATCTTGTCTATGGCCTCTGCAGCAGCACGGGCCACGTCCAGGTTCTCATCATCCAGATAGATCTCCAGCTCGCTGATGAGGTCCACGTCCTTCCATTCACCCAGGGCCTTCACCGCGGATATGCGCAGAAAATCCCGCCCGCTTTTCAGGATGGACAGTAATGCCGATTTCGCCTCCTCGTCGCCGAACTTGCCCAGGGCCTCGATGGCATGGTAGGAGGTCCACATGTCGTCGCTTCCGATGGCGTCTTCCAGAAAGGATCTCAAGCTCGTTATCTTTCTTATCCCCACGATGTCGATGGCCGGGTGGCATATCTCGTCGTGCTCGTCATTGAGCAGGGTCACCAGGAGATCCTCCTCAATGGGCAGCCCGGCGTCCCTGGTTACCTTCACGGCGGCCATGCGGACTTCCCAGTCGGGATCTTTGAGCATGTAGGTGCAGATCTGTCCGAGGTTCGCGTATCCGAGTCTCTTCAGGCCGTCGAGCGCCATGATGCGGATTTTCGGATCGCTGTCTGCAGCAAGCGCCGTGAAGCATTCCTCGGCCCTGGCCGTGCCGATCCGGACGATCGCATCCAGGGCCATGCCCTTCACGTCGGGATATGGATGACGCAGGAATCGCTCGATCTTACCGATATCCTCGGGGTTGCCCAGATCACCCAGGTAGTTGAGCGCAGTCCCGACGACATGGCCGTCCTGGTCATCCAGGAGCGCGAGCATGGTGCTGTGCGAACCCTTCCCTCCGATGCGGGCAAGCGCCTCGGTCATGGCCCGCTTTACATATCCCTGCTGGGAGATGACCCGTGCGGATATCTCCCGGGCCTCCGCTTCTCCTCCCATGCTTCCCAGCATCTGAACGCCGAGAATCACGCTTCTCTCGTCCTGATCCAGGAGGTCTACCATCATTTCGACGCTTCCCACCGACGCGAGTGCGGATTTGATCGCCTCCCACTTCTCCGTCTCGCTGTCCGGATCCACCTTTCCGGCCAGTGCGATGATGCGCCGGGCGCTCTGGGAATCCCCGATACGCTCAAGCGCCGCGAGAATGCGATATAGAAGCTCTTCATCGGCCTCCGGAAGATAGGCGTCGAGGATGTCCTTGAGCACCTGCCTTTCCTGGACCTCCAGTGATGCGAGATCGTCTGTGCTCATGATGGTGAGCAGGGTCCGGGCCGCGGCGAACTCCACATACTGATTGGTATTCTGCAGCATGTCCAGCAATGGAGGCACTGCTTCGTGAGAACCGATCATCCCGAGGGTCTCCAGGATGGCGCATACGGTGATCTCATCACCCGACCACCGGGAAAGCTCCTGGATGAGGAACTCGACCACGCCTTCGTGAGGGATCCGGGCAAGGGATTCGATGACCGAGAAGCGGATCCATTCCTCGTCGTTGATGAGCTTCTTGAGATGGTCGAAGGACCGGGGGTCTCCCAGCTCGCCCAGAGAGATGACCGCGGCGTTTCTCACATTGGGATTCACGTCATAGAGCCCTTCGATGAGCGTGTCCACGCTTTCATGGCACCCGATGGTGCCCAGGATATCCATAACGAACAGGCGGACATTGTCGTCGGCGTCCTTTGCCAGGGCATGGAGCATGTCCACGCCGTCAATGCCGATCTTCCGCAGGATATCGATGGCCGTATTCCTGATGGCCGGATCGCTGTGCGACAGAAGCGGGAGCATCCTGGCAATGGCCTGCCTTCCGCCCAGGAGGATGATGGCATTCTGCGCCGCATCCCTCACCCCGTTGTTGGGGTCTTTCAGGAGCACCTCGAGCCTGCCGTAAGCATCCTCGCCCCCGATTTCGGCAAGCAGGGAGGCCGCGGTTCTTCTTTGGGAGGGATCCTCCGACGAGATCATGCTATCGATTTTCTCGAGCTCCATGTCTTTCCTCTGCTCCGTTTTTTCCTGCCACGGGTTCCGGGGAAGCCCGGCTTAAAAAAAGCGCGGCCCCTTCAGTGTGCCGTGGTGCTACCGTTTTTCATACTGGACAAACGCCACATCCTTGACCTGGAGGTCCTTCAGGTCTTCCCTGATCATGGCTGCCAGCTCATTTTTCGTATATATCCCGGCGTTTGCACTGAGCCTCGAGTAGATGAGGCTTCTGATGTCAAAGAGCCTGCCGGCGATGTTCGGCCACGTTCCCGGGGTGATCTGCAGGCTGATCTGGGCAAGCAGCACACCGGACTGCCGGGGATTGTCCGGATCGTACAGCACGGTGAAGGGATCGAGCAGGATATCTCCCTCGGATGAAGAGGAAACAGCGGGAGAAGGTTCAGGATAGCTTGGGGGGAGATACAAAGGTTCCTCCTCATGCGCCAGCACCATGAAAACGCCGATTGCCGCGCACACTGCAACGATTCCGGCGGCGAGGGAGAGAACGACCTTTCTGCGCCGCCAGACCGGGGTGTCCTGTGCTTCTTGTTCAACGGATTTTTTCGCATTGTCCGTCTCCCCGTGAACCTGGTTCTCCGGGGCATCGGTCAGTGCGATCCCGTCGTTATCGAGCTGGGCCTTGTTGAAATCAAAGGAGATCCCGTCTTTATCCAGCTCGGCTTTTTTCCCGGAGGAATTCGACACGCCCGCTCCCTCTTACTTATTGAATACCTGATTGATTTTCTGTCCGAGCGTCTCTGCGGTGAAAGGCTTCACGATATAGTTGCTCACCCCCGATTTCACGGCCTCGATGATGTTCTCCTGCTGGGCCTCCGCGGTCACCATCAGAAAGGGGATGTCCTTGAGCGCATCGTCGCCGCGCATGGCCTTCAGGAGCTCGAGCCCTGTCATCTTGGGCATGTTCCAGTCAGAGACAACCATGTCGATCTTTTCTTTCTGGAGGATGTCCAGGGCGCTGGCACCGTCATCGGCCTCGACAATATTGTTGAAATTGAGCTGCCTGAGGATGTTCTTCACGATTCTGCGCATTGTCGAAAAGTCATCGACAACGAGAATCTTCATATTCTTGTCAATTGCCATAGAGCCGCCTCCAAGGTCTTTTTCGTTTCATCGAAATTTCCCTCCCAAATCTTTAGGACCGGATTTCCTTGAAAAGCTTCTGCATTTTCGACCGGAGTCTCAGGATCGCCTTGGTGTGGATCTGAGAAACCCGCGACTCGGTGAACTTCAGGACATGGCCGATCTCTTTCATGGTCAGCTCGTCGTAGTAATAGAGCGAGATGACCATGCGCTCCTTCTCGGGGAGGGACATGATGGCCTTGGCCACCGTCTCTCTCAACTCTGCATATCTGAGCCGGTGGGAGGGCCAGTCCTTCTCGTCCTGGAGGATGTACTCAAGAAGGTTTCTCCTGGATGCATCGGAGTCGTCCTCGCCCAGATCGTCGAGGCTCAAGAGCGAGACAGAGGCCGTCTCCGAGATGAGCCGGTGGAAGCTCTCGAGATCGATATTCATCTCCTGCGCCACTTCCTCGTCGCTGGCAGGCCTGCCGAGGGCATACTCGAGCTTTGCATACGTGTCTTCCACCTTGCGCGCCTTCTGCCGCACCGACCTGGGCACCCAGTCCATGGACCTGAGCTCGTCAAGGATAGCGCCCCTGATTCGGAACTCCGCATAGGTCTTGAACTTGATCTGTTTGGATGCATCGAATTTCTCGATGGCATCGATGAGCCCGATGACGCCCGCATTGATGAGGTCATTCAGATCAATATGGGGGGGGAGCCTGATGGCGATGCGGCTCGCGATGTATTTGATCAAAGGCGAAAACTCGTTGATCACCTTTGACCGGATCTTCGGGTTGAGCTTCTGTTCTTCAGTAAGATCGGGAAATGCTATATCCTGCATGATTCGACCCCTTCATCTGATTGAGAACCATCCTTCTGAGGAAAAACTGCAGGCTGCCGCTGGATGAGGGCCGCGAAGTCTGTTCCATGCGGCTCACGATCCTCTCCAGGCGCCTTGAAGCCTCTCCGGAAGGATAGACCCCTACAAATGCCTTCTGCCCCTTGATGCACTCGGGAATGCTCTTGTCCGCGGGAACGGACCCGAGCGTTTCAAGGACGACATCCCCTAAAAACCTCTCACACACCAAACTTAACTGTCGAGCGACCTGATCCCCCTCCACCTTGGTGGATACGTTGTTCACGATGAGATCGAAGCGCTTTACGCCGTATTGTTTTCTCAGCACCTTGATCAGTGCATACGCATCGGTAATGGAGGTGGGCTCGGACGTGGCCACCACAATGACCCGCTGGGAGGCGGCGTTGAAGTACATGACATTGCGGGATATGCCCGCGCCCGTGTCGATGATCATGTAGTCGATGTCCTGTTCGAAGTAATCCAGCGAGTTCATCAGACTGAGCTGCTGCTCGCGGGTCAGGTCAGCAAGCTCCTGAATGCCCGAGGATGCCGGGATGATCTTGATGCCTTCGGGGCCTTCCAGGATGATCTCTTCCAGAGAGCATTGCCCCTGGAGCACGTGCTGGATGGTGTACTTCGGGACAAGACCCAGCATGACATCGATGTTCGCAAGCCCCAGGTCCGCATCGAGCACGAGCACCTTCTTGCCCCGTGACGCCAGGATGATGGACATGTTGACGACAAGGCTCGTTTTCCCGACGCCGCCCTTGCCGGAAGTGACGGAGAGCACCTGAGGACAGGGCGGGGCCGCCCCATCGAAGATTTTTCTCAATGTATGCGCTTGATCTTTCATATTCTGTCTCCGAGACATCGGTGTACGATCGTTGAAGACGATGCTTTTTCAATGTCCTCCGGCACCCGCTGGCCTGTGGTGATATAGGAAACGGGAATCCGGTGGATGAGGTTGTGGGTGATGACGGAGCCTGAGTGTATCGCCTCGTCCGCCTTGGTGAAGATCATCCGGTGAATGTCGAGGCCGGAGAAGGTTCTGGTGATCGCGTCCATCTCGCTATCACGTGTGGCAACCGGCATGAGCAGGAAGGTGCAGGGATCGATCCCGTCGAGATGCTCCCTGAGATGGGGGATATAGTCCCCGCACAGTGCCGACCTTCCTACGGTGTCCACGAGAACCAGATCCAGCGAGCCCATCTTGCCCAGTGCGGTGCGGAACTCGGATACCGATGACACGGACGTGAAGGGGATGTTCAGTATCTTGGCATAGATCCGCCCCTGGTCAACGGCGCCGATCCGATAGGTATCCAGGGTGATGAGCCCCACCTTCCGGCGGTGATTGAGTACCCCTCCTGCCGCGATTTTGGCGATGGTGGTGGTTTTCCCGACGCCCGTGGTGCCCACGAAGACCCATACCCTGCTTGTCTTGGGCTCTTCGGTCTTGATGAGCTTGCACAGCAGGTTTCTGACCGCGCTCTCCTTTGCCCCGGCACCGAGCTTGGTCAGCAGCACGTCCACGATATTGGGCCTGATTCCGCGCGAGAGGAGCTTCTTTCTCAAGGGGTTGTTCTCGTGGAGCTTCATGCCGGAGTGGGCGATGAGCTCCTTGATCATATCCTTGAGCTCGGTGATGCCTTCTGCCAGGTGCTCGGCCGAGGGGGCGGAGAAGGCCGGGAGGGCCGGCTCCGGAGCTCCGGAAGAGACCCGGGGCGTTTTCGGATAATAACCGGAGATGCCCGCGTCGAAGTCCACGGCGGCCGTGACCTCGATCAAGGGCTTTGCGGTCAGGCCGAAGGTCTTGTCCGTGATCTCGCGTTTGGAGAGGATCACGGCATCGGATCCCAGCTCGCTCTTGATCTGGGAGAGGATGTCCTTCATGGAGTTTGCGGTGTATGTTTTAATTTGCATCGACCCTTACCATTCCAAGATTTTTAATGGTGATATCCGGGGGGATTTCATTGTGGGAGAGGACCACGAGATCCGGCAGGTATCGTTCGGTCAGCCGCTTGAGATAGGGCCTGCTCACCGGTGATGTCAGCAGGATCGGAACCAGTCCCTGTTTGCCCACGTTTTGCACCTCCCTGTTCAATGTCATCAGGATCTTCTGTGATTTCTCCGGTTCTAATGCAAGATACGAACCATGCTCGGTGTGCTGGACGGAATGCGAAATCACCCCGTCTATAGCTGGGTCCAGAGCCAGTACGCGGATCGTGCTGTCCTGGATGTAGGGCTTCGAGATCACGCGCATGAGGGCCTGTCTGACATACTCCGTCAAAATATCCGGGTCTTTGGTCATGGCACCATAATCAGCTAGGGTCTCCAGGATGGTGAGGACGTTCTTGACCGGCACCTTCTCCTTGAGCAGGTTCTTGAACACCCGCAGGACCACGCCTGCCGGCAGCGTCGACGGGATGAGGTCTTCCACCACCTTGGGATGGGAGCGTGACACGGTGTCCAGGATGGACTGCAGCTCCTGCCTGCCAAGAAGCTCGTGGGCGTTGTTCTTGATCGCCTCGGTGAGGTGTGTGGCGATGACCGTCGAGGCATCGACCACCGTAAGCCCGGCCAGCTGGGCCCGTTCGCTGTCGGACTTCTTGATCCAGAGCGCGGGCAGGCCGAATGCGGGCTCCTTGACCGGGATGCCCGGGATGTCGATCTGCACGTTCTCGGGGTTCAGGAGCATGAGCCTGTCTGCCATGGCCTCGGAACATGCGATCTCCGAGCCCTTGAGCATGAGCTTATATTCGTTGGGTTTGAGATCGAGATTGTCGCGCACGTGAATGGGGGGCACAATGACCCCGAGATCACCGGCAATGGTCCGACGCATTCCCTTGATACGCGTCAAAAGACTGCCGCCCTGTGCTGAGTCCACCAGGGGGATGAGCCCGTAGCCGATCTCGAACTCAAGGATATCCATAGGGAGCAGAGACTCGGGTGACACCTCTTCTCCCCTGGGCGCCTCCTCCTGGACCTCTTCTTCCTTTTTGTAGCGCAGGGAAAGCCAGCCGACAGCGCCCATGAGCAGGGCGATGGCGAGGAAGGCGATATGGGGCATTCCCGGTACCAGGCCGAAGCAGAAGATGATCGCCGCGGCGGAGAACAGGGCCAGGGGCTGGAAGGAAAGCTGTTCGGAGAGTTGCCTTCCGATGGACTTGTCCGCCGCCGACTGGGTGACGAGGATGCCTGCTGCCGAGGAGATGATGAGTGCCGGGATCTGAGATACCAGGCCGTCACCGATGGTCAGGGTGGTGTAGGTGGTGAGTGCCTCGCCAAAGGGCATCTTGTGCTGGAGAACCCCGATGATGATCCCGCCGATGATGTTGATGAAGGTGATGATAATGCCGGCGATGGCGTCTCCCCGCACGAACTTGGTGGCACCGTCCATGGCCCCGTAGAACTCGGCCTCCCGGCGGATGAGGTCCCTGCGCTCGCGTGCCTCCTGCTCGGTGATGATCCCCGCGTTGAGGTCGGCGTCGATGGCCATCTGCTTGCCGGGCATGGCATCCAGGGTGAACCGTGCGGTGACCTCGCCGATGCGGGTGGCGCCCTTGGTGATGACCACGAAATTGATGATCACGAAGATGCCGAACACCACGAACCCCACCACGTAGCTCCCGCCCACCACGAACTGACCGAAGGTGTTGATCACTCTGCCTGCGGCGAGCTCGCCTTCGGAGCCGTGCAGGAGGATCAGCCTCGTGGATGCGATGTTGAGCGCCAGGCGGTAGAGGGTCACCACCAGGAGCAGAGAGGGAAACACCGAGAAATTCAAAGGGTTGGTGGTATACATGCTCACCATCAGCGTGATGACGCCTATGGTGATGCTGAAGGTGAGCAGGATGTCCAGAAGGAAGGTGGGCAGCGGAACGAGCACGATGACCATGACCACCAGTACCCCGATGGCCATGACGAGGTCGCTCGCCATCTTCCGATCCAGAGTGAGGGGAAGCTCTCTGCCCTGTGCCATTTATCGGATGCCTGCCTTGAGTCTGTAGACGTATGCCAAAATCTCCGCCACTGCCTTGTACCATTCCTCGGGGATCACGTCCCCGACCTCGACGGTTTTATACAAAGCCTGTGCCAAGGGTTTGTCTTCGACGATGGGTATGCTGTTGAGCCGCCCGATCTCCCTGATCTTCTCTGCGATGTGCCCGGCGCCCTTTGCCAGCACCACTGGCGCCGTCATCTTGCCGCGCTCGTACTTGAGCGCCACGGCCAGGTGGGTGGGGTTGGTGATGATCACATCCGCCTTGGGCACCTCCTTCATCATCCTGCGCCTGGCCATGTGCATCTGGATGGACCGGATCCGGCTCTTGATTATGGGATCGCCCTCGTGCTGCTTGTACTCCTCCTTGACCTCCTGCTTGGTCATCATCAGGTCGCGGGTGTGCTGCCAGCGCTGGAACACATAGTCGGCCACCGCAACCATGACGAAGATCCACAGAAAATCCCAGAGCAGGCGCATGGCCGATCGAAAGATTGTCAATACTATGACGGGAAGATCACTGTCCATCAGGGGAGGGAGCACGGGGATTTCCCGCTTGATCGCCCGATAGGCCACCAGGGAGATGACGAGGAGAATGACGATGGTTTTGACGAGTAATTCCAAGCTCTTTAATGAGAAGAACTTGTTCTTGATCCCGGTGATGGGGTTGAGCTTGGAGAATTTGGGGGTAATGGGCTCACCGCTGAAGATGAACCCGAACTGAAGGATATTTGACGCTATGCCGACGGCCAGGAAGACGAAAAGAATAGGCAGAACGAGGATCCCGAGCTGAAATACCGCCTGGTGAAAGATGGTGATCAGCGAGGCCGGTGTGCCGTCCCAGGCCGATGCATTGCCCACGTAGAAGCTCACGACGTCTCCGAGCCTTTTGCCCAGTGCAGGTATGTAAAAATAAAAGGCTATTACGGATGCCACGAACAGGAAACACGTCGAAACCTCCGTGCTCTTACACACCTGCCCCTTTTCTCTGGCATCCTCGATTCGTTTACTGCTCGGTTGTTCCGATCGCTCTTGCCCGTTCTCGTTTTCTTTTGCCATGGAGGATGGTTCTGCGAAATCCATACCAAGGAAATCCGTCGCGGTGTTTTTTCCGCAGGAGGTTTCTCCTTTCCTTTATGCCGGGGAGATGAGAAAGAATGAGATTGGGGTTTCTTTCTGCCTGAAAATGTGGCAACGCAGGCCATTGTCTGGTATAACAGCAAGATGGCTACCGGGGAACGGGAAGTATATGGAGGAGTATTGGAAAATTGTTATAGTGTATAGTGTAAAAGCGTATGAACAATTGAGGATGAAGGTGTTTCAGGAGAAAAGACGTTAGGAGGAATCAGTGAACGATTTACGAAGCATTCGAAAATCAAAGGGATTGACGATGGAGCAGCTGGCCAATCTGAGCGGGGTGTCGTCGAAAACCATCTCGCTCTACGAGCATACTCCGCCCAAGAGACCGAGCAGGAAGGTCGTAGACAAGCTCTCGAAGACCCTGGAGATCTCTCCCGAGAAGCTGCTCGGCGCCATCGGGGCGGGAGGGAAGGCCCCTGCAGGTGCCGGCCAGGAAGGGCTCGAAGAGACCATTGAACTCGATGATGCTCATGTAGTAAGAATTCTGGGACTGATCGAAAAAGAGGTGAGAGAATTGCAGAATCTCATGATCGAGTCGGCCTCTCTGGCTAATGAGCATCCGGCACTGGAGCGGAGCATCGAATATCTTGCCGGCGAGATCGATCTCCTCACCGAAATCCGGAAGAGGTTTGCGTAATCCTCAAGCAGGCAAAGGCATACGGTTTTTTTCAAGGAATCGGCAGGTACGGGTATGAGATGATTATTCTTCAGGACGTCTCGAAGCTCTACCACGACAGCACGTATGCCCTGCGGGATGTCTCGTTCCAGATCTCCAGAGGAGAATGCTGCTTCATTCTCGGCCCGTCAGGGGCCGGGAAGACGACCCTGCTCAAGATCCTCCATGTCATAGAGCGCCCGACGAAGGGACAGGTGTATCTCTTCGAGCGGGATGCCGGGAGGCTGAGCGGCCCCGATATCCAGGCCCTGAGGCAGCATATGGGGTTCATTTTCCAAGACTACCGGCTCATAGACGACTGGACCGTCTACGATAACATCGCCGTCATCCTCCAGATCCTGGGCAAGTCCTCGGGCTATATCCGCAGCAGAGTCTGGCAGTTGCTCAAATGGGCCGGGCTGCAGCACAAGGTGTATGAGCGTGCGGGAGCCCTTTCGGGCGGAGAGAGGCAGCGTGTCGCCATTATCAGAGCGATCATCCATGATCCCGACATTCTCCTGGCAGACGAGCCCGTAGGGAGCCTCGACGATGCCACGGCGAGGTTCGTGATGAACATGTTCTACCGGCTCCATCGAAAGGGCACGACCCTCGTCATCGCAAGCCACCGGGAAGACCCCTTCATTGATTTCGCCCGGGTGATATCCCTGGACCGGGGGATGATCGTGAACGGGTGAGGGGACCCATGATCAGGGCGTTCTACATCCTGAAACTTCTGGCAAGGGGGCTGACCAGGCGGCCGTGGGGGAGCCTCATCACCCTGATCGCCTGCTGGTTCGCCGTGTGCCAGATGGTTCTCGTCTTCCATGCCGTCTCGTTTACCAGCCAGGCGCGGATGCTCCGCGGCACATCGAGCACCCTCATGGTCTATCTTTCCGGCAGACAGCAGGAGAGCGTCCTTCAGGAGATCAGAGACCGGATCGCGCTCATGAACGAGGTGAACGCAGTCGAGTTCGTTCCCTGCCGGGAGGGGCTCGACCGGCTGCGTCAGTGGCTGGGGCCTGATGGTTCCCTGGTGGAGGGCCTTGACCCGGCAGTTCTTCCCGACGCATTCGAGGTCAGTCTCAAGCCCGCGCATACGGGATCGATTGCAGGGGTGGCCGCACGGATCGGGGAAATACCCCAGGTAGAGGATGTCCGCTATGACCGGGGTATCTTAGGAATGGTGGCCGATGCCTATTATCCCGTCCTCTTTGCGGGCATGGGCGTGATCCTGGCCGTGGTCCTGTCCCTTTCCCTGGTAGTATTCCTGTCCATCCGCGTGGGTATGGCCTCACGCCGTCAGGAAATGGAGGTGCTCCATCTCCTGGGCGCCCGGCGATACTTCCTCTATTCGCCCTATCTCCTCGAGGCGCTGGTGTATGGTGCAGGGGGGGCCGTCCTGGCGCTCCTGACCATTGAGGGTATTCGTGTTCTCCTTGCCGCCGAGGTGCCGGTCTTCGGCGATCTCCTGGCCCCCATGCGCATCCGGCAGATGGTTCTCGTGATCGCGTTGCCCGGTTTCTTAAGCCTGCTGGGGGCCCACCTGGCCATCAGACAGAGGACCGATGATTAGGAGCGTCGTCTTACTCTTTGCGATTGTTCTGCCCGCCCTCTCCGTTCTCGCAGCCGATGATCCGGCGGCAGAGCTCGAAGCATTGACCAAGAAAGCCCGTGAGGTGCACGGGACCTACCTCTCGGAGGAGAAGAAGCTCAAATCCATTGACAGTGAGATACAGAGGATGCAGAACCGGATCGACAAGGTGAGGGCGAATATCACGAGCAAGCAGGCCCAGATCGCGCTCCTCGACAAGGAACTGGCGGATTACGAGGCCAGCCTCGCCGCTGCGGAGAAGGGAATGCATCATCAGTGGGTCCAGCTCTACAAAGGGGCCTCTCTGGACCTGGCCGGTGTATACTGCCGGCATGAACGGTATTCCGGATACATCAACGCCGTCATCAGCGAGCGCACCCGGATTGTACGCGAGTACCAGGGCCTCAAGGAGGAGCGCGAGGCGACCAGGGAAAAGGCCCGGAAACTGGCGGATCTTCTCAGGCAGGACCTGGCCGAGCTCGAAAAGACGATGGCCGAGCTGGCCGTCCAGCGCGACCGGAAGACCCGGCTGGTGTCGTCCCTGAAAGGCCAATCGAAGAAATATCAGGATCAGATACAGGACCTCCTGGAAAAGATCCAGAAGAGCGCAGGCAAGGCTGCTGAGGCGGGTGCCGGTTTTCTGCTGAACAAGGGCAAGCTCCCCTGGCCGGTGGAGGGGAAGGTGGTGCGGAAGTTCGGACCCTTCACCCTCCAGGGTATTCCCCAGCGGTCTCAAGGCATAGACATTGAGGTCCAGGAGGGTATTCCGGTGAAGAGCGTTCACTCGGGCAAGGTCGTTTACTTCAACTGGATGGGAGGATATGGGAATACGCTGATCCTCGATCACGGAGAGGGTTACTACTCCATCTACAGCCACCTCCAGGAGGCCTTGAAGGCAGTGGGCGACATGGTCATGCCAGAAGAAATCATCGGGCGGGCAGGCCAGAGCGGGGATGTGCTGAAGCCCACCCTGCATTTTGAGATACGCTCCCATGGAAAGGCCCAGGACCCTCACGCATGGCTGATTCGTAAATAGTATGTGTTTTATCGTAAATAGATCTGTGATATAGGCGATAAAGGATAGAGAATGTTGGATACTCTATGGGAGCGCTTATGAAAATTCATAAGATTTTCATCCTTGGGGGGGTGGTTGTCGGTACCTTCCTTGCCATCGTGGGGGCGGACTTCACCAGGGGTCTCAGTGCCGACGTGTCGGGGATCTATCCCCAGCTCGAGAAATTCACCGACTGCCTTGGCATTATCGAAAAGAGCTATGTCGAAGAGGTATCACCCGAGAAGCTCATCGAGGGGGCGATCAAGGGGATGGTATCTGTCCTGGATCCCCATTCTGCATACCTGACCAAGGAAGGATACAAAGAGATGCAGATCAGCACCACCGGGTCGTTCGGCGGGCTCGGCATCGAGATCGGCGTTCGCGACGACGTGCTCACCGTCATCACTCCCATCGAGGGCACCCCGGCCTTCCATGCCGGAGTGCTCCCGGGTGACCGGATCATCAAGATCGACGGAAAGCCCACGGCCGACTTGAGCCTCGAAGATGCGGTCAAGCTTCTCAGGGGGCCGAAAGGCACGCAGGTGGTCATCACCATCATGAGGGACAAGCAGGAAAAGCCAATAGACCTGACCATCACCCGGGCCATGATCCACATCGAGAGCGTGAAGGCGGAGATGCTCGAGCCGGGCTACGGATATATCAAAGTGCGAAATTTCCAGGTGGATACCGCCGACGATATCCGGAGCGCACTGGAGGAGATGGGGCCTCTCAAGGGCCTGATCCTCGACTTGAGGTATAATCCGGGCGGGCTGCTCGACCAGGCGGTCTCGGTGAGCGACCTCTTCCTCGAAAGCGGCATGATCGTCTACACCGACGGCAGGAGGCCTGAGGAAAAGACAGAGTACCGGGCGCGCAAGGAGGGGACCTTCGAGGGGTTCCCCATGATCGTTCTGATCAACGGCGGCAGCGCCAGTGCCGCGGAGATCGTGTCCGGCGCGCTGCAGGACAACAAGCGCGCCATCGTGGTCGGGGTCAAGAGCTTCGGCAAGGCATCGGTGCAGAGCATCAGGCCCTTAAGCGACGGGTCGGCCCTGAAGCTCACGGTCGCCCGTTACTACACACCCTCCGGGAGGTCCATCCAGGCCACCGGGATCGAGCCCGATATCCGGGTGGAACAGAGGGTGGAGGCCTCGGCCTCGGGAGAACCTTCAACACAGACCTTTTTGAGAGAGGAAGATCTTGAGGATCATCTAAAACCCGATGCCGGGAAGAAGGGCACAGGCGAAGGATCCCGCTTGGAAGAGCTTCTGAACAATGATTATCAGCTCAAATACGGGCTTGATCTGCTCAAATCCTGGGAGGTGTTCCACTGGGCCAGAAAGGCAGCATGAAAAGGCGCAGCAAAAGAGGGAAGAATCAAAAAAACATTCTGACCATCGTCATTGTCGCCCTGATCATCGTCGCGGGGGCGGCCGCCCTGATCATCATGACGCAAGGACGCGGGGAGGGCCCGGACTTGACCCCGGTGTCCACGAGAGAGAACGAGTCCCACGAGCTCCTGATCAAAGGCTGTCTCTTCGAGCTCGGCATTGCTAAAAAAGATGTCCGGTTTTCCGGCCGCTCGGTCGATGTCACCCTCCACAAGCCGCTTTCCGAGGCGATGCTCTCCCGCGCCTTCTCGCCCGTCAAAGACGTGGGAGACCTGGAGATCGAGAGCGCCAGGCATGTACGGGTCGTGATCGACGGGCGCACATGGGACATCCGTTTCTCCGGTACCCCAGTGAAGACCGCCCGGTGCGCCATCATCGTCGATGACATGGGCCTGAACCTGAAGTGGGCAAAGGATTTCTGCGAGATCGATGCGGACCTCACCTTCGCCGTGCTGCCGGACAGGCCGTATTCGGAAAAGGCTGCCAGGTATCTCCACGAAAGGGGCAAAGAGGTGCTGCTGCACCTGCCCATGGAGGGCAATGGAATGGATCCGGGCAAGGGGGCGATCTATCATGATATGTCCCGCTCTGAGATCCGGGCCATTGTGCGTCACAACCTCAAGAGTGTTCCTCATGTCAAAGGCGTGAACAACCACATGGGCTCCCGGATCACCCCGGATGAAGACATCATGCGGATCGTGCTGCAGGATATCAAAGACCGGGGGCTGTTCTTCGTGGACAGCCTGACCACCAGCAAGTCCGTATGCCGGGCCCTGGCGCCCGAAATCGGCATCCCCGTGATCGCGCGGGATGTTTTTCTTGACAATGAACACACCGATTCCTATATCGTCTCCCAAATCGACAAGCTGGTGAAGATTTCACAATACTACTCGGACGCCGTCGCCATCTGTCACCCCTATCCTGAGACCCTGAAGGTACTCGCACGGGAGATTCCGAGGATCAGAGATCAGGGGGTCGAGATCGTTCGTGTGTCAAAGCTGGTCTACTCTGCGAAACGCTTTCCTTGAGGATTACCGAAGCTGGTTTGGATTGATTGACTCGATACATGCTTTGGACTATACAAAGCTGGTGGAGCATGGGGAATGAAGCAGTGGTTTGTGGTTCAGACCAATCCGAAGGAGGAAGATGTTGCCTGTATGGTCCTCAGGCAGCAGGGGATCGTAATATACCAGCCCTTCATGGAGAGGTATATCTTTCATGCCAGGAAGAAGGTCCTCAAAAAATACCCTCTGTTTCCCAACTACATCTTTGCCAACATCGCGCCCACGGAAGAGGAATATCACAAGATCAGGTGGTGCCACGGGGTCAGGAGGATACTCCTGGACAACTACCAGCCCGTGCCCATCGACGACGATTTCATCCGCGGCCTGTGCACCCTGGAGGACAAGGAATCCGGCACCATCAAGAAGCCTGTTTCGTTTGCCCCCGGAGATGTGGTGCGTATCAAGTCCGGGCCCATGAAAGACCTCTACGGGGTGTTCGAGGCCTGGGGTTCCGACGAGGGCCGGGTGAGAATCCTCATCGAGATGGTGAGCAATCGGGCAAAGGTCGTCATGCACGCCTCGCTCATCGAGAAGGCGTGAGGACATAAGAAAAGGAGCGTTCCATACAGAACGTCTACGGCAATTCGAAGTCGCTGAAGGCCTCAGAGCTCAAGTCCCTCGAACGACTCTACCGGAGAAGGGTCCCTCCGCAGTCGGTCATCACGCAGGACCTCGCACTGGAGATATCCAGGCTTTCCCGGGAAATCGGCATCCAGATCGGTCTTATTCTCAACCGTCAGGGCATGGTGGAGTACGTGATAGCCGGCACTGCAACAGGCCTGTCCATCCCCAGGCTGGAGCGGATGCGCACTCATCCGGGCAGGCTCCAGGGCCTGCGGCTCATCCACACGCACTTGAGTCCGGGCGGGCTGGATTTCGAGGATCTCACCGACCTCGCCAAGCTGAGGCTCGACATGATCTACGCCATCGAGGTCATGGACAACGGCGACCCCGGAGACGCCCACGGTGCACATCTCCTCCCTGCGGGCGAGGAGGGGGCGGTGTGGAACATTCTCGAGCCTGCGCCGACCTTTCGTCTGGACCTGCCCTTTGACGAGTTCATCACGGAGCTCGAAGCCGAGATCAACCGGAAGCACAAGGCCCTGAGCCGTGGGGCGGGCGAAGACAGGGCCATCCTGGTGGCCGTGGTGCCCTCCCTGTCTGAAGACGCGAAGATCGCGATCTCAGAGCTCCAGTCTCTGGCGAAATCTGCAGGGATCACCGTGCTGGACACCATTGTCCAGAGGCGGGAGAAGCCCGATCCCAAGTATATCGTGGGCAAGGGAAAAGTCGCGGAGATCAGCATCAAGGCCCTGGCGCTGGACGCAAACCTGCTCGTCTTCGACCAGGAGCTTTCGCCCTCCCAGGCGCGGTCGGTCTCCGAGGTGGCCGAGCTGAGGGTCATTGACCGGACCCAGCTCATCCTTGACATCTTCGCCCGCAGGGCAAAGACCAAGGAGGGCAAGATCCAGGTCGAGCTCGCCCAGCTCCGCTACAACATGCCAAGATTGGTGGGGAAGAATCCGTTCCTGAGCCGTCTCGCAGGCGGCATCGGCACCAGGGGCCCGGGCGAGTCCAAGCTCGAGGTGGACAGGAGGAAGGCGAAGAACCGGATGACCAGGCTCGAGCGGGAAGCCCGGGGGATCAGCCGGAAGCGCAGGCTCACCCGTCTCAGGAGGGGCAGGGCCGAGGTGCCGGTCATCTCCATCATAGGCTACACCAATTCGGGCAAGTCCACCCTGCTCAACACCCTGACCAGAAGCCGGGTGCTGGCTGCGGACATGCCGTTCGCCACCCTAGACCCGTCGAGCAAGCGCCTGAGGTTTCCCCGGGAGATGGAGGTGATCATCACGGACACAGTGGGCTTTATCCGCGATCTGCCGAACGATCTGCGCGCCGCGTTCATGGCCACCCTCGAGGAGCTCGAGGACGCCAATCTGCTCCTTGAGGTCATCGACCTCTCCGACCCCCATCTGGAGTACCGGATGCAGGCTGTCGACGAGATCCTCAAGCAGCTGAATCTTCAGGACAAGCCGAGGCTCAAGGTGTTCAACAAGGCCGACCGGTGCTCCCCTGATTTTGCCGAAACCATCACCCGCCGCTACGGCGGCGTCGCCATATCCGCGCTGGACCGCTCCACCTTGAAGCCCCTGATCGAGAAGATGGAATCATTCTTCCTCGAAAAGTAACCGGGGAGGGGTTCACATTTCTCCGCCGGGGCCGCCTTTCGAAGATGATCGATCCTTTTTCGGCGCGTACTTGCGGAACTCGTTGCGGATCTCGGCCGGCAGTCCGAGAGCGCGCGCAATGGACTCCCTGATGGGATTCGAGATGGTCTCTATGGGTGCGATCTGCACCGAGGGATCGTCCACATGCCCGGACACCTTCAGGCTCACCACCAGAAGCTGGCCTCTGTCGCCGGTGAGCACCCAGCCCAGAAGAGGAATCCAGCTGATCGCCTTGTCGATGGTCTCGAAAGGCTGTATGCCCAGGATGGCATCGATGCTTCGGGTCTTGAGCGAGTATTTTCCCACCGCCGAGAGCTGGAGGGAATTGCTGTCGAGGTAGAAGTCGTCGAAGCTCACAATGCTGTCATCGACCCGGAAGGTGCTTGTGATGACGTTGTATGGGAAATTCCTGCTGGTGAGCTCGATGTCGCGGGTCTGGACGATCTTGTAGAGATTGAGCAGGGCGAATATCCTGGATGCCAGGGCGTATTTCTTGAGCCGGCCGTTTTTTGCGACCAGGTTCATGGTGCCGTTTATCACCCCGTTTTCTCCAGTGAGATGCCCGCTCAGATCCATCGTGCCCCTGATCCAGTCCTGTCCCTCGGACATCATGTCGAAAAACCGGGCAATGTTGGCGTTGAGCAGGGCAAAGGTGATATCAAAGGAAAGGACCCTGGACAGGTCGGCGGAAAGCGAGCCCTGTATCGTGCCTGACTGTCCGCGGGTATTGATATTGGAAAGGGTGAGCACGCCGTCCTTCAGCGACGCGTCTGCATCGGCCTCTTCCACCGGCATGCCGTAGAGGTCGAGATCGAGGAATTTGATATGCCCGGTAGCGGTGTAGGCCGCCAGATTGCCGATGGTGTGCGTGGTTTTTTCCTCCAGGGGGAGGGACATGCCCTCGACCGTGAGGTCTCCTCTGAAAACGGGTTTGGGCGTTAGGACGAGCAGGCCCTCTGAAATCGTGATCTTCCGATCGTCCATGAGCACCAGCATACGGCTGCTTTTCAGCACCTTGCCCGACATGATGACAGGACCGTCGAGGGTGACGATGGGGCCGCTTACGGGTACCTGTGCCTGTCTGAACCTGAGGGCGCCGCTTAAGGTTGTCTCTTCTCCCCATCCGATGTTCACTTCTCCGCTCACCTCACCGGAGAGCGGCCGGTCCCCATCGGCCAGTACCGCAACGAGACGGTTCAGATCCATCAGTCCTTCGAGCCGGACCGCACCCTGTACAGCGCTCACATGCCCTGATACGGCAATCTTTTTCGGAGAGGCGGGGAGGATTTCTCCGGTAAAATCCAAAGAGAACTCAGGCCTGATCCTGCCCGTTACCTGCAGGGCCGCCTCCGCCGAACCCTGCCTGACCCTGTAGGGGGTGTCGAGAAGCCTGAAGCGGGCCGTTCGGATATCCGCCCGGGCGGAAATCTCCGGTCCTGTTCCCGTCCCCCTGATCTGAATGACGGAGCTTTTCCCGAGAGAAAACCTCCCGGAGCCCATCTTATCGCCGTCCATGGTAGCCTGGAACACTGATTTCTGCTCACCGAAGGGATCGGCAAGGGAGATCTTGAGGGATCTGATGCGATGTCCGCCCACGACGAGGTTCGAGGAGATCTCCAGGGGAGAGGAAAAGTCTGCTGCCGCGACCGTCCCGCTGTGATCACGAACCTCCTGAGTGCCCCACTGATAGGCGCAATGGTCCAGTGCGAGGCTGCCCTTGACGACAAAGGGCTTCTCGGCCTCTTCATCGAAATACGTGCTCACAGCTGCGGACACCCTTCCCTCGCTGACGCGAGAGACGCCCTCGAAGAGGTCGATGGCATATTCAGGCAGTCCTACCGCGTTCCAGGTATCCAGAAAGTCCCGGGCAGGCATGTCCACCTTCACGTCCACACCGACCCTGAAGCCCGGAGGAATGATCCCGGGAAAAGAAAGGTCGACCTTTTCGATGAGAGAGCCGTTCATCATTCCCCGAAGGTCCTTGAAAACGATGTCGCCGTTTCCATACACCACCCGGCCGGTGATATCCGTGATCCTCTCGGGGCCGAAGCCGGCGCCGAAACTCTGCCCAGAGAGATCCTGGACCACCATGATGTGGTCGATAAACCGGGTGAAGTGCACGAGCTCATGTATGCTGCCACTATAGCGTGCAGATGCGAAGCGTGACATCCCGCCGCGGATCTGAGTGGTGAGGAGGTTTTCCAGCCAGTCATCGAATTCGTGTGTGGGGAGGAGATCCACGATCTTTTCGTACTCGAAGGTGTCAGAGCTCAGATCGAGCAAGACCTGTGCGTCGGTTTTTTTGCGGGGCTCCATGATCTTTCCGGTACCGTCCACCCGGACCAGGGGGGTTTTCAGCGATATCTCATGTAGATCCAGAACCTGCTCGTCGCCCTGTGCCCTGAGGGCCAGCTCCAAAGTCTCGATTGTGGTTTGAGACCAGGGAAGGCCCACGCGCTCGCCGGAAATGCGGACACCCGAATCGACACGCTCGCCGGACCAGGCGAAATTCGCGTCTATATTCAGGATGCCCTGCATTCCATCTGCAAGCCGCGAGAGGTCCATGTTCCGTGAGGTGAGTGCTCCCTCCCACCCCTTTGTGCTCTGGATGGAGATCTCCGTCTGGCCTCCGAGAACCTTTGCTTTAAGCTCCATCTTTTCAGGAGAGATGGTGCCGCTGGCCGATTCCAGAACGTTCCTGGCGGTCCGTCCCCGAAAGGCCAGGGAGCCGTTGTGGATGACGACGGTTGTCACGCCCGGGGACCACTGCGAGCCCGTCAATTCATTGACGATGTCACTGTCCAGGATGATCCTGGGGTCTTCCAGGGTGAGTGAAGAGAGATGGAGCCCTCCGAAAAAGGCATTCCACAACGATGTGTGGGCCCTGATCCGCCGTGCCGTGAAGAGAGGTTCTTCCGGATCGCCTACAGCTACATGCTCAAGCGTTATCAGCACGCCGGGGAGCACCTCCGCCGAGACGTCCCCGATGGCGACATCACGGCCGGTATATCCGGCCAGGATGTCATCCATATGCTCGCAGAGCAGGACCGGAAAGAGCCTGGTCAGCGCCAGGTACCCGATAACAGCCCCGAGCACCAGGAAAACAGAAAGAAGAATCGAAAACTTGCGCATGGTCCTATCGTTTATCGTTATTCCAGAATGTGAGCCAGCTTATTAACACAAAAATATGGGGCCTGTAACGGAGAAATGGAACCTTGCAGAAGAACGCAGGGTTTCTTGGGGGAGCCGGGAAGGACGGAGACGTGCGATTACAAAAAAGTAACCATGTACACTTTTCGCCCACCAGACCGGCTATTCACGGTTGTGGAGGTGCGGTATATGAATATCTCGAACAAAAATAGAAAAAATTCGAATACACGGAATTTGAGCATAATCCATATAAGTGCCCCATGGTCTTTCCAAGGCAAACTCGTCAGATATTCCGCGCCTGCTCCGTATAATCTTCCTGCCGGGCGGAAATATCGTGCAGGATCAAGAGGACATCTTGACGTAATGGCTCCATGGTGGTAGAAAAAAGCCATGTTAGATATGAAAATTATTAGGCAAAATATCGGCGTTGTGAAGAATGCCCTCAAAAACCGCGGGTCTGTGATGGATCTCGACGAACTGCTGGAGGCGGATGCCCGTAGAAGGACGCTGATCCAGGAGGCTGACGAGCTCAAGGCAAGGAGAAACCAGTTCTCCACCCGCATTGCAAGGGCGAGGACCGAAGGCCTGGATCTCGAGAAGGAAAAGAGCGAGATGCGCTCCATCTCCGAAAGGATCAAGGCCCTGGACGAGCAGATCCGGGAGGCGGACGAGGCGGTGAACCGGTTCGTGCTCGAAATCCCCAATATACCCCACGAGAGTGTGCCTGTGGGGAAAGATGCGCAGGACAATCAGATAGTCCGCACCTGGGGCGAGAAGCCGGAGTTTTCCTTTACCCCGAAAGACCACTGGGATGTCGGCGAGGGGCTCTCGATCCTTGACTTCAAGCGCGCGGCAAAGATCACGGGCGCCCGTTTCACCGTGAACTGGGGCGCGGGGGCCAAGCTGGAGAGGGCCCTGATCAACTTCATGCTCGACGTACACACCCAGGAACACGGCTATACCGAGGTGCTGCCGCCTTTCATGGTCAATCGCGAGAGCATGACCGCCACCGGCCAGCTCCCGAAGTTTGAAGAAGACCTCTTCGCCACAGATGACTACTTTCTCATCCCCACGGCAGAGGTGCCGGTTACCAACCTCTACCGGTCCGAGACCCTTCCGGGCGAGGACCTGCCGCTGAAGCTCGTGGCCTACACCCCCTGCTTCAGACGGGAGGCCGGGTCCTACGGCAAGGACACCCGCGGCCTCATCCGGCAGCACCAGTTCAACAAGGTGGAGCTGGTGCGGTTTGCCGATCCGGCCCGGTCGTTCACCGACCTCGAAGAGCTCACCAACGACGCCGAGGACATTTTGAAAAAGCTCGGGCTCCACTACCGGGTGGTAGTGCTCTGTACAGGCGACCTGGGGTTCTCCTCGGCCAAGACCTACGACCTTGAGGTCTGGATGCCTGCCCAGGGCGTGTACCGTGAGATATCCTCCTGCAGCAATTTCCTCGACTTCCAGGCGCGCCGGGGCCAGATTCGCTACCGCTCGCCGGAGTCGAAGAAGACCGATTACTGTCATACCCTCAACGGCAGCGGCCTTGCCGTGGGCAGGACCCTCGCCGCGGTGCTGGAAAACTATCAGCGGCCCGACGGGTCGGTGGAAGTGCCCGAAGCATTGAGACCTTACATGAGGCTTGACCTCATCGAACCGATCGGCTAAGGAGAAATACATCGTTTTACGTGGAGGGATGGCCGAGTGGCTTAAGGCGGCGGTCTTGAAAACCGCTGTACCTTTTCAGGTACCGTGGGTTCGAATCCTACTCCCTCCGCCAAAGGCTACACTATGGAGAGATGGCCGAGTGGACGAAGGCGTTCGCCTGCTAAGCGAATGTAGGGCCAAAAGCTCTACCGAGGGTTCGAATCCCTCTCTCTCCGCCATAACCTGATCATTCTTTCCCATCCCCAAACATCCTCTCTTCTCACGATGTCCGTGGTCTGTCTTGAAGGCTGATGATCCGAATACCCGCCCCATTCAGCCGGATATGGACGGATTCAAGGCGGCCGGGGGCGGTTCCGATACAGGATGGCAGCTGAACACTGATATCGATCGGTGGTCATGAAAGGGAGGCAAGAGGGGATGACGAAGCGGGAGATCATACGGGTACTGATCTTAAGCCCCTGTTATCTGACACTCAAGCTCAAGGAGAGGGCCAGACTCATCCAAAGGCTCGTGCGGCAGCGGCGCACGTCCCAAAGGGTCAGAGCATAGTGTAGGGATCCACATCGATCTTGACGCGGACCCCGGAGGGGACCTGGATGCGCTCGAGACGGTCCAGGGCGGCATGAAGCCTGTCGCGGGTTTTGGAGGTGAGGATCATGTGCCACCGGTGGCTGCCCCGAAGCAGGGAGATGGGCGCGGGAGCCGGGCCCAGGAGGTTGACGTCCCGCGGCTGAAGCCTGGCGGCCGTTTCAGTGATCACCCTGGTGACCAGCTCTAAGCTGGTGGAAGAGAACACGCACCGTGCCATGTAGGAGAAGGGGGGAAACCCCGAGACCTTCCTGACCTCTTCTTCGGCGCGAATCATCCCCTCGTAGTCGTACTCGGCGATGGACCGGATCAGCGGATGGTCTGGGATGAGGGTTTGGATCAGCACCCGGGTGTCAGCCCTCCGGCGTCCGGCCCGCCCCGCTACCTGGACGACCTGCTGGAAGGTCCGCTCGCCCGCCCGGAAATCCGGCATGAACATGAGCTGTTCGGCATGCATGACCCCCACGAGGGTGAGGTAGGGGAAATCGTGGCCCTTGGCGATCATCTGGGTTCCCACGATGATGTCGGCCTGCCGGGTGCGGATGGCCTCAAGGGCGCTGGTGAGCTTGTTCGGCGTGGTGATCTCGTCGGAATCCATTCGGAGGATACGCGCCCGGGGGAACAGCGCGCCGATCTTCTGCACGACGTGCTCGGTTCCGATCCCCAGCGGTTTCATATCGATGCACCCGCATTTGGGGCAGATTTCGGGCAGTTTGAGCGAAAATCCGCAGTAGTGGCAGATGCTCGATCCCTTCATCCGGTGATAGGTAAGGCTCCTGTCGCACCGGGTGCATTTCAGGGTCAGGCCGCACCCAGGGCACACCATGGCAGGGGAGTATCCCCGCCGGTTGATGAAGAGCAGGGCCTGCTCGCTCTTGTCCAGCGTCTCCTGTATCGCCTGACCGAGCTGCTCCGAGACCGCCCCCTGCACACCACGCATGTCGATGATCTCGATCAGGGGAAGGCCGGCGTCCCCGGTGCGCGCGGTCATGGTGATGATCGAGGAACCCTTGCCGGATGATCTGATATAGGTGTCCATGCTGGGGGTCGCTGATCCCAGGACCACCACGGCCCGGCTGTTCTTCGCACGCAGCAGGCTCAAGTCCCGGGCGTTGTACGGCACGCCGTCCTCCTGCTTGTAACTGTGGTCGTGCTCCTCATCCACCACGATGAGTCCGAGGTTGGCCAGAGGAGAGAATATGGCCGAGCGCGTTCCCAGAACAAAACCGGCCGGTGAGCGCGAGGCCTTTATGAACTCACGGGCCCGGGCCGCCGGGGACAGGCCGGAATGGAACACGGCCACCTCGATGGGGATGCGTGCGCGGATCATGGAGATCGTCTGGGGCGTCAGCGCGATCTCGGGCACGAGATAGAGCACCGAGCGTCCCAGGCTCAGGGCCTTTGTGGCGCAGGCGAGATAGACCTCGGTCTTGCCCGAGCCCGTCACCCCGTGGAGAAGAAAGCTGCCGAACTCCCTCTTGTCCAGGGCATCCGTGATCCGCTGTATGGCCTCGGCCTGCTCGGGCGTGTGAATGATCGATGGTTCCGGGATGTTCAGGGGCAGGCCCGGGGGCGTATACGGCCTCTGTTCCAGGAACCCTCTCCTGATCAGGGCCTTCACGGAGCTCGAGCAGCCCGGGAACCGCGTTTGGAGATCCGCACGTAAGAGGCCCTCATCAGGAATCGCCTGGAGGATCTCGTGCTGCTTCGTTCCCACCACGCCCCGGCCTGTTCCGGTCCGGAAAATCCTCGACTCGTGGACAGGGAAGGCAGGGCGCGCCTGTCTCAGGTATGGAGGAAAGGCAAGCGCCAGGGCGGTGCCTGCAGGGGTGTGGTAGTAGCGGGAAACCCACAGGAGGAGGTCGAGCAGCTCCCGGGGGATCAGGGGCTCGGCGTCGAGCACCCGCTCGATCGGCCTGAGTCCCGGCACATCATTCTGCCCTGTCTCCACTGAAACGGCAATCCCCACCTTGGAGGTCTTTCTCACGGGGACCACAACCCGCGATCCTACCGGGACACGCAGTCCTTCCGGCACCCGGTAGGTGAGCACGATGGGAATGGCCGCCATAACAGCAACCTCGGCTGTCTGTATCGCGCCCATTCGCAAGAGGCTAGCACTATTGCCGAAAAGATCAAACGTTTTTTTCGATGCTCTTGACTCATGCTCGCTTTCCCCTCTATACTCGTTTCCAAAGCGTAACGGAGGTTTTCTTGAAACGGGTAGACTTGGAACAGATCTTGCGCGATCTCAAGGACAACAACCCTGAAATCAAGAAGATGGCAGCCAAGGCTATTCTCAAGGATCCTTCCTGCTCCGGACAGTTCATCGCCTCTATCCTCAAGGACGCGGATAAACCGACAGCCGCAGCGATATACGATGTCCTGTTCGATGACGAAAAAGATTATCCGGAGATCTTTCTGGAAGCCGCCGCCGACCCCGATCCCAGGGTCAGGAGGCAGGCGATACGATATCTGTTCAGACGGGGTTCGTTTACCGTTGAGGATGGTATCGGCTGGCTGAACGACAATGATCCCTATGTGCGCCGGAGGGTGATCAGCTATCTGTTCTGGATCAACGACCGTTCGGTCCTGGAGTCCGTCATTCGCCTCGCCGTGAATGACCCGGACCCCATGGTCAGGAAAGACGCCTTGAGGCTGGTGGGGATATGGGGGAGCAGAAAGGATATTCAGCACGTCATACACACCCTGGACGACCGCTCCCCCCTGGTCAGGGTGCAGGCGATACGGACGATGAAACGCCTCACGGGCGAGGATTTTGGTGAGCCGCTTGGCGTGTCCGACGATGAATTCGAGTGGATCGTTGCGAAGTGGCAGGGCTGGTGGGAACTGATGAGAGAAAGGATCTGACGGCATGGAAACCCCGGTATACTCAGCCAAGGAGTTTGCTTCTCTGCTCGGCATTTCAAAGTCGACCCTGCTGAAGATGGAGGCTGACGGCACCCTGCCGCAGCCATCGATAGACAACGGGATGAGGGTGTATATGCCCCACGATATTCCCGAGTATCTCAAGCGGCTCGGGAAACCGCCCCTTGTCGAGACAAAACGCCGGCAGATCTTCCTGAACTTCAAGGGCGGCACCGGCAAGACGAGCATCTCGGCCTTCTACGCATTCAGGCTGGCAGAGCTCGGCATGAACGTGCTCATGATCGACCTCGATCCCCAGGGCCACCTCACCCAGTGCCTCGGCATCGACCACAGCTCATTCGATGCAACGCTCTACAACGTCCTCATCGAGCGGATGGACATCCGCGACGTGATCATAGGCACCAAGATGAAAAACCTCAAGCTCATCCCGGCGAACCTCGATCTCTCGCCGGTGGAGCTCTCGCTCACCTCTATGAACGCCCGCGAGCTCAGGCTCAAGAAGAGCCTCGCCCCCATTCAGGACGAATATGACGTCATTATCATGGATGCCTCGCCGTCCATCGGCCTGCTCAACCTGAACGGCATCCTCGCCAGCAACGAGCTCTTCGTCCCGGTGCTGGCGGACTTTCTCTCGTACCACGGCCTGAAGATCCTCTTCGAGACCCTCACCACGATCGAGGAAGACTTCGACTTCCTTCTGGACAATATCTACATCTTTTTGAACCACTTCAACGCCTCTCACAACATTTGTCTGAGGTCGAAGGAGGCGCTGGAAAAGCACTACAGCGGTTATCTCATGAAGACCATCATCCGGCAGGATACCAAGATCGCCGAGGCGGCGAGCATGGGGATGCCCATACACCAGTACGCACCGAACAACCGGGGCGCCCTGGACATCAACTCGTTCATCAAGGAAATTTTCCCCAACCTGCCGATTGCCTTTTAGGGGGTTTTATGGTTATCCTGTCATCCAGTAGAGCATGCACTTTCGCCTTGCGACCGACACCGACCTTTAGGAGAAAAAGCGTATGAAAGACGGCTTCGATAAGAGCGTGGCTGAAAAAATGCCCAAAATCCAGAGAAAAAGGCCCAACAGGCCTTGGAATGTTGATCCCGTCCTCATAAAGGCCCAGGAGGAGAGCAGGGCCCTGGCCGCGGAGACAAAGCAGACCCGAAGAGAAGAGAAGGACCCCGGAGAGGCCCAGGCGAGGCAGACCAGGAGCGAAGAACGGGAGCCGAAGGCGTCTCTGGCGAGCCAAGTCCGGGAAGAGGCGAAGGGTCCGGAAACCCCCCAGGCGGGCCCGGTGTCTGGAGAAGGAGGAGTGTCCAAGCCGGCCCGGATGGGCATGGCAGTTCAGGAAGAGGCTGCGGCGGCAGCAGGCGTCGCAGAATCGGTCGTCCGGGGAGCGGACGCCCCCGAGGCCGATCCGGCAAAGAGCGCCGTATCGGCCGTTTCGATGGATAAGGAGCTGGACGCCCTCTCCCTGAGCGATATTCGCAGCAGTGCAAACAGTGACCTGGCAAAGACCGTCGAGACGATCAAAGACCTCAATTCGGATTTCACCCAGATCATCTTCGAGCGCAAGGCCATCCAGCAGAAGCTGGAAAGGAGCGCCCGGACCATCGAAGAGGTTGAGCGTGAGAATGCACTGCTCAAGGAGAAGATCTCTTCGTTCGAGCGGGACGCGCTTGACAGCTCACTGATCGAGCGGGAAATCGATTTCCTCAACGAGCAGCTCGAAGACGCGGACCTCTACATCCAGAACATGATGGGTCTTCTGGAAGAGAAGACAAAGACCGCCGAACAGGAGACTTCCCTGCGCAGGGATCTGGAGAGCCGGCTGGAAAAGATCAGCCGGGAGATCCACGAAAAGGCGAAGCTCGATGTCAAGGTCTCCATCCTCGAAAGGGACTTGAGCATCAGCCATACCCGGCTCAAGGATCTGGAGTCCAGGCTCGAGGAAGAGTACCAGAAGAGGGAGCCCCTGGAACAGGAAATCGTCGAGCTCAAGAATGCCCTCGACCGGGTGTATTCATCCCTCGCCCATATCCGTCTGAAGGCAAAACGAGAGGTGTATGGATCCTGATACAACCAAGAAGGTGAGCGAGCTCCTGAACCTCATGGAGGATATCTCATCCGATGTGGACACCAAGTCGGATCTGGCAGCCCTCTCAGAGAGGGTCGAGGTTCTGGAGAACAGGATGGAAGAGCTCACCCGGAGGTTCGAACAGCTCGAAAAGCTGTATCAGGAAAAGCGCATGCACCTCAGGTTGCTCAAGCAGGAGCTGCGCGACCTTTTCCCTGAAAACCCGTCCTAGTACTACAGAGTCAGGATCGGGGTCAGGTCTCAACATATGACAAATTATGTCATATGTTGAGACCTGACCCCATGATGACCTGCGCCGCGCTCTTAAGCGTGCTTTTCTGCTATTTTTGAATCGTGATATTGTGCTTCTTGATGAGGTCGTGCAGGGTCGGCCTGCTAATGTCGAGATCGATCGCGGCCCGGGTGATGTTGTAGTTGTTTCGCGCCAGAGCCAGGCTGATGGCCGCCGCCTCGGCCTCGTCCCGGATTTCCTTCAAACTCTTTACCTCCCCGCCGGTCACCTCCAGGTCGATGTCCCGTGGCTCTATCCAGTCCCCCTCGGCCATGACCACGCCCCGGCGGATCCGGTTCTGCATCTCCCGGATATTGCCGGGCCAGTCGTAAGCAGTGATGGCATCCATGGCCGCGGAGCTGAACCCCTTGATCCTGGGGCCGATCTCCTGAGAATAGGTGTCGAGGAAGTGTTTCGCCAGCACGGGGATGTCGTCGGTCCGTTCCTTGAGGGCCGGAACGTACAGAGGGACCACGTTGAGACGGTAGTAGAGATCTTCCCGGAAGAGGCCCTCCTTCACGGCCCGGGTGAGATCTACATTGGTGACGGCGATGACCCTGGCATCCACCCGGATGGGTTCTTTTCCTCCGATCCTCTCGATGGTGCCTTCCTGCAGAAATCGCAGGAGCTTGACCTGGAGCGTGAGGGGGAGTTCTCCGATCTCGTCGAGCACCACGGTGCCGTGCTGGGCCCGCTCGAGCTTGCCGATCTGCCGGGCGTGCGCCCCGGTGAACGACCCTTTCTCATGACCGAAGAGCTCGCTTTCCAGCAGGTTTTCCGGGATGGCCCCGCAGTCGACGATCACCAGGGGCTTCTCCGAGCGGTCGCCCAGCTGGTGGATGGCCCGCGCGAGGCGCTCCTTCCCCGTTCCGCTCTGACCCTGGATCAGGACGGGATAGCTGGTTCTGGCGACCCTTCTGGCCCGCTCGATAAGCTCCAGCATGGGCTTCGAGGTTGCTATCATGCCCTCGATGGTCGTCTTCCCGGTCACCGCCTCTTCGAGTTCGGTTACGTGCTGCTCGAGCCGTGAAAGGTAGCAGGCCCGCTTGAGCACGATCTTGAGCTCCTCGATATTCACGGGTTTCTGATGGTAATCGTAGGCACCCTTGCTGATGGCCTTGACCGCGACATCTCTATGGGTGTTTCCCGTGATGACGATGACCTTCAAGGGTCTGGGCACACCCATGATCTTCTCCAGCAGGCGGAGCCCTTCGGTTGCGCCGTCCGGGTCGGGCGGCAGGCCCAGGTCCAGCAGCACGGCAAGCGGCGGCCGGGCGTCGATGATTTCCATGGCCTGCCTGGCATCGCCCGCCACAGAGACATCGTAGACATCGGCGAGGCCCCACTTCAGCTGTTTGGCCATGCTCGTTTCATCTTCAACGATCAGGATGTGTTCCTTGTCCATAGTGAGATCTTGGTCCCTTTCCCTGCTCCTGTTTTACCACCGCATTCCGCACGCCATGAAAAAGAGGTCCCTCGTGAAGGGATTAGTCGGGAATACGGATCGTGAACTTTACCCCCTGAGCCGGTCTGTTTTCGACCTCTATCCCCATACCGAGCTGGTCTGCAATGCTCTTCACCTGCCAGAGCCCGAGCCCGGTGCCGTTCTTCTTGGTAGTCTGAAAGGGCTTGAAAAGCCTCTCCCTGACGAACTCTTCCGTCATTCCCGGGCCGTTGTCCTCGATTGAGAGGGAGACGGCCCCGTTTTCTCTTCCCGCCTGAATCGTTATCCTGCCCTGGTCGGACACGGCCTCGGTTGCATTGATGATGAGGTTCTCGAGGATCCTCTCGATCATGTCCCGGTTTGTCCGCACCGTAAGACCGGGTTCCACCGACGTGGTAACGGTCAGCTTTTCGAGCCGGGGGTCGAGCTTGGAAAGGAGGAGGCCGATCAGATCGCCGACCGGGATGGTCTCCCGCGAGAGCTCTTCCTTTGACGGAAGGGCCCCGAGTCTCGACATGACCTTGTCGATGCGCCCGAGCGTCTGGGAGATGGTCTCGATCATGTCAGCCCGGAACTCCTCGCTGTCCATATGGTTCGGAGCATTCTGAAGGATCAGGGAGAGGTTGCCCGCCGCGTTCTTGAGGTCGTGGAGCACATAGGACGACATGCGGTTGAATGCGTTCACCTCCTTGTTGACCGCGAGTTCCTGGGCGAACCGGGCGCTCATCAATGCCGCGCTCGACTGGGAGGCGATGGCGGTGAGGAGGTCGATGTCGTCCCTGCCGTAGGGGGTCCCGGGGTTTTCCTTTCCCACGGCGATGAAGCCGATGAGCTTGTTCTCCACGGTCATGGCAACCGCAAGCTCGATCCTGGAGCGGTCCAGGAGGTCCTGATGATCGGTGACGATGGTTTTCCAGAGGGTGTCGTCCGGGCCGCGCGGGGTCTTTCTGAGAAACGAGTGATTGCGCTCGAGATAGGCAATGAGCGGTTCATCTTCGCCGATGGATAGGTTCGGGAGCCGGGAGGGGAAGGCGTAACCGCACCGGAACTCCGCGCCGTGTCTGAGGAATATGGAGAGCTCGCTGATATACATGCTGTCGAGGATCACCTGGGCCGTGACGTGAATGATCTGCTTCTCGTTGAAGGCGATAGAGAGATACCCGCTCAGCTCTCCCCACTCCTTGCGGTAGTCGTACTTGTTTGCGAAAAAGTGCGTGTCGATAAAGAACTTCAATCCCTGCCTGACATCCTTAGATGCAAGGATGAAGGCGAGAACGAACAGGGCCATGAACACAAAGAACCCCATGCTCACGAACGAGATCTTCAGCCCGAGCCGTTGGACCCCCAGCAGGAAAAGGCCCATGGCCACCAGGTATGCCCCGATGCTCAGGAAGGTGAATGAATGGTAGACGATATACCGCGACACGAAGATATCCATCTCGAAGAGCTTGAACCGGATGGAAAAGAAGAGCACGAAGACGATCCCCACCAGAGAGATCAGGGACTGCAGCATGAGCATGTCCATGTGAATGCTCAGCGTGCTCAGCCGGTACACCCCCATGAGCAGGAACGCCACGCCCAGCGCGATGATGCCCAGCACGGGATACTTGAGCACGCGCTTCTGTTCGTCCGTGCTCGACCGGTGGATGTTCTCGACAATCCACATGAACATCACCGCGCTGATGATGATGAAGACCGCATGCACCTTGGCAACCCACCCCAGGCGGATGATGCCGTCCAAATCCTTTGTGACGGTCATCTGGGGAAAGTACAGCCCCAGGGCGGCGTAGAGGGCATATGCCGTGATCAGAATCCGGCGCTCCCAGGTGAGGAACGCCTTGTTTCTCGCCAGCCCCGTCTCCATGGATGTGACGGAAAGCAGGAACATCCCGGCCCCTGCCATCTCGAAGAACAACGCGCATTGAAGGGGCAGCGCTCCGTGACGGAATGAAAAAAGGATATAGCAGAGCTCGGCACCCGACAGGAACAGGAGCCCTGCCGCCATCGATCTCCCATAGCGGGCGCCGCTGCGGGAGAGGATGATCATGCCCCCGGCAAAACTGATCAATGCAGTAATCGAGAAGATCAACAATTCCATCGGAACACCATTCTTCTCCTGCTATGTATCAGACAACAGGGTTACTGTCGAGAAATTTTACTTTTACGATGGACAGCCCGTGATCCTCATTATGCGGGGCTTTATCGCAAAAACATTGTTCTTGAATATTGCCGGCAGGAGCCTCCGGCATCTGTAACTGTCGGAATCTTTTACAACAAAGTTAACCATAAAAGTAATGAAAGCACATAACTCATGATAATTTTTGAATATATCAATGGTGGTACATTTATTGCTTAATATGGGTAACAATTTATTCAGTAGGAGGCAGTAATGAAAAGATTGGCGGCAATACTAACAAGTATATTTATGATTCTGGCATTGTCGGGTGCCGTATATGCAGCCCCTCACACCTGGACAGACAAAATAGACTGGGAGCCTGATCAGCTGATAGATTGGTGGGAAGGGTTCAGCTATACGCACGATATTACCGATGCTACACCGATCCCATTCACCCCCGGCGAAGACCTCATATTCAGCTATACCCTGACCGTTGCCCTCTATGACGACGGCGGGTTCTTGGATCTCGCTGAGATCGCCTATATCAATCAGCCCGGGATTATCAACGGTGGTCTATATAACTTCAACTATAGCAACCAGGATTTTGGATGGTCGTTATTGGGGTTGATCTCCCTGAATGCATATGGGCAGTTAGATGTAGACATTATCTCAGCACTTGGCGATTTCTATCTCGACTACTCGGTTCTGACCGCATGCGGAGATAACGCCACCGCCCCGGTCCCCGAGCCCGCCACCCTGGTTCTTCTCGGCAGCGGTCTGCTCGGTCTCGCGGGTTTCCGCCGCAGCAAGAAGAGCTGATAGAGCTGAATGCAAGCTGTAAAAAGCCGGCGGCTATAAAACCGCCGGCTTTTTTGTTGTCTACAGGGGCCGGCCGATCTGGAGGACGAGGATCGGCCCTTCTTCATCCAGACTCTCCGGCTGGGCCACAGGCCAGGCCAGACCCATCTTGAACGCGGAGAGGTTCCCCCAGGCGATCTCCAGGGAGGTGATGAGCTCGAAGCCCGCCCCGGCGATCACCTGATCCCTGCTCAGGGTGTCCGAACATATCCCGGCGTCGACAAAGGCGCCGAGGCTCAGGCGGTGGAGGAAGAGGGGCAGCGTCTTGTGCCCCCGATGGATCTCAGCAAGCGGGCAGAACACTTCGATGTTCGTTGTCACAGCCCTGTCTGCTTCGAGGATGTTGGCGGGAAATCCACGGATGGGGAACAGCCGCGAGGGGCGCCTGGTGAAATAGCCTTCGCCCACATCGCCTCCCACGCGGAAGGTGCCGTGTCCGGGCGAGACCTCTCCCCAGCTCTTCCCGGCCTGGAGAAGGGCGGTCAGGAACAGGTCTTTCCCGTAGAGAAAATGGAGTGTTCCATACAGGGACCGGCGCCCGCCCGAGTACGTCTCTGCCGTAAGCGATGGGGTGAAGGGGCCTATCCGGCCCTTGAGGGAAAGATCGCCCCACAGCTCATGGTCCCTTTCCCCCTCGTCCTCATCCTCAAGCGGCTCATAGGTCAGCCGGTGGAGCGAGAGCGAGGCCCACGGCATTCCGGGAGGCCGTATCCCCGCCGAGATCACGTGCCTCGACTCTTCGGTCTTCGGGGTGTTGGCCGGGTCGTAGGAGAGGGGATAGCGGGCAAAGGCGAGGGAGAGGTTCCGTATGCCCGTACCCGCCTGGAGAGAGAGGTAGTCGAGGTTGAAGGAGTAGCGGAAGCCTGCCCTGAGGGTGCACTCTCCGCTCACGTCCCTTCCCCAGGTGGCGAGCCCGGCTTGCACGTCGGAAGGGCCCGCGTAGAGATCCGGGGCCATGAAGTTGGGGATGATGCTCGGCCACGGGGAATAGGGGAGGGGCTCCAGGCCGGCTGCCGGTCCGGGCTCTTGAGACATGGATGCCGGGAGGTCCTTCGGAGAAACAGGCGCCCCCTCGATCTGTTCACGCTCCATGAGCCATCCGGAGCCGCCCAGAACCAGGTATGAATCGTTCCTGGGAAGGACGGCCCCCTGCCTGCTGCCGGCCGCTATGGCCATGTCCGCACGGTGGATACGGAAGGTTCCGCTGGAATTGGAGGCGAACACGAGCCCTCCTTTGGTCCACCAAGGGTCCATCTCCACGCCCGCGGAATCGGTCACCCGCTTCCACTCATTGTCGTACACCCAGATATCCCAGTTCCCGCCCGTGTTGGCCGAGACCGCGACCCGACCGCTCTCATCAAGGACCGGGCCGGAAAGCTGGATTACTCCAGCAGGAGCGGGGAGCTCCCGCTGGACCGCCATATGTTCGCCCACAGGGCTCTCTTCGACCCGGTAAAACACGATCTGCGGCCGGGAACCCTTCCGGGAGACAGCCACACCGCCGGGGCCCGGGTCCCAGATATGCTCCTTTCCGGGTGCGAGAATCGCACCTCCCCGGTGCCCCACGATCCGGGCGATGCCATTCGGCCCATACTCGGATATCCATAAGATATTGTCCGGGTCCAGATACCCGTATCTTCCCCGCTGCCTGACCTGTTTCCTCCCGGGATAAACGCCCGAGGCGTTCCAGTAGATGAAGGGCTCGGGCCAGTAGCCCTCGATGAGCATGCCGTCCCTGGTGCCGCCGGTGCCGGGTGTTTCCTGGATAAAATCCGACCAGAGCGCAGGCCAGGTCTTTCCAAAGACCTCTACGGCTTTCAGATCGATCTCGATAGGAATGACGCCCCCGCCGTGGACAAGGAGGAATTCCCGGATCTTTTCCCAGCCGTAACGGCTCAAGATCCACTCCATGAACGGGATGCCGTAGACACGGTAGGCATGATATCCGGGCCATCTGCCCGGATGGTTGCTGACTTGGGAGATGTCGTCAGGAACAGAGGCGCGAAAGATGGCTGTGTGGTGCGGGTCGGTGACGCGAGTGCCGGTGTAGGACGAGTACAGCAGGGCGCAGGCCCCCTCGAAAAACCAGGGGGGAAGGACGAGGTTGGGAGACGAGATCTCTCCGAAGATCCTGTGACCGGCCGCGGGCAGACCTGCCCGCAGCGTGTACATCCCCAGGAGGCACAAGCCCTTGAAGTAAAAGTACATCCACGGATCTGCACTGAGGTATCCATCTTCCAGAACACCCGGTGCCCGAAGCGGTATCCGGATTTCCCGGTGGGGTATCACATGAACTGTTGGCCCGGGCAGGTCGATGCGCTCATCCAGGACCACCTGCACCGGACTGGCCACCGGCAGGCCCATCCGGTCGAGAAATTCGAGGGCGCCGGGTGTCTGCTGCACGAGCCGGGATACGATTGCCTCTTCGCCCGGCGGGAAGGAGAAGGTGATGCCGGATGACTCCACCTGCACCAGTTCAGCGGTATGCGCAGGCGCCTCAAGGAGAAGCGCAACGAGGAGCATGATGATGACCGCGCGGATACCCTGTTTGATGCCTGTCCCTCCCGGTAATGGTGAAGGAAACCGTGCTGTCTAGCCTTGGGGATCGGTCAGGGAGCCGCCGCTGTAAGGGCTGTTCCCCGGCACGAGCCCTGCGATGCGCTCGGGATGGGAGTAGACGCAGAAGCTGTCCTGCTTGACACGGCCTACCAGGGTCAGCCCCGCCCTCTGCGCGGTCTCGGCACCCTGCCGTGTGGTGGCCGCCTTGCTGACCACAATGGGTATGCCCGCGTTCGCCGCCTTGGTGATCATGCCCGAGGGCTGTCTCCCCGTACACCCGAGCACGCACCCGGACAGATCGATCCCGTTGAGCAGGGCATGGCCGATCACCTTGTCCACGGTATTGTGCCTACCGATATCGCTGCTCTTGGCCACGAGCTCGCCCCCGGAGAAGAGAACCGAGCAGTGTGCGCCGCCCGTGCGCTCCCAGAGCTCGGAGACGATGGCGGAGATCACGGTGAAGATGAGCTCCTGCTCGATCACCAGCGAACTCTTGACGTGCGACATGAGGGTGCCCGATGTGGGGCCGCCGCATGATTCGATGATGCTGCTCAGGGAACCGGAGCGCTCCGTTGCCGTCACCTGGACCGTGAGCCCCTGAACCTGTACGTCCTGGATCTCTCCTGCAAGGCCCTCGCTGACCACGAACCCTGCGCCCAGCTCCCGGAGCTGAACGGGTGAGGCCACGAGGGTGCTGATGGGCCTGTTGTTCAAGACAATGACCACGACCTCTTCGGTGCAGGCCTCCTTCTCCGTTTCCCGGACGACCCCCCCCTCATACGACCAGCAGCGTACCGCATCCAAAGTGTTGGTAAGATCCTCATTCCATATCATGGGAGAATGATATACCATGAAAATCTCTTGCGCTCAATCCAAGGATATGATTGTCTCAAGCGTTTTTTCTGGCCACGAGCTCGTACAGGGCTATACTTGCGCTCTGGGACACATTGAGCGAGTTGAAGGAACCCTTCATCGGGATGCGGGCCACGATGTCCGCCTCCTTTTCCATGCCGGAGCGGATTCCCACATCTTCTCCGCCCAGGACGACGGCTAGCCGGTCATAGGACGGGACCTCGGATATGGGCACAGTGCCCTGGGCATCGAGGCCCACGACCCAGAACCCCTCTTTCTTGAGCTCCTTGGCCGCCGCCCTTAAGTTCTTGACCCGGGCGATCGACGCATGCTCTGCCGCCCCGGCAGAGGCCTTGATCACGGCAGGGGTCACGTGAGCCGCCCTGTCTTCCGGGATGATGATCCCCGCATCGGCAAGGGCATAGGCGCTCCGGATAATGGCCCCGGTGTTTTGGGGATCTTCGATGGAGTCCAGAAGAACCACGACCTTTTTCTGCATCAGGTCCTTGATGGGTGTATAGGGGTAGGAAGACACGCGCGCCACCACTCCCTGGTGATAGGTCGACCGGGCGATGTGGTCGAGCTCTTTCCGTGACAGGGTTATGACACGGATCTTTCCTGCCGCACGGGCTATCTCGTCGTAGTTCTGCCGTGCCGTCATGATCTCGTAGAAGGTTCTCCTGCCTGCGGCCAGGGCCTCCATCACCGGGTTCTTTCCATAGATGACTTCCAATCTTCACTCCTTATTCTGTTTCAGGGCATTGCCCCAAAAAGCCGGACCGATACAGGCAGTGCCTCTCTATCCCGCCTTGGATCCACCTTCTTGAAAGCACGCAATCGAAAAGGCCTCTCCCATCGATGGTCGCGGTGTGAATCCTCCTCCTTGAGTTTGCCTCCAAGGGGCGGAAAAAGGATCGAAGGGCGTGCCCTTCAAAGATTCATACCATTGATCGGGCACCTCTTGCCACCCCTGATCTTCACCGATTACACTTTGAAGCCTGCTTCATGCGTAAAAAAGGCCTTTGCCCAGCCTCTTCTTCACGACTGGGGGACCCAGCTCACCCGGTACTCCAGAGGTTCCGGCATCCTGATCACGGGCGGTTGTTCCCATTTCCGCCAGCCTCCGGATATGCCGAGGCAGGATGCGGCCGATGCGAAGTGGAACATGGCGATGCCCATGTCGATGCACTGGAGGTCCACCCGGGAAAAGAGCTTGCGGTATCCGGGGGTCCGGGAGAGGAAGAAGTGGACGCCCTCTTCGGTGATCACAACCCGCCAGGGCTGCCTATTCGATGCCGACGGAGCGAGCCGCACCATCTCCAGGGCCTCGCCGTACGCGCCAGCCCCTGCCGGATCGAGGGAGGTCGAGAAGTCACCGCGGAAGAAGAGCTCGGTAAAGGGTTTACGATTTCTCGAGCCCGCACCCATGACCAGGAGGGAATCCAGGATGGAGCGTTTCCCGGCGATATACCCCACCGGGCTTACAGCCGGGATGATCTCGTCCGGGGCCAGGTCGACGGCCCTGCCGTAGTAGTCACGGCTGAAAGTTCCTCCCATCCAGCAGGTGCCCAGCCCCAGCCCGGTGCAGAAGAGGATGACGGACTCAAACGAATAGCCGAAATCCTCCCACACCGATGGGGACGGCCGCACGATTCCCACCAGGGTATGGCGCGCGCCCCTGATCACCCCGTAGGTGCCCGGGGTGCGGGTTTTTTCGGGCGCGGAAGAGTCCACGAGCCGGAAGCGCACCGTGCTGCCGAAGGGCGGGGCATCCATCGAGGCGCTAAAGTCCTGTATCTGGCCCTTGAGATCATCGGTGATATATTCCCTCCGGTAGCTCCTCCACGACTTTCTCCGCCGGATGAGATCCGTCACCGGCTCTGTATAAAATGTCATGGCAAGGATCCTCCTCGTCATAATTATGAGTGTCGAAGATATTCGTCCACCCAGGAGCGGATTTCCGCAAGGGCCTGCTCATAGGAGACTTGCGTGTTCCACCCCAACTCGGTCCTCGCCTTTGTGGTGTCCACATCGTTGTCCCTGCCCATGATCGCTGCTGCGAGCCTGGTGATGGGCGGGCGGATGTTGAGCGGGGTCAGTATCTTCTCAGAGAATGCGCCGAGCTTCCATGCAAGTGAGAAGGGGATGCTGAACCCGGGCCTCTTCCCCACCATGGCGCCCAGGTCGGTCAGATAGCGCCTCCAGGTCACGTCCCAGTCGTCGCGCAGGTGGTAGGTGTTGCCCGCTGCTCCCGAGTGGGTGCCGGCCAGGATCATGCCGTTTACGAGATTGTCAACATAGACCAGGCTGGCGCTGTAGCGGCCGTGATCCAGGAGGGGGACGAACAGGGCCTTAAATCTGTCCACGATGTCCTTGACCCAGACACTCCCCGGGCCGGTGACGTTTGCGGGCCTCACGATGACGGCGTTCACCTTTCCCTGATTGTGAAAGGACAGTACGAGCCGTTCGGCCTCCAGCTTTGCGTCGTTGTACGGGACCCCGGACATGCGCGCCTCGTCGCTCTCCTTCATCCCCTTGAGGTGTCTACCGAGCCCGCAGGCCGCTATCGAGCTCACGTACACGAAACGCACACCCTTTCCCGCACTCTCTTCCAGAAGATTGCGGGTGCCTTCGAGGATGGGTTTATAGAAGGCCTGCCTTGAGCCCCAGTCCGTTACCCTGGCTGCGAGGTGGAACACGAGGTCGATCCCTTCAGCGATACCTTTCAGGCTCTGCGGCTCGTTCAGGTTTCCCCGGCGGATGTCGGTTGTGTACTCCCTGATATGCTCGATAGGCTCTCCCGTCAGGACCAGGGAGCGCACCTCCATACCCCGGCGGGTGAGCTCTCTGACCAGCCGCGATCCGATGAAGCCGGTGGCGCCGGTGACCAGCGCCCTCATGCCCCTATCCCTTGACCGCCGGAGAACCTGACCAGGGTCTTGACGGCCCTGCTGCGGGACTTGGCGAGATTGGTCTCGATCATGTGGGGGAACTGCTCCAGGGTGAAGGTGTGGGTGACCATTTCCTCCAGCGAGACCTTTTTCGTCCGGGCAAGCTCGATGGCCGGCTCGAAGACGTGCACCATCCGCCCGTCGAACGGCATGAACGCGGACGAGAACACTCCCTTGACGGTCAGCAACTTGAGCCACAAGGGTGTGAGGTCGAGCTTCACCTCATGGCCGATGCCGACCACCGAGAGTACCCCGCCCGAGGCCATCGCCCGCATGCACGTGTTGATCGTCTCTTTGCTGCCCACGGTATCGAAGACGCGTGTGAAGCCGCCCATGAGGATGTCCTGCCCGAGCATGGGCCGGTAGCGGGCGGCCCCTGTTATCTCCACGGCCCGGTCCAGGATTCCTCCGTCGGTGAATACGTGATCGGCCCCGAACTTTTTGCAGAGCTCGGCGTGGAAGGACGACGGCTCGGAGAGGGTGATGGTGCAGCCCGTGTCAAGGGCCTTCAATACCTGGATGATGAGGCTGCCGATCACCCCGCCGCCTATTACCAGCACGTGCTCGCCTCTGTTCGGCCTGTTGTCCAGCACTGCCTGGAGACAGACCGCCAGCGGCTCCATCAGGGCACCCGCCTCGTCGGACACCTCGTCGGGCAGCCTGAACACCTGGCTGCGGTGCGCAACCAGGTATTCGGCGAATCCCGCACTCGTATCCCGGCAGATGCCGGTGAACATGCCCGGCGCGAGATTCCCCCGGGCAAAGTTCTCGCAGCTTCCCCACCTGCCCGCTCTGCACGAAGGGCAGAGGGAGCCGATGCCACGGGCGTGACAGCTCAGGTGAGGAGATATGGTCACCCGCTCGCCCACTCGGAAGCCGCCTGCATCGCTCCCGGCCTCCACGATCTCGCCTGAGAGCTCATGGCCCAGGACGCAGGGGAAGGAGGTGAACGGCGATGCAGAGGGCGAATCCCTAAGGAAGATGAGGTTCACGTCCGAACCGCATAGACCGCAGGCGCGGGTCTTGATCTTCACCCACTCGGGCGAGGGCAGGGAAGGCTCCGGGATGTCCACGAGCCTCACCGTGGCGAGCGGCCCCTCGTAGTAGAGCTTCGGGTTCGCCAGCCCCAGCGCCTTCAGGGCAATGTACCTGGGTATGGTGACGTTAAACTGGACGGCCTTCATGGCGCATCACTCCATCTTGAGGCCGTCGATGAACTGCAGGGTCATGGGGCTGATAGCGCAGGTATCGGTCATGACGTTGACGCACGCTGGCTTCCCGGATGCCAGTGCCCTCTTGATCGCCGGCAGGAGATCGGCGTCCTTCTCCACCAGCTCACCATAACCGCCCAGTGCCTCTACGACCTTGTCGTACCGGACGGCTCCCAGGTGTGACCCGATCACCCGCTCTCCGCCATAGCACAGTTCCTGCCCGTGCTTGATCATACCCCATGCCTGGTCGTTGTTGACGATGCACAGAATGGGAATATCGTGCCGCACCGCCGTATCGAACTCCATGGCGTTGAGCCCGAAGGAGCCGTCGCCGTTGATCAGCACCACCTGCTTGTCCGGTCTGGCGAGCTTGGCTGCAAGGGCAAAGGGGATGCCCGTACCCAGGCACCCGAACTGGCCGCCGGCGGATGCGTATACTGCAGCACGTTCTTTGGCCTTTAACCCCACAGCGCCGTAGTACGAGGTGTCGCCCCCGTCGATGATATAGATCGCATCATCACCGGCGGCCTCCCGGGTCAGGGCGATGAGGCGGTGGGGATGGATGGGGTCTGAAGGGGTGTTCCGGGCAGCCGTCTCTTCCGCGGTCATGGGCATGTAGATATCCTTAAGCCCCTTGAGCCATGCATCGTGCCGCTTCTCTTCGACGAACCCGATCAACGCCTTCAGGGAGAGTTGCACATCCCCCACCAGACCCACATCGGCGGCCCGGTTGCGGTCGATCTCGGCAGGGTTGATGTCCACCCGCACGAGCTTTGCCTGGGGAAAGACCTGGCCGTACATGAGAAGCCAGTTGAACCGCACCCCCAATGCGATCACCAGATCGGTCTGGGAAGCGGCCGTGAGCATAGCCATCATGCCGCCGTCCCACAGGGACAGGGGATGGTCGTCGGGGAGCGTCCCCCGGGCTGTGTTGATGAGGAAGAAGGGTATCCCGGTCTTCTCCACGAATTGCCTGAATTCGTCCTCGCAGTCAGATGCGCCCATACCGCCGCCGCCGATGATGAGGGGTCTCTCCGCCCTGTTTATCAGCTCGGCGGCCTTTTCCACGGCCTCGGGATCCGGCTGGCAGGAGTAGGATGATATACCTCTTGCGGGCCAGACCACCTGGTCCTCGCTCACCTTCACGTTGAGGATATCGGGCGGAAGCTCCAGGAACACCGGGCCCTTTCTCCCGGTTGAGGCCTGCCTGAAGGCGATGGCAAGGAATTCGGGGATGCGCCTGACATCGTGGCAGATGCCGCTCCATTTCACCGTGGATTTGATCATGTCGGCCTGCTTCATCTCCTGCAGAGCTCCTTTTTCACAGTCGCGGACCGGGGCGGTGCCGGAGATGACGACCATAGGAGCGTTTTCCAGCTGGGCGTTCACCACGCCGGTGAGCGCATTGGTGAAGCCGGGTCCGGCGGTGACAAGGCATACCCCGGTTTGCCCCCGGTAAATGGACCAGGCGTGGGCCATCATGGCTGCCGCCTGCTCGTGCCGTACGTCGATCAGCCTCACCTTCTCTTCCAGCAGACCGTCGTAGATTCGGTCGATGTGTCCTCCCGAGAGCGAGAAGACCACCTCCACCCCTTCCACCTGCTTGAGATACCTTGCCACCAGATGACCGCCGGAAATGTCTGCCATAATCCCTCCTTCTCACATTCTTCGTTTTATCTTTGATGTTGGTGGTCTGAACGCTCAGGAGACAATCCACAAGGAGAATGAGCACAGTGCAAAGGCGTAAGGAAAGGAAGCTCTTTTAAGGACCGCTTTCACCCCACCTTTTTCATTCATTCACCCCGATTGCATGGCATCGGGGGCGAGACAATATGCTGCCTAACAATGCACAAGGGAAATAGTATGAGTAATGGATCATATAGTCAAGTCAAAACGTGATAAATTATTCATGTTTGATTTGGTGCCTGTTTTCTGCGATACTGATTCCGGAAAAGCCATGCAATGGAATGATAATGATCTGCGTCTTTCCGCAGACAACCTCTCCCTGACAGGGAAGAAGGACTGGAAAGCGAAAGAGAAGATATCATGAGACGGATACGGATTCCCCAGCAGCGGCGGAGCATGGAAAAGAAGCTTCGCATCATGGAGGCTGCACGCGAGCTGTTTGCGCAAAAGGGTCTGAACGGCACGAACTCCAACGAGATCGCAGGCAGGGCAGGCGTCTCCATCGGTACGTTCTACAACTACTTCAGGAACAAGAAGACACTCTTTCTGGAGATTCTCAAGCAATATCTCGAGAACTTCATCGCCGGGATCTACCAGCTTCAGTCCAACGACGCCGTTCCCTTGAAAGATAATATCAGGAGCCACATCAACAAGGCATTTGCCGCATTCGACCTTCATCCAGCGTTTCATCGCGAGGCGCTTGTCCTCAAGTTCTCCGACAGGGATGTGAAGCAGCTCTTCGACGATGTCGAGCAGAAGCAGCTCGTTCTGATCAGCTCGCTCCTCAAGCCCTATTCCCGCCCGGGGAGCGAAAGGGACCTCCAGGTGGCGGCCAAGGTGATCCACAGTGCCGTGGAGAATGTGGGACACTACGTGACGTTTCTGGACTCGCACATGCAGCGCGAACACCTCGTGGAAGAGCTCACCGAGATGATCTATCACTATGTGAACAATCTCTGATCCGGTTTGCATAAGTCTGTTGTACAAGAGACTGTTCAAAGGACTGCAAGGTCTGCGGCGCAAGGGCAGACCTTTGCCTTTATGCATGTACCAGGGCAGTGGCGGGCGGCCCTGCCCACCCTGGTGCCACAGGGATCGAAATGCGTCAGGGATGAGCGGTGCGGTCTTCTGATTCGTTCCCGGGCGCCGGAATCGGCCCCATGAGGGCCGTACCCTCCAGCCCAGCAAAGCGATAGGTCTCCTGGGGCAGCGAACGGGAGCTGCACATGGACTTCCGGAAATGAAAGCCTACGATCATGAGCCGCACGGCCTCTCCGAAGGTCTTGGGGTTGATCAGGAGGCTTTTCAGGAGAAGGCTCCAGAAATATCTCCTGAACCCTTCCTCGTTCTTGATCCCCATGTGCCAGATACTCTTGAAAAACGCCAGCACACCGGAGGCGTTGATCTTTGACACCGTCTGCTGGCGGTATGATTTCAGAAAGGTCACGCACCTGCGGTAATAGCTCTCCGGAGAGTAGATGGTCTCCAGCACGCTGCGATATCCATCCATGAGCTTCTCCATCCCCATCCTGGGGATGAAGTTGACACAGGCTGCGGTGTTGTCTCCCAGGCTCTCGCCGATGAGCCGGCCCTCCTTTCTCAAACGGTTCCAGAGCTTGGTTCCCGGAAGTGCATTGAGAACTCCCACCATGGCCATCGTGATCCCGCTCTTCTGGATGAATTCGATCTGCCTCTGGAAGATGGATTCGGTGTCGTTGTCGAATCCCACGATAAAGCCCCCCATGACCTCCATCCCCCTGCTCTGGATTGCCCTCACGGACTGGAGCAGATCTTTTTTCGTGTTCTGATATTTGTTCGTCTCCTTGAGGCTCTCCACGTTGGGGGTCTCGATGCCTACGAACACCTTGTTGAATCCGGCGCGCGCCATGAGGTCCATGAGCTCCTCGTCATCTGCCAGATTGATGGATGCCTCGGTGAAGAAGTGAAAAGGCCGTCCGTTCCGGTCCATCCAGCCGGCGAGCTGGGAGAGCATGGCCTTGACCTTGGCCTTGGAGCCGATGAAATTGTCGTCCACGATGAACACCGCGCCTCTCCAGCCCGCCCGGTAGAGCGAGTCGATCTCGCCGATGAACTGTTCCGGGCTCTTGGTGCGCTGGTTCCGGCCGTTCAAGAGAACGATATCGCAGAACTCGCAGTCAAATGGGCAGCCGCGGGAGAACTGCACCAGCATGGAGTCGTAATCGCGGAAGTTGATGATACTCCAGTCCGGAACAGGGGTCAGAGCGAGGTCGGGGTGGACCTCGGCCTCGTACACATGCCTGCCGCCGCCCCTGCCGATATCACTGAACAGCTCGGGCAGGATGCCTTCGGCCTCGCCGAGCACCAGGTGGTCGATCTCGGCAAAGTCCTGTGTTGAGGTGGTGAAGTAGGGTCCACCGGCAATGATCTTTTTGCCGTATTTTCTGCAGCGTGAGATGATTTCCCCGGCTGACTTTTTCTGGACGTGCATGGCGCTGATGCAGACATAATCGGCCCATAGAATATCGGTGTCCTTCAATCTTCTCACATTGGTGTCCACGAGCCGCTTCTCCCAGCCGGCAGGAATCGCGGCGGCAATGGTGAGCAAGCTCAAAGGGGGAAAAGCGGCCTTCTTGGAAACGAACTTCAGGGCGTGTTTGAAGCTCCAGAAGGTATCGGGAATCTCGGGATATACGAGCAGGATCTTCACTGTGATCTCCTTTTTCAGGCATGGTCTGACAAAATATAGTATATCGTTTGGATTATTGTCCTCAATGTTGTGTCCTTATGCTGTTCGGATGCTAACACATGTCCAGAGCGACTGTGTGTCAAACAACCTCAAAGCCTGTGTGAAAATAGTGTGAAGTGCCGCCGGTAATCAGCAGGCTGTGCCAGGTTTTCTCTTGACACGGGAGGGGAGCCCGGGTATGGGATTACGGAAAAAGGTTGCCGATAACCCTAAATGAAGGAAGGCTTATGTTTCCATACGAAGAGATCGAGCGGAAGAGTATCGTAATCCTCAGAATCCTCAACCAGGCAGGCCAGCCTCTCGGTGCGCGGATCATCGCCCGGAGGATGAAGGACTACGGGGTTTCCTTGAGCGAGCGTGCTGTCCGGTACCATCTCCAGTTCATGGACGAGCGCGGGCTCACCCAGCTCGTGGGGAGGCGGGACGGCAGGGTCATCACCGAAAAGGGAATCGAGGAGCTGCGCAACGCCAGGGTTCAGGACAAGGTCGGCTACGCCATATCCCGCATCGAGATCCTCGCCTATAAAACCACCTTTGACATCCGTTCCCGCACCGGTCTCATCCCGGTGAACGTAAGCCTTTTCCCCGAAAGCCTTTTACCCGATGCGCTTGCCGCCATGAAAGAGACCTTCGACATGGGGCTGTCCGTCAGTGATCTCGTGGGCGTGGCGCGTGCAGGGAGCTTTATCGGCGACATGAACGTTCCCGAGGGGCAGGTGGGCTTTGCCACGGTGTGCAGCATCGTATTCAACGGCGTTCTTCTCAAGCAGGGCATACCCATGGACTCGAAGTTCGGGGGAATTCTTCAGGTGCAGGAGAAAAAGCCGGTGCGGTTCGTCGAGCTCATCCACTACTCGGGCACCTCATTGGACCCCTCCGAGGCCTTTATCAGCGCAAAGATGACATCGGTAAGGAACGCTGCGTCAGGGGAAGGGAAGATCCTCGCCAATTTCCGCGAGGTGGCAGGAATCTGCCGGGAAAATGTCCTGGATATTCTGTCCATGCTCGAAAAGACGGGGATCCGCGGCGTGCTCGCAGCCGGCAAGATGGGCGAGACAGTGTGCCAGGTGCCGGTGGATGTCAACAAGGTGGGCATGGTGCTCACGGGCGGACTCAACCCGGTGGCCGCCGCCCGGGAGGTCGGGATCGAGGCGGAGAACTTCGCCATGTCAACGGTCATGGAATTCAGGGAATTACGCCCCTTTGCCCAGGTGTTCCGTGAGTCGAGGGGCAGGAAACCGGTATAGAAGAAGTACATTCATCAGAGGAGAAAGGAGATTTGAATGCCATTCGTCAACCAAGCACTGCAAAGGGTCCGCGAGAAGAATCCGGGTGAGCCCGCATTCTTACAGTCGGTGACCGAGGTCCTCGAGTCCTTGAGGCCGGTACTCGAACGCAACAAGAGATACCGGGACGCCAACCTCCTGGAGAGGATCACCGAGCCTGAACGGATCATCATCTTCCGGGTTCCCTGGCAGGATGACAAGGGCGCCATCCATGTCAACCGCGGCTTCCGGGTAGAGTTCAGCAGCGCCATCGGTCCCTACAAAGGAGGGCTCCGCTTCCATCCGAGCGTCAACCTCGACATCCTGAAGTTCCTGGGGTTTGAGCAGGTATTCAAGAACTCGCTCACCACCCTGCCCATGGGCGGCGGCAAGGGCGGGTCTGATTTCGACCCCAAGGGGAAATCCGACAGCGAGGTCATGCGGTTCTGCCAGTCGTTCATGAGCGAGCTCTTCCGGCACATCGGCCACAACACCGATGTCCCTGCAGGCGACATCGGCGTGGGGAGCAGGGAGATCGGCTACCTCTTCGGCCAGTACAAGAGGTTGAAGAACGAGTTCACCGCAGTGCTGACCGGCAAGTCGATATGCTACGGCGGGTCCCTCATCAGACCGGAGGCAACGGGCTACGGGTCGGTCTACTTCGCCCTTGAGATGCTCAAGACCCGGGGCGACGACCTTGAAGGCAAGGTCTGCACGGTATCCGGATCGGGCAACGTGGCGCAGTACACGGTGGAAAAACTGCTCCAGCTCGGCGCCAAGGTCGTTTCCCTGTCGGATTCGGGAGGCACTGTCTACGACAAGGAAGGGATAAACGGGGAAAAGCTCGCCTGGCTCATGGAGCTCAAGAACGTCCATCGCGGCCGTATCAGGGATTATGCCGAAAAATTCGGCGCAGAGTACCTGGAGGGCAAGAGGCCGTGGCATATTCCCTGCGACTGCGCATTCCCCTCCGCCACCCAGAACGAGCTCACGGGCAAGGATGCAGAGACTCTCATAAGAAACGGGTGCTTCGTGGTGTCCGAGGGAGCGAACATGCCCACGACGCCCGAGGGTGTCGACCGGTTCATCGAAAAGGGCATCCTCTATGGGCCAGGCAAGGCGGCCAATGCCGGCGGTGTGGCGGTCTCCGGCCTGGAGATGAGCCAGAACTCCATGCGCCTGTGCTGGCCCCGCGAAGAGGTGGACCAAAGGCTCCAGGAGATCATGCGGAGCATCCACAGCAACTGCTACGAGACCGCCAGAGAGTACGGCTACCCGGGCAACTACGTGATCGGCGCCAACATCGCCGGCTTCGTAAAGGTTGCTGAAGCCATGCTCTACCAGGGGCTCGTCTGAAAGTATCCCGTCCGTTCAGTCCTGTACCCGGCCCGGTCGGCCTCCCACGCCGGAGACCGGCCGGGTGCGGCCATTTCCTTTTTCGGAGACGATCACCCGGAAAGATCGTCGCCCTTTCCCGGGCAGGAGCTTATCTCGATCCCCATTAATACGGCATACAACAGGCATATTGCCGATCAATGAGGCATCTGTCCGGACTGCTCTTACCTCAGCGGATGATGGAATGTGATGACACATTAAGAGGCAAAACAATAATTAATTTATTGACGCGGAAAAGGGAATAGGAATAATTATCATTACTTTGAGATTCAATGTGGTGTTTCATCATCTTTATCCTTGCTGGTGAGAAGAAGAATAAAATTCATATGGGGAGGTCATCATGTGTAGTACGAGGAGACTCTGTCTCTGGATGGTCCGGTATGTCTGCGTTTTCTGCCTTTTGTTCCTTCTTTTCAGCTGCGGTGGTGGGAGCGGTGGTGGGAGCGGTGGTGGGAGCGGTGGCGGCGGTGATGGCGGCGGAGGCAACGGCGACGGGGTGAAAGTCCCGATCAGTTCCGAAGAGGCAAACAGCGCCCTTCTCAAGGTCATCAACGACCCCACGGATGAAAACTTCGACGATCTGATGGATACGATCGCCGATCTGGACGACTCGAAGGAATCGTGCCTGTACAAGGCCGCCGGGGAGTTGCTCGCCGTCTACAGGAGCCAGCCGCTTTCGGAGATTATGGATAACTTCGGGCTGGAGGTGGGCATCGAGACGAACTTTGATGCACTCACCATGCAGCATAACCTGAGCCGGATCACCTACGATTACCTCAAGAAGGCCGTCTATATCACCGATGCACAGAGCCTGCTTGCCGAACTCGAGGAGCGGCTCACCCGGGCCGACAATCTCCTGGCGCAGGCGGAAGGCGAGGATATTGTGATTAGCCTCGAAGAGATGAACGCCGTGCACTTCGATACTATCGACATCCAGGTGATGCGGTCCGTGGTCAACCTGCTCAAGGCCCTGGTTATCTATCTGCAGGCAGTGGATTTCACAGTGGTGGATTATACCGTGTCCTATGGCGTAAAAAACTACGACATCCGCCTGCTCTGCACGGATCCGGACAGGGATATCCGCGTGCCGGATGATGATATCGATGATGAGTTGATGGAGGAGGCCTGGAAGGATCTCATCGCGAAGAACCCCAACCTTCTCACCTACCGTGATCGGGCCAGGCTCTCCGCATTCAGGTCTGCCCTCGATGCGGCGATCGGGCACTATACGTCTGCGGTCACGGCTATTGTGGGCTTGAGTGAAGAGCAGCGCAGGCAGCGGTATGCAAATGCCTTCAGCCTGGATACCGAGCTCGATCTTGAGTCCGCCAGACTGATTCGGGACAAGGTGCTGCCCTCCGTAATATCCTGCCTGGACAATCCTTCTGCCAAGGTCACCTCCTTCGAAACAAAAGAGACCGGTTTTTTTGAGTATATCGACGGCGGTGACGGGTTCTACTACCCCATGACCGAGAAAGACATCGAGGTCCAGGACTACTGTTTCAATAGTACGGCATTCAATACCAGGATCTATGATCTGCTCAACGCCGGGGCTGCCAGAACCCCTCGGCACGTTCTCCTCGAAGGGTGGGATCTGCCCGAAGGCACCGACTTCGAACCCTATGTCCCCTGCGGCGCTCCTGAGATCATCACAGGGGTCTTCCACATATCCTGGGATGAACCCGAGGAGACCTTCGAGATCCCCCTGGCTGACATAACCATCGATGGGGATCCGGATGACTGGGAAGGCATTGAAGCCTTCCAGACCGCGGGAGAAACCGTGTTCAAGATCGCGCGGGATCTAGAAGGCGATGTACTCTATCTCTGTCTTCAGACCGGGTATGAACCCTCCTCGGGCAATGAATGGCATTCAAGGGCATGGCTGAGTATGCAGTATGGTTTCCCCTGGTATTACTATGGAATGTATTATGACAGTGTGGGAGTGGATCTTTTTCTCGAAAAATATCCCGGGGACTCCGAAATGGATTACTATGCCTTATGCTATGGCTATGACACTTTAACCATAATAGATCCGCCAACCCTGTTTTCAGGCGGGGACACTGGATTCGAAATGAGCCTCAACGGGTTCTCTCGTTTGGTGAAAAAGGGCTCGTTGAACATTGTCCGGGTTTGGTGCAACGGTGACAGTAACGGGGGTTCCATCAAGCTGCTCCCTGAGGCGGAAGAGTGATAATGATCAGAGAGGGATGGGGCGATCGACCTCTCCCTCTCGACAATCACCTCGCAATGCGAAGACAGATCATTCACAGTGCCCTGGCCTTGGTTGTTCTCGCAGCCCTGGCTGCAGGCATTCTGCTGCTGCTCTTCCTCCCGGATGGCGACGGGCAGGCGGTGTCCCAAAGCAGGGTCCCTGAGCGCCTCGCACGGATCGGTCCCTATGTGAAGGAAATCCATGTCATGGAGAAGATCGGGCCGTACGACCTGTCGGTCCGGGCCTCCAGCTTTCACATGAAGAAGACCAAGTTCATGGGCTTCAGCACCAACCTCTACAAGCAGGTCGTTGCCCGTGATGTCCGGATCGTCCTGTACCGGGAGGGCGAAACGAAGCTCGAGGTGGAGAAGGATCGTCTGGTGATGCCGCCCGCCTTGGGGTACATCGATATCCAGGAGCCTGTGGTGGTCAGTCCTAAGGGCATGGATGACGTGAGCCGGATCGAGATAAGCCGTGATAAGGGGTTCATCCGGATCCACCGCAACAACGGAGTCGATACCTGGGAACTCGGACCGCAATCTCCTCTGTAACGGAAATCCACCCCTGGATGCATCCCTGCTGCGTGCGCCCTCAGGATACCGCTCTTCCTGCCGGCATGGAAAGGAAGCATCAGGAGATGGGCGCAATAAAAGCCTCTCCCGCCATGCGTACCCAGCTCCCGCCTGATAAGAGCCTGTAATCACTTCGTCAGGATGAAGCCTGCACCGCCTGAGGACGGGACGGCATCAGAACTGCGTGACCGGCTCGAGTGCGACCTCGGGGTAGATCTGGCCGTGCTTGGGCGGCATGGAGTTATACACCCAGTCGATGTCCATGACACCGAGGGTGATACCGCGCCTCTTCTCGAACCCGCCGAACACACCCCTGACGAGCACATCTTCCATGTCCATGGTGAGCCCGAACACGGCGACGACCGATCCCCGCTCCAGGCGCTTGAGCTCGTCACCGTAGGCAAGGGGGGAGAAGGCCAGCCGGGTGCTGTCCGCGGCCTGGCACTGGATGAGGGGGATGATGACCGGAAACCCGTCGGAGTCCACCCAGGAGAGGAACTTCAGGCTGTCCAGCCGGTTGAACAGACCTTGGGCCCAGGGTTTGAGTATCCGTTTGAAGTTCGGGGTGCGCACTGCGGACTTTCCGGCCCTGGTGAGCAGGGAAGAGAGGATGATCCGCCCCATGGGCAGGCGCTCCCGGCCCGCGGTCTCGATCAGGTCCATGTAGTGCACGGTGTGGATGCCGAAATAGGCATTGTAACGGAACATGGGCTTGCTGTTGAACATATCGAAATCCTCGCCGCTGCGCTCCTGATGAGTCCAGAGTGCCTTGCCCCGCCAGAGACTCTTCGAGAGCGTCATAATGAGAAAGCCGGTCTTGGGGTTGTCCTTCACGTGACGTTTGCTCAGGCCCTCAGAGAACTGGCCCCAAATGAGCTTTTCAGTGGTTTTCGCCTGAAGGGCCGTGATCAGGGTGACATGGGGCAGCCCCTCTGGGTTGACCGTCGCGATGAGGCCAACCTTTGCCTCGGGTTCGAACTCCCTGAGATCCCGCTCGTCGAACCGGTTCGATTTCGTTTTCATTGCCCGTCCTCCTTATATGCTCACTGACAGTCCCGCCCTTAGGGGCTTTCATGCCTTAGGGGCCTGCCGTATCTCACCTTTCGATCCTTAAAGTCAGCAGTACCCATATGGGTGATTTCCTGGAAATGCCATTCCGCTCACGGGGGCGTTTCACAGCCTGACGGGGGACATGATTTCTCCGGTGCCGGTGGATGCCCGCCGGATTCTTTTCCCATGGTCGCACCGCTCGCATGGACGATCACGTCCCTGCCCGCCGACTCTGATGCCGCCTGCACCAGGCGCTCCATGTCGCTCTCCGTCACAAGCCCGTAGTCCCGGCACTTCCAGTCGATCCCGAGCCCGTCGTACTTGTGAATGCAGAGATTGTTGAACGCGCAGAGCTCCCACTTAGAGACGGCCCCGGCCATGGCGTCATGGATAAAGGCGCCGATTGCGCGGATGTTCTCAACACTGTCCGTGTGGCCGGGAATGACCGGGGTGCGGACCCAGATCTCAAGGGAGTTGTGGTGCTCTTCCCGATAGTCTCTGACACGGGCGAGGTTCCGCTGGATCTGGCTGCCGCTCAGACCGGTATAGTCCCGGTGGAGCTGCTCGTCCATGAGCTTGAGGTCGTAGAGCAGCAAATCGGTGAATGGCAGGAGCATTTCAAGCCTTTCCCAAGGGCACTGGCCGCAGGTGTCGAGCGCGGTGTGGATGCCTTTTTCTTTCAGCGATTCCAATACCTTGCGAGCAAAATCCGGCTGGCGCGCCGGCTCGCCGCCCGAAAGGGTCACCCCGCCCCCCGACTGCTCGAAGTAGACGCGGTCCTTCACCAGCTCGTTCACGAGTTCCTCGGGGCTATAGTACCTGCCGTAGATCTCCATGGCCGTAGACGGGCAGACCTCTGCGCAGCAGAGGCAGTCCGTACATGAGAGCCTGTCGATATCGATGCCCGAGCCAGCTGCACTAAGCGCCTTTTCCGGGCACGCCTCGATGCAGCTCATGCAGCCGATGCACCGCGACCCTACCCAGTGCATCTGCGGCCTGTCCGGGATGCTCTCCGGGTTGTGGCACCATACGCATCGAAGCGGGCACCCCTTGAAAAAAACCGTGCTCCTGATGCCCGGACCGTCCTCGGTGGACATCCGCTGGATCCTCAGGATGAGCCCCTGGAGCTTTTCCGGGCGCTGCACATCGGTCTTCATACCGGCCCGCCACTCTGTGCGGGGTACGAACCCGGCGATCTTCTGCCTGCGCTTTCCCTAGATCGACTCATGGCTGATCCTTGCGATCACCTCATTCTGCAGCTCGCGGCCTATCGCGGTGAAGTAGGCGTTATAGCCCGTGATCCTCACCAGGAGCGACTGGTACTCCTCGGGCCTCTTCTGGGCATCGCGCAGCATGGGCGCGTCGATCATGTTGATCTGGAGCGAGGTCCCTCCCTGCTCGAGGCTCCCTTTGAGAAAGGCCTTGAACTTCTCTTTGTGCTCTGGGTCCCTGAGCAGCGACGGATTCAAGGAGATGGTGTGGCTCGCGCCGTTGGGCAGGCAGTTGAGGTAGCCGTCCCAGTCTCCGGGACCGTTTTCCGCCTTGCCGCCCAGGGCCTTGCCCACCGAGTTCATGTTTGCTGTGGGACCGTTGATGTCGGCCCCGCTCACCGGGCAGATGGCGTTTGAGAGAAATCTCCCTTTGGGCCTTCCGTCCGGGCTCGCCGGCAGGATAAACCCGTCGCCCACCCAGTAGTTCCAACTGAGCATCCCGGGCCTGAACTGCCTGCCCGTGGAGCGGGTTTTGTGCTTCCATGTCTTCTCGCACCACAGGTCCATGACGGCCCGGGCCATGGCGTCGGCCTTGTCGTCGTCGCGGCCGTACTTGGGTGTCTTGTACGCAGCCAAGGCCTGGAGCTTCTCGAAGCCCTGCCAGTTTGATTTAAGCGCCTTCACCAGCTCCTGAAGCCTGCACTGCTTCGTGTCGTACACCAGATGCTTGATCGCGAGCAGGCTGTCCACCGTGGTAGCGAAGGTCACGGCCTCGAGCGTGGTGAAGTTGAGTTCGGCACCACCCTGGGTGATGTCCATGCCTTTCTCCGCGCACCCCTTCACCAGGCAGGACAGATAGGGCGTGGGACAGAACCGGGCCCGGATCGACTCGGATTTTTCGTAGAGCTCCACGCACTGCTCGATGATGTACTGTGTCTGCCTGGCATAGGCGTTCCAGAAGTCGTCCCATGTCTTCAGCGACTCGACGTCTCCGGTCCGGGGGCCCGCCTGCCGCACCTTCTCGCGCTTGCCCGTGATGGGATCGACGAAGTCGAAGAAGTCTTTCCCGTCGTTCAGGGCGAGCTCCACGGCCTTGAGCAGGTTGAGGTTGTTGTCCACGGTCCCGGAGCGGTCGTTGCCCACCATGGTGTTCTCCAGGCAGCCGACCGGCGCATAGTCGTGCACATTGTCCTCGTTAATGAGATGCTCGACATGGGCCTTCTTCGCCTGCCGCATCATGCCCGCCATGGACCGCTCGTCGAAGTTGAGCAGAAAAGGCGAGCCCTGGCTCGTGGAGATCATGTCGACCACCTTGTCCAGGAGCTCATCCGGACTCCCCTTGTGGAGCCGGATGTTGGGCTTTGGCTCCAGGATGGGCGAGAGCTCGTCGATCACCTCGAGCATGGCATAGGTCAGGTCGTTGGTCATGTCGCGGCCGCCCCTGCCCATGCCCGAGAGGGTGATGAGCTGGCCGTAGCCCGAGGTGATGCCCATGTTCCCGATCCGGACCATGGCGTCGTAGACCGTGTTGGCGTGGATCCAGAAGCACTTGAGGATCTCCTTGCCGAACTCCCGGTCCATGCCCTGCGCGATCGAATGCTCCCAGTAGGGCAGGAGGTACTGGTCGATCCTGCCGAAGGACACGCCCGGGCCCGGATAGTTCTCGTCGCTCATGACGAGCATGTGGGTGAGCCACAGCGCCTGAACGGCCTCCCAGAACGTGCGCGCAGGTTCCCAGGGCACATGCCTGAGGTTCTCCGCCATCTGGACGAGCTCCTGTTTCCGGGCCGGGTCCTGCTCCTCACCGGCGAGCCTCTCGCAGAGTCCGGCATATCTGTAGGCCAGATCCCTCGGCATGGTGGCAGCGGTCATCATGGCGCGCAGCTGTGCGCCTTTGCTCCCCTTCTTCTCTTTTGGACTCAGGAACTCGTATCGGCGCTTAAGGTCCTCGTAGATACCCTTCCAGCCCAGGTTCAGGACCCGCTCGTATCCCGGGATGAGATGGCCCGAGGTGGCGCCGGAATTACCATAGCCGTGGTCGTGGAACCACTTCATCGACGCCCGTGCGCCCTTCCTGCCGTAGATGAGCCGGTCGCGCTGCCTTGCCTCCTTTTTCGTCCAGCACATGGATGTCTGGACATTGAAGCGGCCGCCCGCGATGAGGTCTCCGGGCAGGATCTCGCAGGGGACGTAGTTCACCATCACCTCCCGGATGAACCATGCCTTGCGTTCGGGCAGGCTCCAGGTCCAAAAGGCGGGATCCAGCTTCACGGTACGCGCGGCCTGCTGCATGGAGGACCGGAAGGTCTGGAGAAAGGCATAGGTCTCGGGCACGATGTAGAAGGTCATCTCGTCGAACTGCACGTCCCAGGGCATGCCCGTGCCCCAGGCCGTGAATTCGTTGTTCCACGCGCGGCTTGCCCCCTGGAAGTAATAGTCGCGGAGCCACTGGATCCGCGGGGAGAGGTTTTTCGGTTTCTTGATCCTTTTGCCCGGGTCATCGAGCGCAACTGCCATTGCCATGGCACACCTCCTTTTTTACCGGCGGGGAAGCAGTGTTCTCAGGCGCTGCTCGCCGTGGGCGAGGGTCTCGGTCATGATTGCCACCGCCTGTTTCGGGTTCTGTTTCTCGACCGCCGCAAGCAGTCTCCGGTGAAACCGGAGTATTGCGGGGATTACTTCAGGATCGGAGAAGAAGATCGAGGTGAAGTACATATACACCGGCCTGAACGAGTTGATGAGCATGGGATAGACGAGATTTCCCGATGCGATGCCCATGGTGAGGTGAAACTCAAAGTCCAGGGCGGTGATCTTGTCGATATCGCGGGGATCGGCCGACTCCTCGGCATTCATGATTTCATGGAAGGTCTCGATGTGGGCGTCCGTACGGTTGAGTGCGGCGAGCCGGGCGGTCTCGTTCTCCACCAGTGCCCTCACCTGGATGAGGCTCTCCAGCAGCTCGGGGTCCAGGCCGCTGCGCTGGAAATTGACGAGCGACTCCAGGATGGCGAGCGAGCCCTCTTTCCGGTAATCGCTCACCACAGCGCCCGCTCGGGGCTTCAGCTTCACCAGTCCCTTGGCTGCCAGCTCAACGAGCCCCTCGTGCACCACGGGCCTGCTCACCCCCAGCTGGAGCGCCAGCTCGCGCTCGGGGGGCAGTTTCTGGCCGATGGCAAGCCTGCCCGTGAGGATCAGATCTTCGAACCGCGAGATGAACACCTGTTTCAGACTCTCGGTCTTGAGCGGCCCCAGCATATCCTTCATGAAAATACCCCCTCGCAGGCTGTTGGTATTACCAACAGCAATAATGCCCGTGATTCGATGATGAATCAAGGGAAAAATATTTTTTCTCATCCTGTAAGCGCATAAAAAGGGGCGGGATAATGATCGGATTTCCGCCAAGGAGACGGAAGCATTGTCCGGGCAAGGCTGTCCTGCGGCAGGAGCCGGGGCCCTGATGAGAGGAGGATTGTGCTGACAGGCCTGCCTGCTATTATACATGTGATAAGTGCAGTTCGGTTTGGGGAGGGTCTATAAGGGAGGGCTCTTTAAGTAAGGTTCGTACCAGTGAATCTCGAAGTAAAGACCAGAAACGAGATCGGAGCAGAGGCCTGGAACGGTTTTGTCCTGGCGAGTGACGAGGCCTGGCTGTGGCACTGTTTCGACATGGCGGAGCTGCGGGCCGCCTGGCCGGATATGCATGATGTGAGCTTCGGGATCATAGACCGTGACCATGGAGGAAGTCTGGTGGCGGTTGTGCCCTGTTTCGTCCATACGCGTCACTCCATGAGCTCGATAGGCGGGCCTGCACTGGAGAACCGGCTCGGCAGAAAACACCGGGGCAGCGTGTATGAATGTATACGTGAGCACCTTCAGGCTCTGGCCGGAGAAAAGAGAATCAGCACCGTCATGCTCTCGCTTTCACCCCTTGCCCCGGCGCACACCGGCGGCAACTGCCCGCTGGTGAACCCCCTGCTGTCTCTGGGATGCGAAAACGCCCTCACCCAGACATTGATTGTAGATGTCCGTAAAGGCCGGGACGCTGTGTGGCAAAACATGGAAGGCCGCGCACGGACCGCGGTGCGCAAGGCCGAGAAACTGGGGGTGAGGGTCCGGGAGGCGGGCATGGATGAAGCGGACACCTATTACAGGCTCCACTGTGAAACCTATGATCGTACAGGTGTGCCTGCTCATCCCGAGGCTTTTTTCAGGAAAATGTGGGAGAAGTTCCTCTCCGACGGGCGCTGCCGCGTCTGGTTTGCCGAGTATGGGGGACGTGTGGTGGCTGCGGAGAATTTCGGGATCTTCAAAGACAGGGCCGTCTATTGGACAGGGGCTGCAAGCAGGCAGGGCCTGGAAGTGTGCGCGAACTCCCTCATCCAGTGGCAGGCGATAGAGTGGATGGCGGAAAGCGGCATCCAGTGGTATGAGACCGGCGAGGCATTTCCCGGTATCCGGGAAGGAAAGCTCAAGGGCCTGAGCGATTTCAAACAGAGCTTCGGGGGGACGCTCTTTCCATTTTACAAGGGGATCATGAGAATACCGCGGGAAGAAACACGGGCGGAGCTTCTGAAGAGATCGCTTGCTGCATGGATCAGGGCCACACGGGATCTTCTCGTATGCGGGATCGGCCTGGGAGGGGACCCGGGGCGAAAGAGCGGCAGGCGGGAAGGAAATGCCGGGACATCTGCTCCACCCATGAAGGTTCGGGCAAGCGGAGAAAAGCGGTGACCACGCTCATCGACAGGGTAACCCGCGAGCAGCTCATTGCCCTCCTGGAGGGAGGCAACGCCCATATGAGCTTTGACAAGGCTGTTGAAGGTTTTCCTCTGGACAGGATCAACACCCCGGTGCCCCAGGGCAGCTATCTCATCTGGCACCTGCTTTTCCACATGCAGGTGGTCCAGTGGGACATCCTTGAGTTTGTCAGGAACCCCGGCCACATATCTCCGGATTTTCCCGGCGGCTACTGGCCCCATCCCGGCGAGCAGGCAAGTCCGGCCGTATGGGTCGATATCGCAAACAAATTCAGGGCCGATCTCGAAGCGCTCAAACATCTGGTCCGCGACCCCAGGACCGATTTCTTCAGCCCCATCCCCCATGCAAAGGAGTACACCGTCCTGAGGGAGATACTCCTGGCAGCGGATCACAATGCCTTCCACGTGGGAGAGCTCGTCTGCCTCAGGCGCGTCCTGAATCTGAACCCGGTGAAGGAGTATTGAGAGAGGTGAGGGACGAAAAGACCTGCCGGTGCGCGGACAAAGAGTCAGGATACCTGCGGAGACGAGCTAAGTTTCATGGGATCTCCCTTCTCAAGACCGCTTCTTATGGGTGGAAGAAGGGCCGCCATGATAAGGTCCATCCCCTTGACTGCCCTGGCTGATGCCGGTCTTCGGAGTGTGCCTCACTCCTTCCCGCCGCACAGCGCGTTCAGGGCGGCCAGATCTTCCGGGGCGGGGTGGAGGCTCTCGGATTGGTTGATCCGGTACATGAGGGCGTCCGGATTGTCGACATGGCCCAGGCCCAGGGCATGGCCGAGCTCATGGGCAAGGAGCCGCACCAGATGTTCGCGGCCGCTGAAGTAGAAGATGGTGATGCTCTGTCGCCCTCCCTCCTTTTGGTAGCATCCTTCCTGGAACTCATCTTGAAGAGGCTTTCCGGCCGTCTGATAGTTCACCACCTCGAGGTTCAGACTCTGCGCGATCTGGTTGATGAGTGTGACCAGATCGTTCAATGCCTGGGCCTCCCCGTCGAGCTCGTCTTTGCGTAACTGCAGGGATTCGCGTTCTTTGTCGAGCTCTTCCCTGCACTCGGTCAGATCCCGGTAGAGGTCTTCCGTTATCCTTCCGCTCCGTGAGGCGTCTTCGTACCGGGCATTGAAGGCCCGGATCCGTTCATTGTAGGCGTCGATATCCTGCGAGAGGGAGTCACGGCGCTGCCGGTGCTCGGCTTCCCTGGTGGAGAACCAGAGCTTCAGGGATTCATAGTAGCTTCGGGTGTTCTCGATCTTCCCGGTTATCCCTTTGAGCTTGTCTGCTGTGGCCTGGCGGTAGTCATAGACAAGGTTGATTTCCACTGCACCGCCGCTCTCCTCACGGAACAGGTCTCTGCCCGAGGCCTCTTCCCACACGGTTGCGGCCCGTTCGGCCGCCTCGGCCACCTCCGCGGTGCCTAGGCTGAACCGCGGGTCCACCGAGCCGATGCGGTAGGTGACGGGCTCTAAACAAGGGCCATTAGAGGGCAGGTAGATTCCTCCCAGGATCACGACGGCCAAAAAGGCCCCAAGGGCCCAGAAGGCCGGCCGCGATGATCCCTCGTGCGCGTGCTGTCTTACTGCGGTGTCCATACGGGAGGATTTCGGAATCATCGCTTCCGGTCTTGAGCATGGGGCGTGCGTGAACGCCCGGTTCATGCCCGGCCGCCTTTTCCGGCAGCGGACGCCGGGGGTTCGGGGGCCTCCCCTGCGCAGGGGAGGCCGGTTGAATCGCGTGCCTGCGGATGCCGGGCGGCGTGAGCCAGGCTGCTGTTCTTTCCTTTCCTCACGGGCCGTCCGGTTCTTTTTTCCGGCGTTTGAGCTCGGTCTTTTTCGTCCTTTTTCACCTGCTTGAGGTGCTCCTTTCCCCGCTTTATTCGCAATTTTTCCTGTTCAAGGCTGTCTGCCGCCGGGAGACGATTCATGGGGCCAAACCATCATCGGCCCTGAGTCACAAATCCGTTTCCATCCATACCTCCCCTTGTACACTATTCAGCTGGTCCCATCCATGGTATCCCCCAGTGTGTTGAGAATCCCCCTTGCCGGATTATACTGAATTTCAGGCTGGTTTTCTCCATTTCATCCGTGAGGATATCGACTTAAGCACCACGACCTCCCCCGGCCCTGTGCAGGGTATGGTCACCTCCTGTTTTTTCCCTCTTCAAGGAGGCAGGGGAAGAAGGGGATCGTCCGCTCGAAAAACCTGGGAGTGAAACTCCAGCGGGGCAGATTTTTCGCCAGTGTCGGATAAACCGGCAATAATGGAAGTGTACGAGGAGGTTGCTATGAGAAGGGTGCTGTATGTATCCATGTGCATTGTCTTTCTGGCATGCGGGCTTCCGGGATGCGACGATGACGATGAAATCACCCTGGTGAACAACTACTTTACGGGCCTGCGGGTGATTCATGCCGGTTTCGATACGCCGCCTGTGGCGGTTTTTCTCAATGATGCCCGGGCCATCGAGTCGCTGGAGTATGGTGAGAGCTCGGGATACGCCTCCATACTCTCTGATGTATACGACATCGAAATAACCCCGGCCGAAGACGAGACCGCGCTGCTGATCTCGGTTGAAAACCTCGTTCTCATGCCGCTGGACATCATCACCATCTTTGTCGTGGGCGAGCAGGCAGACATTCAGCCGCTCATAGCGGAAGATTCCCGGCACCTGCTCGACGACCGGGCCCGGGTCAGGTTCGTGCACGCAGTCCCGGATGCCCCTGCAATCGACCTCAAGGTCGATGCCGGTGACGGCACCCAAGTGTTCAGCAGAGTCACCTTTCCGGAAGCCACCGGCTATGTCGATCTGGCGCCGGACAGCTATGTGTTCGTGGTCACCGCTGCAGACGACACGGTCCCTCTGGCGGCCTTCGAGGCGATCGTTCTCGAGAGCGAGAGGGTCTACACCATAATCGCGGTGGGTACGCTGGACGGGGGCGATGCACACGATTTCACGGTGCGGGTTTTCACCGACAATGAGGAGGGCATCCAATCTGTGGATCTGGTGCCTGTGGACTTGTAACGGACGGCAATCACTGACCCTTTCTTTCGGCTGTACTGCCCGCCGGCAGGAGACACTTGCCGTGAACTCCGCTGCGGGCTGAAACACGGCTGTTCCAGCCGGCATGCACGTACACGACCGCGGCGGGGGTGAGAAGGATTGGAAGATGAGGAGGTTGTTATGAAAAAGACAATAATCATGCTTGCTTGTGCAGGGATTCTGGTGGCAGGGGCCCTGGGATGCGATGACGACGACGATGATGATATCGTGGGCGAAGAGGTCCTGGAATCCGAATTGAGGGTGATCCACACCGGTGTCGGCGTCCCGCAGGTCGATGTCTATCTGGACGACACCCTGCTCATCGAGGCCCTGGACCATGGGGAGAGCTCGGGATACGAGATCGTGCCTTCGGGTGCGCACACCATCGAGGTGACCCCAGCCGGAAGCACCGATACGATGATCACCCTCGATGAACACGGTCTTGAACCTCAGGCAGGGACGACCCTCTTCATCATGGGATCTCCGGCTGATTTCCGGCCGGTTGTGACGATCGACTCACAGGACCCGGCAGCAGACAAGGCATTCGTCCGTTTCGTGCACGCGGCCCCCGATGTACCTGCAGTGGATGTCAGGACAGGCTCGGAAGGGGGCGCCCCGGTGTTTGAAGGCGTCTCGTTCGGAGTGGTCACGGAATATACCGAGCTGAGGCCGGGGGGCTATATCTTTGTGATCACCGATTCGGAAAACGCAGCCCCGGTGGCGGCCTTTGAAGAGGCAGAGATTGAGGCGGGAAACGTGTATTCCTTCACGGCCCTGGGAACGCTGACCCCTGGGGACGAGCATGATTTCATGGCCCGGGTCTATGTGGACAATGATGGGGGTGATGCCTTCGCAGAACTCGTTCCGGAGATGCTGCAGCAGCCTCAGGCCGGTGACTCCGCAGGGACGGGGGAGTAAGCTCTTCTTGCCTTGCCTGGAAAGAATGATGTATGTGCTTGTTCTGATCTGGGTAATGCGTGAGGAACAAGGACGTAACATGAGCTTTCATATCCCCGTAAAAGGCAATCTCAAGCTTCAGAAGGTGCTCGAGAACATTGGGAACGACGCTGAGCTGATCCAGCTCTTCAAGTGCGCCAACATGAACGCCGTGGACCGCAGCGGCATCAATGACCACGGCGAGGTCCACATCCGGATCGCCTCGAATGCGGGCTTGAGGATACTGCGCCTCCTGGTCAGGGGGGGCGTGGTTCCATCCGTGGTGAAGGACTACGGCATGGAGGTCCACGACGCCGAGGTGGTCGTGGTCCTAGCGGCCTGTCTTCACGACATCGGCATCGCGATTCACCGGCACGATCACGAACGGCACAGCCTCGTCCTCGCCTACCCGAAGTCCCGGCAGCTCCTTGAGGGGGTGTATGAAGAGCCTGCGCTGACCATCATGACGTCCGAGGTCATGCATGCCATCGTTGCGCACAACGCAAAGGAAACCTGTCTGACCGTCGAGGCGGGGGTCTTGAAGGTGGCCGATGCACTGGACATGTCGCAGGGCAGGTCGCGCATCCCGTTCGAGGCGGGGAAGGTGAACATCCATTCGATTTCGGCTCGGGCCGTGGAAAACGTCGATATCGAGCCCGGGGAGGAACGGCCGGTCAGGATCGTAATCACCCTGGCCAATTCCGCGGGGATCTACCAGGTGGACGAGCTTCTGCGCCACAAGCTCCAGAACTCTTCCATTGCCGAGCATGTGGAGGTCATCGCCCGGATCGAGGGGGAGATGGAGCGCCGGATCGTGGAAACCTACCGGCTCTAGCCGGAAAACATGACGGTCCGATAGCGCTCCGGACGGCGTCCCTCCGGCAGCCGGGCATGGGGACCGCGGAACGGAAAAGGGCTGTCCCGGCCATCGGATGCCATTGGCCTGATATGACAAAGAGAGCCGATGCCGGGCCGTAAGCAGGATGCACTTTTTAAGGAGTGGATGTCTGGTGAAATCTCTTACAGGGGCACAGCGGAAGTATTTGCGGGGCAGGGCGCACGGCCTGAACCCCGTGGTTCAGGTGGGCAAGCAGGGGATCACCCCTGAGCTGATAAAGGCCGTGAACGAGGCCTTGGACTCCCACGAGCTCATCAAGGTCAAGTTCGTCGACTTCAAGGAGGAGCGCAGGGAGCTCTCACGCGAGATCGCCGAACGCACGTCCAGCGAGGCGGTGGGCCTTATCGGCAATGTCGCGATCCTCTACCGGCAGCAACCGGACGAGCAGAAGCGGAAGATACGCCTTTCGTAAGCAGCCTTTTCGCCCTGTCACCCGGTTTGCGCGCACATTCGGCCCTGCGGTCCCGTCATCCCGCATCGATCACCCTGCGGACGTTTTCCAGGAGTTCTGAACGGGTGAACGGCTTCATGAGAAGGTTGACCCCTGCATCTAGGATGCCCTGATCGACGATAACGTCGTAGGTATAGCCGGAAATGAACAGGACCTTCAGCCCTGCGAGGCTTTCTTTCAAGTGTTCGGCAAGCGTGCGGCCGTCCATGCCGGGCATGATGATGTCCGTGACCAGGAGATCGATGCCGCCTGTTCTCTTTGCCAGCGCGATGGCATCCCTGCCGTTGGCGGCGGCAATGACGCGGTATCCTTTCGATTCAAGGATCTCTGTGCTGAGCCGGCGTACATTCTCGTCGTCCTCGCACAAGAGGATGGTTTCAGTCCCTCCGGGGACCTCTTTTTCATCGGGCGCGGGCGGTTTTTTCAGAACCTCGGCGGATGATGCAGGGAAATAGATTTTGAAGGTCGTCCCCTGGTGAGGCTGGCTGAAGACCGTGATATGTCCGCCCGACTGCTTGACGATGCCGTAGACGCTGGAGAGGCCCAGGCCGGTGCCCCTTCCGCGCTCTTTGGTGGTGAAGAACGGATCGAAGATGCGCGCCATGGTGGGTGCGTCCATGCCGTGCCCCGTATCGCTGACCGTGAGCAGGACATGAGGTCCGGTGCGGGCCTCCGGGTGTTCTGCCACATAGGCCTCGTCGAGAACGGTACCAACGAGCTCGATATCGATCCTGCCGCCCTCGGGCATGGCATCGCGCGCGTTGACCACGAGATTCAGGATGATTTGCTCGATCTGGTTGGCATGAGCGAGGATCGGATATACCCCGTCGCCTGAAGAAATGCTCAGGGTGATATTCTCCGTGATCAGCCGCTTAAGCATTTCCTCCATTCCCAGGAGGATTTCCGAGGGATTCAGCACCTCGGACTTGATCATTTCCCGGCGGCTGAAGATCAGCAGCTGCTGGACGAGGGCTGCGGCCCGCTGGGCAGAGTGCCGGATTTCCATAATCTCACGGGCGAGTTTTTCGTCCAGGACCCTCCCGCTTTTCAGCGATTCCAGCGCAAGCTCGGTGTACCCGAGAATAGCCGTGAGGATGTTGTTGAAGTCATGGGCAATGCTGCCCGCCATGTTGCCGATGGCCTCCATCTTCTGGGCCTGCACGAGCTGGGACTCAAGCCGTTTTTTTTCCTCCTCGGCACGCTTGCGCTCGGTGATGTCGCTGAATACGCTCAGGATGCAGGGCTCTCCTCTCAGGGTGATCGGGGTTGCCGAAAGCAGCCCCACGATAACCTGTCCGGATTTGCTCTTCAGGTTGATCTCGATATTCTGGGCCTGCCCCTGGCTGTCCATCCTGTCAACGATGTGCTGGCGGTCGTCTGGATCTGCAAAAAGGCCAATTTCAAGGGTGGTATGTCCAATGACTTCATCACGGGTATACCCGGACAGGCGTTCGAACGCCCGGTTTACCTCCACGAATCTCCCGTCGACCGTCGAGGTGATGGTGACAATGGCCGGAGATTCCCGGAACAGGGTCTTCAGGTGCTCTTCCGATTCCTTCAGCTCTCTGGTCCGCTGATTGACCCGCTTCCTGAGCGACCACGACCACAACAGGATAGCCCCGATCAGGGCGAGCACCAGTGCAAGAGGCATGGCCAGGAACCCTACTGCGTCTTCCCACCACCTGGTCTGCTCGTACACCCCGAACCAGTTGTCGTAGATCTCTTTGTACCTGCCGGTGGCCTTGATGATATTGAGCCCCTCGTTCAGCTGATGGAGCAGTTTCCAGTTCCCTTCCGACACCGCGAAGCAATACTCCCTCGGGGGGATGTCTGCGGCAACATTCTCAAGGTTGTCGAGCCGGTACTGCGCTGCGATGTACAGCCCCTGCATCTTCGATGAGAGCAGTACCCCGTCGTGGCGCCCCGAAGCGAGCAGCCTCATCGCCTGCGAAGGGTCTCTTACGGGGATGATGTGCGAGGTCAACCCGGTCTTTTTCAGGTAATCGTGCATGATATCGCCCTGCTGGACGATAACCTGCCTGTCCCGGAGATCTTCGAGGGAGTGGATCGGCGAGTCCTGGCGCACGAACAGCCCCGGGGTGACCAGCGTATGGGGCACGGAGAAATCGACATGGCGGTCTCTTTCCGGTGAGTAGTACATGCCTGCGAGGATGTCTACCTGTGCCGTTTCCAGACGGTGTCTGACCTGGTTCCACGGACCCAGATCGATCTGTATGGAAAGATCCATGACCTCGGCCACAGCCTGGATGAGATCGATATTGAAGCCGGTGGGTACCCCATCCTCCAGGAATTCATAGGGAGGATAATCCATATCGCCGCTCACCACGAGAACAGGAGCCTCGGCGGGGGCAGCTGTTGGGTTGTCTGCCGAGGGGCTGGCGGAATGGAGAGGCGAGGCACTGCCCGGGGACAAGAGGAAAAAAACCACCGCGACAAGCACCGTGATGCCCGGCCCGGACGAAGTCATCCTCAGGCGAGCGAGCAAACGGTTGAACAAGGATATCTCCAAAACTCTCATTCCAATGCTATTTTCCCTGATGGCGGAGTATAAGAGAATGTATACTACACTGCTTTCGATCACACAACATGAAGAACATCGCTGAGACGTATGGAAAGGTGCAGAACTCAACGGCGAGCCTTCGGTCTTGGAAGGGTCCTCAAGTAAGCGAAAACGAATGAGGCTTAAGAATTGGCGGGAATACGCCCTGCCTTCTTAAGTCTTTACAAGATTGAGGGTACAGTATGCTGATATGAGAAAGATGTCTTAAGGGACATCCGTCCGGGGGCTTTCCAGGCGGGGCCGCGCCTCCGGCGGTTTTCCCATACGGCGGTATCATTCGGAGAGGAGGCGCACCGCAGGCGGTGGAGCGGGAGCCTCCCCTGGTCATTTCCCGAGCCAGTAGCTTCTCTGCTCTTTGGAGAACACCGATCCCGTGGGTTCTTCAGCTCCCTTGAAGCCTTCTTTCTGATGTTCGCGCTCCGATCTGCTGAGCTTTCTGCCCATCTCCGCATAGATGGTTTCCTCGGGAATGGTCTTGGGGAAAAAGCTCTTGACGATGCCGAGCGACTCGTCCGTCTTGGCCACAGAGACCCGCCAGTCTTTTTCAAGACCGGTCAGCGACCTGACCGCGTCCACGCTCTCGGGCACCACAATGGCCTCGTTGTGGACCTGGAAGGTCATGTAGACCTCCCGATTATCCGTGGAGAGCGCATCCTCCCAGATTGCAACCTCCCACATGTCGTTGCGCGGCCTCTTCATATCCCTCATGAGCTCGATGACCGAGTTCAGCGCCACAAGGCCGTTTCCCGCGCTGATGAATACGATTCTCGGTTCTTCCCACAGTGCGTGGATGAGCTCGTCCATGCTCACCCTTCGGGTAGTCTCGACCATGGCATAGTGGAGATGGCTCAGATTGAACGGACCTGCGCCCGCCATGGTGGTGATGTCGAGATCCGGGATCACGGTCTTTGCATCAGGACCCTGATGACTCGGGACCTTGGTCTCCGGGATCGCGGTATTGATCATGCCCGTGTTGTGCGACTCCCAGGGATCGGTGCTCCTGCGCAGGAGTACGGCGCGCACACGATCGACCCATCCCTTCCTCAGAAGTGCGTGCGAGATCCTGCACAGTGCGGTGGTATTGCAGGACACCACCCGGGTGAAATCCCTGTTCAGCGCACCCTCGTAATTCACCTGCGCCACAAAGGAGTATCCGGTAAGAGAATGTTTTTCTCCTCCCTGGAAGATGGCCTTGACCCCTGCCTCTTTATACTTGTCCCGGTTCCGCGCCCCGATGCCCTTGGGCGTGCAGTCCACCACGATTTCCGCATGTTTGAGCAGATCGTCCAGGTCGCCCTCGACCGGGATGCGTGCATCCTCCATTTCCGCGCGTTTTTCCGGGACCGAGGCATACACCGGATACCCTCTCTCGACCGCGACGCGGATACGGTAGTCGGTTGATACATCGGCCACCCCTACCAGTTCCATATCATCCTGCAGGGCTATAGCATCCGCCACCCGTTTGCCGATCACTCCATAACCGTTTACCGCCACCCGTGCTTTCCTGCCTGTAACCATACGACTCTCCCTTGTTTGAAGCATCGGAGATTTGGTTTGACCGTGCTCCATTACTATATGTTGTAATATGCTCCCTGAGATCAGAATCAACGGTCCCCAGGGTCCTCGGAGACACAGGCGGCAAGGCCTTCAAGAGGTGCAGGGCGAGAAGAGGTGATCATCGGCTCCCTTCGGCCCTTGGATGAACGGTGAAAGAGAAGAATATCTACAGAAACCCGGAGCTGGGATTCTCGATCGAAAAGCCTCAAGACTGGGTGTTCATGCCCACAGCATGGGTGCTGAACCTGAAGGACAAGGCCGAGCCTTTTTACCGGGAACTCGACGAGAGGGTACGATACGCCCGGCTCCCCTTCGTATACTTTCACTATGACCACGGAATCTCTGATCTCGTCATCCCCACCGTGCAGGTCATGTACCGTACGACCTGCGGTACGAGCGCCCTGGACCGTTCGACCATTCTCGGGATGCAGCTCGTTCAGCTCCAGATCGTTCTCGATGACTATTGCCTGGTAGAGGCAACATCGGACGGTGTCATATCGGAGAGGCCGGCCAACATCATTAAATCCACACACACCGTGAATAACCAGAACGGGAAGACGATGGACTGCCTGTCCCGCTGCTATGTGATCTTCACCGAGGATGCCATGTTCGTGGTGGTGATGTCCGGCCCGACCGAGGGCACCTATCGCTGCGACCGGGAGTTCGGCGAAATCCTGAGGTCCATCCGCATCGGTTGATCGCTGGCTGAACTCTCCCCTTGAGACTTCCCACAGGAGCCGATGGCTTTTGTTCTGCACAAAGACCCCTTCCGGACAGTAGGAGGTACGGCTCAACCCTTGATTCTTCCGGAACAGGTGAGACATATGAATTACAAGGGGCAAAGGGAGGTTTTTTTAATGAAGCCGGGATGGATAGTCGCTATGTCTCTGATTCTCGCGGCCGTTCCCCTCAATCTCTGCCGCGCTGTCGAACTGGAGGTCACGCCTCTGGTAGGCTATACCTTCGGGGGCTCGTTCGAAGAGACCTATTCAGGCACCGACCTTGACCTGGACGAGGGTGTCAGCCTGGGAGCTGCGATCGATTTCCCGCTGGGCCAGGGGAGGCAGGTTGAGCTCTACTACAGCCGCCAGCCCACCGAGCTTCAGGCCGATGGACCGCTTCTTTCCGAAGAGGCGCTGTTCGACCTCGATGTGCACTACATCCACATCGGCGGCACCTATACCTGGCACGATGAGGGGCCGGTGCGCCCCTTCGTCGCCGGGACCCTGGGGGTCACCCACCTCGATCCCGAGCCTTCGGGCCTTGATTCCCGGACCCGGTTTTCCCTGGGGCTGGGCGGCGGTGCACGGGTATTCGCCACCGAGCACATCGGTCTGCGATTCGAAGGGAGAGGGTTCGTCACCCTGATCGACGACGACGGAGGCGGCACGGTCTTCTTCAGCGACCCGGGCGGTCTCTCGGTCGCGGTGTCGTCTGATTTTTTCGCCCAGTTCGTGTTCAATGCAGGGGTATTCTTCCGGTTCTGACCGCTTGAGGTCTCGCATATCTTTCTTTAATAAATCCGATCACCAAAGATTCAGGAGGGGCTGGATACTTGCCGTTGATTGCTTTTTACTAATCCTGTTTCTGATGGGGAAAAGAACGGTTTCTTTTTGACGTGTGCCGGATTTGCGGTACAATCACTCCAAGCCTGCATGGCACATGCATGGATGGGGAGGAGCAAGGGTATGAAGAGAACGCTTCTGGTGTTTCTGCTCGTGGGTTTTCTGTCGGTTGCCGCCCGTGCTGAGGATTTCCAGAGGGTGGTGCTGTACCAGGATATGGCCTTTCTCACCCTGGAACGCCCTGCTGTCGACGGCTGCCTCGTAATCGAGTGCCCGCCCGATCTGATCCCTGATTCCGTTACCGTGGCTCCGGTGAGGGGCGGGAGCGTCAGGTCCATGAGCATCGAGCCCAGGCGGCTCACCTCGGGCAAGACCGAGCAGCTCAAGGCCGCGCTGGCGGAGAAGCGCTCGCTGTTGGAAGAGAAGAGAATGCTCAGGAAGACCGTCGAGAGGCAGATCGAGCTGATCTTCGGCGCGGCCGGGATCAGGGACGGCCAGGCGCCCTTTTCCCGGACCCATCTCGCGGATGCTCTGAATTTCATCGACGAAAGGGTGGAGCCCCTCAACAAGCGATACATCGGGCTGGGCGGCGAGATCGAAGCGCTCTCCACCGAGGTGAAGGACCTGGAAGAGCAGCTCGCCGCGGTCTCGCGCAGGCCTGGGTACCTGATCACCATAGAGACGGATCGTGACGGAGAATTCCGGGTGTCGTACGTTGTGAGAGGAGGCTCCTGGAGCCCGGAGTATGCCGTGCACGCTGACCCAGCCCGGGGGATGATGAGAATCGACGCATCGGCGGTCATCCGGCAGGCCACCGGAACCGACTGGGAGGTCGAGGAGCTCCTGGTGGCTACAGGAAGACCCGGGCTCGGCATCCAGGCGCCTGAGCCGGTTCCCTGGTATATAGGGATGCCGCGATACCGGGCCGACTCCCTGCAGCAGAAGGCGGTCCCGATGGCCGTAGCGCCTGAAGAGGCGGCGATGGACCAGGACTTCGAGGCCGAGGTCAAGGCGACATCGGCGAGCTATGTGATCGGTGCCGCAAGGTCGGTGAGGTTGCCGGGCGACGGGACGCCCAGCACGGTCGTGCTCCAGAAGAAACAGATGCAGGCCGAGTTCATGAGGCTCACCTGCCCCCGGATCGACAGCGGGGCCTTCCTGAGGGCCGCGGCGGTCTGGGGCGGCAATGCACCCATTCTTTCCGGGGCCTACAGCGCCTATGTGGACGGCGAGTTCATGGGCAGGGGGGTCATCGGCCGGACCAGACCCGGAGAAGAGTTCACGGTGGATCTGGGCAGGGACGAGGGGATCGCGGTGGAGCGCAAGGAGAAGGTCTTCCATGAGAAGACCATCACCAAGAAGGATAAGACCACCTACTCGTACACCATCACGATAAGGAACGCCCGCGCTCATCCGGTACGTGTCGCCCTGAAGGACCAGATACCCGTATCCAGAGACGAAGCGGTCCGCTCCGAGCTCGTCAAGGCCACACCCGAGGCGGTTCCAGATGAAGACGGCATCCTTCTCTGGGAGCTCGAATGCGCTCCAGGGGCAGAAGAGGTGGTACGCTTCTCGTTCTGCATCACCGGCATGCCGCCCTGGTGAAGCAAGGGCAGGGCGTTGGTATACGCCGACGGCCCCCTGTATGTGGAGGTTTCCCTGTCTGATCCGGCGGATGCACCCTGTTTCCGGCGGGATGACCATACCCTCCCGGTCCAAGATCCCCTACCGGCACCAGCCGGCCACTGGCCCCGCATTGGATCCCGATACAGACCCCCGGTGCCGCACCAATGCTTCCGGCATATTTCTCTATCTGCTGGACGGCCCTTGACAAGGGTTTGTAATTTATTATAGTCAATATCATATATAGCAATAAGACAATATAATATCCCATTGATATGGCCTCACCTTGATTCCAGAGGAAAGAAAACACGATCGGCATTCTGTCGAGTATTGTTTTTAAGGCTGTGTTTTCATCAATAAAAAATGTCCAAAGAGGAGGTAAAGTATGAGGAGGTTCAAAGTAGGGCCATTGGTAAAGGGTGCGGCTTTTCTTGTTCTCATCCTGGCGGCTACCGGATGCTCGCTGCTGAGCGTCAGCGAGATACGCAACGCCACCCGCAATGATGTAGTGAACCTGGGCGATTCCATATTCGCCCTGTCCGGCAAGATCCACGACAACCTGCAGAGCTGGGCCGGACAGACCTTCCGCCGGTATGCACTCTCCGGCTCCATGGTAAGCCATATCGGTGATCAGTACAACAAAGCGAAACGCGACAATGCAAACATCCAGACCATTTTCATGGACGGAGGCGGCAATGACATCCTGATTCCGGCCACGCTCTTTGATCCGTACAACTGCAAGGTCGACTGGTGGGAATCAGGGCTTTCGTCATCCTGCAAATCACTCATCGATGACATCTATGTCGACACCGTGAACCTGCTCAACCGGATGGGCAGAGACGGGGTGGATAACATCATCTATCTCGGATACTACCGTGTGAAGGACGGCCTCATCGGCACCACGAAGCTGAACCAGGCGGTCGACTACGGGGATGCGCGGCTCTCCCTGGCGGTCCGGAATGCAACTGCAGCGTCCAATTACCGGGTGTTCGTCGATCCGCGGGCATACATCTCCAGCTCGGATATCATCATTGACGGCATCCATCCCAGCAGTTCCGGCTCGCAGAAGCTTGCAAGCCTGATCTGGGCCAAGCTCCAGCCTCTTCTGTAAAAAGGCACCCTTCAAGGGGCAGGGTGGGCGGTTTCCCCCCTGCCCTTTTTCTCAGGTAAGGTTGTTTTGCCCGAAGAAAGATAGCCATGGATAGAAGAAAGAAGAGAAGAGCGGTTATCATCGGCATGCTGATATCCGCGATAGTGATTGGTCTGTGTCTCTTGTTCGTTGTTCGCGAGGCCGGCTGGGGACCCGGCGGGAACATCGCCCAGTTGGAACACCCCGGGGGCGACCCGTTCAGCGATCAGATCGTCAAGGAGCTGAGAAAGTACTATGGAAAGACCATCTCAGAAAAGAACACCCAGGCGAGCATCATCGGCGTGAGAGACATGGTCGTGGGTATGCACCCGGCGAATGGGAAAGAGCTGTTCTCAACGATCCTCAAGAGGGCGTTTCCCGATTACACCGGAGATATCATGGAGACGCTTGACAAGCTCGACCAGTACAACAGCTGGCTGGAAGACAACCGGGAGAAGATTGCGGGCATGACGGCCGCCGAAAGGGTTGCCTTTCTGTGGGAAAAGAGAAAAGAGCTCTTCGGAGATGACGCCGAGAAGATATGGTCCGGGGAGATGCTGGCAACAGAGGCAAGGAACGCGAAGGCGCAGGATGCCATCATCATGCTCAACGAATCCAGCGACCTGAGCATCAGGGAGAAGGCTGACGAGTATCGTCAGATCCTCCACGAGACCTACGAAGGTTCTCCGGAAGAGTATATTCTCGACCAGCCCCGGCTCCTGTCCGAAATTTTCTTCAGCATGGATTCCGTCCAGGATGAGCTGAAGCAGATGAGCCCGGAAGAGCGGCAAGCGGAGATCAACCGGATCCGAGAGGAGATGGGCCTCACCGAGGACCAGATCGAATCCTTGGCCCGGCGCGATGCAGAGAATGAAAGACGATGGGAGACCGGATTGTTGTATATGGAGGATCGAGAGCGCATCGTCAGCGAATACGACGGCCATGAGCGGCAAGAGCTGCTGAGGCAGCTGAGAGAAGAGTATTTCGGCGATGAGGCCGGGACCATCGAGCTCGAGGAAAATGACGGGTTTTTCCGGTTCAAGAGACCGCGCATCTATGGCCGCAATTAACCAGGTGAGCCGGAAGCGTTAAAAGATGAGCAGGCCTCCCTGCTACTGATATCCTGCGAGCGGCAGCAGCAGGATGGCTGACAGGTTCTGAAGGAAATGGATGACAACGGGGGCGACAAGACTCTCCCGCCACAGGTAGATAATCGCCAGCGCTGCTCCGGTCACCCCCACGGTAATGACCCCTGCCGAGCCCTCATACCCGTGGCCCAGCGAGAAGATGAGGGACGATGCGATGACCGCCGTAACTCTGCCCAACCCAAGGCCCATGATCCTCAGCATCAGATAACCCCGGAAGATGGTCTCCTCCGCGATGGCGACCACCACAACCAGCACGAGGGCGAGCCCCATCTGGAATGGATCTTCCGGACTCAGGAAAGAGGGCTGCGGATCTGACGGGGCGGAAAAACCGATCTCCTGCAGGATGCTTCCCAGAAGCCCGGTAAAATAGAACACCACCGGAAAGAGGAGGATGCCTACCAGGGCTTCTCGACCGCTGTTTTCGGATATCCACCCGATGCTGCTGTAATGTTCACGGTTTTTCCAGAGGAAGAACACGATCAGCGCCACCAGGGATATATCCCGCAAGATGGTGTCCACGGCCACGATCACGAACGAGACCCTCACCTCCTTGATGGCGAACAGGCTCAGAATCATCGAGGGCACAATAAGGCAGAGATATACCAGGACTTCAAGGAGCTGTGCCTTCGAGCTTGGCCGATGGGGCTGTCTGCTCAAGGGAAAGGGCTCTGAGATTTCCTGGTTCATCTCATTCTCCCTTCATGCATGGGTAAGCTGCACCGGTTGATGGTGAAGAGCCTGGATCTCACCGGCGCCGGGCAGGTGCGGCATGAGGTTTATAATAGGTCTTACGTCAGTAATATCAACATATTCAAAGATTTGCATGGGGGTGCGCTGTCGCAGCTTCTTTTTTGAATCCTGCACAAGGTTCCACTACGTTCCACTATAGAGGAGGGAAGGTGGGGGTTATCAGTCCCTTTTGATCACAGGATACCGTGCGGAACAGGCGGTGAGGATACTTGATTCATGCAGGTTCCAGCCCCATTCTTCTGTTTGAGATATTCACCAGAAGGAGGTCCTTCATGGGTGTATGGAATATCAGAGAAGGTGCAGGCGCCATTCTCGCGGTGCAGAAGTACGTTCCGGATACGGTCCGGTCTCTTCTTCCATCAAAGATCCCTCTAGCGGCCCTGGGCGCTGTGGCAGTCGGCGCCCTTGCTCTGGCAGCGTTTGCCGTGGGAGCTCTTGCCGTCGGAAGCATGGCTATCGGGTCTCTGTCCGCCGGCAGGGTCAGGTTCCGGTCACTGGAGGTGGGAGAGCTCAAGGTAGGAACGCTTCAGGTACGAGAGACACTCAGGGACAAGGCCTGATGCCTTTGTCACAGGCGGACGGCGGTATTAAAAGCCGCATCCCTGAGACGGGTGCAGGGGATGTGGCAAGGCCTTTTCTACGGCAGGCGATCCTAACGGGATAACCCTCTCAGATACCTCCCGTACCACGACAGGTGTGCGAGAATGGACACCGCCTCTTCCGGCGTCGAAAGGTAGACCACCCGGCCGTTCGAGGTGTCGGCCAGCCTGAGGCCGCCTTCGTTGAGCCCCACAACGACAATGGGCTTGTTCGTCTCCTTCTGAAGCGATGCGACGCCAGAGAGAATGCGCTCTTCGGTCTGCACCTGGTCCTTGAGCACGGCAAGCTTCAATTCCCTGCTGTAGAGCTTGCTGTCCAGGCGAACCTGGGCCGCGATAAAGTCCTCCACATAGCGCGATCTGCCCACAATGCCCAGGGCGATCACCGAGTCGATCTCCTCCCACCGGGCAAGGGTCTCGATCACCTTGAGATAGAGTACGGCATCATTCTCTCCAACCACGTCGACCGGGTTCCTGCGGTTCCAGTATTTGGGCAGGCAGGCATCGAGTTCCCTGATAACAGATTCCGGCAGCGGGGGAAGCTGAAGACCGGAATCCTCGCACTCGTCGGCCGCAATGATGCCCCAGCCGCCTCCCATGGTCATGATCCCCACCCGGTTGGACCGGGGAATGGGCAGGTGAGCCGCTGCGGCGGAAACATTGATGAGGTCGGTGGGGGTCATGACCTGAATGACGCCCGACTGTCTGAACATGGCGCTGTAGGTGGCGAACGAGCCCGCCATGGAGCCGGTATGAGACTGAGCCGCTCTCGAGCCCGACTCTGACCGGCCTGCCTTGATCGCGACGACGGGTTTGACCCTGGTCACGGTCTTGGCAACCTCGCCGAATTTCCGGCCGTCTTCGATCCCCTCGATGTACATGGAGATGACCTTCACCTCGTCCCGCGAGCCGAGATACTGCATGAGGTCACACGCCTTGAGCATGGTCTCGTTGCCCGTGCCCGCATACATGGCAAGGCCGATCTCCTTGTGTGCGATCCACTTGATGAGCTGCAGCCCGAGGTTGCCGCTCTGGGAGATGACGGCAAGGCCGCCCGGGCCCGGCGCGGTGGGGGCGGGCATGCATTCGAAGTAGTGGTGCGCAGAGGAGATTCCCATGGTATTGGGCCCGATGAAGAGAACACCGCCCTCACGTGCAGCGGCAAGAATCTCCTGCTCAAGCCTGACACCTTCTCCGCCTGCCTCACGGAACCCCGAGGAGACGATGACGGCGGCCTGGATGCCTTTTGCCGCACAGTCTCTGAGACCCTCGGGTATGAGCGGTGCGGGGATGGTGAACACGGCCAGATCCACAGGCTCTGGAATGTCCTTCAGACTCGGGTATGATTTCAAACCGAGAATGGTGTCCTTTTTCGGGTTCACGGGGAACACCCGGCCTGCGTATTTCCAGCCGAGGATCGAGGTAAGAATGAGATTGCCCCATTTTGCGGGTACATCCGATGCACCCACTACAGCCACGGATTTCGGGAAAAACATCTTGTCGAGTCTGCTGTCGTAGCCCTGAGCTGCCATTTTCCGAGCCTCCTTTCTAGGTCTGATGCTGAAGTAACTCCCGATGAGACAACATACTACATCTTGAAGCCCTGAATGGACAACGGGAAATGCAGGCGGCCCGCTTCTTGAACCGCCCTGAGTCTGCGGAAGGACCGGCCTGCTTAGCAGGGTCACTGCATGCAACGGACCCTGCCCAGCGCCATGCCGTCCCGGCCATAGAGGCCGGCGGGAATTCCCTCTCCGCCAGCCGGGAACATCGCGGCCAGGAATTTCCACAGGGCCGTCCATCCCTTCATTTCCTGCAGGCCGGGATCAGGGCTGGCATCGACGCAGTAGTTGAGATAGTCTGCAGGATGGACTGGCTCGCCCGACGCATTCCGCAGGGTGAGGGGAAAACCGTAGGGCGCGAGCCTCTCATGGAGCGTCTGGATCATCTGCAGGGTGTGGAGGTCGACTGCCACGCGATAGAGCCGGGTCTTATCGCTGCGGTCCAGAGGCGTGCCCTCCGAGAGGCAGAATGGGTCCTGGGCGGGGCAGAGGTACACGGTTTTCACCCCCTGGAGTCCGGATGCATGGGAGGGATCGTAATCGATTCTCACCCCGGAGAAGTTCAGGTAGTAGTCCGGTTCCAGAGACGGGGCGATGGTGAGCCCTGTCTCGCAGATGGCATAAATGTCCGCGGCTGTGGCATAGACGGATATGAGCGGGATGCCGGGCGGAAGCCGGGAGGTGCCTGGGGAGAGCCCCAGCGGCAGGATGTTGTATACATCGGAGAGGGTGATGATTCCCAGGCGGCCCGGAAACAGGTCGCCTCTGATGGTCCCGTTCGCCGCAATCCCCACATCGCAGGGTCTTCCGCTGCCGGAGGATGCATGGGTGGCTGCCCAGCGGAATGCATCGGCGATGAGGTTCCCGATGCCGGTCTCTTTCAGGGGAGCCCTTGCCAGGGAGATATCGGTGCTCGATACGGGGGACTCGATGCCGGCACCCAGCCGCGAGATCAGCCTGTTCATGGACTTATGGTGATTCTCCACCAGGGCCTGGATGTGCGGGTCGCCCTCAAGGGTGTCGTTGATGGGGATGAGGGTGAACGCATAGTCCACGATGCGGCCGAGAGACTCATCATAGGTGATATCGAGCCTGCTGAGCCACTTGCCGTATTCTCCCGGAGAAAAGACCAGGGTGTTGGCAGGGCCTTTGACAAAGGCCTCATGGGTCGTGGTGTGGTAGTGGCCTGAGGCGATGATGTCGATACCCGCAACAGACCCTGCCAGATAAGCATCATTGCCGCTTCCGTCCGGCCGTATCCCGCCGTGGGACAGTGCGATGATCAGGTCTGCGTTTTCGTTGTTCCGTAAGTCATCGACCACACCCTGGATAAAATCCGGGTCGTAATCGAAGGTGACCGGCGATGCCGCCTTGGCCCTGCTGCCTGCTTCCGGCCCCATCAGACCGATCAGGCCGATGTTCAGCCCCTCGGGGAGTCTGATCATGTGCTTGTCCACTACCGCTCCATCGGCCGTGAGCATCTGGAGCCCGTCATCCCGGGTGCCCCTTTCGCCGTCGGTGAACATATTGGTCGCCAGGACCGGCACCATGAAACCCTCTTCCCGCGCGTTGGCCAGGAGCAGGGCCAGCCCTGAGGGCGACCAGTCGAATTCATGGTCGCCCAGGGTGACGGCATCGTAGCCTGCGGCCTGGAAGAACTGCAGAGCAAGGGGATTGTATGCCGTGAGGTCGTAGGCCGTGCCCATAAGGAAGTCTCCGGAATCCACCAGCACCACCGGGACACTTACAGCCGCCTGCTCTTTCCTGACCCGGTCGATGACCGCGGCCAGCCGGGAGAAACCGCCCAGGACCTCGTCCTTATCCGTGGTGTCAAGGGGGGTGTAATCCAAGAATGGACCGTATCCGGAGGCGTGGTGGTGAAGGTCTGAGGTCTGAAGCAGGGTGAGCCTTTTCTTCTTCCCGATCGACCTCACCCTGATAGAGTCCGATCCCCGGAACCGGACATCGGCAGAGCCCGCAACCACCCCTTGAACGATCAGCTCCTCTTTGCCGGCGAACAGGTGGGCCTGCACAGCCTGACTGTCAAACCTTACCGTCAGGTCAGGCACGCCGTTCCCGTTGCGGTCTCCGAGAGAGAAATTTTCAGTTTCTGCAGGGATCTCGTTTTCCCGGATGAGCAGACGCACCCGGCTCACGTCGATCTTGCCCGCATCCGGACTTAAGGGCGCAGGCAGTTCGATGATGGCGGTGATGAATAGATCCGTGCTTCCGAGCCTCACTGCGCCGGGGTTGATCTCGACCGCGGCAGGGATGTCCGCGGGCCCGGCTGCCGGCAGGAAAGCCCCTGAAACAGGGGCCGAGAACAGGCACGCGAGCGCAAGCACAGCCAGAAGATGTTTCACCATGTGCCCTGTTGCGAAGAAAACCGCAGGCATGTGCCGGATCATACCTGATACAGTCTGATTGTCAATTTGCAAGATGAGCCGCATGCGCCTGTTCCAGGGGTTCAGATGCAGGGCCTGCGCGCAAGTCTCCGGAATGAGAGCGGCTATCCTAGAGATCATGAGCGGGCGCGATGCTTTGCCGTTGCGGCCGGTCGATCGCCCGGTGGCGGCGCAGGTGATGCTTGGGCGTGCAAGGCCGATCGTTTGGAGATGCGCTGAGCGGGCCCATCAGAGGGCATGGCTTCACCAGGAAAAGCATTGACTCCCGGCCGCCGGTATAGGTAAGCTTGCAAAGGAGACTGGATGTTCATGCCTCTTACGGCATGATGAGAGGCACAGGATGAAGGGCATGAAATGCTGCAGAGACGCACGGTCCGGGAAGACACACCGGGGCGGATATGTGTGGCCGGGCGCCCGGGCGTTGATCGTCGCACTTGCCGCGTCAATGGTCCTGATTGCATCCGACGCGTATTCCCAGATGCGAGCGGAATCGGCATCGGTACCGGCCGGTGGGGCGCCCCTGCTGGACGCTAAGCTCTTTGTGGAAGATTTGCTGGTGAGCAAGGGGCACAAGCGAACACACATCAGATCGCTCATGCTCGATCCTCGGCTCACCATCGACAATGAGTTCATCATAAAGAACCTGTTCCATTCCGCCCCGAGGCCTTCCGCCAAGCAGCCGGAATACATGGAAGTAGACCCGAAGCTCATCAAGAGGGGGCCGCAGTTCGTGCAGGAGCATACGTCCGCCTTTGCCCTGGCAGAGCAGCGCTTTGGCGTCTCTCCCGAGATCATCACCGCCATCCTCATCATCGAGACGAAACTCGGGCACTACCCGATGAAATACGACGTGTTCCGCGCCTATGCCAGCCTCTGCACGGCGCTCGATGCCGAGTATCTCGACTCCGTGCTCAAGTCGCATCAGGACGGTTCGAGTTCGATACCCGCCCCGGACGAAGAGGTGTATGAAAAGGCCCGGAAAAAGGGCGCCTGGGCTGTCAACGAGCTCTCCTGCCTGATCGAGCTTGCCGCCCAGGTCGGGATCGACCCCATGACCATCAGAGGGTCCTTTGCGGGTGCCCTGGGTCCGGCCCAGTTCATCCCATCGTCGTTCATCAAGTACGGCGTGGACGGCAACGGCGATGGAAGGCGCAACCCCTTCGATATGGACGACGCCATCGCCAGCATCGGCAACTATCTCAAGCTCAGCGGCTGGAAGGAAGATGCACCCCTGGAAAAGAAGAGACAGGCTGTCTGGGCGTACAACCACTACACGATTTACGTGAATACGGTCATGATGGTCTACGACAGGCTGAAAGGTCTGAAAGACCGGGAGCCCCTGCCGGAAGCCGCCCAGAGGTAGCGATGACGGTTCTCACCCCCGCCGCCCGGACCTGCGGTCCCTCTCCCGAACCCGGGGCATCTCTCTTGAGAGAGAAGGGCGATATTTCCGTTGCATGTTTTGAGTCTTATTCTTTAGAGAAGGGACAGGAGGTAAGATGAACCGGGCACAGATGAACCGTATTCCCCTGATCATCATGCTGGTGCTCATATCTCTTCTCTTTTTCTACCTGATCAGGCAGTTCATCATGGCAATCCTGCTGGCGGGAATCTTTTCGGCCATGGCCCAGCCCATCTACCAGAAGTTCGAGGGGTGGTTCGCCGGGAGGAAGAACCTGGCGTCACTCACCACCCTGCTCATTGTCTTCCTCATCATCTTCCTTCCCATGCTGGCAGTCCTGGGAATCGTAGCCCAGCAGGCGATCAGGATCAGCCAGTCGGTGAGGCCGTGGATACAGAAATGGCTTGCCGAGCCCACCGCCTTTGGAGAGGCGTTGAAAGGGCTGCCTTTCTACGACTCGCTGTACCAGTATCAGAACGTCATTCTGCAGCGGCTGGGCGAGGTGGTGGGAGGGATGAGCAATGCCGTCATCGCCTACATCCAGTCCATCACCTTTTCCACCATCTACTCGATCTTTCTCTTCTTCGTGTTCCTCTACACCATGTTCTTTCTCCTGAAGGACGGCAAGCAGGTCCTTCAGAAGGTCCTGTATTACCTGCCCCTGCCCGGCAACATCGAGCAGCGCCTTCTGGAAAGGTTTACCTCGGTCACCCGTGCGGCCATCAAGGGCACGCTGGTGATCGGAGTGATCCAGGGCAGCCTCGCGGGTATGGCGTTCTGGGTGGTGGGGATTGACAGTGCCGTGTTCTGGGGTACGGTCATGACCTTCCTCTCCATCATCCCTGCGGTGGGGGCCGCGCTGGTGTGGGTGCCCGCCGTCATCATTCTCGCATTTTCCGGGGAGGTCATCAGGGCCCTGGGGCTGCTTGCCTTCTGCGGCCTCCTGGTGAGCAGCGTGGACAACGTGCTGCGGCCGTGGCTCGTAGGGAGGGACATCCGGCTGCACGAGCTCCTGATCTTCTTCAGCACCTTGGGCGGCATCAGCTTGTTCGGGCTCGTAGGGTTCATCATCGGGCCCATTATCGCTGCGCTGTTCGTGACCATCTGGGACATCTACGCGGAGACCTTCCACGCGTACCTGTCGAATCAGCAGAAAGGCGGGGAGCAGTAAGGGCCGCTCTCGTTTCCGGCAGGAGGAGGGAAAACAGGGGCGGTCGCCTCGCCGGCGAATGAGGGTCTAAAAATGTGAACCCGTCCCCGATATCTTACTGGTTGAGGGAGAGGATTTCTCTATAGAAGGGGCTTTTCTTGAGCGTTGTCGTGAGATCCAGGAGAAAATCATCCTTGCCGCTTACATCCGCGGGCCAGGCCTGATCGAGCAGGCTTAAGGCATGGGCCATATTGCCCGAATAGATCAGATCGACCATCTCCTGCATGATCTCTGCAGGCGGGGAACCCATAGGCCAGCCGTCCATGGTTTGGATGTTCTTCGCTATTGCATGCACCAGGCCTTCGTCCGGGGGATCCTGCTTCATGAGCTCGCGTGCAAAGACATATGAGGTGCCGTCGAATTTGAGGATGACCCGGGGAACCGGAGGGTCGGCAAAGCCGCCGGGCTCATAGGCGAAGGTCCAGTCGTCTGTGATAAACTCCAGACCGGGCAGGCCGTCCAGGTTCAGGAAGCGGGCGGACTCGCTGCTTCCTGCATCGATGCTCTGGATGTGGCGGAAGCGATCTCCGATCTCGAACAGGTGAAAGGTATAGCAGCAGTGTGCCCCCAGGCTCCACTCAGAGATTACCAGCTCCGGCTGTCCGTTGCCCGTGACGTCCGTGCCCATGAGGAGGAGATAATTTTTCCCCTCGCGGACCTTTGCAAAGCCGAAGTTCGACGCCTTGTGCAGGGAATAGACCTGCCTGCCGTTTTTCAGGATTTCGAAAGATCCCTCGTTCTCATAGTTGGTTATCCGGACCAGGTAGTCCTGGTATCGCTCTTCGTCTTGGCCGACGACTGCGGGTGATCCGCCGCCGGTGTGCGGCGCGGCCCCTCCCGAGACAAGGGGAATGCCCGACCTCACCAGAGGCCCACGCTGATCGAAGAGGTTGTCCCCCAAGGGGTGTTCACTGCGGCCGGTCATGATGAGGAGGAAGACAAAGACGAACCCCAGGATGGATATCACGCCGGTTCTCATTCCAGCATCATACATTTCCTGGTGGGCCTTTTTACCTTCCATCAATCCATACCATCTTCGGGGAGCATCGTTTTTTCGGGAAAGGGCTGCCCGATGGCTGTGCGAAATGTTTCTGCGGCATCCGCCTCGCCGCGCTCAATGTGCTGGGCTTTTTCCGTGTCCTCACCCTCAATTGGTATTATCGGCTCTATGTGCCGGGAATATGAGAATAAAAGAGCTTTTTGCAAAAAAAGCATCTTTCTCATGGCGATGATATATCTGAGGATCTTTCACACTCCCGGGAAACATTCCGCGGGATCAATTGAGATAGGTGCACGCCCCCATGAACCGGCTGCGGAAATAGTCTGATGAGAGTGACTCCATGCAGATGGTCTTGCCCGTGCCGGGTGCATGGATAAATCGGTTGTTTCCGATATAGATCCCGACATGGGAGATGCGGCGGGTCCCGCCCGTGGAGAAGAATACGAGATCCCCCTTTGCCAGACGGTTTTTCACAATCGGCGTGCCGTGTGCATACTGGTCCCATGACGTGCGGGGCACGCTCAGGCCGTTGAGCCGGTAGACGGCCAGGACCAGTCCGCTGCAATCCAGACCGTCTCCGGGATGAGAAGATCCCCATTGGTAGGGAATGCCGATAAAGCTCCTGGCGGTTCGTACGAGGTCGTCTCTGATGGATGCCCTAAGTGCCGGATGGCTGTGGGCAGGTGCGTAGTCGCCCGGGCTCACGATCATGAAGACATCGATGCTTCCGGCATTGCGCAGGCTTTCGGCAGCGGATACAGCCTCTTCTCTCGTTGGGTAGTTCCCGAACCGGACCTTGAAGAGCCCTGAGCCGTCAGCAAAATAGAATGCATCGATTCCCCGGGACTCCAACAAACGGGTGAGACCGATCGCATTCTCTATCCGGGAGAACGCCCCTGCCTGAATGGAATAGCCCATGGCCGGCGCCCTGATGGGAAGGCCATCCACGGAAGATACAGGACCCTTATGGGCGCACCCGGACAACAGCAGGAAAAAGAGTGCGATCATGAGCGCCCATCTCCTGATAAAAGCCGGCATATGCTCTCCGTCAGACCGATGTCGCGCCGGCTTCCCTTTATCAAGGCAAACCGGCGTTATCAGGTTCTATCGACTATCAGGGCGAGGCACATTACTCCTAATAAAGGGAGAAACCGGTATTCCCTGAAGTGGTATGGGCATATTTGAGATTGCAGGCCTTAAAGATATCCTTAACCTACAGGAGAAGCAGACGGGAGCCATCCGGATGCGCAAAAAAAGAAAAAGGAGGCTTCATCGGATACCCGGCACCTGCCGACTTGCCCATGGCGGAGAGCGGCCGGGAGCAGCAGACAGGCACCGATTTGGAAGAGAGAAATCCTTTGACAGAGACTCCCATGCAGCACCGGCCTGATACCTCTCATACCCGGCATTGGCTCACCATCAGAATGATTTCAGCCGGTTCACTGGCTGAAGGCATAGTGGGCGCCGCCTCGGGAGCCGTTGCCATCATCGGGCTCTTCGGCATATACCCCGAAGCGCTGCTGGCCTTTGCCACCATCGGTGCCGGTACGGCACTGCTGCTCGAAGGCGGGGCGGTTGCAGGGATGATGTCCGTATGGATGCACGAGGCAGGTGAGGGCAGGATCGAGAGCGCCGAGCTGGGCGGCGGCATGGTGGTGGAGTTTCTGGGCGGATGCACGGGCGTGGTGCTGGGGGTCCTGTCATTGCTGGGTGTGAGGCCATCCATCCTACTGCCGGCGGCCGTGATCGTCCTGGGAATTACGCTGCTCCTCGCGAGCGGGGTCACGGCCCGCATGAACACGGCGGGAATCCGCAGCCTGGCACAGAATGACTATGTCCGGGAGGCGGGCAGACAGTCCGTCCATGCCGCAGCCGGGGCGCAGCTGCTCATTGGGATGGGTGCGCTTGCCTTAGGCATCATCGCTCTGGACGGAGTCAGTCCCATCACCCTGAGCCTCGCCGCCATGCTCGGCCTCGGGGTATCCGACCTCCTCAACGGCACCGCAATGGCGACCCGAATTACGAGGATTTTCAGAAAAACCGGGTAGAGAACCGATATACTGTGATCGGCCTGGATGCGGCAGGGATGGAATTTCTTCTCCAAGTCGGCTTCTGAAGGGCTCTAAAAAGATGAGCATGATTCCCGGTCGAGCCCGAGACTCAAAAAAAAGTGGAAGAAGGGTATTCGTTCTTCTCCCTATCTAAAGAAACTGGAGGTGAGGTATGGATCTTTGGAAATCGGTCGCAGGGATCTGCGCCGCTTTTGTAATCGTACTGGCCGCTGCAGCCCCGGCCTTGTCCCAGCAAGGTATCCCCGGAAGGGGACCCGGTCCTATGTATGGCATGGAGCGGCACCATGCCATGATGCTCAGCCGGCTCACGCCTGAGCAGCAGCGCACGGTCAGGAATATCTATCAGAATTATCAACAGGCGACGGCGGATACCAGGGAGAAGCTCTGGGAACAGAGAATCCAGCTCCAGGCAGCCCTGACGACGGAAACGATTGATGAGTCCAAGGTGAATTCACTGGTGGAAAGCATCAACGACCTGCGCTCCGAACTCTACCGGCAGAGGGTGAAAATGTACATGCAGCTCGCAGAGGCGGATCTCATGTACCCCGTGACGAGAAGCCTGGGGATGATGGGAGGCGGTATGGGCATGATGGGTGCCTGCCCGATGATGGGCCCCGGGGGCTTTGGACCAGGGATGATGGGAGACGGCATGATGTTCCCGGAATCAGACTTCATGGACGATTGATCTCTTCTGATTGTAAAGAGACGGGATGAGGGCCCTTATCCCTTGGTGTACAGGCTCAAGCCGTGGTCTCTCCAGGGGGATCCCCCTTTGCACCTGTGGATGTTTTTGGCGAAACCGGTGACTGAACCGGAATCCCTTGGAAACAGGTGCTTTTTTGTCCTGCCGGACCTTGGATGTGCCGATCGGAGAAGGGAAGGGCGTTTTTTAGGAAAGGCGTTCCTGCAATGGATACGGTTTTCCCCATGGTTCTGCGGACCGGACGCAGGCTCTTGAGTCTGGCAGCCGGAAGTCCTTTCCGTACCCTGCTCAGCCGGTTCCTTCTCTTCAGCCCCGGTCTGTTCTTCGTCGTCAGCTACCTGATCGCCATCATGCTCGGGACACTGCTGCTCCGGATGCCCATGTCCACGAGGTCCGGGCACATCGAATGGATCGACGCCCTGTTCACCTCAACCTCAGCCTTCTGCGTCACCGGACTTGCGGTGGTGGACACGGGCACATACTTCAGCCTTTTCGGCCAGATCCTCATCATGCTCATGGTGGAGATCGGCGGGCTGGGCATCATGACCTTTGCGGCCCTGCTCTTTCTCTCTCTCGGGTGGACTGTCAGCATCCGCCAGCGATTGTTCATCCAGGAAACCTATACATCCGAAATAAGTCGGGACATCAAATATCTGGTGGTTTTCATCTTTGCCTTCACCTTTTTATCCGAGCTCATAGGGGCCCTGCTTCTGATGCCCTGCTGGGAGAGTGAACTGGCCTTCTCGGCAAAGGTCTTCTACTCCGTCTTCCACTCCATCACCGCATTCTGCAATGCTGGAATTTCACTGTTTCCGGATGATCTGAGCCGGTATCGTGCCAATGTCGGGATCAACCTGATCTTCACCACACTGATGATCCTGGGAGGAATCGGATTCCCGGTGGTGAGGGATGTGATCAATTGCCTGGGCAGAAGGGGAAACGCGAGGCTCACCCTGAACACGCGCCTCTCTCTTGCTGTTTCTCTGATACTGATCATACTCGGCACCCTGCTCTTCTGGGCCCTGGAGCGGGGGTATTCCATGGCCGGTGCGCCGTGGACCGAACAGATCATGGTCTCGTATTTCCAGTCCGTCACCGCACGCACTGCGGGCTTCAGCACGATCGATTCCAGTGCCTTGGGCAATGCTACCCTCCTGTTCATGATGATCTTCATGTTCATCGGCGCCTCCCCGGGGTCCACCGGCGGGGGGATCAAGACAACGAGCATCGGGGTTCTGGCAGTGGTCGTCATGAACAGGGTCAGGGGCAACGATGCCAACAACGTGTTCAGGGCTACGATTCCAGACGAGGTCGTGTCCCGGACCATCACGATCTTCATCTCGGCCGTGGTCTTCATCCTGGTGATCGTGTTTCTGCATATGATCGACCAGCACGGCGCAGTCCCTTCAGGGCAGAGCAGGGGCCCGTTCATGGAATATCTCTTCGAGACGGTCTCCGCCTTCGGCACCGTGGGGCTGTCGACCGGGATCACATCCGGGATGGATACGTTCGGAAAACTCCTCATCATCGCGAGTATGCTGGTGGGCAGGGTGGGCATACTCACCCTGGTATACATCGTTGCCTCACGGAGGCGTGCACCGAGTTATCGTTATGCAGAGGAAAACATCCTGATCGGCTGACCCTTAGGAGATCGTATGGCAAAGACATTTGCGATTATCGGCCTGGGAAACTTCGGATCCTGGGTGGTGAGGACGCTCAACGAGCTGAGGCAGAACACCATCGCCATCGACCTCGACAAGGACCGGGTACAGAAGATCAGGGACTTCACCCGTAATCCGGTGATCGCGGACGCCACGAGAAAAGAGAACCTCATAAGCCTCGGGCTCGATACGGTCGACGCGGTGGTGATCAGCCTGGGCGACAACACCAGCGCCGCCACCCTGATCACTTTATATCTGCAGGAGATGGGCGTGGGCCAGATCATCGTCAAGGCGGTCAACGAGGACCACGGCAAGATACTCCGGAAGGTGGGCGCCACAGACATCATCTTCCCGGAAAAGGACATGGGGATCAAAGTGGCCAAGGGCCTGGTCATGCCCAATATTCTCGAGTTCATCGAGATGTCCGAGGATTACCAGATCGCCGAAATTGCGCCGCCGAACGATTTCGTGGGAAAGACCCTGGCCCAGCTCGCACTGCCCCAGAGGTACAACGTCCAGGTCATTGCCATCCGGGAGCTCATACCCGAACGGTTCACCATCGTCCCCAAGGGGGATTTCATCATCAAAGACAGTGATATCCTTGTGGTCATAGGCAAGGAGAGCAACGTCAACAGGATCAGGCCCTACTGAGAACGCCGGCGAGGAGGCATTGACGGCACATCGCTCCTGCCTATCCTTAATTCAATAGGGAGACGCCGCAGGGTCTTCCCATGATCCCTGAAAAAGGGGGCATCCATCCAATGCCGGCGGGCAGGGAAGGGTTTTCATCTCCGCCACGACAATATGAGATGCGCACATGGGGAAGGCGCTTAGAAGGACAAGGCTGTGATCGCCGTACAGGCGTGCCGGGGTGAACGTTGTGAAGATTCGGGACTATGCCTTTTTGTCCGACTCCCAGTCATCAGCCCTGGTGGGAAGAGACGGGTCCGTGGACTGGTACTGCCTGCCCCGGTTCGATTCGCCGTCGGTCTTCGGCCGCATCCTTGACCGCGGCTCGGGGCACTGGCACATCCGCCCGGCGGGTAAGTATCGTTCGCAATGGGCATATATCGGGGATTCTCTCGTGATCCGCAATGTTTTCCATACAGCGGAAGGCTCGGTGTCGCTCACCGATGCACTCATGTTCGAGCCCGGATCCCGGGGGCATACCATCGGCCGGAGGGTACCCCATGTCCTGCTGCGCCGCGTGCAGGGGATTGAGGGCGAGACGGACATGGATATGGAGTTCCGCCCCCGCATGGAGTACGGGATGACCGCGCCTCGATACCAATCCACGGATCGCGGGTGGAACATCGTGGGGGGACCCGTGGAGCTGGATCTGATCGCAGGGGTGCCTTTAGAGTTGACCGGGGATAGCATCCGTGCCCGCTTCAGGATCGGCGCCGGGCAGAGCTCAGAGTTCAGTCTCGCCTACCGGGCGCCCGGCTGCGGAGTGCCTGATCGGGACATCGATGTGCCGTTGTCGATCGAGGACACCGTTGCCGCCTGGCATTCCTGGGCGGATCTCCACACCGGATATCAGGCGCTCTACCGTGAAAAGGTGCGCAGGAGCGCCCTGGTGCTCCAGGGGCTCACCTACCAGCCCACCGGCTCGGTGATCGCAGCAGCCACTACATCGCTGCCCGAGATTGCGGGCGGGCGGGAAAACTGGGATTACCGGTTCGCCTGGCTGAGGGATTTGAGTCTGGTCATGCGGGCGCTGTGGGTCGGGGCGTGCCCGGACGAACCCGAGCGGTTTTTCGCCTGGATCGACCGGACAGGCGACGCCCAGGGTCACCAGGGGGTTCAGATCATGTACGGTGTAGGTGGCGAGCGGGACCTCACCGAGCACATGCTGGACCATATGGAGGGATACCTGGGCAGCCGCCCGGTGCGGGTGGGGAACGATGCCTGGAAGCAGAAGCAGCTGGATGTGCTGGGAGAGGTGCTGGATGCCGCTTACCTGCTCAAGGAGAAGCTGGGGGATATGAGCGGTTTCACCAGGCGGGTTCTGGTGACTCTCGCCCAGAGGGCTGCATCGGACTGGCGAGAGCCGGATTCCGGGATGTGGGAGGCCAGGGACAGGGAGCGTCACTATCTCTCCTCGAAGCTCATGTGCTGGGTCGCGCTGGATCGCGCCGTGAAACTCGCATCCCGGTTGGGTGTCCGGAATGAGGCAGGGAGATGGGAACGTGAGCGTGATGAGATCCGGGATGTGATCCTCTCCCGCGGATGGAGTGAAAAAGCGCAGGCGTTCACCGGATCTTTCGACTCGGACGACCTGGACGCCTCGGTGCTGCTGATGCCCATCGTGGGCTTTCTGCCTGTCACGGACCCTCGCATGAAGGCGACCATCGACGCCGTGGAGCGCACCCTGGGAAAGGGCGGGCTCATCTGCCGCTGGCCTGAGGAGCCCAACGGGTTCATCCTCTGCAGCTACTGGATGGTGGAATGCCTTGCCCTTGCCGGCCAGACGGACAGGGCCATGGAAAGGTTCGATCAGGTGTGTGGATACTGCAATGATCTGGGCCTCTTCTCCGAGGTGGCGGACCCCGTCACGGGCGAAATGCTCGGGAATTTTCCCCAGGCGTTTTCCCACATCGGGCTCATCAATGCGGCATGGCAGCTCTCTATTGCCCGTCCGCCAGGAAGCAGGGCTTCTTCAGGCAGGGAAGACAGGGGGTGATCGCGCTGCAAACGGACAATGCTTGACTTTTCTCTTCAGGTATGGCCTATGGGTTCCGCAGCAGAAGAGACCAGGCAGCACTCTCGTATGAATACCTCTGACGGCAACGCCGGGCATAAGGGACTCTTTTCCCGGAAAATCCCCGGACATGGACGCGGCGGTGCTTTTTTGATTCGATAAAAAAAAGGGCATGAATGGCGGGATGGGATCCCTTTATGTGTTTTCCACCGGATCCGGCTTCCCCTTTTCACGATTAAGGAGGCAGGGAGGACCATCTTCAAAGACTGGAGGATACCCGTCAGCATGAGAAGAAGAACGAAACGCCGTCACATTCTGATCCTTTCCGCCCTGATCGCGATCTTGAGCGTCCTGCAGGGCGCCTCCCACGGTGCGGTCGAACCGGTGGCCGGCAGAAGGGCTTCCCATAAGCTCCCTGATTCCGAGTTCCGGCCAAGGCTCGGAACATACTACTACAGCTTCAAATTCAACGGTCTGAACATCGGCACCGGCCGCGTGATAATCGATCAGAAAGGGGATCTCTTTGAGATCCGCTTCAGCGCCAGGACCAGTCCCACCATCGACCGGTTCTACAAGGCCCGTTTCAGCGGAGGCAACCTCACCCGGGCCGACTCGCTGCTGCCGGTCAGAACGCGGATCTTATCGAGGGTGCGCTCAACGAACAAGGACACCGCCATACACTTCCGGGACGACGGCACCATAACATCGGTGCGCACGGAATCCGAGGAAGGGGAGCCCCTCGAAAACAAGGTGAAGGAGATCGAGACAACCGACTTCACCATGGACCCCCTCTCTGTCGTTCATCTGATCCGGGAGATCGACTGGAAACCGGGCATGGAGCATCACGTCCAAATCTTCTCGGGCAGGTCCCGGTACGAGTCGCATTTCACCTGCACCGGAGAAAAGGTCGTGGAGATAGACGGGCAGGAGCGCAAGGCGTGGGAGATCGTGCAGCAGTCGGTCAAGCTCGATGACGAAGGCCGGGAAACAGAGGAGGAGAAGAGGGAGCGCGACCTGAAGATCTACCTTTCAGCAGACAATGCGCGCGACGTGCTCAAGATCGATTCACAGAGGATCATGGGCCATTTCATCGTGCTGCTGGAGGGGTTTGAGCCCGCGGCCGGAAGTGTGGGCCGGGGGAAAGGACGCCCGGGTACGAATGAAACCAGCCGGGAAGGCAGGTCCTGAATAAAAAGGCGTCTCGCCCGCTCCTTTATGAAGGATGCGGCCCGAGCAGGGGATCAGAAAAACAGGTTCACCCGTTTCAGGAATTCCTGAAAGCCTCTCCGCTCGATCTTCAGGGCCTCCTGGATGGGGACCTCGTTCTGCTTCTCGATGAGCGCCTTGATCTCAAGCATGATCCCGAAATCGACCTCGGCGATGTCCTGGGCGATCTGCTTTGCCCGGGGGATCAGCTCCTCGGGCGGGACCACCTCGTTGACGAGCCCGCACCGAAGCGCATCATGCGCCGAGAGAGGCTTGCAGGTGAACGACATCTGCTTGGCCATCCTCTGCCCCACCGCCTGCTGGAGCAACTGCGTCATCCCCCAACCGGGATGGATCCCGACCTTGGCGTGGGAGTCGATGAACCGGGCGTTTTCGGATGCGATGAGGAAATCGCAATTCAGTGCGAGCTCAAACCCGCCGGTGATGGCGTTGCCGTTGATTGCTCCGATAATGGGCTTTTTGCAATCGGCGAACACATCCGGCATGTCTCTCCCGTCGCCACGGGGATCCTGCAGGTTTTCCTTGCCCACGACGCTCAAGTCCAACCCGGAGCAGAATGATCTGCCGTTACCGGTGATGATGGCCACCTTGATCGCATCGTTGCGTGCCGTCTCGTCAATGGCGTCATACAGGCCTATGAGCAGGTCACGGCAGATGGCGTTGTGCCTCTCGGGACGGTTCAGGGTGATCAGCGCGGTCGAACCTTCCACCTCGAATAGAACAGTCTTTTCCATGAGCAGTCTCCTTATGCTATCGAAAAAAGGGAGAGGCCGGCTTTCCCCGGGGGCCCGGCGGGCCCGGGGAACATGACTACGGCAGTCCTACTCCCTTCTGCGAATCTGTTTGGGCCTGGCGTTTTATGCCGAGCCAGGTACCGGCCGTCTCATGATCCGGGAACACCCGGATGTTGTAGAAGCCCCGGTTGAGCAGAACCGTCTCACCAAATGCGTTCATATTCCCCTGAGACATTTTCCCCGGGTCGACGATCGCCACCTTGACCCCGCGCGGGAACTGGCTCGATCCGAGCCACTTTCCCAGCTCGAACATATGGTGTTCGGTGAGTGCATTGGTCATGCGGTCCACAATGATGATCCCGTCCAGGCCGTCATTGCGGATGAACTGTCGAATCCTCTCCCATATTTGCATGACCTGTCTGAAATCCTTTTCCCCGGCCAGCTCGATGATTCCGAGATTGTTGTTGCGGGTGTACCTGAATGAACATTCCATGTTGCCTCCTCAATCAATAGATGCAAAGCCCATTTCGAAACCCCGTGACACTTCCCGGGACTTACGGCCGTCTGACCGGGCACGTACCATCCCGCAAGCCTTCGGCCATGAAAAGAGCAGAGACCGCCCCTTTGCTGCCGGCGGCATCGAAAGCCATGCCGTGCCGTGCAAAAACCGGGGATAAGGAAAGCGGGAGCTTTTTCGTGCCCTGATTTAAGCAATAGAATCAGACGATCACCTCTTTTCCGAGCACCTGGGGAAACGAAGTCATTCCACAACAGCGAGATGCAAGAACTGAATGTGCTCATAGAATATCAGAAAAATCACAGGGCTGTAAAGATGGAAAATTCAGGCAGGCGGGGAGGTGGTCCTCATTGTCATCCGTTTCCGAGAGACTGTATAAAAAAGGACCATGCCATAGATTGAACATCCCTTCTTGAGAATGATCACCCCGAGGTTAGAATGATTCATGTCGATCGGATGAGCCTTATGGAGTGCATTCCCGAAGGGGCAGGCTTCCTTCTCCCCGTCCATTTTTTTTAGAGAGAGGGAATGGAGATGGGAAAAGAGGTAAGGAGATATGGCGCAAACAGGTTCGAGGAATCCTGAGGACATCAAGGCCGATGTGATCTCTCAGCTCTCTTCCGACAGCCGTTTGAACGATGCACACATCCGGGTGGACGTATCCGATGGTACGGTCGTACTGTCAGGCACGGTGCCGACCTATTCCGACAGACAGGGCGCCGAGGAAGACGCATATGCGATTCCCGGAGTGAGATCAGTGGAAAACCGGCTCAAGGTCAGATTTCCCGCTGGTGTCAAGATACCGAGTGACCAGGAAATCGCAAGGAATATCACCAATGTGCTGAAAATGAGTCCGAATGTCGATGCCGCAAGGATACGTGTATCGGTGCTGGACGGCGTCGTAACACTGACCGGGCTGGTGCATTCATCCTGGCAGAAAGACAATGCCGGGCAGTTGGCCGAAAACGTGACCGGTGTGATGGCTGTAGACAACAGGCTCAGGGTCGAACCGGCGACCGCGGTCCAGGACCGTCTGATCGAGAAGGACATCAGGAACTCCCTGGCCAGGAGTGTGTCCGTGAATGCCGACAATGTGGTCATACTGGTGAAAGACGGCATCGTCACCCTCAAAGGGACCGTGGACAACTACCATGCCTACCGCACGGTCCGGGACATAGCAAACTATACCAGCGGGGTCGTCAGGGTGAACAATGAGCTGGTAGTGAAGGGATAGAGACGGGACGGATAAGGGGTGATATGTGATCCGGAGGGAGATTTTCAAAAGATTCCATCCTTTGCGCCGTCCTGTCAGATTCGTTGAACAAGGCCCTGACAAACCATCTTCCGGCACGATTCGAACAGAGGTTTTAAGCACGAATAACGCGTGGCAGTGAGAAAGGTGAGGACATGAAAGCCATAAAGAGTACCGACTGCGTGGTGAGCCTTGAGGACAAGTATGGAATGATATTCGGCATGGCCAACGAGAACAGCATCGCATACGGCGTGGCAAAGGTCTGTCATGCTGCAGGCGCCGAAATCGGCGTCACCTATCTCAACGAGAAGGCTGAACCCTATGTGCGGCCCCTTGCTGAGAAGCTTGAGAGCAGCATCATCATGCCCTGCAACGTCCAGAAGGCAGGTGAGCTGGAAACGGTATTCGACGAGGTGAAAAGAAAGTGGGGCAGGCTTGACTTTCTGCTCCATGCCATCGCATACGCTCCATTGCAGGATCTTCGCGGCCGGCTGACCGAAGTCTCTCTGGAGGGATGGACCATTGCCATGGATGTATCCGTTCACTCGTTCATTCGCATGGCACGGCTTGCCGAACCGCTCATGACCAGAGGCGGGTGCCTGCTCACCCTGAGCTATCTGGGAGGAGAGCGGGTCATCCGGAACTACCGGATGATGGGCCCTGTGAAGGCGGCACTGCAGCAGACCACTGAATACCTGGCAGCCGAGCTGGGATACAAGGGCATACGCGTGCACACCATCTCGCCGGGTCCGATCATGACCCGGGCCGCTTCGGGCCTGGCCGACTTCGAGGTGCTGCTCAAGGAGCAGTATGCCCGTGCGCCGGAAAGCTATGTGGTGTCAAACGAGGATGTCGGGTTTCTGGCCGCATACCTGGCGAGCGACCGGGCAAAGGGGATGACGGGCAACCTCATCTATCTCGATTCGGGCTACAACATCATGGGCGAGTAGCATCCGGTTTGCTTTGTTCCTTACGGAACGAGATCGATCACCGTGACCTCAGGGGGAGAGAGGACCCGGATCGGGGGGCCCCAGGTGCCCGTTCCCCGGCTCACATAGAGGCTGGCGCCGTCCGCGAGGCTGTACAAACCCGCCGTGTAGGGGAAGAAGATCTTCACCAGCAGGCCGAAGGGGAAGATCTGGCCGCCGTGGGTATGCCCCGAGAGCTGGAGATCGAAGAGGCCCGTGCTGCCGTCCTCCAGGGTGGGTCGATGCTTGAGGAGCAGGACAAAGGTGTCATGCGTAATACCCGAGAGCAGTTCGGTTTCGGTTTTTCCCCCGTGCAGGCCCATTTGCCTGCCCGTAGGATCGTCGACGCCGGCAATCGAGATGACGCCCGGGATATCAACACGCTCTCCCCTGAGCACGGTGAACCCGGCCCGCGATGTGAAGTCCAGTGCATGGGAGAGTCCTGCATAGAACTCATGGTTGCCGGTCACGGCATACTTGCCGTACCGGGGCTGAAGTTCGTGCAGGATCTCCGCCAGTCCGGAGATGCTATTCATCTGTCCGTCCACCAGATCCCCGGTGGAGACGATGAGGTCGGGCTCTGCCTTGCGGATCACCTCTGCGATTTTTTTGAGCCTGTCCGAGCGGACCGTAAGGCCCACATGAACGTCCGAGATCTGGACGATCCTGAGCCTGCCCGCCTCTCCTGAAATTCCGGGTGACCGGAGCGTCATCCTCACGGGACGGATATCCAGGGCGGAGAAGAATCCGGCCACAGAGATCCCCAGTGCGAGGATCAGGGGGATAAGAAAGGCTGCCTTTGCACCGGGCATGAAGATCGCCGGATCTCTGTGGAGCGCCAGGGAGGCGGCGTATCCGGCGACCCGGATAAGATCCATGATGATAGACAGCGAGAAGAAGAGAAAGAGCACGCCCATCCAGCCATAGCCGATGTATGAGAGGATGCGGGCAGGCAGGTCGATTCCCTGCCTTTCCAGCAGGCGCACAATGATGGGAGAACAGACCATGAGCGCCATGAACAGCCCGATAAGGATCCCCGGGGCCGTCCCGAAGGCAAAGGCGGACCGCATCTTCAGAAATGCATAGACATGCATGGCGCTGTACAGGCCGAAAATGACCAGGAGAAACAGCGGCATGAATACCTCCCGATGCCTTTTTCCTTTCAGCGTCCTTCCTCACAGTCCGAGTCCGGTGGCTCACTGGTCCGGCCGCCCCGGCGAGTGCGGCGCCTGCGGTTCTGAAAGGTGATGTTCAGTGCCCGCAGCAGCAGGGTGATTGCCAGCCAGGAGCTGACCACCGCGAAGGGAACGGCCAGCCATTGGGGCCAGCACACGGCCGTTATCGCTAGCGCGAGAAGAAATACGCCGGCGCCGAACATGAGCCGGGCCTCGGCCGGCTCCAGGGTGCGGCGGTTGCTGATGGCCGCGCCCACCACGTTGCCCATTCTCATGACCCCGATACCCGCACGGCTCATGCTCCCCCGGGGCCGTGCCTGCATGGAATGTCTGGCCCGGGTGCGCCTGCTGACCGGACATGCAGCCCGCCGTCTGTCGAGCACGATCTCGGTTGAGCGGGACAGGTCTTCCAGATACATCTCCTCCATTGACCGGGCGAACGATGCATCTTCCACTGCAACGTCGAGCTCATAGTTGCCGAGCCAGCTCGAGATATTGAGGTTGGTCGAGCCGATTCTGGCCCATCTCCCGTCCGCTACCGCAGTCTTGGCGTGGAGCATCTGGCCGTTCCATTCGAAGATCCGCACTCCCGCTTCCAGAAGCGGCTGGTATCCCGCCCGCGAGATAGCCCTCAGAAACGGGATGTCCGTGGTACCCGGGACCAGAAGCCTTACATCCACCCCGTCACGCGCAGCCGAGGCCAGGGCCTGTATGTAGGGCGCCACCCCCACAAAGTAGGCGTCCGTGAGCCACAGCGACTCTCTGGCGACCGACGCGATGAGCTGGTCGAGCCGGAACAGGCCCGTGGTGTACGGGGCGCTCGCCACCACCCGCAGGGTGACATCGCCTGCAGGGTGAATGGCGCTCCTGTCCGGCACCTCGTCGGGAGGCAGGGGAGGTCCCATGGTAGCCCAGACATCGGCAAAGGCTTGCTCGATATCAGCCACTGCAGGACCTGTGATCATGATCCCCGTGTCGCGCCAGGGCTCGATGGATCGCCCGGGATCTCCCTCCCACACGCTGCTCACGCACAGCCCGGTGACAAACCCGATCCTTCCGTCCACCGCGATCATCTTGCGGTGATCGCGGTTCAACCATCCGAAGGGCTGGTACAGGCGGGGCGGGTTGAAGCAGCGCACCTCCACGCCAGCTTCCCGCAGGCGCCTCCAGTAGCTTCCGGACGACTTGCCCAGACAGCCCAGCCAGTCATAGATGACCCTCACCCTCACGCCGTCTTTGGCCCTGTCGATCATGATGTCTGCAAACCGGCGGCCCACCTCGTCATCGCTGATGATGTAGTTTTCGAAGTGGATGCTCTGCCGGGCCGACTGCATGGCCTCGATCCATGCCGGGTAGTTCTCGCCCGCATCCTTGAGGATACGCACACTGTTGCGCTCCGCGTGCGGGGCGCCCGCGGCCCGGGAAAAGGCCTGCTCCGCCAGCAGGCGGATCGTCGGATTCGTTTCACGTGAGGGTTGTTGATAGGGGTGCCTCTTCATGGCCTTATTCTATTAGCAGGGTGGAACACACTGCGTCCATACCTTTCAAACCAGGCTGCATTCCCTTCCTTGCCCGGGCGGTGCAGGATCAGGTATTGCAACACCCGGTGTCGGCAGCGCAAGCGGCCCCGTATACGCGATATCCGGACGGCCGGGGAAGGTGCGTTGCGATGCTGAAGAAGGGACATCCCGATCCTGCTTGACCCCGGTCCTGATCTCTATATCTTGCACCAAACTCCACCATGGCAGTTTTAGAACCCATCCCTAAGATAAAAGTTTCATGCATGATACCAAGCACTTATTACCTGAAAAAACCCTGTTTCAGGATGAGTTCTGAAAAAAAACACCGGGAAGAAAATTTATACTTGCAAGCTCGAATCTGATATGTATAATGTATACAGTTATACATTAAACAATTAACCTTGCGAGGAGAACGATATGGAAGGCCGCAGGATTTCATCAGTCAAGGCACTTGAAATTGTTGATAATCGTGGAATGCCCACCATCCGGGTCAGGGTGCGCACCGAGAACGGCTTCTCCGGCACCGCGGACGTCCCCTGCGGGTCATCAACCGGCACCTACGAAGCTCACGAGCTCAGGGACGGGGATGAGCGCTATCGGGGCAGGGGGGTGCGCAAGGCCATACGCAATATCGAGGAACTCATCACCCCCCGTCTTCTGGGAATGGACGTTACCCGTCAGCGTGATATCGATCTGATGATGATCGAGCTGGACGGTACGAAGAACAAATCCAAGCTCGGGGCCAACGCCACCCTGGGGGTCTCCGCCGCGGTGGCGCATGCCGGGGCCGCATCGTGCGGCCTGCCCCTGTACCGCTACCTGAACGCGCATGCATACATGCTGCCCGTGCCCCAGTCCTGCATGATCAACGGTGGTCTTCACGCCGGTAACGACCTCGAATTTCAGGAATACTGCGTCATGCCGGTCGGCGCCGGAACCTTTGCCGAGGCGATCAGACTGCTGAGCGAGATCAACTTGAGCTGCAAGGATCTGCTCGCTGAGAAGTACGGCAAGGGGGCCACGAATGCCGGTGAGGACGGTGGATTCGCCCCGCCCATGAAATCGGCGCGTGAGGCCATGGATTTTCTGTACCGGGCGGTGCACAAGGCCGGGTTCGAGAACGAGGTGGTCTACGGCATCGATGTGGCGGCTACGCATTTCTATGACAAGGACCGTCGGAAATACCTCCTCGAAGGCCAGGAAAAGGACCGGGACGAAATGATCGCATTCCTGAAGAACCTGGTCAAAGAGTATCCGGCCATCGTCTCGCTGGAGGATCCGCTCTTCGAGGACGACTACGAGGGCACGAGCATTATCACCCGTGAGCTCGAAGGCACCATGATCATCGGCGACGACTTTTTCACGACCAATATCCACCGGGTGCGCAAGGGCGTCATGGAAAAGGCGTCGAACGCGGTTCTCTGGAAGCCCAACATGATCGGAACCGTGACCGAGGCGTTCGAAACCGCACACTACGCCATGCAGCACGGGTTCTCGGTCGTGGTCTCGGAGCGCTCCGGAGCCACGGAAGATACCACCCTCTCCGATCTCACCGTAGCCCTCAACGCGGGCGTGATCAAGGTCGGAGGCATCCGCGGAAGCGAACGCGGCTCTGAGTACAACCGGTTCATAGAAATCGAAGACGATCTCGGAACATCGGCCGTCTACGCTGGGAGAAATTTCAACAAGACAAAACCCTGATCCTGCGTCGCACAGGCAGCGCGCAGCTTGAGAGCTGTCCGGAGGTGATGGAACAATGAAGATCCGCAACCGAGAAGAGCTGACCTCACACGGATACCGTCAAGGACGAAAGCTGGCTCTGGATATCATCGAATACGCGCTCGAAAAGGTCGATCCGTATCGGGCAACCAAAGCGAGCGTGCGCCTGTGCGGCAGGACTTTAATGGTCGGAGATTACAGCTTCGACTTAGGCAAGGTGGAGAATATCTATGTCGTGGGCGCGGGCAAGGCGACCTTTCCCATTGCGCGCGCCATCGAAGAGATCTTGGACGAGCGCATCACCGAGGGGATCATTGCGGTCAAAGACAACCAGAAACGCCCCTTGAAGAGGATCACGGTCGAGGAGGCCTCACACCCGGTGCCCGACGAGCGCGGGCTTCAGGTGTGCAGAAAGGTCTTTGAGATAGCGGAAAAGGCAGGCTCAAAGGACATCGTTTTCTGCCTGATCACCGGCGGATCGTCCGCCCTGTGTCCGTGCCCTGTAGATGGAATTCCCTTTTCCGACAAAAAGATCGTGCACCGGCTGCTCGTAACGAGCGGCGCGGACATCATGGAGATCAACACGGTCCGCAGGCATCTCTCGGCGATCAAGGGAGGAAGGCTCACGAGCAGAATCCTGCCAGCCACCATCATCAACCTGACCGTCTCGGATGTCATCGGTGACGATATCGACTGGAACACGGACTGGACCACCGCGGACCCCACCACGCTCGAGGATGCCGTGCAGGTTCTGAAGAAGTATCACCTCTGGGAGAAGATACCCGATTCGGTGCGCACCTATCTCTCTGAGCCTTCTCCGGAGAAGGAGACACCAAAGGATTTCACGGGAAAGCTGCTGTACAGCCACATGGTGGTCAAGAGCAGGACACTCTGCGAGGCCGCAGCGGAGAAGGTCCGTGACATGGGGCTGACCCCGTACCTCCTATCGAGCTCGTTCGGGTGCGAAAGCAGGGAAGCAGGCCGCTTCCTCGCATCGATCGCTCGCGAGGTAAAACTCACCGGAAACCCGTTCCGTCCTCCCTGCGTGCTGATCGCTGGAGGAGAGAACGTCGTGGCTGTCGATGCAGGCGCCCAAGGCTTCGGAGGTCCCAACCAAGAGCTGGCGGCATCTGCCGCCCTGGAACTCAAAGATTTCGACACCATCGTGGTATGTACCATGGATTCGGACGGCACCGATGGGCCCACGCCCTTTGCCGGCGCCCTGGTAGACTCCTCCACCTGGCGTACGGCCACGGAAAAAGGGTTCGATGTCTTCAGGACACTCATAGACCACAATGTTACCCCCATGCTCAAAGAAACAGGCGACCTCATAGACGCCGGTGCGGATACCGGGACCAATGTCAACGATCTCGTCCTGTGCATCATCCACTGAGAAACCGGGAGACAGCGAGTGAAAGACGAACCTCAAGACCACGAAAAGGGGTGAATGAATGGAACTGATCCTTTTCCTCTCGTGTTTTCTTGTCCTCTTGATCATCGGCTTTCCCATCGCCTTGAACTTGCTGACCAGCTCGATTGTGTACCTCTATGCTGCCGACTACCCGCTCGCGCTGGTGGGGCAGCGGCTGTTCGAGGGCATGAACGGTTTTGCTCTGCTCGCGGTGCCCTTCTTCGTGCTCATGGGCCAGCTCATGCTTAAGGGCCGTCTGCTGGAGGCCCTGGCGGACTTCGTGAGCGCCTTTTTCGGACACATGAAGGGAGCGCTGGGGTTTGTCGTGATCGGGACCTGCCTGTTGATGGGGTCGATCGTGGGATTGGCGGTCGCGGTGGCAGCGTCGCTGGGATCATTGATGATCCCCATGATGAAAGAGCAGGGATACTCACCCGGGTTCAGCTCCGCGGTGATGTCTTCCGCCGCGCTCCTGGGGCCCATCATGCCGCCGGGCGTGCTCATGGTCATCTATTGCATCGCGGTCGGCCGGACATCCATCGCGGGCCTGTTCCTCGCCACGATCATCCCGGCGTTTCTCATCGCAATAGCCCAGATGTTCATCGTTCACCGCAGGGCATTGAAAGAGAACCTGCCGAGCCAGCCAAAGGCGGCATGGCCGGAGAAATGGCGGAAAATGAGGGCAGCCATTCCCGCACTCATGCTCCCTGTGATCATCCTCGGCGGAATCTTCGGGAGGATCTTTACGGTAACGGAAGCATCCGCGGTCGGCGCGCTCTATGCCTTTATCTATGTCTTTTTCATTACAAGGAAGGTGACCGTGAAGGATCTGCCGGGGATCTTCCTGGAGACCGCAGTGACCTCGGGGCTCATTATCCTCCTGGTAGGGGCAGGGACCGTGGCTGCATGGGTTGTGGCGAACGAACAGATCGTAAACAACCTCATGGCTCCCATCTCGCACCTACCTGCTTGGGGATTCCTGCTGCTGGTCAACGTGATTCTCATCATCTTCGGCATGTTCATGGACGATGCCGCTTCGGCAGTGGTGCTGGGACCCATCATTGCACCCATAGCCTGGTCTTTGGGGATCGACCCCATCCACATTGGCGCGATCTTCTGCACCAACCTCGTCATCGGCCTGGCAACGCCACCGTTCGGTATTGTCCTGTTCGTCACCAGCCCTATCGCCAAGGTGACGATCGAAGAGACATTCAAGTACGCGTGGCCCATGATAGCGGCGAGCATCGGGGTTCTGCTGATCATGACGTTCTTCCCGCAGACCGTGCTCTGGCTGCCGAGACTCTTTGGGTATTGAGAGGTAAGAAAATAAAAAGAAAGGGGAAAGGAGAGATGGATATGAAGAGATCATGGAGACTTTTCTGGACCATAGGTCTGCTGCTGTTTGTCGTCGCCATCATTCCCGGCACGGGATTCGCAGCCTCAAAGAAGATCAGGATATCGCAGGGCAACTCGATGACTCACCCCCAGGGTGTCGGCCTGCGGATCTTCAAAGAGTATGTGGAAAAGAACACCGGGGGGAAGCTCGAGGTCGCGATCTACCCGAACTCGCAGCTCGGCGGAGAGCGGGAGTCTGTCGAACAGGTCAAGAACGGCATCCTGGAGATGGCGACTGCCTGCGCCGGCCCGGCCAGCACGTTCAACAAGAACTTCATGGTTCTGGACATCCCCTTCCTCTTTGACAACTACGAAGAGGCATGGATGACCATTGACAGTGAGGCGGGCAGGGCCCTCCTCAACTCGTCCGAGCAGGTGGGACTCAAAGGGCTCGCCTTTTTGGAGAACGGCTTCAGGCATGTCACCAACACCAAGAGACCCATCGTCAAACTCGAAGATTACCAGGGCCTGAAGATCCGGACCATGGAGGCCCCGATGCACATGGAAAACTTCCGTCAGCTGGGTGCCAATCCGACCCCGGTTCCCTGGCCCGAGCTGTACATGGCCCTGCAACAGAAGATTGCCGACGGTCAGGAAAATCCGCTCAACAACATCTGGGAAGTGAAGATGTACGAGGTTCAGACCTACTGCTCGCTCACCGGGCACATCTACGACCCGCTGGTGCTCCTGGCGAACCTCAAGTGGTTCAACAGCCTGCCCAAAGACCAGCAGATCATCATCGAGCAGGGGGCGATCCTGGCACAGAATTACAGCCGGTTCATCAACAAGTCGCGGGAAGACGAGCTGAGGCGGCTCCTCACGGCAAAGGGCCTCAAGATAAATGACATCACCAAGGAAGAAAAGGCCCGCATGAGGCAGGCTTCCCAGAAGGCGGTTATCGAGGCGGTCAAGAAAAACGGCGTTCCCGAGAAGTTCATAACCGACTGGCTCAAAGGCATCGAAGTGGTCCGGGAGGACATCGCAAGCGGTCTGTAAGAGAAGGACGCATGGTAAGACTGCGCCGGGGAGCCGCAGGATATGCTGCTCCCCTGCGCATCTCACGAATGCGTCTTTGCACAAAAAAGGTGGTGAAGAATGACAGCGAGATGGACCGACCGGATCTGTGATTTTCTGGCGCGAGTCACCTTTGTGGTGGCAACGGCACTGTGCGTTGTCATGCTGATCGTAACGCTCATCCATATCTTCTTCCGATATGTCCTGAACGACTCCCTGAGCTGGTCTGAGGAGTTCCTGCGGTTCTCCCTGGTATGGTTTTCCCTGCTCAGCGCAAGCCTCATTCACAAAGACCGGGGCCATATCGGGATCGTGTTGTTCCGTCAGCTCATGCCGGCTCGGATCGGGGCCTTTCTTGTGCGGATCATGCCGCTCATCGCCGTGGTCACGACAGCGATCATCACGTTCTACGGCATAGGGCTGGTGTTCAGGGTCGAGGGCCAGCTCACACCGGCGCTGCGCATCCCTGTGGCGGTTCCGTATCTTTCCATCCCCGTGAGTTTTCTCTTCATGACGATTTACGGACTACAGCACCTCATCGAGGATGCGAGGCCAAAGGAGGGTTGAGCATGGTCTACACGGCAGAGCGGCGCGGTTCAGAGATCGTATGCCGTGACAGGATGGAGGGCGTCGAATTTTCTGTCCCTGCCGCGAACTTTCTCGGCATCATGGCCATTCAGGAGCCGCCGGTGATTCAGTGGGAAGAGGCGCTGGAGAAGGCATTCCGCGAGCCTGTCGGCTGCGCCCCGCTCAGGGAGCTGGCCAGAGGCGCTGGAAAGGTCGCGGTGATTGTTTCCGATTCCACCCGCGGGGTCCCCACATCGCGGGTCCTTCCCACCGTGCTCGGGGAGCTCGCTGCGGCCGGGATCGGGCATGACCGGATCGTGGTCGTGATTGCAACCGGAGCCCATCGAGGGGCCACCAAAGACGAGATCCGGGAGATTGTCGGAGAAGAGCTTTTCGGCAGCATCACGGTCATCAACCATGACGCGTTTCAGGATGAGGGGTATGTCTTTGTCGGGACGACCTCGTATGGCACGCCGATCGAGGTGAACTCTACCGTGCACGGGTGCGACTTCCGGATCTCCATCGGAAAGGTGGAGCCGCACGAGTTCGCAGGGTTTTCAGGCGGGAGGAAGTCCATACTCCCGGGCGTGAGCAGTGAGAAAACCATCAAGATCAACCACCGGCCCGAGATGATGCTGGCTCAAGGATCGCGCTTCGGTGTGCTGGATGGAAACCCCATCAGCGAAGATATGGTCGAGGCGGCGCAGATGGTGGGCCTCCATTTCACCGTCAACCTGGTCCTCAATGCCGCTGGAGAGCCCGTGGGGATCTTTACCGGAGACATGATCGGCTGTCACCGGAAGGCCGTGGATTTCATGCGCACCTTCTGCGAGGTGGAAGTTCCGAACCGGCCCGACATCATCGTCACTACCCCGGGCAGACCGCTGAACATCAATCTCTACCAGGCGGTCAAGCCGCTGTTCGTCCTGGAAGATCTGCTCTCCCCCGGCGGCGTCATGATCCTGTACGGCGCCTGCCCTGACGGCGTCGGGGCGCCGGATCTTCTCCTGCCGTACGAAGGGGCGTCTGGCCCTGACCAGGTCATGGAGAGGCTCAAAGAAAACTATGAGATTCAGATGGACCAGGCCCTGTATCTCTGCAGGATCCTGAAAAAGGGTATTCACATCATCGTGCATTCCCCGAACGTCGAGCCGGAACTGATTCAGAAAATGCTCATGATCCCTGCCGATTCACTCTCCCATGCCTTAGATACGGCATATTCGTTGACAAAGGCGAATGGGAAGGGATATTCTCAAGTTATGTATTTTCCTCAAGCTCAGCGAGCACTGCCTCGCGTGGTGAAATAGGCGGTGAAGTAATTTCGTATAATCAGATGGGCGGGGAAAGGGAAAATGGAAGACAAGATGTTGGGAAAGCTCAAAAAAATGAACCTGTCGGAGCAGGCTGCGGAGATTATCCGGGCATCGATCATATCCGGCAGAATAAAACCGGGCGAGCGTCTCAACGAGATGAAGATCGCATCCGAGATGGGGGTGAGCCGCCTCCCGGTACGCGAGGCCCTGCGCCTTCTCCAGAACGAGTCGCTGGTCGAATCCATACCGAATAAAGGCGTTTTCGTGACCATGCTGTCCCCGCAGGATATCCAGGAAATCTTCACCTTGCGGGCGGTGATCGAGGAGTTTGCTATCAAGCTGGCGGTTAACAACATCGGGGAGGAAGAGCTCGATACGCTCCGGAATACCTATGGGGAGATGGTAAACGCCGCCTCGGAGAGGGATGATATCCGGCTGATACAGCTCGATCTCGAGTTCCACCGGCTCATCGCGAAAAGTTCCCGCCACTCGTATGTATATCGGGTCTTCAACTATATCAGGGGGCTCATCCTCATGTATCTCCTGTATGATACCGAGGCCCTGAAGGCGGACGACAGGCTTGTTGCCTCGCAGAAAGAGCACCGGATCATCCTCGGTGCCCTGGAGACCAGAGATCTTGATCTGGCGGTACGGTCCATCAACGATCACATCCAGCGTTCCGGCATCAATATCATGAACCATCTGCGCAAGCAGAACCCCGAGTTTGGCAGCCGGAAACGGGCACTATGACGGCTGGGGGGGACCGCCGCGTCCTGGCGCGCTTGGGCCTGCGCACCTTGAACAAGCCCGAAGCCTTTACAGTAAGAGAGAACGCCGAGACGTGAGCATACAGCGGTTTATCGAGAACCATTTCTGGTTATTCCTGATGCTGGGCATGCTCATCGGGTTCATATTCCCCGGCCAGGCAATCGTTCTCGACCGTTTCGTGATTGTCTTACTGATGATGCTCCTGTATGTGGTCTTTCTCAAGATCGACCTGGCCAGCATCATCGGGCATATCAAAAGACCCTTCCTGCTCGTCTATCTGCTTGTCTGCAACCTTCTCGTCACCCCGGTCCTGGTGTATGCCTGCACCTGGAAACTCGATCCGGACTTAAGGCTTGCGGTGGTCCTCCTTGCCTGCCTGCCGTCCGGCACTGCAGCCCCCGCTCTGACGGATATCGTAAAGGGCAAAGCCTCGCTCACCCTCGTGCTCACGATCCTGAGCTCCATGATCGCGCCGCTGAGCATCACCGGCCTATTCTATGTCCTGTATCATACGGCGATCTCGCTCGATTATACCCGGCTCTTCCTCGGCCTGGTCGCATTCACCCTTGTCCCGCTCGCCGCTTCCCAGCTCTCGAAGCGGCTTTTCGGCCCTGCTATTGAGCGGTGCAAGAGGCATTTCGGCGCGTTGAGCGTGCTCATCATGATGCTGATCGTGATGGCGGTGATCGGGAAGGAAGCAGACTACATCCGGTCGAACATCAGGGACATATTCGGCATCCTGCTCGTGCTGTACGCGGTTTTCTTCGCCTTTCAGGTGGTCGGGTATTTCCAGGCGTTCTGGCTTGAGCCCGAGGAGCGCATCGCGGTTTCTGTATCCAAGATGGCCATGAACAACGTGCTCGGCGTGGTGATCGCGATCAGCTATTTCAATCCCCAGATCGCACTCATTCTGGTGCTCTCGGAGATCCCCTGGAACACGATGCCGATTCTCTACTCGTTCATTCTGAAGCTGCACCGAAAACCGGATGCAGCCGCCGGAAAGAGGGGCTCAGCAAAGCGGGAAGGGGCGGGGACCCCGGGGGCGGATGTGAAGCACGGGCGATAACAACGCGTCATCCGGCATGCTTCTCCCGGCGGTGGCCCGGCGGATGGAAAAGCCCGGATATGCTCGCTTGATCCCTCCTTAACAGGAAATCCATCCATCCGAAGCAGGCGGCGAGGATCCGTGCAGAGCCTGTAGGCGGCAAACACGGCGGATGGGCATCATGACCACCCGGTACAAAGGACGGGCTGTCACATGAAAGACCCGCGAGGGCAAGCCTCTCTCTGTGAAGGTCAGGCAAAAAAGTCTGCAAGGGGTTTTCTTGATAATGGCGTCTAATGGCTTAGAATGAAGCTATAACAGGCGGAAGACCTAGAAAAAGGAGGGCCGAAGCCATGACACGGACAGTGATACGAGGCCCCGAGCAGATCAGAATTGACGTGATCTTCAGGCTCATGGAAGACAGCAGGATCGACGAATCGTCCATTCACGTTGATGCGCTGGGCGGCAATATCATCCTGACCGGAAGGGTGCCCAGCGATTCCGCCCGGGTTCAGGCTGAGAACGATGCCTATGCCGTTTCAGGGGTCCGGTATGTCGACAACCGCTTGACGATCACCCTGCCCTCATCAATCCGCGATCAGACGGATGCGGACATTGCCTCGGCCGTGATCGGAGGTTTGCATCTGAGTCCGAACATCGATTCCGCTCAGATAAACGTCTCAGTGAACGAGGGCCTGGTCAGGCTTGAAGGATATGTCGAATCGTCCTGGGCCAAGGCAAAGGCAGGAGAGCTGGCCTCGGAAGTGCCCGGCGTGTCCGGTGTGCACAACCTCCTGACGGTCAAGCCCGCGGAGATCCTCACGGACGAGACCATTGAGCGGGATATTATCAACGCGCTTCAGAAAGGCACGTCAATCGACACCAGCGCCATGACCGTCCGGGTGGAAAACGGCGTGGCGAGCCTGAGGGGAACGATCTTCGATGTGCGAGACTACGACACTGCAGAGGAACTCGTCCGGCACACCGCAGGGGTCCTGGATGTGATCAACGAGCTGGTGATCGCCTGAGGCATGCTCCCATTCGGGGCGAGGATATCAGCCGCTTTTTGTGCATCCATCTTGCCGCACCCGAATTCCCGCTCGCTCAAGCCGGATGGCACCGCCTCAGCAATGAATCGATTTCAAGATTCGATCATCGGAAATTTTTGTAGCATGCACAGACAGGCTGGCCCTATCTTTGTATACAGGGGGCTCTCACAAACAAACCATCAGCATACAACTCAGGAGAATGCGGGTTTTAGATGAAACCTTTTTCAACCGATGCGAAGGAGTACCCAGAGGCAAAGTACAAGACCATATTCGACGCGATCAACAGCGCGATTTCCATACGTGACCCGGAGACCGGGGCCATCCTTGAAGCCAACAGGAAGACAATTGAGTTGTATGGCTATACCGAGGAAGAAATCCTCACATTAACCGCAGGAGACTTGAGCTCGGGAATACCGCCCTATACCCGGGAAGCAGCGCTTAAGAAGGCCAGAAAGGCACAGAGACAGGGCGGCATTGCCTTTGAATGGCTCTACCGGCATAAGTCCGGACGGCTGTTTTGGGCGGAGGTAGATCTCAAACCCGCCATGATCAGCGGCAGCAAGGTCATTATTGCAGTGGTGCGCGAAATCACCGAACATAAACATGCTGCTTCAGGAGATCATGCAGGCAGCAAAGATGGGAACAGACCTTGCGAAACAGATTGTGACCTTCAGCCGTAAGGAACCCCAGGAGAAGAGGCCTGTGGCAATCGAGCCGGTGGTCAGGGAGGCGGTTGATTTTCTCAAATCCGCACTCCCCTCTACCATAGACATCCGCCAGAAGTTCACTTCAGGCGGTGCCTGCGTGCTGGCAGACCCCACGCGGATCAAGCAGGTGATGGTCAACCTGGGTACCAATGCAGGATATGCTATGAAGGAGAAGGGCGGCGAGCTGGATGTGAGGCTGATCAGAGAGGATCTGGGAGAGGAGGAGGCGCAGAAGGTGTCTGTGGATCTCTCGGCAGGTCCGTATGTGCGGATCATCGTGAGGGATACCGGAGCAGGGATGGACGAGCAGACGAGACAGCGGATCTTCGAGCCGTTCTTCACCACCAAGGAACACGGTGAGGGCACCGGGATGGGTCTCGCCGTGGTGCACGGCATCGTCAGGGAGTATGGGGGAGCAGTCACGGTATGGAGCAAGCCCGGAAAAGGCTCCACCTTCTCTGTGTGGCTTCCGGTGCTCCAAGAGGATAGGAAGAAGCAGGGCTGTGAACCAGCAGGCCGGTAGTTGCTCTCAGGCAGGATGAAAGATCATCCGATGCCGGTATGATCAAGCCGTTTCTTCGGCATGGCCTTTACCCGTTTCCGGGCAGGCGTACTTCCCGTGCAGCCGGGATTCCTGAAAAACTCATTGAACCAGCTTCCTGCCCAGTATGCGGGCCTTTCTCCTTGCCAGCACACCGATATCCTGGTGCGGTTTCCGGGCGGCCAGGCCGATGAAGAGGACCCCTGCCGTCTCGGCTCCCATGAGGCTTAAGGCCTGCTTCAGCAGACCGGTGATCCGGGTGGTGAGACGCGCCAGCAAGGCGGGTGCAGCAGAAGAGACTACCACCACCGCCCGTCTGGTGCCCTTCTTTTTGCGTTTCCTGGGAGCAGCCGCCCCCCACGGCCAGTAGGCATAGCAGATAAGCCGCTCGATGAACCGCTTCATGACCGCTGTGACCGTCCCGAAATTCATGGGCGAGGCGAGTACGAGGGCATCCGACTGCTCGATCTTGTCCAGGATGCCGGCCATATCATCAGAAAGCGGGCATCTGCCGCGCTCCTGTCCGGGCTGCCCGGCGCAGGTGCGGCAGTTGGTGCAGAACTCGATGCAGGCATCTGTGAGATAGATCTTCTCGGCCAGGGCGCCTTGATCACGGGCGGAGGCAAGGATTTCGTCAACCGCGGCATCGATGATCCCGCCCTTGCGGTAGGTTCCGACGATCGCGGTCACTCTCTTCTGTCTGTCCATCTCGATCCTTAATAAGGAGCTTTTTTTTGTGATGAGAAAACATACATCGAGGGCAGCCCGTGTATCAAGGACCATCCTTTGGCGGATTTCGATACGGGAACGAAGCAGCCTGGGCCGGGATTTGCCTTGGATGAGAGGGTGACGGATCACTCCCTGTGAGAATGCATCCTGGATGCATGCCGGTTCAGCTTGTGGCTCAGGAGCAGGCAGCCGCCCGTGTGGTGGATGAAATCGTTTCCTGCGAGTTCCACGCGCCGGACCACCCGAAATCCCAGAGAGCAGTAGAGATTCACTGCCGGGGTATTGTCGGCAAACACGATCAGGCTTACCACCCCATATCCCGCCTCCCGGGCGCGCTCCTCGGTCAGCTCCATCAGTCTTTTCCCGATGCCCTGGCCCCGGAAACGCTCATGCACCCCTAAGGCGTCGACATACCAGCTGTCATCGACCCGGGCCAGGTAGAAGTCATGCATATGATCGAGCTGCTCCGGAGGCAAGCTCGATGCCAGGACAGGGTTGACGCCGTGGAAACGGGACGGGAAGGACAGCGCCATGCCTGCGATCAGGCCTTTGTGCTCGGCGACGATGGCGTTCTTGTAGGTGATGGGGTAGATGTCGTCTTCCAGGATATCAGCGATGATCCGGACCGGAGACCGGCCGGGGAAAACCCCATGGTACAGGTAGTCGACCACCCCGCCGGACGAGAGACTGATCAGCTCTGCCAGCTCGCGGCTGTCGCCTTTCCGGCCGGACCTGTAATGCACATCCACGGCATATCCAAAGAGGCCGCGGCCTTGGATGACCCTCTCACGGCATGGAAAGACCGGGCCCTTCATCTCTACCGGAGAAGTCTGGTGCCGATATAGAGCCCCGCCCCTCCCATGGCCGCACGCGCCGTTGTGGAAAGCGGCCTGGACCGGAGTGCAATCGGAGAGAGGGCGGGCTTGAGCTTGTAACCCGCCTTCAGGCCATAGGCGGAGCCCGGCAGGGTGCTCTCCAGATCTGAGAAGCTCTGGGGCAGGCCCCGTTCGATCGCGGGCCAGCCCGCCACCATCATGGCCATGATATGGGGTTTTCTGTCGATTCCGCCCCTGACCACGCAGGCAGCCTCACGGCTGGTGAGGTCTTCAAGGGCGCGGTGCAGCGAAGGCGCGTGGCTCCAGATATTGTAGAACGAGATGCGGCCTTCGGAGTTGATCACATAGGAGGGATTGGCAAGCCCACCGTACGCCTGATGGACGCTTCCCGCCAGGTCGTCCACCAGAACCTGCCACGGCAGGAAGTCGCACTCCTTATAGAGTCTCGCGTCTTCGAGTTTCTGCTCGTATGAGCTGTATGACTGGACACAGGGGCCGGGATGGGCCTGGCGGATAAAGATATCGAGAAAGTGCACGCGATCAAACCAGGTGTTGTAGAGCTTGGTGAACGGCTCGACCGAGCCGATCGCAGCCGGTCAGGTGATGGAGCTGAACCGCAGAACCACAGGCTTTCCCCGCAGGCTGCTGAGTCGCACCAGGTTCCCTTCCGTGTTCTCAAGCTCGAAATCCGGGGCCGGGCAGCCGGGCCCGACGCCCCTTTTCTCAATGGTTCCTCTGATATCCATCATGGCGTATTTCCGGGAGAAGTGGTAGTAGTTATATTCCTCGACTCCAAGGCGGTTTTCCATGGTATCGAAGAGTTCTGTTACGGTTTTTTCTTCCATATGACCTCCTGATTCTTCGGGCGAGGGTTCGTTTAAGGCATATATAATCTTATGAATAGCAGTCAGTGCCTTGATTGAAAGTGCTGCCTTCCGGAGAGGCCGCCTGATTTGCCCTGGAGCCTCCTGCCGGCCGTATCCCGCTGTCGAAACCGCCCATGGCCTGAGCCGCCTGCGGCATACCTGCCGACTCTTCTTTTGGAAACAGACTGGGAAAGAGAAATCAAAGGTAAAATGGTTAAGAAAAATCAAACGACTGTAAGGTCGAAATGCCGTGCCTGTCTTGGAGAATGAAAATCCTATCCGGCGCCGCCTGTGAAAAAATGACGCCGCACAAAGAAGGACCCTCGAGTGTGGGGTCGCCTTAAGAGAAACGTCCCCTGTAAGAGAAAGGGGCCTGCCGGTCCTTACCTGAACCGCTTGTCCGGTCCGCTGAGAATGGTGAATTCCGAGAGCAGTCCGATGCCGTTTCCGCCGTCGAGGAAGCGGTAGCCGATCAGATCCTGCCCCTGAAACTTCTCCGCCTGAATCATGACGACCGGGGTCTCTTTTTGGGTGTCATGGTCCATATGGATGGCGCACGCAGGCAATCTTACATCGAGCGGCTTCATCTGACTCGGATTGATGATGTAGAACACAGCCAAGCCCGCATCGACATCGTCCTTGGTCGCGACCCTGCCCCTGATACAGGGAGTTTCTCTCCAGTTCGTGATGTCGAGGGGGCCCCACAAGTCGTTGATTTGATCTGTCATGCAGTTCCTCCTCAATGTATGCAAGCATATTCTTAACACAGTATAAGCGCATTGAACAGAGCCAAGTCGGGTAATTGCCGTTTTCGGGTGATAGTTAAGGAAAAATAAGATATTATATATCGTTAGCTCTTTAAAACGGTCAAATACTCGGTTCTAATTGCGTATCATAAGGATTTTATTCGATTCCTGCCTGGAGGAAGACGGGTGCCGCCACTGAAGTGGGTGTCGCGGGGCAAGGCCGGCCAGCCCCTCGATAATGATCCATCCCGGCCCGAATCCTCTCTTGAAGTTCGTTGTTCAAGGTCTTCAGGAGGCGGGTCACATTCCTGTTGAAAGCTCCCCTGGCTTGAATCTGTGTAGGGGAAGGGCGTGCCTTTCACAGGTCCATAGTGTGGCCCGGGGTGCCTCAATCCCCAAGTCAGATGCCGTGCAATAGTATCTGGTCCAAACTACAACTATAAGTATTTTCAATAGAAAGTATTGACTCTTTGATCAGCTTCAGCTATAGATCACCCGGAAGAAAATGCCGGACACCCCAGGTGTCCCTGATATGTGGAGAGGAGAGTAAACCATGAGTAACATCATCAATCGTGACACCATCGGTGACATGGCCAGGAGGGCGGCAACCAAATACGGCAGCAAGACAGCCATCATCTTCCGTGATGTGAAGCTCTCGTTCTTTGACCTGGAGCGCGAGGCGAGGCGTTTTGCCCATCTCATGAAGAGATACGGCATCAAGAAGGGGGATAGGGTCAGCATCTACGCCTACAATTCCCACTACTACCCCATCAGCATGCTCGGACTCGCCAAGATAGGGGCGATCCAGGTGCCCATCAACTACATGCTCAATGCCGAGGAGATCGCCTACATCGTCAACCATTCCGGGTCGCGGCTCTTCATCGTGGAGGACAGCCTGTATCCCATCATCGCCCAGTCACAGTCCAAGTTCGATAGCGTGGAGAAATGGGGCTTCATCCCGCTGGGCGGCTCGCTCCTCCCCGAGGGCTTTTTCAACCTGATCGAGGAAATGAAAGACATGCCCTATGACGAACCCCAGGTCGATGTCAGCGCGGAAGATATCGTCCAGATTCCGTATACCAGCGGCACAGAGTCCAAGCCCAAGGGCGCTATGCTCTCGCACCGGGCGCTCATGTCGCAATATCACAGCTGCATCTTCGACGGCCAGTACGACACCTATGACGTGAGTCTGCACGCCCTGCCCCTGTTCCACTGCGCCCAGCTCCACTGCTTCCTCATGCCCTATCTGTACGTAGGTGCCACGAACATCATCATGCACAAGGCCGACGCCCTGGAGATGATCAAAAATATCGAGAAGTACCAGATCACCCACATGTTCGCCCCGCCCACGGTATGGATCGGGATACTCAACCATCCAGAATTCAAGAACTATAACCTCAACAGCCTGAAGAAGGCCGCCTATGGAGCCAGCATCATGCCCGTCGAGATCATCAAGCAGCTCAGTGTGGCCTTCAGGGGCTTAAGGCTGTGGAACTACTATGGTCAGACCGAGATGGGCCCGGTCGCCACCATCCTGAAGCCGGAAGACCAGCTCCTGAAGCCTGGCTCCGCAGGCAAACCCGTGCTCAACGTCGAGACCAGGCTCATGGACGACGACGGCTCGTTCGTGCCCAACGGCGAGGTGGGCGAGATCGTGCATCGTTCGGGTCATGTCATGACAGGCTATCTGAATGATCCGGAGAAGACCGATGCCGCCTTCGCCTACGGGTGGTTCCACAGCGGCGATCTGGGCAGGTTTGACGAGGACGGGTACCTCTATGTGGTGGACCGCAAGAAGGACATGATCAAGACCGGGGGCGAAAACGTGGCCTCGCGCGAGGTGGAGGAGGTGATCTACCGGCATCCGAGTGTCGAGGAGGTTGCGGTCATCGGCCTTCCCGACCCCAAGTGGATCGAGATCGTGGCAGCGGTGGTCGTTCTGAAAAAGGGCGCGACCATAAGCGAAAAAGAACTTGTTTCCTACTGCAAGGAACATCTGGCCGGGTTCAAGTGCCCGAAGAAGATCATCATGATCGACAGGCTCCCGAAAAATCCCTCGGGCAAGATACTCAAGCGCGAACTCAAGAAACTCTATGCAAAATAGCCGGAGGATGAGCAGGTTTCTTGGCCCTGGTACGAATCCTAATGCCCCTGCTTTTCCCTGATCCTCCTGCAGGGTGATGCGTCCGTTGCCGGGTATGGGGGTCTGATGAGGTGAATATGCCTTGCAGACCCCCATTGACTTTATGAAATGCATCCCTACATGAGAATCACAACGTCACCTCCTGTAGAGCGATCTGCGGGCAAGGGGATGTGAAACGGATTCTTCGATGTAGAAAAGGTGATTGCCCTTAAAAAGGGGAAGACCGCCGGGTTACTCCCCCGGCCATACGTGAGGAAGCTGCCTCACCTTCATACCGGCCGGCACCGCTTGTATGACGGCGCCGGCGATCTCGTTCTCTTTCGTGTTTCTCCTGATATGAATGATGAACACAAGAGCAGCCGGGCAAGTGCAGGCTGTTTACCATGCACGTGGGAGGAACAGGGGGAGAAAACTCGAGAAAAAAAGGAGACTTCACCATGATGCGGAGAGAAGAGTTCTTGAGGCTGCATCCGGATATCAAGGGAGAGATGGTTGCATACAGCAAAGACGGCGAGAAGCTGGGGAGGATCACTGCCCTCAACCAGGACACCGTCAATATTGAAAAGGGTTTTTTCTTCCCGCGCGATTTTGCCGTGCCCTATGACAATATCATCGATGTCCACGGCAACGAGATGGTCATCGACCAGCACCGGGCGGCATTGAGCGATTGGCAGAGGCCCGAGTACGAGGGCTGGAGCCGGAGCGGTGAGCTCGGCCGCGGCGAGTCGATAGAGATCCCTCTGCGGGAGGAAGAGCTCGAGGCGCGCAAGACCATGCGCAAGAAGGGCGAAGTCCACCTCAAGAAGGTGGTCCATACCGAGCAGAGAACCATCTCCATACCGGTGACTACCGAAGATGTGGTGGTCGAGCATACGCCCATGAGCGAACCGCGCGAGCTGGGGCCGGATGAGACGGCCTTCCGTGAAGAAGAAATGACCATCCCGATCATGGAAGAAGATGTCGAGGTGGTGAAGCATCAGAGAGTCAGAGAGGCCGTCCACGCCAAAAAGGTCGCTCACACCGAGCAGCGGGAGTTGAGCGATGATGTCAGAATTGAAGACATCCAGGTGGAAAGGGAAGAAGAACTGAAAGGAACGAGCGAGGAAGAAAAAGGGAAGGCATAACCAAAAAAGAGAACATCCGTTCCTTTGATGCCTATGAAAGGCGGCCGGACCGGAGGCCCTGTTGCAGGCAGGACCCGGCCCGGTCTTTCTTTATTGCAGGACGAATCATAGCTTGGATTCATCTTTGACGTTTGGTGTAGAGAAGGATTGATCTGAAAACTATTATAAGCCGTATGCAGCCCTGTATGACATGACAGGAAGGAGAAGGGACTGCCGTCTTTTCCAGGACGGCGCCGTTTTCTGTCGTGCTTAGGGAGATTCAAAGGCGCAGGATGAAAAGTCATGGAGATTGAAGAACACAAGGTCCATGTGGAGGAAGTTCCTATCCGTTATCTGAGCGTAGGCTCCGGGCCGGCGCTCCTGCTCCTGCACGGAATCGGCGACAGCATATCCGACTGGAAGCCGGTCATGCGCGAGCTGTCGGATGCCTGGAGCATATTCGCCCCTGAGATGCCCTTTGCCACCGGATGGGGCGATGGGAGGGACTATACGCCGGAGCACCTCAGCCGGTTTGTCCTGTCGTTCTTGAGGGCCGTGCGCGTGGCGCGATGCGTGGCAGTCGGCCACAGTGCGGGCGGCATGGCCGCCATAGGCCTTGCGCTCGAAAAGCCCGAGCTGGTCAGGGCCCTGGTGCTGGTTGCGAGCTCGGGTCTCGGCCAGGAGATCAACCCGGCAATGGTCGCCGAGGCGGCTCCTCTCTGGGGCGATCTCGCGATCGGCCTCGCGCAGACGCCGGTCGGGTCCCTGCAGAGGGCACTGTTCAGATCGCAGCTCCTTTTCAGCAGGCCCGGACTGGTTCCCAGGCAGTGGTGGGCAGAGCAGTACCGGCTCTCGCTCGAGCCTGCGTTCCTGCAGGCTGTGCTCGATGCCCAGCGTGCAAGCACCGGCCCGCTGGGCCAGAAGATCATCCTCTTAGAGCATCTGCCCGGACTGAAGATGCCCGTACTGCTCATCTGGGGGACCTTGGATCAGGTGGTGCCGGTTTTCCAGGCAGAGGATGCTCTGGACTACCTCAAGGACGGCAGTCTCGCCGTGATTGCCGGCAGCGGCCACATGCCTCATCTGGAGCAGCCGGCTGCCTGTGCAGAGGCGATCACCCGTTTTGCCGCGGAACATATCCGGGCTTGAAAGCGAGGCTAAAAAAGAGTTTTCCCTTGATTCTTTTCCCCTCTCTGGTACCACACAAGGGTATGAGCTTGCAGAAAACCCCACAGAAAAGGCAATACCGGTCATGTATTCCGGCAGCCGCCTTGATCGTGCTGCCGGTGATGGCAGCATTCGCCGTGCTCCCGCCGGCCGCCCCGGCGCAGAGCACCTTACCCGCGGGAGAGAAAAACATTGCGCGGGCTACACTGGACAACGGTCTCCAAGTGGTCGTGGTACGCAATACCCTGTCTCCCGTGGCTACCACAGTAATCAGCTACAAGGCCGGGGCGAGTGAGTCTCCGGCCGGATTTCCGGGCACCGCCCATGCGCTCGAGCACATGATGTTCCGCGGCAGCCCCGGGCTTTCGGCCGGACAGCTGGCGCACATCACGGCGGCACTGGGCGGCATGTTCAACGCGCTCACCCGGCAGAGCGCCACCCAGTATTTCTTCACCGTGCCCGCAGCCGATCTGGAGATTGCGCTTCAGATCGAGGCCCTCCGCATGCAGGGTGTCCTCGGCAGGGAAGAGGCATGGGATCAGGAGCGGGGGGCGATGCTGCAGGAAGTGGCCCGGAACCACTCCATGCCCGAATACATGCTCTACACCAGGTTGAGAGAGGCCCTGTTCAAGGGCACCCCCTACGAGCGGGACGCGCTCGGCACCCGTGCTTCTCTGGAGGAGACCACAGTCGGGATGCTTGGGCGATTTCACAAAGCCTGGTACGGTCCCAACAACGCCGTGCTGGTAGTGGCAGGCGACGTCGATCCGCAGGATACCCTGGAGAAGATCGGGCGGCTCTTCGGCGGCATCCCCGCAAGAGATATCCCCGGGCGGCCCGGGGTGGATCTGAAGCCTGTGGAGCGGCAGACCATACGTTTGAAGACCGACAAGCCCTATGGGTCGGTGGTCATGGCAGTGCGTATGCCGGGCTACAGTAGCCCCGACTATGCCGCCGCCCGGGTGCTCTCCGATATCCTGAACAATCCCAGAGGCGTCCTGTATGCCCTGGTTCCACAAGGCAAGGCACTCGACACCGGGTTTCAGATGGATACCTACCCGGAGGCCGGCATGGGATATGCGGTGGCCCTGTTCCCTCAAGGATCAGACCCCCAGAATCTGGAGAGGGAGCTGAAGGAGGTGCTTTCACGACTGGCGCGAGACGGTGTTTCCGAGGAAATGGTCACCACAGCCAAGCGCCGTACCATGACCTCGGTGGAGCTCGAGAAAAACTCGGTCACCGGGCTGGCCATGGCGTGGTCGACCGCCCTGGCCGTGGAAGGGCGGACCTCTCCCGAAGAGATCCTGTACGCCATAGAAAAGGTCACGGCCCGGGACGTGAACCGCTTGGCGCGCGCCTGCCTTGACCTTGAGAGCTCTGTGACGGGCATCCTTGTGCCTGAGCCTTCGGGAGGGCCCGCGCCGTCACCGGACAGCTTCGGCGGCCCGGAGTCGTTCACGCCCGAGAGCGTCGAGACGGTCGCGCTCCCGCCCTGGGCGAAAAAAACCCTGGAGAGGCTCTCTGTTCCGGAATCCACGGTGAGCCCGGTGGTGAGCACGCTCTCCAACGGCATCCAACTGATCGTTCAGCCGGTGTCTGTGAGCGAGACGGTGAGCGTCTACGGACATGTGAAGAACACCCCGGAGCTGCAGGTTCCCAAGGGCAGGGAGGGCGTGAACGAGGTGCTCGACAATCTCTTCTCCTACGGCACGACCTCACTTGGCCGGGAGGAGTTCCAGCAGGCTCTGGACGAGATCGGGGCGTTCGTCACCCCGGGTGCGGACTTCACCCTTCAGGTGCTGGCCGGATATGCAGACCGGGGGATGGAGCTCCTTGCAGACAACATACTCAGACCGGCCCTGCCGAAAGAGGCGTTTCAGACGGTGCGCAGCCAGGTCGCGGCCACTGTGGCTGGGCTCCTGAAAAGCCCCGGATACCTCACGGAGCGCGCCGTTCGGAAGGCGATCTATCCCGGGAACGACCCGACGCTCAGGCAGGCCACGCCGGAGACAGTGACCTCGCTGAGCCTGAACGACGTGAAGGACTACTACCGCAGTGTCTTCCGGCCCGACATGACCACCATCGTGGTCATCGGCCGCATTGCGCCCGAGACGGCCCGGACGCTCGTAGAGAAGCATTTCGGCGGCTGGAACGCCCCGCAGGCCCCCAAACCGGACGTGCTCCTGCCCCCAGTTCCGCTCAACGGTCCGTCTCACACCCGCGTGCCCAATGAGAGCAGGGTCCAGGACCGGGTAGTGCTGGCCCAGACCCTCGGGCTGAACCGTTCGCATCCGGACTACTACGCCTTGCAACTCGGCAATCACGTGCTTGGAGGCGCCTTCTACGCCACTAGGCTCTACCGTGACCTGCGGGAGAGAACCGGCCTGGTCTACCACGTATCCTCATCCTTCGACATGAGCCAGCGGAGGGGGCGCTATGCCGTGGAGTATGCGTGCGATCCGTCAAACGTGGCAAAGGCCCGGGCCATCGTGGAACGTAATCTCGCCGACATGCAGAAAAACCCGGTCACCCCTGATGAGCTGCTGCGCGCCAAGGCGCTGCTGCTCAGGAAGATTCCGCTCTCCGAGTCCAGCGTGCGGAGCATCGCGCAGGGGTTCATCCACCGGACCAGGCTCGATCTCCCCCTGGACGAGCCCATCCGGGCCGCACACCGCTATCTTGCGCTCAGCGCCCCTGAGGTGAGGGACGCCTTTGCGCGGTGGGTGCGCATCGGCGACCTGGTCCAGGTGGTCGAGGGCCCAGCCTCCCGGTAGAGCGCTCTGCAGAAATCGCCAGCGCAGTGTCTGGTCCGGCTCTCTCCCCGGGCGGGGGCACCTTCTTCCGCCTGTGGCGTGGATATTTGACCGGTGTGCAAACAAAGGAGCTGCAACAGAAGATGAGTATCCCAGCCGGCAAGCAACAGATATCTCATGCCCTTTTCTTATCCGGTTTGATGAGATATACTTGTCATCGATGACGACGAAAAGAAACCATGCGGTACCACCTGCTCTTGTGATGACGTGCGCGGTCGTCCTCCTGACGGTGATCGCCTTTTCTCCGGCGTATGCACTGCCGGGAGGCTGGGAGGAGCATCGCGGCTGGATCATCGGCATCGCGGCGTTCGGTGGGTTTGTTCTCGGCCTGATCGTCGCTTTCTTCCTGCGGAAAGACGGGCGGGAGACCGGCCTTTGCCACGAAGACCTGGAGAGGCTGGTGAGAGAACGCACCGCCTTGCTCGAAGCCGAGGTCGAGAAGGGGAGGATCTCGCAGGAGGCACTCGCACGGAGCGAGGCAGACCTGAAGATGGTCCAGGAGGTGGCCGTGGTAGGCGGCTGGAGTCTCGATCTTAGGACCAACAAGCTCACCTGGACCGACGGCGTCTACGAGGTCTTCGGGCTGCCGCGCGGGACGCCTCTGGACTACGAAAAGTTTCTCTCGCTGGTGTATCCGGATGATGTGGAGTATGTGAACAGGAGCTGGAACGATGCCCTGAAAGGCGCTCGGTATGACATCGAGCACCGCATCCTGGTGGACGGGGCCGTGAAATGGGTTAGGGAGAAGGCCAGGGTGGAATTTTCCGACAGCGGCACCCCGCTGCGCGGTTTGGGCATCGTGCAGGACATCACCGGGCGCAAGCAGGCCGAGCAGGAACAGTATATACTCCGCCGGCAGCTCACGCATGTCTCTCGGCTCACCCCGGCCGGAGAGCTCACTGCAGCGCTCGCCCACGAGATCAGCCAGCCCCTGGCGGCGATCCTCGCGAACGCACAGGCCGCCCGGCACATCCTCAACGACGAGAAGCCCGACATGGACGAGCTCCATGCGATCCTGGATGACATCATCAGCGACGACACCCGCGCCCGCGAGGTGATCAAACGGATCCGCTCCCTGCTCAGGAAGGAAAGTGCGAAGTCCGGCCGGATGGACATCAACCGGGTCATAGAAGACGCCCTGAAGCTGGTGGAGCGGGAATCCCGCTTCAGGCGCATCACGGTCCGGTCCGCTCTGGCGCAGGGGCTTCCCCCGGTGACGGCAGACCCGATTCAAATCGGACAGGTGGTTGTCAATCTTGTGCTCAACGCCATGGATGCCATTGGCGAGGATTCCGAGCCCCCGCGGGACGTCACGGTGGAGAGCCGGATGAACGGCGAGACAGAGATCGTGGTGAGTGTCCGGGACACAGGCAAAGGCATCGGCGAGGAGGCCTTGCGCTCGGTGTTCGATCCCTTCTACACGACCAAGGAGGACGGGCTGGGACTGGGGCTTGCCATCAGCCGCTCCATCATCGAGTCTCATGGCGGCAGGCTGTCTGCAGCGGACAATCCGGGGCGCGGTGCGACCTTCTCATTCAGCCTGCCGGTGATGGGAAAGGAGGCGTGACATGAATGACCGGTCCGATGCGGAAATCCTGATCATCGATGACGATGCCTCCATGCGCAAGGCCTTGGAAAGGCTGCTTCGGAGCATGGGATACCGGACGCGAACCTTCTCCTCGGCGCAGGAGTTCCTGGACACGGATTTTCAGTCAGATTCCGTGGCTTGCATCGTTCTCGATGTCAAGATGCCCGGGATGAGCGGCACGGACCTGCAGAAGGAACTCCGGAAGAGAGATCTGCCCTTTCCCATCGTCTTCATAACCGGTCACGGAACCATTCCCATGAGTGTGCAGGCCATGAAGCACGGGGCTGTGGATTTTCTGGAAAAGCCCTTTGACGAACATGCCCTGGTACAGGCCATCTCACGGGCCGTAGAAAAGGGCAGACAGGCCATGGCCTTCAAGCGCGAGATCAGTGATCTCGAAGAGCGGTACCGGCAGCTGACACCCCGGGAAAAGGAGGTGCTCGCGCTGGTCGTGGCCGGTATGCTCAACAAGCAGATCGCTGCGGAACTGGGCACCTCGGAGAAGACCATCAAGGTCCACCGGGGCAGGGTCATGGAAAAGATGCAGGCCGGGTCCCTGGCCGACCTGGTGCGCATGGCCGAGAAGCTGAACATTCCCACCCCCTGATGCTCGATCCGGCGGTTTGCCCCAAGGGGGTCTCCCGCAAGATGACCCTCCCTCCCGCCTTTTCCCTCTGCCATAGCAAATCCCGTACAACGGCCTCAGCCAGTGAGCGAGGGCCGGACATCACGTCATACAATCATGCCCCTCTTGTTTTTCCGCTGCGCAGGGGTATCTAACAGATAACCCCGGTGAGTGGGAGACATCCTTCGTGGGCCTTTCCCGCCCGGGAAGGCTCATGGAGAGGACGACCATGTGCAAGCGAGGCCCGGGGAAGATCTTGTTTCATGCGCAGTGACCTGGAAAGGATGGAACGTGAGAAAGAAAGAGCTCGCTATCGATATCGTGGATGACGATGTCTCTCTCTGTCGTGCTCTGGCGCGCCTGCTCAAGGTTGCCGGGTTCAGGGACATCGGCCAGTTCCATTCGGCGGAGGATTTTCTCTCCATGTCCGGCCGGAGAAGGCCCTCGCTTTTAATCCTCGACCTGAGGCTGCCCGGCATGAGTGGGATGGACCTGCTGGGGTACATCCGCTCTCAAGGCAACAGAGTGCCCGTGATACTCATATCGTCGCACGATGAAGAACTCATCCATGCGCAGGATACAAACTACCACCCCGTGAGCTTCCTGCTCAAGCCGTTCGAAGAAGAGGACCTCCTCTCTATTATACGCGGCATCGAGCCATTCGACCCTTCCCCACCCGTATAGGACCAAAGTCCAATGGACCAAGGTCCAATTTTCATCGCCACGGCTTTCCCGTAATGAATCATCATGAGCATGGGGGTTTGAAGCATATTCCCCAAAAGGACAGGCCGGCAGGTGAGAAGATGCCTGTTTCGGCACACGAAGTCCAGCACAAGCACAGAAAAGGGAGGATTCATGGGGAGGAAGTATCAGCCGTACGAGGTTTCCGAGTATCAGAGAAGGATGAATGAGTTTCGGTACCTGACCCTGGAAGAAGAACTTGAGCTCGCCAGGCGTTATCGGAATGGAGACAGCGAAGCCGGGCGTATGCTCGTGGAGGCGAATCTGCGCAATGTCGTGAAGGTGAGCCGGAATTACTTCTATCAGGGGTACGATCCCCTTGAGATCATCCAGGAGGGGAATCTGGGGCTCATGAGGGCCCTGCCCATGTTCGATCCGGACCGGGGTATCAAGTTTTTCAGCTACGCGGTCTGGTGGGTGAGGTGCTACATCATGAACTTCATCGCAAAGAGCAGCAAGCCGCAGACTGGAATGATCGGGCATGCGTCCGGTGTCGTGTCTCTGGATACCGCCATGTCCGATAAGTCGGACAACGAGGAGTGCTTTGTGGACCATATCCCGGATGAGGCCCCCAGTCAGGAAGACGAGCTGGTTTCCCGGCAGAGTCCCATACTCCTGTTTCAGATCCTCGACTCGGAGAGCTGTCCGCTCACCGGCAGAGAACGGTATATTCTCCAGAGGAGGTATCTCGATGAGCCGCGGCCGACCCTTGGCCAGGTCGCCCAGTCCCTGAACATCACCAAGGAACGTGTCAGGCAGATCGAGAACAAATCGCTGGAGAAGATGAAGCATCATATCCGCGAGAATTATTCCCTGGAAAAGGACGATTTTATGGTCGACTACCGGAGTCTGCCTTCAGGCAGAGGGTTGCCGGCCAGGATGGCATCGGCGGGCTGAGGTGTCCAGCAGGCGGAGGCAAAGCCGCGGCCTTGGGGGACTGAGAAGGTATGCACCGAGTCTTTATTTGAGCGGGGTTTTTTAGGTCTTCCATTTTCCCTTCCGAGGCCGTATTAAACTTACAGGAATTCTCATGGAACAAAGGTGCTATCTGCACCGGCTGATCATAACAGAAGAAGGAGGTATATATGATTGGATTTCCTGATCTACCCTATCCTAAAAATGCCCTGGAGCCGGTCATCAGCGCCAGGACCCTGGAGTTCCACCACGGGAAGCACCACAAGAAATACGTAGAAACCGCAAACCAGATGATCCAGGGGACCGACCTGGAGAACGAGTCGCTGGAAAGCATCGTGAAAAAGGCCGCCGCTGATCCCGGCAAGACCGCCCTGTTCAACAACGCGGCACAGGTCTGGAACCACAACTTCTACTGGCAGTGCCTCAAACCGGGTGGAGGGGGTAATCCCACCGGAGAGGTAGGAGCGAAGATCAACTCAACCTGGGGCAGTGCAGCGAAGTTTTTCGAGGATCTGAAGAACGCAGGCGTCTCTCAGTTCGGCAGCGGATATGCCTGGCTCGTACTCGACAAAGGCGAGCTCAAGGTCACCAAGACCGGCAATGCCGACAACCCGCTGGTTCACGGGCAGACCCCGCTCCTGGCCATCGATGTGTGGGAGCACGCCTACTACCTCGACTACCAGAACCTCAGACCGGATCATCTTTCCGCAGTCATCGAAAAGCTCATCAACTGGGACTTCGTGAATGCCTGTCTGAGCCGCTGATGGGTGGGGCAGGGGCTTTCCGATGAATGCAAGGGAAGGGGGGCTTCCTGCTCGCCCCCCTCGTCCCCTTGCCCTTAAGCGGCCGCGTCTGCGGACATGCAGGGTGCGGTCTCCCGGCTCAGAGCCGGCAAAGGGAGACTGGCCTCATGCTCAGCTGCAGGCCGGTCCCGGACGCTCCCAAGGGCCATGTCCACAGGCTGCGCCAGGGCCGCCCGGTCTACCCGCACTTTATTCCCCGGCTCCCTGCTCGATGTCCTCCCCGGTCTCTTCGAGCTGCTCCTGTCCTTCCTCGACCGACTCGTCGATCCGTTCACCCGCCTGCTCGGCCGGGCCCTGCTGTTCGCAGCCCCATATCCCCAGGGTCATGACCGTCACGATCAGTCCGGTGAAGATACCCTTGAGAAGACGCTTCATCTTTTCCCTCCTTATCGCATGAGATAGATAAGTATAATGAATACGCCGACAGGTGGGGAAAACCAAGTTCGGCCCGTCCTGTGCGAAGTGGCCGGTGAGGAGCCTTTTAAGCCCCGCAGACCGGAGCATTCTATGGCCGGTCCCGGGCGGGTCTTTCTCCGCCCGGCCATCGCAAGGGGCCTGTCACGGGGCCACGGGTTTCAGCTCGACGGCGATACAGTGGAACTGCAGCCTGTTCTCCTGCCGGAAGTAGTTGAAGGTGAGACCGTCGCCGTAGGCATACCCGGTGAGTCTGACCCTGCCTTCGAAGACGGTCCCCGCGGGACTGGCCTGGTAGAGATCGTATACGGCCTTTTCGGTATAGCCGCTCTCGGGTATGCCCACGAGCCTGTTTTGGGGGGTGTAGATCGCGAAGACCACCTGGGTCGCCTTTCCGGAGTGGTCGAGGGAGTCTCTCAGGGATTCAGAAGGGTAGCAGGTCAGGACAAGGGCGTCCTCCCGGTCCGGTTTCATCATCCGGCAGGTTTCACTGCCGCCAATCTCCAGGCCGGGCACGAAATACTCGTTCAGAATCCGGAACGCCTGCCGCCGCTTCTGCTCCGCACAGATGGAGCAGGGATCTTCCGCGGCCTCGGTGAGAAGGATGAGGGGGTCCTCGGGAAGATCGTGGGCATGCGAGAACGTCACCGCCGGGAGCAGGATGGTCATGACCAGCAAAGCCGCGGTCTTGGGGGTGCGTATCATGGTGAGACTGCCTCCTTTTTCACGAGAAATCCATCGATGAATTCGTCGATCGCAGGACCATAGACGGCCAGTGAATCCATAAAGCCACGGTTGTGCGAACCGGATATCTCCAGAAAGGATTTCCGCCCCCCGATGGAGCGGTACAGCTCCTTTCCGTGCCCCGGCGGTATCATTTCGTCATCGGCGCTGTGGATGACGAGCACCGGGACGCCCACCCGCTCAAGATGGCTGCGGGTAGGGTAGGCGTAGCGCCACAGCAGAAGGGAGGGAATCCCGCCGAAGCGGTCCCGGACCAGGTCGCCCAGCGAGGTGAAGGTGGACTCGATGATGAGCGCGCCGCACGGGTGCTCCGCTGCGGTCCTGGCCGCGATGGCCCCTCCGAGGGATCTGCCCCAGAGGATGATCGTCTCCGGGGCGATTTCCCTTTCTTCCGCCAGATAGCGGTATGCGGCCTCTGCGTCCGCGTATGTGCCCTGTTCGGAAGGCGACCCTTCGCTCCTGCCGTATCCCCGGTAGTCGAAGACGAGCATGTTGAGATCGAGCCGGTTGCCGACCGCGAGGGTGTCGAGACGGTTGGCGATGTTCCCCCCGTTGCCGTGTCAGAAGAGCACGCTGCCCCGCGCGTTCGAAGCCGGGACCCACCAGCCGGTGATCCTCACGCCGTCCGATGCCTCGATGTTCACCCACTCGTAGCTCAAGCCGGCATCCGCAGGAGTGCGGACCATTTCCTTCCGGGGATGGTAGACCAGGGAGCCCACGCACCCGCTCAGGAGGGAGCATATGCCGAGGAGGACAATGATTCGGATGGCTTTAAGTCTCATGATGATTCCACCTTGTCACCTGGATTCCCGTCACCTCATAACGATGAGGGGGGATCGACCCTGAGGGTGGTGTAGAGTTCCTGTTGTTTCTTGGTGATTTCGCCGACACGCAAGTCC